>ERZ778024.337-NODE-337-length-85059-cov-54.423898_pt1 | contig 85059 bp, 70 predicted proteins | sample MGYA00375754_ERZ778024 | MGnify/ENA primary metagenome ERZ778024 (study PRJEB29350, sample SAMN05389827) | bioreactor metagenome | isolation source: Thiocyanate bioreactor | place: South Africa: University of Cape Town | collected 2014-02-18 ...
TATTATTATTATTATTATTGTATGAGTAGCATTAGAAATAAGAAGGACTTGTTACTCGGGCATTTATGAAGGCAGTAATCGAATCCGATTGTAATTGAAGTACTTAACCGCGCGACTTCTACTTGTCATACAAACGAAAAAGAAAAACGAGAGGAACAGCAGGAGAAATTTAAGTATACATAACGAAAGCACGAGATGATGATGATGTTGCATCAATGCAATGAAATAAAATACGAAAAACGACTACCCATCGATCAATGATCATTGGCATGCAAACCGCTCAACATTGCAGAGAAAGAGAAAGATTCATTTGCTTCTTCTTCTTCTTCTTCTCCTTTCTTCGTTTTTTTTTATTCTATTTCATCGAAGCAAGATGAAGAGAAGAGCACAACTACTCACGCTCATGTGTCAAATACACTATTCCTCTAACAACAAAAAAGAAAAGAAAAGAACAGCCTCGACGACGCCCCAAGTTCCCTTCTCTCTCTCTCTCTCGACGTAACACTACTGCTTTATGTATAAATGGAAAAGAGCCAACACCGTTTTTTTTTCAGTTTTTCTTCACAATTGATATTTGCGCGCGTGTACCTTACATTCTCTTCCTTTTTCTCACTCGTTTTTCTCTTCTTCTGCTTTTTTTCTCATCGGTAAAATAATGTCAAAATGTTAAAAATATTTCTTGTTCGATTATCACAAACATTATATATATATATAAGCAATTCGATCATCTAGCGAAGGAGAAAAAGAAACAAGACATGTCGAGAAAACGTGCTAGTATTAATAGAATCTATTTGTATGCTTGATATTCAATATATCGGTTCATTGAACAATTTTTTTCCTGTTATCTTGCTTTTTTTTCCTATTAAATTCTGTTTATCCTAGTGTCCATTAGATTTTGCTAAAGATTAATCGATAGAATTTGATGTAAAATGACAGATAACTAATGAACAAACGAATATACATATAAAAAGAAACATAAACGATGACAATCATATCACTACAAGGTTATATGTCAGACACTCGTAGAGTCTTAAAAAAACGTAGACATATGGTAAGCTGACTTTCTTCAATTACTCAACATACATACAAATGTATAAATATAGGTTTCTATGTGTATATGTGATGTGCATAGATATGTTGATGATAGACAACGAAATCATACAAAAATTTGTCGAGATATAAAAATTTATTGATGCTAGAGAAAATCTCAGCTAATCTCTCCGAAAAGGAAATTAGATAAAATAACAAATGAATAAATTGATCGAAATATTATTCATAATGAATAGATACAAAAAAGAAGGAAACTCACCTGTTAAGTAACAAAAGAAATGTTCACGTGATTTAAGCAACTGTCACTAATCACTATTCAACATATGTGTGTGTGTGTCTGTGTGTACTTTTTTTCTTTATCTATGAGAACTGGTACTTGCACGAACAGTAAATGTGTGTCAATGATATTTTCTCTCGATTTTTTAAAATATTTAATTGTTTCAAAGATGCCTTCACGCACACATTTTACTCATCGTCGAGCAAAAAAGAGAGAAAAAACTCGTTAAATGCATACGCATATATATATATATATATATATCGAGTAAAAAAAATCATAATAAAAAACGTGCCAATGTACACATTCGTGTAACGGCATTAGAGGGCTTTTTTTCTCACCTGTCTGCACGTTTTTTTCTGTTCAAGAAGTGTTTAAAAATGAATATCAACGTTTGGATATGTCCTGTCAACTTGTACAAGTCATAAATCGAAGGATGACATGATGGCAATAGTAGTTCGATGCCATTTTTGATGAAATAACTTTTTTTTCTTCTCCTTCTTTTTCTTCTTCTTCTTCTTTTTTTTCTCTTTTTCTATTACGAGCTTGCTGCTGCTGACAACAACATACATACATGTAGAGGCAACAGCGAGCGCACACATACACAAAAAAAATGAGGTTCTCTCTTTCTCTTTGCATTTTTTTCTTCTTTTACTCTGTTCTATAGTTTTATGTACGGCGCTGCGTCTGCCGTTATGAGTCGGTGATGCAGCTGTTTTTTAGGGAACGACGACAGAACGACAAGGAAGAGAAAAAGAAAAATGCGTTGGTTTCGACTCTTGTGTCTTGGCAAGCAACAATCTATAGATTTGCTATTTATTATCGACCATTACTCTCTTCCCTACTCTGTCTAACTCTCTTCGTCTCGTTCTCATTTTTCTTTCTTTTTCTTGTCAACAGTGCTTATATACACGGACAATTTTATTCGTCTATATTTGTCATTGCGCCATGTTTCGCGAATATATAAGTACACATGTACAAACGAAGCGGATGATGATGACAATAGTAGTGGCATAATACTGAAGAACGAGCAAGCGAGAGAGAGAGAAAGAAAAATTTTGTTCGTTCATTGTATACTATCGGTTATGAAATCGTATTCGGATTTTGACGAATTGTCGTAACAGATGTATAACACCGAGATGAAGGACATCGAATTGTTTGATAATATGCATATATAACGAAACGAAACGAAACGAAAGAAAGCAAAAGATGATGATGATGATGAGGGGGATTTAAAGAAAAATTAATCTCTTGTCAAATATCGGCAACGGCAAGTTAAAGGAAAGAGAAAGCCAGAAAACTTATTCAAGTTGAAACCTCATATTGAAAAAAGACGACGAAGAAGAACTGAGCCATCCGAATACATCTACTTGAAACAATAATCCGTGTGTGCGTGTTATTGACACGATCTTGCCGGAGGTTTACTTTGAGGGGATCCGATTTCGTCGTATTCTATTGCACATGCATATATGGAAAGTTTTTTTTTCATTTTAATTGAACAAGAATGCATGAAAAAAAAGAGATTCTGTCAAAAAATTCCAATCTTCTCTGTCCGTAAAAAAATGCTAACAAAAAGTTTGATTCTACTTGTCACAAGTCTATTTGCTAGTACTCAACTTAAAAGTCGAATCATCTATTTGCTCGCGTAATAAATTCCGTTATCTATGAAAACAGTATCGATATATAGTGACAATGATGAGACTAACATTAGTCTTACTGTTAAAGTGGTTAAATGCCATGAATGAATGAGTGAATGAGTATGATTAAAATGATACAGAACTATTCGGGTTTTTTTTCTTTCTCGGCCGATGATGGAAACATATTTGCATAAGAGCAAATGAATGGAAGCATAAGAAAAATTCTTCATACTGACTCGTGAGAATGCACCGACACTGTGGGAAAAAGGGAGAAAATAAAAAAAATGCTACGACGAGCTTCAACAGTCTTTCGACTGGCTTTTTTTAATCTCTCGAGGGATATCAACAATCAAACATTGCTATGCCCTCCCCATTTTTCTCTTCCTTTTATTCTTCGTTTTTGTTTGATCGAGAAAGAAAAATGATTATTATTGAAGAATAAAAAAAAACGAGATAGAGACCAGAGAAATAAATATAATTTTTTAGAAACAATTAGATATACATGCCAATAGATAACGAAGAAAAAAGAGAAAGCTCGACGTGTTATTATGTGACTGGAACCCTAGATGAATAAATACACTTTTTATATTAAAATATTGTGACTCATTCAAACATTATCCTTTTCTAATACAATTGCGTGAACCAATGATCCTTGAGTATATATACACACACACACACACACACATCGATATATGTATATAAGACCAGATCTTTTCACCTTATTAAAAACGAACAATGTTATTACGCAAGTTCAATCATCACAAGTGAAGTGATCGAATGATAAGAGAGAAGAAAAAATTTTTTTCTTTACTCATTCTCTTTTTCGATTGAGAGTAAGATTCAAAAATGAGATAATCAAAATGTAAGCGCAAGCGAAACACATTTTTTTCACTGAACAAATAGCCAGGGTTCTTGTGCACGCATGCACAAATAGACAGGATGTACGCTAAGAAACACTTTTACTATAATATCTCATGAATGTGCTTCAATGGTTTGCTTAACAAACTTTCAGCTTTCTTGATTCAATTACAATGTTTCATACTTGAGAGAGAAAAGAAAATGTATTGAAGAAAATACAATCAAAAGATCGAATAATAAGAAACAAATGAACTGTTTATTGGAGTTAGTTGGACTTTTTCTCAATTATTTCTTCTTGTTGTTGAGCTTGTTTTTTCTTCGCTGATTTTGTACTTTCACCATTGAATATAATTCCACATAAAACAAGAGCAATTGGTAAACAAAAGTACCAGCTCTTGTAGAAATACCAAATTCTCGTTATATCTGGCAGACAGAATGAGACGATTCCGAAACTGAATACGACTTGAGTGCCGAACCATGTTAAAACATCATAGATTCGTTTCGTGATTGTATTCGTTTGAAAATAAGGACGAACTTGTCGTCGAAAACCTCGACCAACATACGTTGCAATTGCAGCAAGACCGAAACATATATAATAACCGACATAGAAACCGTGCTAAAGTGGAAAAACAATATTAATTTCGTCGAAATCATGCCGTATGGTGCTTTCATGGGATTAGAATTATTCTATAAGAGTTATTGCAATTTTATAACGATCACCTAGCTTTTTTTTTCTTCTGTCTAGTTGGAGTTTGTCAGGCGAAGTTAATCAAATAAATGGTTGGAAAAATTATCATGGAAATGTTTCCCTTTTGAGAGATTTCAAGTTCTCATGAGATAATTGTATACATTTATTATTTTTTTCTTTTAGACGATTCATTTGGGATAAAAGGTCGAAACTAATCTTGTACTATTCTTCTCATGAGAGAGAGAGAGAGAGATCATGTTCTATGTTGATTTATATTCGTTATTGACAAATTTTTCTTACCCAAATAGCTGAAAGAACGAAAACGCTAATTGTTCGACCTTTGCCTAACCGATTGTAACAAACACGACGAAGCCATAGAGCGGTTTCTATATGTAATCAAAACATACTCATAAACAAATCGATTTTTCAATGACAAAATAAAACATACGAATATTCCAATTGTCCGATAGAGCTTTTGTATTTGTAGCTGTTTCGATTCGAAACGGTTTTATATTAGTTATAAGATCCCATTTTGCTTCACCATTTTCATCAACACCATTCAAACCTAATCCACCAGCATTATTCACAGCTTCAGATAATAAAAATGCAAAATAGTATCTAACATACGAACATACAAATTAATTATCAATTGCAAAAACAAAAATATTTGTCCTACTTCGATCGATTGTAAAATATCGAAAGTAATAAATATTGTAGTCGTTTATACATTGGCAAATTTACAACTTTTTCACTAATGTTGTCTTCAACGGGATAGTATGGTGCAAAATTCGTTAAAATATAACCCCAAAGTGCACATTGTGCAAGCTTAGTAGCAACAGGCCAAAATACTGATGATTGCACCGGTACTTTATCTTCTGTATTCGATTCACTATTCGATGGAACAACGAGAAGATTTCGACCTTCAATATAATCAATGTAATCTTTATAGAAACATAATGGGCCAACACAGATTCCTTGAAAGTAAAAGACATAACTCAAAAATTCAATTGGATGTGGAATTTCGAGAATTTTTTGTTTGTCTTGATCTTCAGTCAATGCTGGACAATCTTTTTCATCATCTGGTCGACGACGTTTAGCACGTTGTTTCGATCGATAACCATCATAGAATGAAAATGCAAGTGCTGTAAGTTTTTGAGTATTAATCATTAATGGTCCACTGATATCAAGAGTATAATTTCCATAATCATAGATCACACGATGAATATGAACTATATTAAACGCATATTGTAACGAGTTCAGAAATATAAAAACAAAATGACTTACTAGCACTGAGATAGAGCATACAAAAGGCAAAGACAATTTTATATGAATGCTTTGGAGAGATAAAACAAAGCATAAGATAGGAGATACATGATTGTAGAATGAGGTGCCATATTTGAGAACCAAAACAAAATTGACCGAGTGCAATTCCAATAAGACTAGCTAGAAAAAGAAAGATCTACCTAAGATTCGACGACTATTTCGATGATCTTACCAACAAGATGTCTCTTGATGACATTGTTCGGTTTTGGTGGAAGATAACGTCGAAAACAGAATGCAAAGATTAATGCTAGGATTTCAGAGAGAAGAAAATTAAATTGATCGAGAGGTAAACCAGCTTGTTTGGCAACAGAACTGAAAATCTTCGATCCTCGATAATGATCATGAATAGACTCCATGATCGTTTGTGGAATGTAAATTATCACAAAAAAAAGATTACCTAGAATAAGTTGAAGTGAATGAGCTTAGACAGAGTATAGTATTACGAAAAGCAAGATGATATAAATTTAATTTAAAAAGAAAAAAAAAGAAATAAACATAATTATATTCTATTATTACTATCGATTAACAAATACACGTGAATTATGGCGCAGAATAAACTAGACAGAATGATTTGTTTCGTAAAAATGCTTACTTATGTGAACCGAAGATAAAGTGTCGAATGTACTAGAAAAATCGATAGTATGAGTACGTCGTGATATCGATGCTCCTGTTCTGGGTGACTAATATATTGATTGCAATGGTAAAAAGAATGATTCAATGACTGATCAGTATAGAAGATGAAAACATGTTTTTCTTCTTTCCACTACACATTTGACGGTTTATATATATACTAAAAACAAAGTATAATCATGAATATACGACATAATAATGAGTCAACCTCCTAAGAGATTAACACGTGATAATATTACAACATGTGAGAGTGAATAATAATAATAAAAGTTAGTAGGACAAGAGAAAGAAAATGTGCACCTTAAAAAAAATATCTATCAACTCGTGAATGTTTTCTCGCTTGATTTTTATTATGAATAAACTATATGAAAACGAAAAGAAGATGAAAAAAAACAGGTTAGTAGTAATAAAGTTCTAAACAAAGGTCTGTTTTTATTTCTTAAAAAAAAAAAGATCTGTTTGTTAATATGAAAAAATGATCACTCATTAATTCAATGTTTTTTTTTATGTTGATTTTTTCGGTTCAGTTGTTGCCGTTTTACCATCGGATTCGTTTTTCTTTGATGGTTTTGAACTTTTTCCATTTAATACTATCGCAAGTACAACGGCTATGATCGGTACAATAAAGTAATACGATTTGTAGAAACACCAAACTTTACGTAACTCCATGAGAACAAATGGTGTAACAGCAAAATTCAACGCAACTTGCGTACCAAACCATGTAATGCCTGCATAAATAGCTTTTGTAACTTCATTCTTTTGAAAATATGGACGTATTTGTCGTCGAATACCACGACCAGCATATGTTTCAAAAGCTGCTAAGATAAAGCAAACATAATAACCGGGATAGAAACCATGCTACAAGAAAATATATCGAAGTTGAATTATATTCAGTAATCATTTGGTATTTTACCCAAAAGGCTGAAAGAACGAAAACAGCAAGTGTACGAAAGTTTTTTACTCGATCATAACAGATTCGACGAAGCCAAAGAGCCGTTTCTATGAATTATACAATATTTTTCCTGTTCGTATTCTTCGACAAATACATACGAATATTCCAATAGTCTAATACAAGTTTCAAACTAGTAGCAGTTTCTAATTGAAGTGGTTTAACATTTGTTAGAAGATCCCATTTTGGTCGTCCTTTTTCATCAAGACCATTCAAACCTAATCCACCAGCATTATTCACTGCTTCAGATAAGAGAAAAGCAAAATAGTATCTAAAATATGATCACACAAAAATTAACTATCAATTACAAAAACAAAAAATATGTGTCCTACTTCGATCGACTACAAAATGTGGAGAATAGTAAATATTGTAATCGTTTATAGATTGGTAAGTTAAGACCTCTATCAGTAACATTATCTTCAACAGGATAGTATGGCATGAAGTTCATTAAGATATAACCCCAAAATGCAGCTTGTGCAAGTTTAGTAAAGACTGGCCAGAATGTTGACGGCTGAACGGCTTCAGGATGATATTCTTCTGGTGTTTCGACTTTATCACTTTTTTGTCCGGTACTCATGGGAATAACAAGAAGATTTCGACCTTCAATATAATCAAGATAATCTTTATAGAAACATAATGGGCCAACACAGATTCCTTGAAAGTAAAAGACATAACTCAAAAATTCAATTGGATGTGGAATTTCGAGAATTTTTTGTTTGTCTTGATCTTCAGTCAATGCTGGACAATCTTTTTCATCATCTGGTCGACGACGTTTAGCACGTTGTTTCGATCGATAACCATCATAGAATGAAAATGCAAGTGCTGTAAGTTTTTGAGTATTAATCATTAATGGTCCACTGATATCAAGAGTATAATTTCCATAATCATAGATCACACGATGAATATGAACTATATTAAACGCATATTGTAACGAGTTCAGAAATATAAAAACAAAATGACTTACTAGCACTGAGATAGAGCATACAAAAGGCAAAGACAATTTTATATGAATGCTTTGGAGAGATAAAACAAAGCATAAGATAGGAGATACATGATTGTAGAATGAGGTGCCATATTTGAGAACCAAAACAAAATTGACCGAGTGCAATTCCAATAAGACTAGCTAGAAAAAGAAAGATCTACCTAAGATTCGACGACTATTTCGATGATCTTACCAACAAGATGTCTCTTGATGACATTGTTCGGTTTTGGTGGAAGATAACGTCGAAAACAGAATGCAAAGATTAATGCTAGGACTTCAGCGAGAAGAAAATTAAATTGATCAAGAGGAAAACCAGCTCGTTTAGCTACAAAATTGAAGATATGAGAGCCACGATAATGACCACGAACTGGTTCGGTTGCCATTTGTTCCATGATAGAATATCCTCGTCTATTTAACCTTAGTTAATTTTATAGAAAGACAAAAGTAACTGATCGTTGTCTAAAATAAATTTAATAAAAAAAAGAGCAATCAAACTGAGAGCCGTAAAATCAACATGCATACACACAAACTATAAATCAATTCATGCAAACATAATCTCATGAAAAGGATTCCATCTAATGAGCGATCAAAAACATCATCTACGTGTCAACAGCCTATGATGCAAAAAATCTGACATATATTTATATGACTAACGTCATACGTAAGAAAATCCTAATGAATCACGAACTTTTCGATCGAACTCATATGATTCATCGCGTAAGCTGACACTCGATAAAAACATAAAAATGTCCAATAACAACAGTAGTAAGCACGTTTATTCTCCTTGTTTAAATACAACGAAAAAAAACAGAACCGAGAGAATGTTCATAAAAAAAAGAGAAGAAGTTGAAGACTAACACACCTACACACACTCACAAAATCCATATTTCTTTTTTGTTTGTTTGTTCATTTCTGTGTCGTCTCTCTTTTTAAGCATGTGATCCAGATGTTTGAACCTGTTGTATTAAACTAATATTATCGCCTTTAAGTAAGATTCTTCCAATTTCTTTTCGTGTATTTTTTTTCAAGAGAATTTCTTCGGCATCATCAAGAACAAGATTCATATATTCATCAAAGCCAATAATATAACCTTCGATACGTGTTGATGTTTGTTCATATAACCAGACTTGAATACGTGAACGATTTTGTAAATAACGAAAGATCAAATTAATGGGTTGAACCATTACTTTTTGAACTTTTGCTTGCGGTCCTCGGTTCGACATGATGAATAATATAAAACAACGAGAATCTGAAACAAAAAAAAAGATCAAATATCATCACAATACACTAATAGTCGATTGATTGAGAACGAAAAAGAAGGAAAAAAAAAGAAAAATTTGTTTTTTATGTACAAAAAAAAATATTTGCCTGGTAATTAACTGAAAGAAAAGAACAAAATACAATACGAGATTAATTAATTGATTCAATGAGAAATACATGTCTAGACAAAATGGTCAATAAATTTTTATTTTTGTCACTGTGTCATCTGTTCGATTAACTAGCAACAGCATTATTAGATATACTACAATGATAAGAACGATATGGTTTGAGTAATTGAAGAGTCGATTTTAATAATTGAATCGTACATGGATCGGAATGTTCGTATAATAATTGATCATTATAAAGTTTTTCAATTAATTCATAGAATTTTTCTTCACGAATTATTCGACTATATCGTGCACGATCGGTACTACAAACGTGATGTATAGCCCAAACAGCCCATAATTGTATGACAGGTATTTGAGTGCAATTGAGCATGGGTAGAAATGGTTTAAACGATCTGTATGTAATCATATTTGTATCTGGATTTTGCCATTTTAAAATGGCATTTCTCATATATTGACACAAGTCAACGTTAACTTCTCGATCGATTTGTTCTAAAAGTAAATTAGCAAGTATGCCGGCTGCCGAAAAAGCAATATCAATAATTCCATCGGTAAGAAACTTTTGCATTAAAGGAATAATATCAATTGAATAGAGATAGACGCGTAAATGTGCGACTTCGGAAATATTACTTAATAAACCAACAATTTTCGTTAGAATAATTGTATCTAAGGAAAATAAATGTATCAGACGTTGAAATAATTGTAAACCCATTGAATGAATAAAACGTTCGCAAACAATTGGATTTTCATCGGTTAAATTCCATAATAAACTCAAACAAAATCGTAATGTATCATCGCCTGTTAATTGTAACATAGGATTGAGATTGATTTGAGGATCATTTAGATCTTGTTGAGCTAAATCATTAATCTGTTGATTTGAATTCAATTGCATCGTATGTAAACGATCGATTTGTTGTTCAATTAATTGAAGAAGTCGTTGAAGATTTGTTACAGATGCTAATTGTGTACATTCACTAACTGTTAATCGAGTTGTTAACAACGCTAAAACAGCGACACCCGGTTGAATTATTGGTAAATCTGTGTAATTCTGTAGATTTCTCATGACTAATGTTGCCAATGCATAGAAATTAAAATTTGGCTCATGCAATATTCGATCACTACATAATGTTAACAAGCAATTCTTTTGTAATTGTTGTTGATTAGGAAACATTTCCATAACATGAAGAATAGCTTGAATAATTTTCGATAATGTTCGAATATTAATTTGTTCAGTTAATGGTGTTCGTGTTAGATTATAAATGCAAGCTGTCGATGGCATTTGAACGGATTGTAAATATTGATGATTGGCCATTGTCGATAGAATTAAATCAATTAAAAGATTTTGTTTTCTCGATTGAAATGAACGTGTAAGAAAGAAAATATAATAGAGTATTTTTTGTACGAAATTTGCACGTTCATTATAACGTTTCAATGACTCAATTAAAACATTTTCAAAAATATAATAATCATTTTCAGTGATATTTGTCGAAAGATATTCTTGTAAATCATATGTATAAATACGTGTTTTCGAATAACATAAATCAGTTGAATTCAATAAACAATTCGAATATTTTTCTGCAGTTAGAAAAAGTCCGAGAAATTGTAAATTCGAATGTGAAAGTAAAAATGTTCGTAAATATTGCGCTCGAATTGTTTTCTGTCCACTAACATCCAAATATTTTAAATTTTTTAAACAAGATTCTTCAATAAGAAATTTATTTATATCATAATCAACATTGATTATTGGACTATGAATATCTGTACTTATATCTAAATATTCAAGAGTTTTCAATTGAAAAAGAATTTGATAAATCGTCGGATTTAATTGCATATGAAATGAACAATTGTAAAGATTTAAATATTTCAAAGTTGCTGATAATTTCAATAGAGAATTAAATGATGTCAACGAACGACATGATGAAATATCTAATGTCTCTAATTTTGTTAATGTCTCAATAATTAAATCGAGACAATAATTGCGAATATCCGTATGACTAAGATTAATCGAAGTTATATTAGTAAATTTCAATATCAGACGAAGATTTGTTGGAATAAGATCATTTGTTGTTGTTGTTGTTGTTGTTACAGATGATGAAGACAGATCGGTAAGTGAATGTTTTCGTGTAGCTGTCGAATGATAGGCTGCAAAGAATTTATAATGTGCAATGTTTAAGATTTTCAAACGTTCGTATGTCAATGGATGTAGATGATTAAGAATCGTATGAAATAGTTTTTGATGTGTAAAACCTTCGGATAATGTTGGTGAACGTTGAAATAAATAACGATTTGTTTGTGATAAACGTGTGAGATCAGTTCGTGATTGTGAATATAAATAGTGTGATATTAATGGTCCATAAATCGTGTAAATATCTTCGAATTTCGAACAGATTGACGGACATATATAATGATAGAAATTATCGTTTGTTGTTTGATTTAATCGATAGGAAATATTTGAATCTTTGAAAATAATTTTCAATTCAGTTAACGATGAATGTTGATTGAGTTGATGACATTGCAAACGTGTGAGATATTTAACATTGAGTATTAAATGTTTTAAACATGTTAAATCATTGGAAAATATTGCTAAAGTAAAATCATTTAATTGATTATTACGAACGAAATACTGAAGTAATTGTTCGGATAAAATTCGACTTAAACGAAAATGTCCATGCAGAAATCGTTTAACAAATAAACGATCGATTTTTGATTGTAGATTTTTCTATTAAATAAAACGAGAAATTGATTTATTTTTCTTGTTCTTTTTTTTGAAAATGAATTTTACTTCATAAATATTGAAATCGATATTTTCGTCATTGGTTAGATTGAATTTTCGTTTTTTTTGATCGATTAATTCGCCACCGAAATGATTCTTATTGGTTCGATATATCTGATCGATAGCTTGTTCGATTTGTTTCTTCCAGAAAATTTGATCATTTTGTAATAAATCAGCGAATTTTCGTATACATATTTGACATAATTTATCTGGATTGTCGACCATCGAAAGAATTTTGTTGTTTTTCTTCGCCTTTTCGATTAAATATTTATCACAAACATGCTTGTATTCGTCATGATACGATGAATTTAGATTAAATCTGAAAACAAAACAAAACTAAAAATGAAAATAATTCAAATGTTTTCAAAGTTTAATAACGATTATCATAGAATAACAGTAATAGAAAAAAACAAGCAAACAAATGAAATAGATGAGAGAGAAGAAGAAAACAAATGAATTTTTCGGCTTTCTATAAGATATTGAAATCTAGCTCGAAAGAAAATAAAAACGAATGTATGCTGTGGTTAGTTGATTTTAAATAAAATAGGAAATGATAAGAAAATGACCAAATTATAGTGCACGATACCCGAAATGAGAATCAGAAAAAAACGAAACAAACGATATTTTTATGAGAAGAAAATTATTAATGATCATGAGAATGACCATGACTGCCACCATGCTCATGAGAATGACCATGGCCACCATTGTGATCATGAGAATGTCCATGACCATCGTCATGATCGTGACTATGACCATGACCATAGCTGTCATGATCATGTGAATGACCATGTTGATTGTTAGAAAATGCAGACGCGAAAGTATTCGTAGGATATTGTGCTTGTTGTTGTAGAGAATCATTGAATAGTGTTGAAGGAATGGGTTGGAAATATTGTTGTTGTTGTTGTTGTTGTTGTTGTTGAGGAGGAGGAAGTGGAGCTGCAGAAAAGTTGAAGGGTGGCATAGATGGTGGAGGAATGGACGATGGTAATTGTTCGTTTGAAATTGGATTTGCTGTTGGCGGTGGTGGCGGAGGAATAGGATATTGACTAGGATTAAATGTTGCGGTAGGGGCTGATGAATTGAGAGTCATATCACCAAAATATCTTTATTTCAAAGATGATTTTTAGAATTGAGAAAATCTGATTATCTTTTAAATTCAACATACTTCGCAAATTGACTAGAATCGCTATTGGCTGTTGTTGTTGTTGTTGTTGTTGTCGGTGGTTGACCGGCTACATTTATAGTTGATTGTGTTTCATTTGGTGCAGCGGCATTTGTATCCACTGATGGTGGAACAAATAAATTAGGCATTGTAACTGTTATAGGCGGCATATTCGTAGGTTGAAGTGTAAAATTCATATTTGCATTTCCGTTGACATTCGATGTCGGTATTAATGTAGGTTTATCCAAGATATGATCACCAATATTACTCGAAGAATTTGTTTTTGTTATTGCTGGTGGTGCACTAACTGTTCGTAATGGTATACGATGTAGATAACCATAACCAATTCCGCAGCCTAAACTACCTTCGCCACCCCAGCCAATATTCGGTGTCAGAGTTATTTCACGTGTCATGTCACTTTCACTATTGTAAACGTAGAGTTTCAATGGTTTACCTTCGTTAGTTTCGATTAAAGTAAAAAAATCTTCGGCATCATTTAATAATGTATCAGCTCCGATAATATAATCTGTATTCGAACGTAGACCAGCGAGTGCAGCCGGCGAATGTTGTTGAACATCGAGAACATGCCAAACATTTTCATTTGCTTTATCAAATGTACAAAAACGTATACTCAAACCAAGTAAACCCTAGACGCAAAAAAAAAAACTTTTTTTACTTCCTTTTGCCAATCAATTCTTACTTGACCACCCCAATTTTCATGTGGTACTAATGTTAATTGCCGTACAGTTTGTGTTTTACTGCTGTACACAAGTAATTCAACAGGTTTACCGACATTTTCTTTTAGAACTTCTTTAAATTTATCATTATCTATATCTAATCGAAATCCATTAACACTAACAATAAAATCAAAATATGCTTCTAAGCCAGCTTTATGTCCCGGGGAACCATCTTGAACACGTAGCACATGAAAACCTTCTGAACCACCGCCTGGAATCTTCACGTTACTGCTGCCAAGACCCATAATTAAACGAATAAAAACAAAAAATTCGAATCTACTACTTGTCTGTTCGTATGAATTCGAGAGAAAGAACTATTTGCTTTTCCCTATGAATGAATTGGATAGTAGTATATGTTGGCCAAGAATGACACAATTCTTTGTTCAACCAATAAAAATTTCTTTAGTGACTCTTTGTTAGATTAAATTTTTCTTTTTTATTCAATTTTAAATCATTAGTTGATGACAAAAAAATTCTTTTTTTTCAAATCTATCTTCAATTTCAAAAATATTTGATTCATATTTATTATTTATTCAAGCGACATCTGTTTCATGTGGCACGCTCAAGCGAAAGAATATTCATTCATAGAAGTAATTGTCTTAATGTATTATAATCAAAGAAATATATTTATATATATATATCTATACAAATGAATATTTATGTTAACAAAAAAAAAGAAGCAAAAGAGAGAGAACAGTCACAATTTATGAAATAATGACTAGAGGTTTCGGATAACACTGTAAAAGACTGTCAGATTGAATTGACAGAAGAAAAAGACAACGAAAAATCATTGAATATTAGTTTTTGGTTTGTTTAATAATTATTATACACAACCAAGTAAGAAGAAACGACGTGCTTTGATATAATAATCATTGAATATATGTATTTGTTGATTTTGTTTTTGTTCGAATTTAACAACGGCAAAGTGACTTTGTTGCATTGTTTCTTTTGTATCACCGAGTTCGAGATCTCCTGATAGAATATATCGATCAGTTATATCGTCGTCTGTGACTTGTGAAGATAGAACGAGACGAAAATATGAATCTGTTTGACGTGAAAATTGTCCAGTAATTTCGAATCGACCGTTACCCAAACATTTCATATGACCCCTAAGAAAGAAAGAAAAAAAAACATACAGGAACTTAATTAATTATTATTATTCTATTAGAACAAAACTAAAGATTTCTTATTTGCATAGCTTTTGTTTCTCGAAGTTAATATTCCACAGATAAAATACATAACTAGTCAATCAAGTCGATCTATGTGATCATTTGTCATTCAACTGACAGTCAATAATGTCCTTCATCAAAAACTATTATACAACATAGTACATCATTGCAAATGTAAAACAATTGAAATCATTCGTATATTTGATAATATTAACTAATTTATAAGATATTTTCTCATTCACATCATGCTAATGTCTATTTCCGGCGAGTAATTTTCTTCTAACATGAAATCAACTAGTCAATTTTAAATATGAACATTAGTCTTATTTCCTTTTCATTCGGAATACACGAACATGAACAATTACAAGACGAATTCAATTAGTCATCAAGCAGAAAAAAATCTGCACATGTTCGCTTCTAATTCGATTAACTATCGACGACGACGAAGACATATTGACGAACATCTATTCCGTTGTTGATCATTTTCTTTTTCTTTTTTTTCTATTTGCTGTTGTTCAAATAAACGTTCGTCAAGCAAATACTATGCTCGTCGAAGAAAATCTTTGTCTTCGTCTTTTTATCAATAGAACACGTTGTGTCAGTTAATCATATTTGTACTTGAATGAAAATTGATGATTATCCTTAAAATTCTTTTGTACTATATTACTGTCATTAGATATACGTAAATATAAGACACAGGGGAAAGAAAAAAAAGAAGGATTTGACCTCGTCCTATTCTCACCGATGTAATATACACGTATGTTGCCTGTCACACATACAATGTCGACTAGCACAACTAATTATATATCTTTACATGACATACATACATATACAGATGGAAATCATCAACGTATTAGAAGGTCCAACCGTACGATTAAATGCTCAATTACACTCATTAGAACTATATAACTGTTTTTCTTTTTGTATTCATCAAAAGACAAAGAAAAAGACGTCCTTTAAAGAACATTATCTTAATTCATAGGATAGTAAGAGAAGAAAAAAAAAGATCGTGGTTACATCGTTCGTTCATTATATAATCACATTGAAAATTAGTAAAGTGCATTAGACGAAAGATGAGAAAACAAAAGCATACTTAGTGATACTTGTTCGATGGCCTAATCGTTCGATAATTTGACACTTTGTTTTTGACCACCAGACTGTTTTAACAGTCCAATGTGAAATCAATGCTGGTTTGGGCCAACTTTCATAAGCATAAAAACGAATCTTTGTTTGTTGATCATCGGCTATTTCACGAAGTAATTTACGGCCACATTGACCACGTGTTTGTTCGTAGTAAAACGATTCGGTTAGTTTCATATTGATCTATACAGATTTATTAATGAATAATTACCCCACCACCGATAACAACAATAATCGTGATTGTCACTCGTAGAACTAACGGTTAGAAGAAAAAAAGAGAGGGAAAGAAAGATAGAAAAGAGATAAACGAGACGATAGAAGAGAAATACTAGTTTGTCTTGTTCTCTTTCTCTCGTTTTGTTAGTGAAACAAAGAAAGACGATCCGTTGAATAGTAGTATTAGTTTTCTTTTCTCTTTAACTACAATTACGAAAGACCATGAACAGTTTTTCTCTTTCCTTCTATTCTCTCTTCTCTACAACAACTCAAAATAATAATAATAATATAACGATATTAATAGTAGCAGAAAAAGAAGAGAAGAAAAAAGAAAATTGCTAGACCACTTGTTCATTTTGATAGAATATCATTTCTTCTTTTTTTATTTGAAGAATATCTTTTTCTTTCTACTATACGCTTCAAGGCATAGGGAATCAATTTCCCTCTGTGCACAAAATCGAGAAAGAAAAGAAGCAAAAGAAAAACGACAGATAGTTCAACCAAAAAAAAACTATACTGTCTACATTTGGCGCACTTAGTCTATACTATGCATATAAATCTATTTAATTTCATTATGTAAATGAACAATGAGCATTGCAAATTTATTTTGGTCACCATGTGGTCAATCATTCAGCAGGATATCGATCATAGTTTCATACATGAAAAGAATCGAATGACGTAAGGATTGTTGCAGGTGTTTAATTATGTGCTTACACACAAAGACAAAAAAAAATAGAAGAAAACAACAGAAAAAAAAAAGAAATGACTTATTCTCATTGAGTTGATTTATTTGAAAGATCATCGACGCGATTGAGTAGAAAATAGAAAGATATCGATTGATTTTCTTCTTGGACGACGAGAAAAATCCTTGTTTAGAAGGACATCAATTCTCATTATCGTATGGAATGTCTCTTTTTCTCAATGATTATATCTGATTATGTTGAACAATGCAAATAAAATACTTTTTTCATGTGTTGTTGATGTTATCGAATAATGATTAATCGAAAGTAGAAGATAAATCTCAAGAGTAATTATTCAAAATTCATTTTCAAGACATGAACAGAAGAAAAAAATGCACGCAATCACTATATGCTTCATAAAATATCTCATTATATCATAAATGATAAGTAAAGTAAAGAAAAACAAAAATAAATTTCATTTTCATTTTCTTCACATATGATATTCTTGCATATCAACAATGCATGATTTCTAGTTCTTTTTTTATGAATGATGAAACTCATTTTCTATTCTTCATATGTGATAATAATAATTATTAATTGTCAAGCAATTTAATTAACCGTAAGCGTGATAAGAAGAACTATTCAAAATTGAAAACTATAAATGGAAAAGTGCATAAAATAAATTTCATCTTTTAGATTACAAAAGCTTATATAATAGAACTTAGATAGTGAAACCTACGTCTTACCGTTGATTTTCAATTAAAATTGTCGCTTAAGTGTTTCAGACACTTGAGCATGAATGTTGGATTAATGTTTCGCGCATGATATTCTCATAATTAAATATTCGTATTTTAGTAAACATGTTTTTGTTGCTTTCGATAATGCTTTTTATAGCATTACACATAGCGAAATATGGCTAATCGAAATGATTTATAATTTCGTAGTTTTATTTTCTTTTTTGTGGAGAAATCAGTTTATCAATAGATAGGAAATAGAAGAAAATGAGAGAGAAAAAAAACAATGACAACAATAAACAATATACGTAGTTTTTTTTTTGCAAATTTGAATAGCTGTTTTGTTTGTTCGGTAGTCTCTATTTGAAATCTCAACAGATTTAACATGTTTTTTTTAGAGAATACAAACAAAATGAACTTTTTGCGTAGTGTTTGCGTTTTTACTTGCAAATTGAAGATAATAATAAAGAAATTTGAAAAGAATGAGGCAATCAAATATTTACATTTTGAAGAAAGAGAAGAACAACAATCTGCAGAATTTGCATGTTGACGTCTTGTAAGACGTTGTAGATCTATTTAGCGGACACATATTATCCACACAAAGGAAAACAATCAAAAATTCAAATGCGTCGAACATCATAAATCGTATCGCAGCAGTCCAAATGAACAAAACATTCTTCAATATTGTATTTTTTCACCCAAGCAGCTAGCTGTTTTTGTTCACTAGATCGTAGACGTGGTGTTGGTCGTTTTCGAACAAGTCGAATTTTCTTTTTAGCCGGTATATTTGTTGTATTTTGAGATGATACCATTGGTTTAGTACTCATAGGCTTGTTTTTTCGTTGAATAAGTCTCTTTTTTGGTTTGGTATTATTTCTCTTCGGTACACTTCCGTTCATTGCCACCGGTTTTTTCGGCAGTTCTGTCGATAGACTTCGACTACTACTACTATTATCATCACTCGTATCCATCTCTCTTATTTGAACATCATGACCATCATTGTCGTTGAACTCCACAATGATCGTCTTATCCACTGTTGGTTGTTCAACTTGATTTTCACTCGATAGACGTGTACGTTTATCGACTTGTACCATCGTAGACGTATTGTCTGTTTCCATATCTCTCTCTGATGATCGTTTGCCATTTTTATCACTTTCAATTGGTTTTTCAATTAGCACACTTGTACGTGGACTTGCAGATTTATCATTATCCATCGTTGTTGTTGTTGTTGTTGTTGTACTCGCCATTGGTAAAGATATATTTTGATTATTATCGACATCGCTAGCATCTTAAAAAGAAGAAGAAAAATCTATTGATTCGAAAAATGATTATTTGAAATTTACTAGATGATGATGGCGATGATGATGATGATGATAAGCCCATTTCTTGTAGAATAAAATTCCAATGTGTATTTATATCTTTGATATCAACTAAACGAGTGAAACTAAGAGCTTGTTGACTTTGTGGTCGAAATCGATTGATATTTTTTGTTCGTAATAAACGAAGTAGTTTGGTTTCGAGTTTATCGGCTATCAATGAATTTGGATAGAGTATATTGCAAAGATCTCTCACAGATACGCATTCTCGTTGATTAGTCGATTCTAAACCCGAACAAATATATGCTGTTAATTCATGGCCACGAAAAGTGATCATTTTTTGAAAACGATTGGGCGACGCTGTTGATGATGATGAAGAAGGCATAAGAGATGAATTTAATGGAATTTGTGATTGAATATGATTTGTTGGAGAAGATCGAGGCGATGGCGGTGGTGTCGATTCAGCAAACTAGAAGAAAATTTGAAAGAATCAAAATCTCAGATTTTCGTTGATTACTGTATTTGCAGCTGCGGATGTTTGTGATTGATTGATATGTTCTTGTGAACTCGACGATCGACTACTTTGTTGTTGTTGATAGCTAAGAACATTTGATGGAAATTTATCATTGTAGAGAAGTATTAAATCGACAGTGTATTCTTTTTGTACAGTTTCGATATCGATTAATTTCACATGATGTAAATTAATCGGTATATTGCAAAAGAAAAGAATTAATTGAATAAATTCAAGTTCCGATGATGTTGGCGTTGTTATTAATGCTGATGATAAACATTGAGGTGAAAGTTGAAAGATTTTCACTAGATTCTTGCCAATAAATGGCACTGTTTGTTCTTGTAATGTTGTTATATTTCGCAAACGATAGATACCTCCATGCATTTGAACAATTGATGACCAATCCTTGCAAATCATACTTTTAGGATTGTTTAATGGCAATTCTTTAATGAAAAGTGCATTAGCTGAATAGTAACGATAGAATGTCGCAAGACTAATGAGTTTAGTATCGATTGCAAATGGTTTTATATTTTGTTTTAAACAAAGTTCATTGATAAGTTTGATTTCATGTGATGTAACAAGTGTTTGTTCCATGTCTGTCATTTGATTATCCGATGATGGATATTTGAGAAGATCATAGAATGATAGAAGACTAACAGGAATTCGATATAATTGATGATTGGATGGATCGGTGGATATGAATGGTGTGTAGAGTTTATTGATTTGTAACCAACCATTGTACGGATGACTGGATTTAGATGTTGAATTCATTGATATAGATTGTTTTCGTACTGGTAGTCTTTGTTGTTCTAATGATTCGACCGATGATTTTCGACTATTCGTACGTGTTGTTGATGATGCTGCTGCAGAAGATATCGGAGATTCCGATCCATTTATTAGACTTGGTGTTGTTGATGTTGTTGCAATAGGTTGTCGAGATGGCACCGATGATAGTTCTTGTTGTAAAGCTTGTCGAGCAAATTCTATCGGTGGAATATTATAGTTTGATGTTGTCGGTGGAAGAAAATTGAGTGATGATTGTACATTAGACTGTGCAACTGAGTAGCTATTATTACGAGATAAGTCATTGACTGTTTGCTGTCGCATAGGAATTGCTATCGATGAATTTCGACGATTGGCATTTCGCATATTAACGGCAAAATCGGCCGAATTCTGTGAGGATTTTTGAGCTTGTGGGAGAATTTGTTTCGATGAACCAACGGATGATGCTCGTGGTATAGATGATGATTTGAGAAATAATTGAAGATGTTCATAAAATGGAAGAAAGTCCGCAGCAGATACGAGTTCAGTCTCAGAATTGAATGGATGTCGAGAATAAGCCCAATGAGCATGTCGAACATTGATTCGATTTAGTAATTCAACTTCGCTTGGTGTTGCAGTAAATAAATCAATAGATTTTCGATATTGATAATTTAATGAACGACGCAAGATATCTTCGGGATACTCAGGTAACACTTTATGCAACATGTTAACACAGAAATATTTCTTCGTATCGCTATAATAATAGTAAAAAAATAGTTAACTTTCTCTCTATTTTTTATTCAGAATTATGATTTCATTACTATATTGTAGAGCTTCATTCATATATACGAAGTTATATGAGTATCATCATTGTACGGCTTAGTCTCAAATTACTTTTCATATTATTTTATAAGAAGCAAAACGAATGCATAAAATAAACAGAAATCGTAATCAGAACTTTTCGAATCTTAACTGACTGTTCACTAATACATTGTCATGACACTTTTTAATTCAATTCTAACATAGCTACCTGCACATGACTTCAGTAGTCCAGATTATAAAACTAACTATAATCAGAAATTTGTAAAACAATTATAATTAACGATATTCAGACCAAATTATTTCCATTCTCAAAAAGACTAACGAAAGTTCAGAACACCATGAACTTCGAATAATCTTATACTTTATCAAATTAAAACTATTTTTTGATTGACATAGCTGCTAAAAACAACTTTCTCATCTAGATATCACTTTTGGCATTTCGAAAGTAATTTCCTGATAATTATAGTCTTTCCTTAGATATACTAAAAATATGTTTACGGTATCATTTAGTTTTTCAAGAATATGTTTTGTATGAATATACGCAATCTATCTTCTATTGCCCTAATTTTGATAATAGCTTCGCAAATATTTATTATCAATAAATACTACGTATTATTTATATCATATTTCGCAGCTGCTGTACTCTTAGTTCGAAGCGTTTTTTATATTCAAATATACTATATTCAAATTAAAAAGAAAAGAAAAACAACGATTTCAATATAAGCTATAGATAATAAGAAACACAATATGTGACTAGATGATCACGAAAACATTACATTGAGTTTATGATTAGAAACATGAGCTCTTCTTGTGCACACACTATAATTTTGTATAGCTGTGCAAAGAACGAAAAGAATACTTATTAAAATGATTTTTAAACACCCTAAAAATACTTTTTTTGGCCTATTTATTTTCATATGTGTTTACAATGAGATGTCTGCGGCGTGCATTCTGTTGATTACTACTTAACTAATGTTCGAAACGAACGATTTAAAGTCTTCAATGATTTTTTAAAAAATATTATGTCTATATGATTTGTTCGTCTGTGTTAGAAAAAAGCCTATACGTTTTTTATTTTAATCTTTCGGCACTGAATGATAAAATAAAAATAATATTTACTTACCGAAAAATTACTGGAACGTAGGTGTCGCCATGTGGAATTTTTTCCCATGCGAATTGGCCCTTGATAGATGATATGTCGATTGCATGTGGATCAAGTGATCGTTGTGGAATGACTATTGGTGGCGGTGGTGGTTGAGAGATAGATGGCCGTACTGAAAAAGATGGCACTAAACCTATGCTTGCAATCTGTTTCAATTGATCGTTATCTCTGAATCGTTCGCTTTTAATCATGATAAGAATTCTACTAAGAAATATATAAAATGTAAACGAAATTTATGTATAATATAATAAAAATTCGTACTGAACAAATATCTTTTCGTGGAAGGAATATCCGATTATAAATTGAAATAACTATATGAATTCATCTAATGTGGAAGAAATACAGACAATCTAAAATACAAGATAATATATGCAAATATATTCCGATGAAAACAATGAATTTCTACATAAAAACATGCGACGCTAGCGACATACCTAACAGCAAATAATCTTTGCAAACAATACATGCCTACACACATTTGAAGAACAAAAAAAAACAGAAGAATAAGAGAAGAATTCATATACTCTCCTAGATACATAAAGCTATACTATGAATGTCGTATATGCTATGTGGTGCAAAAAAAGAAAGAAAAGAAAGAAATAGTAAAAGAAAAAAAGAAGAACAGCGTGTATGCGAAAGAAAAGCAAGACAGAACAGTAAAGCGAAGGAAGCTTGTCGCGCAGAACTCATGAATTGCGCAGATAGAAATAAATAAACGCGCGGACGGGTAAATATAATAGAGAAAAAGATAGATAAGCGAATAAGAGCCTATATATATTGAGCGATAGAAAAAGCGAACAAACTATGTTCTTCAGCTTGTCGTTCCTTGCCAAATAAAATAGAGAGAAAGCTCTAGAAATCGTATATTTATGCAGATAAACAAAGATATTATATAAATTACTAACCAGTGATCTTTTCTACTGTTGACATAGCTAATTAACAATATGAGGCTATGTATGAAATACATAGAAATGGCATCAACTTCTCAAGTCGATATGCACTATGTATATACCTGAATCGACTGCCATCTTTACCTAGTTGTTTTCTTCCATTGAATACCAACCTATCTTGTATATTTGCTGCTCTTGATATTGATACCTATATGCTATGCATTTCCTGCAATTTTCGTCATAATGACTATACAGGAATACATAATAGAGTATAATACCATTCGTGACGATGATAACGTGCTAGCTAATGTTATACCGGCTCATAGTTACAGGAAATATTTTTTGGCGAATACTCATCTACTATTGCTGTTCGCGTATGATAGTCACTTCATTTCACATACTACAGCTGAAGTCTATAGTTTATTTTATTTTGTTTATTAGTATGATCGCTAAATACTATAAGCTACCACAGTCAGTATCTTCCATGTTTGGGACCTATATAATGCGAAAAACGAAAAAGGTATGATAGGAAAAGTGCTGGAGTTCATAGATGATGTTGGTCAAGTTTAACTATCATACGACTCTAATATGTTTATGAAATAAAAAAATATATTAATTCTAAGTTGTGTTATATTATTGCGGAAAATATAGAAGCAATTATGAAAAACGTGCAAACTCTCATATATATAACAAAGTAAATACTTCATCAGAAACGAGCGGAAAATAAGCTTTCGTATTCATAATACTACATAATTATACTATAAAATAGTTTAATTTCCTCTAAATTAGTGTAATATCCGTTCGCAGAAACGTATGAGATTTTAATGTAAAATCTGTAGGATAAAATCTGTTACTCTCACCATCAAAAGAACTGATCTCATTAAAAAAAAAGTACGAAGAATATAGCGAAATTTACTGTCGAGCTTTATCAGAAGCTTTCTGTACCATAATAAAGTAGGTAAAAAGTAATGAAATAAAAAAGATAAGAAATTTATGACAAGAATCGTAAGAAAGTATAGTTTACCTCCTTATCTTTAAGATGTGTGAATGCGTTGCTGTTTTTTATTACATGCAATCGTGTATACGCAATAAACAGATTAAAATTGAAGGTCATATCTTGATTTATGACTTAAAAATGATATACAAGCGCACATTTATTACTTCAGTTCTCTACATTTCTCTGTACATTTATTTCGCAGTATGGCTATACAAATATATGCTATAACAACTATAAATGATCACTTCTGCTCTTATTTTTCCTATTCAGAAATGAATACACTCATTAAATAAATAGCGTTAATCAGTCAGACATTGTAATGTCGATATGTGTTAGCGAAAACGTTTACACAGCATTCTGTTACTATTGACACATGTACGGCTTTTGAGAGAAAAACAACAGTCAAAAGTAAAGAATACTGTTTATAGCAGTGTTTTTAAAACGATAAAAGCTTTTCTATAGTCTTATATATATATATACACACATGCATAAATTAATTTTTGTTGCATGCAAAGCAACTGTGATGACGATAGGGCACTTCAATCATAGTAATTTTATCATCAACCATTCTCGAAAGTGCAACCATTAATTTTCTTTCTTTCTAAGGCAACGAACGTTCACGGTCTTTGTTTCTCTCTGTTTTGTTACCGTTTTTTCGGAGCACAGAAACCAATATTTACTTAGCATTTACTAAGTATGCATAAATTTTGATTACATTTAAACGGTTGCCTTGCCTCTAGTGTTTTTTATTGTTTTTCGATAAGATGTGAATTGCGCATGTCTTTTGCTCTACAATTTCAATACTATGCCGATATTTCTTTCTATTTAAATATTTGCGTAAGATATCGTAAGACTACAGAGATCTACCTATATACTACAAAATTTGCATTTATATGTTGTCATTGCATAAGTAATATGTTTTTAAGAACGACTAACTGTTTTTTCTAAATATATTTCTATAATTGGAGTATTGAAAAAAGTACTAATTATTATCATAAAAGAGGAAAAGTCTTTTTAAGTAGCTCGTGTCAGTCATGAAACGCTTTAGTCTCATGATTACCCCAGGATTCTGATAAATGACATACTATATGGCTCAAGTATTAATTATGCACGATGTATTTCATATAATAGAATTCATGTTACATTATATTAGAAATAATAAAAGTATTAAATTTTACTTCATGAAAATCATTCGATCTGACTGCTACATTTGCAGAAAGGTGTCAATATCTACGGTCTAATTATCTCTATTTTTCATGAAATATAAAACTTAGCATTACCAAAATGGAAGAATATATTATGCCCCCCCCCCCTGTAGCATTCCGCAAAAGGACATTATAAAGGAACATAACATATTTTGAATTAGTACTATACTACAATATTGACGGCATAAAAATGAGATATCTCTACGTATACAGTGTGGTTTCCAAGCACGATGCTATTTCTTATAAACTTTATAGCAAATTGCGTAGTTCATTGTAGATGTCGCCTTCGGCGTGGCCCAATAGACCTCACTTTTGGGTTTTAACAATTATGCTTTTAGTCATGGTTTTCGTAGATTTATTAGTTTTAGGAAAATAAAAAAGAATTCTTAGATAGTGATCCAACGAAATATCAGCTGATAGCTTTGGATGCTGCAATTACGCAGTTAGTTTTAGCGACTTCTACATCGCAAAAGGCATTACTATATGATGAGTCATATACGTAGACGAACGAAAGCGAAAAATTTTCAAAGATAGATGTAATTGCCTCTTTTCTTTTCTTCGCATACGTAGTTCGTCGATGGAGGAGGAGTAAATGTTTAGTGTATCTCAGAGTTTTTTCAACGACCCCAATTGTCTCCTCTTGCCCTCTGGATAGTCTGACTATGCGAACCGTCAAGCCCTACTGCATATACGTATATGTATACGTATACAATACTACCCAAACAGACAAGATTTGTCAAAAACACGTGTACACGCTTGATTTCTTCGGCTGTTTCGCGTGTATCATCGGGAGCCGCAAGTAGCATCCAAAAAAGACTAAAACTTTTACAGCGTTTACACGCGTTTTTGACATTTTTGGTCTGACCGGATAGGGCTCTTTTTGGATATAAGTTTGGAGTGATTCCGGCTATCCTATATCTATATCATTGATTGATGCCGCATTTAGCCGAATAATTATAAAATGAATAAAACTGGAAATAAATAATAAAAATGAAAAACCGATGAAAAAATACAAGGGTTTTTTTTATAGCTAATCGAGACTAGGACAATCAGCCTTAGCGTCAATTGCGCAGTAAAATAAAATGCGCAGATAGTTTATACTTAGAATACTTACAGAGTTTCCGTTTAGTATGCTACTATAAAACAGCTTAATAATAACAGTGAAACGATCAGGTGTAGATTTTAACGCTTGTTATGAATGTAAAAAAAATATCGATATAAAATCCTAGTCATAAAAAATAAAAAGCTATTTTATTTTTCGAGAGCATGATCGAATACAATCTATTCATAAATATCTGTACGTATTCGCGTTAGTGTTAACAAAGTCACACTTGACTGAAGATTGCATTTAACGCATGAAAAGCTGCCTAATAGTATGGAGAAACAAAAAGATCGATATGATAGAACACGAATGATTGTAATTATCTATTGGTGGAAATTTCGTAAAGATATTTTGTATTCGCAAAAGCATTCAATTTGGTTAGAAAATAAGCATAAATTTTTTGCTCGTATTTTAGCATTTACGTGCACTTAGATCACATATCGGGCCAATAGAAAATTGACGAATCAGAAGAAAACACCCATTTTCGCATCATCAAGCTATGTGAAGGACAAAGTTTGTTTATTTTCTGTATATCAAAATGCACCTACGTTGTTACTTCTAAATATTTCGTATTTCTATACTATCACGAGTTATCATGATAAATATATAAAAATTTCTCGACGGTATAAACTCAAATTAAATATAATCTGCATAGAAATTATTCATAGCGCCTAATATGAAGATGGAAATGCTTTTTTCTATTAAATGAATAAAATAATAATATGTTCTTCTCAAATTTTTTTCCTCTTTAATAATTTAATCAATGTGCGAGCGAAAAATAGCTTTACCTATTGATAATGTTCAAACTATTGCAATACAATCAGTAAAAAGATTACCAATTTTTCTCGAAGAAGAAATATCATTTCAGCAATTTATTGCGAATGAAAAGTGCAACTTACAATCATTTCATTCATTCAAAACGAAACAAATGAAATTTGATGCACGAAATGATAATGAAAGGTTAATAAAATATGTTCTTGGAAGGTCATGCATTGGATCAAAAAACATTTCTTCTACATCATCGATTGAAAACTGTTTTTATGATCAAAGGTTCCTATCGAATAAACAGAAGCAAAAATCTCTTAGCCATTTTCTTGATTCTCAACCAACCTATGCTAGAAATAAATACGCCATAAAACCTGTATATTGCGTTGAACGTCATGTAGATTATATGAATGATAAACAAATAAAAGCTGCTCGACGTTTTATTCAACAACTCAATACTTATATTCAACAAAAGATGTCTGCATCACAAGAACATTCTAATAGAATGAGTCACTTCAAGAGGCAGACGAAAACGGTAATTCAAGTTTTTCTCAAACTAAGTCTTAAGCTAGCATACGAAGATCAGTTTTCTAAAAATACAAGCGAATATCATGCAAATGATTTTCATACCTATAAAAGACAAACCTTTTCTTGTTAGATGAATGTCTAATCAAAACGATGCGAGTAGGCGTTTGTATTATTTAAAAAAATTCATTAAAAATAAAACCATAGCAATGTTCATGTTGTGCATAGAAATTTGATTCTTAAAATAAAACTTATTAAGTCTTCAGAATCGCTTGTGATTAATCATTTTTTGTTGTGTATAGGAAATATTTTTCTAAGTACAAATTTCGATGAAAGAAAGCGAGAAATTTGCGGTCTATTTTCTACATATTATAGAAAATGTAACTGTTATAATAGACTAATTAGTTTCATTCGCAAAAAAACGAAATGAAACCTTGAGGATAAATAATCAATATCTGCAAGGCTATGAGAAATATATACATACAAGTCAGTTAAGATTATCAAGTATACAATCTCACTTTACCTTAACTATATTGACAAAACACTATCAAATTTATTGTTTGCAGAAAATGTAAGAAAGGAACATAGTCCTTGAATGCTTGTCTATGAGAGTAAAATATAGTGAACCATGGATATTATGTTTTCCACGAAAAGCTGTAGTTATTAAATATTATTCTCTAAAAGAAAACGCGTAGGTAAATGCTATCTCTGAATGAAAGTATCAATTATATTAATTATTTTCAAAGATAAATATAGCACTATAGTCCCTTTCTATTTAATAAGAAAAAGAATAACAGGAACATTTTCTAAATGAATTTTAGTTTGATCAACGGATTGAAAACAATACAAATGAAAATGTTGATCTTTCTGAACAATTATTGTATGATTACAAAACTTCATCGAATATATATTTGAATCGAAATAATAATTTACTCAAATTCTATGAATCATCTCGAATGTCGAATTTAGACTTTGATAATACAATCATCAGTGTTGAATCAAATGATATATCATCGGATAAATGTGTTCATCATTCTCAAACAACAGAAAATCAAGCAATTCTAAGCAAATCGAATCTAGACAAAACTTATTCTACAATAGTGCCATTAAGTCTATTCAAATTGTCTAATTGCGTTAATCGAGAGCAATACTCGGTGAATCTTAACGAATTTCCATGGTCATCCGATCGAAAATCACGAATGACAGTATATAGAAAGGTTCGGTCACGATTTACACGCATGACTCTAATTGATGTTGATATTTCGATTCTATTTCGAAACATTTTGCGTTCTTTTCACACTGAATTATAACTCGATCGAAAAAATCTAATTGAGCATAACCTATAAATAAACGCATACCTGATGTGTTTTTTACCTTTTTATTTAAGATCATCAGCAATTTAGTCATAAATACGTTGGATTAACTTCATATAATTTCTCGTCTTTCAAACATAATAATAACGGTAAGTGGTAATCGTTTTTTTCTTGCTTTCAATATAGAAGAAACAAATTGTTTTTCTGTATGAGAAAATGCAAATTAATAACTATGCTAGGGCACGTATTTTTGTCGGCGAAAAAGCATTATCTAATCCCAGATATTATTCATACATAGGATATTTGATTCGAAAGAATGTTGCTATTTCCGAAAAAATGGCACAGGGAGTTCATGCCATATAGAAATATGTCGTTCTTTTGCATCAAAATAGCTTATTCGTTGAAACACACATTTATATGTTTGTCTACGTCTGCCCTCAGAAAAGTGTTTTTTATTTTTCGTAAATCATCCAAAAGAAAAGAAAAGGAAAAAACAAACCTCCAACATGACGTTTTTTTCCAACAAAACTTTCGACATATTTATGTAGAAACAATGAATGTTGACAGTTTAATAATTTCAAAAAATGTCTCTTGTTTGGCTCGATAATTCATCGCATGAAACGGAATATTGTACATCTGCTGAGAATTGCTTTCATCGTATCGATCGTAATTTTACTAGACTTCGAGATGAAAATGAATGGATTGAATTTTCGAAATCTTCAAATAATGATACATCGATGATTATTTTGATTATTAATAATGAACTTGGAAAACAGTTAGTTCCAAAAATCGAATCATCGACACGAGTTAGTAAGATTTATATACTTTATGCAGAAAAACCAACTGATGATGAATGGATTAAAAACTATAAGAAAGTATTGCTGTGATATTTATTTATACTGATAAACAACATAAAAATAAAATCATTTTGTTATTTCAGGTAAAAGGAACGTTTATTGATTTGTCTGCTCTTGAAATAGCACTTCGAATGGATTTAAATATTAGTACTGATTCTACTGTTGTCAATACATCGAATGAAACGACTACAGAATCTATTGTTAATAATCCGTCTTCTGAACCTGAAAGAAACTTAGAAGAGGAACAATCTCAGCAGCAATGTGTTTTACCAATTTATGATGTTGATGCATCATATATGATTTCAGATGGTTGTTTTCAAGTTATACCATTTATTCGAATGGAAACATCAGCCAAAGATGATTTTATTTGTTTGTATAAAGATACATATAGAAATAGCAGTGAAACTGCAGATTTTATTAAACATTTTGAAAATACTTATACACCTAATGAAGCTATCAAATGGCTTTATGAATGTCCGTTTATTCAGCGATTTCTTGAAATAATTTTTATTTATCATTCAATTGAATCAATGTTAATGTGTCGATTTTTTATAAATGATATTCAAAATCTATTGCAAAACCATATGTGCAATTCGACTATTGAAGTCTATCGATATGAAATTATCTCAAATGAACAATGGTCGTATTTGAAAAAATCAAAAGATCAAATTATTGCCGTGAAATATTTCTTCTTAGCAAATACAGATCGTAGCAAAGCATCTCAATCAATAGCAAAGCAAGATTCTAACAATGCAAAACGTGTCGTATTCACTGTTGAAGCAAACCCTAAGTTAGCAGGTGTTAAACCATTTGCCAAAATTGGTCCATTTAGTTCGATAAATGATGAAAATGATGTTTTATTCTTAATCGGATCATTATTTAAACTAACTGATATTGTCGAAGAATCAAATGATTTAATTAATATTAAATTAACATTATGTGCAGCTGACACAACGAATACAAATCAAATAGCCTGTGAACAAATCAAAATGAAATATATGAGTTCATCTGATGGAATAGATCTCATTGTATTTGGCCAATTTCTATCTGATTTAGGAAAAGTACTTGATAAACCAGTTCCTTTCAATCATATTGAACCCATCTTTCAAACATGTCTGAATAAATTAGCAGATGATGATTTAAAACGTTGTCGTTACTATCATGGTCTAGGATCTATTGCATTTGAACGAAATGATTTGGATAAAAGTCTTGAATGGTATCAAAAATCACTTGATTTAAACAAACAAAAACAATCAAATGATCATACATATCTTACTGAAATTTATTCAAATTTAGGGAAAATCTATTCGTTTAAACAACAATTACCAGAAGCTTTGGATTCATATAATGAACTTGTACAATTGTACAGAAATCGTTTAGGTGATGATTGTACGAAATTAATATGGTGTTATATTAATATAGCTCTTATTCATGAAAAACAAACTAATTTTCGAGATGAACTTTCATATTACTATCGTTCATTATCGATTATGAATAAACATTATCAGTCTATTGATGAAGAACAACGTACTACTTTATATTCGAATATAGGTATTGTTTATGCTAATCTCGAAGAATATCATCTTGCATTAGGTTACTTTCGAACAGCATTAGATAAACGATTAAAACTTCAATCAAATATGTCGCCATTATTAGCAAAATTATATAGTAATATTGGTTTAGTTTGTCAATATTTGAATGATATTCAACAAGCAAAAGATAACTACACTAAAGCTAAACAGATTTATGAACAATTGAACGGTTCTGATGATCCAAATGTTAAATCTATTCAAGAAATTCTTCAAAATTTGACGATTTAATCATAAAGTTGATATTAAATCTTGTTTTTAATTTATTTATTTATACAAACTAACAAAACTATCGGTCTGGTTTAACTAGTAATTAAAAATCAAAGAAAACATATGTGTGTGTGTGTGGATGTGTTTTTATAAATATGAAAAAGTCTTTAGTTTAAATTTTGTCGTCATTATGTGTCCATGTTGGACGTGTTTTTTTAATAAATGATTCTAAACCATGTTGTGTATCTTTTAATTCAAGATTTTCAATCATTCCACGTGTTGCAATTTGATAATCACTAATGAGATCATCTTTAGCATCTTGTAATTGTAAATATTTCTTTCCAACTGCAACAACTGGTCGACTATTAGCACAAATTTGTTGAGCTATTTTATTTGTTTCACGTTCTAAATCATTTTGACCAACAACACGACTAACAAGACCATGATCATAAGCTTCCTTAGCCGATATTGGCTCGCCAGTAAATAACATTAGAGATGATAATTTTGGATTAGTTATCGAACGACGAACAGCAACTGCTGGAGTTATACAAAATAATCTAATCAAATGAATTTTCGTTAGTTAGTTGAATTAGACTAATAATTATTTACCCATGTTTAACACCGGGAACAGAAAATGAAGCATTTTCACCTGCAACTACAATATCACAACTAGCTACTAGCTGACAACCTGCTGCAGCAGCAAGACCATAGACTTCAGCAATAACTGGAATAGATAATTGACGAATTCTTCAAAGAAAATATGATTAAATCAAAATATTTTCCGAGATTTCTAATACTTTAACATCAGTTCTGTACAACGATCAAATACTGTTGAACAAGCTTTAGTTTTGCTAAGTTCTGCTAATTCTTTCAAACTATGACCCGAACTAAATACTGTTTGATCACCAGCTGTTAAAACGAGTACACGCGAAGATTTTTCATTATCATCAATTGCTTTGATTAGATCATTGATCATAGCAAGTGAAAGAATATTTCGTTGACGTGGATTATTCAATGAAATTCGACATATTTGATTGTTATCACTTGAAGAAACTTTAACGAGACTTTCTGTTGTTGCTGTTGAAGCAAGTTGTCGAATAAGAAGATGTTTAGCTGATGGTAATGAAAAAGATAAAATTCTTTTGGCAAGCATATTTTATATCTAAAAGGAATTTTCAATTGAATTTTTCGCATATCGTACTATTTCAAAGAATTCATTGCATAGAAATAATAATTACTTACGTACTGTTTGTCACAACACTTTTGCCATTGTCTAAACAAAATAAAAAAAAATAGTGAAGATGTTTTTCAAAAATTCGTTAATTTAACACATATTATAGAAAAGATACAGAAATTTGAAAACAATCAGAGAAAATCAACGATATGAAGGAAAACGAAAAGAGAAAGGTTTATGCCACGTGATCAATGAACTTCTTTTGATAACCATATCCAATGTTTCAAAGATGTACAGCTTTATATTCTCTACCAAATGAGAAATGACATCCGTATGATATTCCTTTAAAAAGGAAACATTTTCTGCAGATTTCAATTACTATGAATCTCCTCAAAATAAAATGTCATATTCAGTTTAACTTTTACTCTAATAAAGATAATGACTCGAAAATCTATAGATTTCAAATTCTGAAGGGAGATAACTCTTTATCTGACTTTTTCATTCAATTTATAGGGTAAGGATCTACTGTAAAAGTATTTCTAAAATAAATGCTAAAATTCTTAATTGAAAAAAGAAAAACACTATAAAATAAATAAAAACAATAATCAATCTGAATAATCCCTTTTTCTTTTTTTGTCAAATAACTCAATCATGAATAAATCAGAGAGATACAAATAGAAATCGACGTTAAACGTCGAACGCTGAATTTCTTTTTTTTTTCTTCAGTGTTTTCGTTATTTTTTTTCTCTACGCGCAATTCAGAGAAAACAACAATCAATGAAGTGATGAATCATTTGTTGGCAAAAAAAAATAGAACATAAAAACAAAAGGACAATAACAGAATACAAGAGAAGAAAACTGAAACATTATAATAACGCTAAAATACACAATGCTGATCATCATGAACAAAAATAGCAAAAACGAACAAAAAGAAAAAGAAAACAAACACTGATTTAAACAACAAATCAAAGGTATATCAATAACAACCGGATAGAAAAGAAAGGAAAAACAGACGCATTTTAATATGACGACGACATACCATTTCTTTTTAATTATTTTATGTATCACCATCATCGAAAGTAACATATCTATCACATGAACTAGAAATTAGATATGATTCTAATCATATCTACGAAAGCACACATTGATTTCTGTTGACCATATTGAAATATTTACATTCGCATTAATGGCCACGGTTGTTCTAATGATTGTTGAGAGTGAAATGTAGGACGTAATTGATGTAATGAACGATTTCGTGGATTATTTTCATGAATCTAAACACATGCACGAAAGATTTTCCTTTTATCGACTAGACATTTGACTGTGTTCTTTACATTTTGATGATGTATTCGAACAAGTGCTTCTGATGCTGTGTATGAACAACCAGGTACATTACACTATATGAAAATACATCAGCCAGAATCAAAACTAAAAGAATAATGTATCTAGAAAAAATTTCTTACAGGTATATGACTACGTAAATGTTCTTGATAGGCAATCTGATGAGGAAATCCGAGTGCACATGTTGCACACCAGAACGGATGATAATGACGTTGTTGATCATGTGGAAGCGACCAACGTGATGGAACAGTTTCGATTGGATGAGATATCGATGAAAAAGTTGGATTGACTTTCATCAGAGGTGGAGCCGAATTTACTAGTAAAGGCATAGCACTATTCAAAGTTGTAGACGGAGTAGTAGCAGCAACAGCAGTAGCAACAGTTGATGAAAAGGTTCGATGTGTTGTTGATTTATGAGATTTATTATTCGACGATGAAAAACATCGATCCGGTGTTTGTAATGGCGGTAGATTTCGTCGATTACCTTGTAGTAAAGCAATGGAAGAATTGTACGGTGGTGGATCGGTTGATGGTGGTTTAGCTCGTGAAGATGGATAAACTGGAGTATGTGGTAATAACATTGGTGTTGTTAGTTGAGATTGAAGTTGATATTCTTCAGGAGGAGAAACTTTTGGATGTTCATTGACACCAAATAATTTCTTGAGAATATCTTGAACTTCGGATGGATTCGATAGAAGTTCTTGTACTTGTTCAATAGGTGGCACTGGAATGGATGATGGTGGTGGTGGTGGAGGTGGTGCTGATACATCTGAATCAGATTCAGGCAATGGAGGAGGAGGTAATGGCGGAGGAAGAGGTGGTGCTGGTGGATATGTAAAACAAGATGTATTCTGTAAATCATTCTAAATCAATGAATTTACATATAGTTTTTTTTTTCTTTTTGAAAATTGATTTCAACATACCGATTGTTCAGTATCGGAAGGCGATGTCGTTGGAATATTCGTATAGTTATAACTTTCTGAATATTCATTTGATATTGTTGGTAATGAATAGAAATCATTTGATGATGAATTCGAACATTTTTCACTCTCGTTACTATTCATAATCGTTGTTCGTTTTCGTTTATTCGATACTTTTTCATGTATCAATCCTAATAGATGTTGTGCATGTCGTGTATCGCCTTGTTGTGTTAATTTCATAGCACGTTCAATCATTTGTTTAATAAGAATATCTTCATTATCTTCGGGTTCACATGGAGTTTTCGTTTCTTCACGTGAACAATTCGAATGAGATTGTTGTTGTTGAGGTGTTGTTGATGTTGATGAACTACTTGTATTTGATAATGTTGGTGAAAGAAGTGTAGATGATGAATAAGTTGTACTATTTGTTATACTCAAATCATCAACATACTGATCCGTTGATGATGAACTAAGTCGTTTACTGACATTAACTGCAGCCTATTTAAAAAAAAAGAGATAATCTTTGCGAGAACGCGTATGTGCAAAGGAAATGATTGTTTACTTGTGCCATTGCGCAAATAATTTGCTGTGTTGTTGCGTCGAGATCAGGTTTAGCGAGTAATTGTCGAGCTGTTTCGGCGAATTCTTTCGCTTTTGATCCGGCATTAGTTAGAAAGACGGGATCTTCAATAAGTTGTGATAAAATTCTCGATGGTGATGATGATCGTTGTCGTTTATGTGGTGGAGATTGTAGAGCAGCTTGATCATCATCAAGTTTACTATTATTGAATGATGGAACACGTTGTTTAGTTTCATGATGTTTATCAGTTGAATGTCGACGACGGTGATGATGATGATGATGATGTCGATGTCTACGAGATGATTCTAATTCATCTTCATCGACATCATAAAACGATTTTTTATGTCGATGTTTGCCCATATGAATATATGAACAAAAACAAAAAACAACGAAATATTAATCTAAAATAAGCAAATACAAATTTTGGGGGAAAAAATTATTGAGATTTTTGTTTTGCATTCGATGTATTGTTTATTCGTTTTACTGTTACTCTATATCATATTCTGTCTGCCATTTTCAATAGCTCACTATTCTCCAATCAGATAATTCATTGGAATAAATCGATGAATTTTCATTTAAAAAATTTTTTACAACGACTGTTCGGAATTTCAGAAAGAATTTTCAACGAAAAGAGTATATTTGAAAAAAATGTCACTACAATCAATGCGAATTTAATAGTTGGCCAATATAATTTTAGTCCGATTCTTCATTCCTTTCAGTCGGTCTAACATTTCGATTGTTCGATTTCTAGTAAAACGAATTTCATATTGACTAAACACATTATTCTATTTTGCTTTATCATTCATCGAGATTTTGTTTTCGAAAGTTAGTTTCGTTGAAATATATTATCGCATGACATTCATCTTTCAGCAACTAATTTATCAATTTGAGAAGCACATTTCAAGGATAGATACTGGTTCTTAGGTTTCATTTTATCAAATAGAAGGGGAGGAAGTATCTGTAAGGTTTGTTTTTTTTTCTCGTATTTGTAAAAATGCTTGATTGAAAAGAAACTCGTATAGTTTTATGAGAATAAAAAAAAGTATTCGAACAGACTTTTTTCTTTCGTTTCTAGATGAAAATGTATATAAATTTGTCATCTCTTTGTCTGTTTCTAATCTCGATTTTCTCTGTCTCATCGATAATATCTGCTCAACGTTCGTCACCATTACAAGTTGAAAAAGATACAGCTGTCTATAATCTTTTACAAAATTATCATCATTATACTGAACTTGATAATCTCTTACAGCAATGGTCACATAATTATTCCAATTTAGCTGAAGTTTTAGAAATTGGCAAAAGTTTTACTGGTCGAAGTTTACTTGCTATGCATGTGACATCGCCAATTGTCACTACTGATGATGACAAAGAAATCGATGAAAATCTTCTTTTAAAGCCTAAATTTAAATGGATTGCTAATATGCACGGAGATGAAACTGTTGGCAGAGAATTACTACTTGCTTTAACTTATTATTTATTATTGAATGCAAAATCAGACGCACGTGTTAATCGACTCTTGGCAACAACAGATATTTATATTATGCCGAGTATGAATCCGGTAAGATGAAAATCAATAGAGATTTTTTTTTTGAAAAAAAGAATTTCTTTCGATTAGGATGGATTTGAAAAGTCTCAAGAAGGCCTATGCGATAGTCAAAGTATGTTTGGCCGAGGTAATATGAGAAATGTTGATCTCAATCGTGATTTTCCATCACAATATTCACCACTTAAACAATTGAATAATGGTACAATAGTCGATATGTTCTACGGTCGACAACCAGAAACGATTGCTATTATGAAATGGATTTTAAAAGAAAATTTCGTTCTCAGTGCCAATTTACATGGTGGTTCACTTGTTGCTTCGTATCCATACGATGAAACAATGTATCATACTGATAATACCTATGGTGAATCACCGGATGATTCTCTCTTTCGATATTTAGCTCGAATTTATGCTAAAAAACATTTAGTTATGAGTAAACAAGGTGGTTGTGCTGGCGAATTTCAAGATGGAATAACCAACGGCGCCAAATGGTATGATGTACCAGGTGGCATGCAAGATTTCAATTATTTACATAGTAATGCATTTGAAATAACATTGGAATTAAGCTGTTGTAAATATCCATCGGCAAATGATGGAACATTAGGCAAAGAATGGGATAATAATCGAGAAGCATTACTTACCTATATGGAAATGGTAGAGATTTGTTTTTGTTTTCAATGAAAAGATTTTTGTTTGATTTGAATAGAGTCATCTTGGTATCAAAGGTATTATTCGTGATGCCGAAACACGAACAGGTATTTCAGGTGCATTGATACAAGTCGAAGGTATTCTTCATCCTATTCGAAGTGTTAAACATGGTGCCTATTGGCGATTATTATTACCTGGTTTACATAATATAACTGTAACAGCTTCAGGTTATTTACCTCAAACAAAATATAATATTCGTGTGACAAATGAGAACTCAACTAATGTATGACAAAAACATATTTAATTGGAAAATTTATTTTCTTTATTTAGGCACTTCGTCTTGATTTTCAATTGCAACGTGCTAATCCTGAATCATCTGCTGCAGTAAATAATGTCTCATCTATCAATGATATCTATAATTTTTTATCTGATTATGCTGAGAAATTAATGCATGATTCTCGGCAAACAATTCTTCAAACATTTCGTGAACCAACTGAACAATTTCATTATCATAATTATCAATCCATGGTTGACAAACTTAAAGATTTAAATAAAAAATATCCAAATATAACAAGTCTATATACAATTGGTAAAAGTCGTGAACAACGTGATCTCTGGGTTATGATCATCAGCGATCAACCATTGATTCATGAAGCTGGCGAACCTGAAATGAAATATATTGCCAATATTCATGGCGATGAAAGTGTTGGACGAGAATGTTTATTACTTTTTATTGAATATCTATGTATTAACTATGGTAAACATGATTATATTACACAACTTGTCAATAATGTTCGTATTCATATTATGCCATCATTGAATCCCGATGGTTTCGAATATGAATATGCACAAAATGTTCATGCTCAAGGTCTTGGACGTTTGAATGCGCATAAAATTGATTTAAATCGAAATTTTCCACATGTTGATCTCGAATATTTTCAAGAGAAAACAGATGTTATTGTTCCGAAACAAACAAACGACGATTCTAAACATGAACTTGAACCTGAAGTTCGTGCTGCTATGCATTGGTCAATGGTCTATCCATTTGTTCTTTCCGGAAATTTACACGGTGGTGCACTTGTTGCTAACTATCCTTACGATAATCGAGTTAAAGATTCCAAAGAACACGAAAGTAAATCACCCGATGATCGAACATTTCAAATGCTCGCCAAAGCTTATTCGCATGTAAATCAAATTTATTTTTAAGTTTTCTTAAAATTATTTCTTCTTAAAAGGCTCATCCAACCATGTCGAAAGGCAATGCTTGTGTTAAATTCAATAAAGGTATTACGAATGGTGCGGCTTGGTATGTTATCGAAGGTGGCATGCAAGATTGGACATATGCCTATACATCAGATATGGAAGTGACAATTGAATTAGGTTGTAATAAATATCCTGAAGAAAAAGATTTGAAATCCTATTGGGATGATAATAAGGGTGCTTTATTGGCATTCATGACACAAGTATGAGCTAGGAATAGAAAAAAAAAGTAAATATGATTGAATCGAATCGAATTGTTTAGGTTGTACATGGTATTCGAGGTTTTGTATTTGATTCAAAAACGAAAGTACCACTATCAGGCGTTGTTATACATGTTCATGGTATTCATCATAATGTAACGACATATCGTGATGGAGATTTCTTCCGAATTATAACACCAGGTGTTTATCATATAACTGTAGAACGGGCTGGGTAAATGATTTGCCCAAAGAAGTTGACTAAACTTTCATTTGATTCTATTTTTTTGAGTAGATACCAATCAGAAACAAAAGAGAATGTTTTAGTTACAAGTCAATCATCAACTTATATTGAATTTCGTCTAAAACGTCAAGATTTTGTCAATGAAAATGAACATTCAAATGTATCATCGAAGGTTCAATTATTTTATCATAAAGCGAAGGATTTTGTTCTTCATCGTACATTATTTCTTCTCATTAGTGGCATATTTGGTTAGTCGATATTCAAATAAAATGAATCTATTTCGTTTTTCGTTTAAAGCTTTAGTTCTTGCAATTATATTTGCTGGTATTGTTATTTATTTACGTTGTTGTCAAACATCGACGATTAGTTCACGTTCTGGTTTTCAACGTTATGAACCATTGGTTCAAGACGAACATGATTCACCAGTTATTGGTCGAATGAATGGTCGAAAAACTTTAGTTCCGAAACATCGATCAGCAAGTGATTCCGATGATGATGATAATCAAACATTATTTTCATCGAAACGAATGATACCATAAGTGATTGAACGGTTGATTTTCTTTAGTTGTTATAAATAAATTTAGATAAAAAAAAAGGTTTCTCGATCTTTTTCTTAGTGAATCTCGTCTATTTTAAATAGATCATATTTTTAACGGGATTTATCGAACTTTTTTATATGTGTTCTTTTTTCTTCTTCTTCTTCTTGGTGCTTTGTGTCGTTTATATTTTTGTTCTTAATAAAAAAAAAAGTCAGTTTCTGTTCGTTTGTAAATCGTGAATTTATTTATTTGAAATGATATTTATCAAATGCGCCATAATAAGCACGTTATCTAGCTCACTCATCAAATATTATCGACAAATAGTTTCATTTGAATGACAACAATTATATTCACGCAATGAATCACATTCGACAAAACAACGTATATATGCTTAGATATTTACCTGTATCTACTTTATTTTAGTTTATAAACGCAAAAAAACATAGACATATCCCATACAATCATCATCGCATATCGAAATTTGTTTTAGATATTTTTTTAGTGCAAAAACAAATATGGGTAATAAACAAGCTAAACAACCAGTTTCAACTGATCTTACTGAAAAACGTTTGTTTTCATTTTCAATTGAATATTTTAGTTAAATAAATTGACTTTCGATTTCTCTTTAGAAATTGCTTTACTTAAAGCCAATACGAAATACTCAGACAAAGGTAATTTAGTGTAATTATCGATGTTTGTTCTCGAAGTTCGTTTTTCTTTCTTTCATGTGCAGAAATTCGTGATTGGCATGCAGTATGAATTTAGAATATTTGAAATGCTTGTTTCTCTATTTGCATTGTACAATAGGGTTTCATTAAAGATTGTCCAACTGGTAAACTTGATAAAAAGAAATTCGTCGAAATCTACAAACAATTCTATCCCAATGGTAAAGCCGACAGTTATTGCAAGTAAATACCAGCCGATATTTTTCTTATTCTTTTCGTTAATATTGATTTATAATTAATTAGATATGCTTTTTCAACATTCGATCAAAACAATGATGGTTCGATTAATTTCGAAGAATTTCTTCTAGCTATTTCAGCAACAAGTCAAGGAGATCTTGATGATCGTCTTGCCGTTGCATTTGATCTGTAAGTTTCAAAAGGAATATCGTTGGTTTTCTCATTTGTACGTACATTTATTTAGTTATGATATTTCAAATGATGGACAAGTTGATCAAAAAGAATTAGCCAATTTAATTTCTGCTATGGTGAGTTTGTGTTTATTTAAAAGAAAAGAATTTGTTTTTTTTTGTCTTTAGTATGATCTTGTTGGTGAAACTGATCGTAAAGGTGATCGTGATCCAAAGAAAAAAGCTGCTGAAATTATAGCTAAACTTGATGTATCTGGTGATAAGAAATTAACTAAAGCAGAATTTATTGCTGGGTAAGATAAATACGATTGAATTTAAAAAAAAACCTCTTTTTTTAGATGTAAATCTGATCCCGTTATTCGTCAATTACTTGCTCCTAATGTTTAGAAATTTATTTTTTATTTTATTCGAATTTAACTAAATAAACAAGATTCAGTTAGTTGAAGCAGCACACTAACAAATATTGGAGAACGAAAATCCCTCGTTTTTTTTTCTAGTTGTATGTCCTAGTTTAAGGTGTAATAAAATTTTATTGATTAATTACAAAGCCTTCTATTTGAATATCTAAACGAGAGGAGAACAGAAAGAAAACCGCCATATCGTCGATGTATTTGTTCTGTATTCTCTCGTCAAAACTACACATGTGATTCATCCGAATATGCATATATCCAGTTGATACCAAGTGTCTTACTCGAGAAAAAAGCAATAAACTGCTATCTCATTCTTGTTGACTGAGACAAAGCTATTAAGCAGTGGATGTTTTCGTCCTAAATAGCACTTCTATTTGCACGTATTCTTATGACGAGCTCGAGCTCATAAAGTGCTACGGTCGTTGCCTATATGAATAATGTTCGAAGTAATTCAATATTTCTTTCATTACTTTTAGTAGGTTGCTTTAAACAAACATTTAATGTCAAAGTCTTCACTATTTTTTTTCGCAGGAAAGTGGAACGATAAGAAAAATTCTGTCAGGGAGAGAGGCGAAGAAGTAGTTTTCGAGTGGGTGGGTGTGCATAAAATGCGTGCTTTATTTTACTTTTTTCAAGAGAGGAAAAAATTACACGCATCGAGTATATATCGATAAAAGTCATATAATTCTCGTTTTTTTTCTTCTTCTCCTTCTTCTTCTTCTCGATGTATCATGAAAGAAAGGTTTCTGATATCGACATGAATCAGACGCCATTGTTAAACAATGATTAATTCTAAACAAGCTATTCTTCTATTCCTTTGGACTTCTACTATTTACTTTTCTTTTCTTTTCTTTCTTTCGTTTATTCGCGTTTCTTCTTCTTCTTCTTCTTCTTTTGTTTTATTCACCATACGCACATAAAAATCTATTAAATTCGCAGCATTCTTTCTCTTTCTCTCTCTTTTTTTCTCCTTATTTCATTCTATAAATACGATCGAGAAATTCGTTCGCATACAAACAATAACAACAACAACAACAACAATATCAACGAACATTCAAAATTAACAGTTTCTTCCATTTTTCTCTACTGTAGATTATATTTCTTACTTTCAATTTTAATTATTCCAAATGGGTAACAAACAAAATAAAGGAGCTTCCTCAACTGAATTGACAGCCAAACGTAATAATTTGTGCCATCGTCTTCATTTATTCAAAACCGAAGTCAATCGTTTTTTTTTAGAAATTGCTATGCTCAAAGCAAACACAAAATACAGCGAAAAAGGTAATTGTTCGATGAGTAAATGTGATTCCTAATGTTTGCTTTTCTTTCTAAATATAGAAATTCGTGAATGGCACGCAGTTCGTGAAATCAAGGACATGCTTATTTTCTTAGTAAATGTGTGTTTTTCTTCTATTCGAATCATAGGGATTTCTTCGTGATTGTCCAAATGGTAAACTCGATAAAAAGAAATTCACCGAAGTTTACAAACAATTCTATCCCAATGGCAAAGCAGACAACTTCTGCAAGTAAATATTTGATTTTGTGTTCGTTTTTTTTTCGAGGCCAAAGAAACATAAAAATATTCGATCCTTCTAGATTTGCTTTCGATACATTCGATGCCAATCATGATGGTAGCATTGATTTCGATGAATTTCTCTTAGCTATTTCGGCAACAAGTCAAGGAGATATTGATGATCGACTTAGTGTTGCCTTCGATATGTATGATATTTCGAACGATGGACAAATCGATCAAAAAGAATTAACAAAATTGATCACAGCTATGGTACATATTGAAATTTAATTCTTAATCAACAGAAATGAAATATGCTTGACATTTTTTTTTCTTTTAGTACGATCTCGTTGGTGAAACTGATCGTAAAGGTGATAAAGAACCAAAACATCGTGCTCAAGAAATCATTGGCAAACTCGATGTTGGTGGCGACAAGAAATTAAGCAAACAAGAATTCATTGCTGGGTAAATAAAAAGTCATTTCGATTGTTTCCTTTGCTTCAAGGTTTTGTTTTTTTCGTTTTTCAATTAGATGTAAAAATGATCCAGTTATTCGTAAACTACTCGCTCCAAATGTTTAAAACCACAATATGCAACAAAATATTTCCTTTTTACAAGACATTAACCTTTTTTCTTCTTGTTTCTTTATCACTCTTTTTATCTTCCACATATTTAAAGTAGAAATCATTGGCATTCATTTTTTATTCGAATAAATAGACATTTTCCGCATAACAAACAAACACACATGCGAATTATTTTCATTTTCTATCTAAGAAATTGCGCAGCGCGTAAAACAACAAGCTTGATTACGTCTGTATATATTTCATTTTTTTTATGGTAAATAAGACGAAAAACAAACTGTTAAGCATGCCAAAAAGCAAAGCAAGACACGACAAAATGATAGTTCAATATTTTGGTTTTCTTGGATAGTAACCGATTGGTGAATTGTAGAAACTATCATGGTCATCGTAATCTGTTTCATCGCGTAAAGTCGATGCAAATCGATTTGATTTTGCAAGAAGACGATATCGAACATCGAAATACGGGTCACTTGTGAGAGGTATTGGTGCCAATGGATAATATTCGCATATGGATTCATCAGCACTGAATACATCGCTTGTTGTACGATTTGGTGAAGATGATTTAGTTAAATATGTTTGAGAATTATTGAAATTTCCGCATTGAATTTCAATCGATTGAATAAAACGTTTGCGATTCGTGTTCGGTATGATAATTAATGTCGTACGAAATCGCCCATTCGGATAGCTTGATGATGATACTGATGATGATGATGATGAATTTGTTCGAAAACGATTACCATAGTTAGGAGTAACAATCAATCGTGTTGTATACATCGTGAGAACTTCTGAAAATAAAAAAAGAAGAACAAGAAAATGGCCGACTCGTACTGTTGAACAAACATCTATCAAGATGTCATATTACTGATCCGTAGGAGGAAAAGAAAAGGAAAGAACGATATGTCCAGTATCAATGAACATCGAATTAGAAGTTTTCTTTAGTGATATATGTATGTACGCATGTATATGTAACACATAATAAGAAAAAGGAACGCATAATTGCTAAGATTATGTCAGTTATAGCAAACATTTTCAGCGGCTATAACCAATGAATGAATCAACAGGGACAAAGACTAACATAGAATCATGATATGTTGTTCGATATCTCTCGTTATAGTTATAGAAAAAAAACAGTAAGAGATAATGATGTAACCGAAGGAAGCAAACAAAAGAAAACAGATGATCATTGGAGTCTAGTATATTAGCATGAAAAATAATTAGCACATTATATGAATGCGAATTATAGAAAATGATCTAAACTTGCATATTTACAAATTGAATTGCATGATAAACTACAATCGAATTCTAAAAAAGAAACTTTTTTCTAAGAATTTAGCAAATTTGAACAATTCAAATTGAATTATATTGAAAACAGAAGGAAAGTTGACATGATCAACAGCATTTTTTTCCCATTGACAATCATGAATGAATGTATGTATGGATATAGATATATAGTTTTCTCTTTTCGAATGTAAAAAATTCGATAAAAACAGGATGATTATGATTGTTTATTGATTTCCGCCAGAATCGTTCTCTACGATAACACAAGCGAAAGAAAACTATCGAACGCACAGGAAAGAAGATTTTTCTTTCTATTAAAATGATCAGATAGTTGTCGTTTTTTTCTTCTTCTTCTATATCATCTTCTATCATTTAATTGCTAAAATGAAGTTAGTTAATCATTTACAACAATTATTTCTATCATGATAACTGCGATCGAGTATATAGAAAAAATTATATCTATCATTTCATATAAACTATCGAAAACATGTTGTCAACTAATATTGACGAAGATGGAATATAATCGTCATTAGTTAGCATGCATTTTCATTCACTGACTATTAATACTATTTTTCTCAATTTGCATTTTATGGATACATTAGAAAGAAAAAGAAGAAGAAGACGACGAACGAATGCGCACTTCCTAGCATCTTAAAACAAAATCAATTCATTGGCTTTTCGTTTACTGTAGATTTATTTTGTTTTTTGAAATTAATTCGATACGTTTGATTATTTTTAAACAAGAAACAAGCAAAGATTGTCATGTTATTATTTAGTCATCTTGACTAATCATACCAGGAGACAACGGCAAAGAAGGACAAGCCGCCCGTACACACATGCGCGCACACACACACACACACACACGCATACAGGAAATTCAATAAATAAAACCAAATAGATTATTGATGGCTTTGTTGTGTGTTTGTCTAAGCACTTTTCCAATTCCTTTTTTTCTCCCTCCTCTTTTCTCTTAGTTTTCTCTTCAATGTCTTCGATTCATTTGTGAGAATCTACATGGTTAGTGATAGTTGCACTTGAACAATTCTTTTTTGTTATCTATTAATTATATACTTATTATTATTATTCTAATATGCATCTCGTTCGTATTCATTCGAAACCACATCCACAACATGACAGCGTATCACCGTCACTTACAAATCCAACAGCCGTTGCCGTACGGCGAGAACATCATACGCCAACAGCAACGCGTTTTAAAAGTCCTGTTTGGGGATTTCTACCATTTGTTCAAGGGGTAAGCTGCATATTACTACTCTTATTTTAAATCAGATTCACTGATAGTATCGAATTTCTTAAGATATTTAGAAGAAAGGGGGGGAAAAAAGATGTTGAAAGTCTTCATTTATGCGTATATATCTGGTATAGATACGCGAACAATCAATTACTTAAGTGAAGTGAATGAATAGGGAAAAGAAAATAAACAAATCATCAATGACAATATACATTGATTGAGAAGAAACAAGAAAATATGAGTCAGTTGTCTCCTAAATAAGCAAACAGAACGAAGACCACACATGTCATTGTACTTTTGTATTGTTATTTTCACCTTTAATCAAAGATCACTTTATAATCGAAGATCGATCTTTGATATCTATTGACTTCTTGATTTGACAATGTATTTCTATCCATGGAAATTACTCTCATCAGAACATCGAAAATCTTATCGTGAACGTTTAGCACGACAGAAAAGCTTGTTACCGATCATTGGACGATATCAATCGAATTTACCAACAGATGAAACTATAAAGGTATATTTAGATATATATATATATATATATATATAAATCTGTCAGCGTTTCGTTTTTGTTTTCTTTCTGTTATTTTTCATATTTAATTATCAATAACTAATGGAATGAGGTTTCTTCTTGGGATTGATAACTTCCTTTTCCTTCGAAAGGAAATGTAATAGTATAGAAGTTAGAAATAAAGACGTTTGAGAAAGGCATAGTGAAAGAAATTTTCTTCAACGACAGTAGTAACGGCAACAAAAATAATCGTATTAATATTATAAATAAAATAAATCAAAGAATGCTTTCGTTTTTTCGTTATCATATCAAATGAAAGATTTCATTAAAGAATTGATATCATACGATAGATTTGTAATTGTCAATGTCAACAGACAATTAGTATCCATTGCAAAAGGAAATTTCATATTTTCGATTTTCTATTTGGAAACAAACGGACAGCTACACTATGACATTGAAGAACTCTACTATCAAAAAGTCAAAATAAGGATATTTGTGTCATGGGAATATGTTTTTTTCTTCTTCTTTTCATTTTCTATACTATCTCTAATTATGTAAATCATTATATCTGTGACAATTGACTGTTATCCTTGATACAGAACAATACTCTTGAATCGTTTGGGTATACACACGATGACGATTATTGGGCATAAAGTGTGTCTGTTGCTGTCGGTTTTCCCTTTATATGTTGTGATAACAACACTCGACTTCTGTTCGCGCTTTTGCCATTGATGATAGATTTTGCTAAGTCTCTTCATATAATCTTAACAATATTGGGCATAAATGTACATCTTTTTTCCGAGTGTTAAAAAAAAGGTCGCTAGCATGTCGATCAATAAGTATATGACACGTAAAAAGAGCATATTCGTCCCGTGGCTTGATTTTCTAAAGATGCGTTTTCTTTTTGCTTTCTTCTTCGTCTTCATTTCCTCTCTGGTCTCCTATCCCAGTCTCTCTCTCTCTCTCTCGCTCTCTACCGTCATTTGATACGCCTATTTTCATTAATAAAAAAAAAACTATATTCGCGAAAGGAAATGATAATAATACTTGCAGTTGATTGATGTTTATATTCTATTCAATCGTTCGAGTTTATTCGGCTTTCTTATCAGTCATTCATTTGACTGTTATTGTTTGTTCAAGCGACATTTGACAATAAACATTATTTTTTCTTCTTCTTACATTGTATCATACACATAGATACTACTCTCAATTAAGAAAATATTTACAATATGTTTCATATATTCCGTTGGCGACGTGAACATCGAAATGACAATTCAACAAGTCAAGATACAACAAATGAACATGATAATAAGAAAGCTCATTCGCGTCGTCATCGTTTACGTGTATACCATGGACGAGAATCGTTAGAACGGTTTTTTCATGTTCGAAGACATCGACTACATCATACTCATGATAATAAACAACAGGTAACAAGAAAAAAAAAGAGAAATACATTCAACGATTTCCTTTTGTCAATATTGATCTAATTTTCTCGGAGTAAATGACAAGCGAATGTACGATTAAAAATGTTTGTTTTTAAAAGTTAGTTAGTTAGTTCATCAGAAAGAACAAGTACAATATGGCATCAGTCAAAACTTATCTCTTACAAGTCAATGCTAATAGAAAGGTAGTTGTTTGTCTAAACTTTACCATTATTCGTATATATATCGCCAAGAAAAAGAAATCGCCAGATGATATATCTATTCTATATTTGTCTATGAAACGATTATTAGAATTAATACATGTCTATCAGTGGAAACAGGTGAGACGAAAAAAGTAAAAATAAAACTTCAAATAAATATTTTACTAAAAAAGATCTGTTGATCGATACTCTAATCGAGTTAGAGTAATCATAGAGCGGAAGCAGGCTTCTTTCTTTCAAAAAGAAAAAGATGTAACTTGTATATATAAATAGAAAGAGAGATTAGAAAATAGTATTGTTTTCATCTATTTCGTTCTCTTTGTTCTTTTCTTTCTCTCTCTCTCTCGTTTTTTATTACTATATTTATCTAATTATTGTAACTATTAGTTCGTTGAGTCATTTCTTTAAATATTAAGAAAAGCATTAAAATGTTTTGCGTGTCATATTTATGAACTTGGCCGGATCTATCAAAATTCAAATGAATAATCATATATTCTCTTTGATAACCTGTTCATAAAATATGGTTCAAGTATTTCTTCTTTGTCATCTGTTGTTAAAAGAAAATATAGAGGAGAAGAAGAAGAAAAAGAACGAGAATATATAACATGTTTCTACTATTCTTATTATGATTATTATTCGTTATTTTTCCTTCTTTTATTGATAAGTTGATCAATTGTAGTCGTCCTTGTCATCAAGTCGATTGAATTGCTCAATAAGGAACACATTTATTTTCACAATACGCCTACTCATTTGTCCAACATAGATCATATTATTCTAATACAAACGAATAATCGCACACTGACATTCCATGTCGTTCTATTCTTATTCTCATTATTAGAAATTTATAGCTTATGAACCAAAGAATTTGCATCTGATGTTATTTTTATATCATTTTCAAGAGTAATACAATTCTCATATACTCAATTGGTATTCACGGATTTATTCTATTACATCGTATACAAACATAATTCTTTCGGTCTCTCTCTCTCTCTTGATTCTCGCTTCTTTTGCGTGCTAATATATACAATGTTTGTATATATTCTACCGGCTAACTAGCTAACTGTGTCTTCTTGATTCGTTAGACAAAATCGTATTAAATCACAGCCTTGTCCTTTTCTTCCGAAACCACTTACTTATTGAGATCTCGAACAAGTTGAAACATTACGAATACATATACACATATAGTTCAAATGGCTATTGAACAACGGCAACGATTGATCGATTGAACGAACGAACGCATGAAAAAGCATTTCTAAGTAGATTGAGTGACAAAAAAAAGCCCGACAAACAACGACGCCGACGACGACGTTGAAGAAGAAGAAGAAGAAGAAAAAGACAACAGACACTTTACCAAATGATGAAATGATGATTACTGGAAACTGAGAAGAAACGTCATTTGCTCAACGACAATAATCAAAAATAACAACAGCAAGAATTCGTTAAACATATATTTTTCTATATACTAATAACAGAGTGCAGATCAAATTACAAATCAGTATGTTCGACTTTGAAACTAATGAGTATCATTACATATAAATAACGCCATGCTGCTCGGTCATCACCATGCTAAGCGTCAACATCAGAAAAAAGTAAGACTATTCAAAACTAAATTACCTTTCATTTCTATCGAATATAATCAATCATATTTTACAAAAGAAAAAAAACATCTCAATTGATTTTCCGTAGGTTTTCTTTTCTTTTTCTTGAACTTTTGTATATCGGAAATGAATGCACGTCATTTCGAATGAACAGATTCAATGAACTTGAAAAGAAAAACAAAATCCTATTCATTGTCAATAGATTCGAATTTTCTTCTACGAAAAACAAATCAATGTTTAGAAAAAAAAAGTGATTTCATTTGATCAAGCGGAAAAGATCCTATTGCGCTATCTGTGACAAGATTATTCATTGAGAATTCGCTTTTTTTTCTTTTCTTTTTCATCGTATTAAGCATCTTTCATGCGCATATGCTTTTGGATACAGCTGATCTCTATGCATCGATGCTTATCTTCATCGTTTTTTTTCTCCTTTTCTTTTCTTTCTTGTACAGCATTAGATTAAATACAATTAAATAGCCTCGAGATTAATAAAAAAAACTACTGATTATTTATTTAAGTAGTAAAAATTTCCTGTCGTCGTTTTTTGTCATCGTAATCGGAAATTTAGTTAAAAAATAATTATTAAAAGAAAACGAAAAACTACATTTAGTTAATTGTATAAATTATTCAATCTTCCCTAATGACCTTTTTAATCAATTCTATGGACGACTTGTGTTTACTTGACGAAAAGATCTGTAAGATCTTCTCTTGAATGATTATTATCTATACACATGAAAACGTTGTCGTTGAAGTTGCACATGACTTTTCTTGTCACTTTCGACAACAATTAAGATGACAGTTAAGACGAAAGAAGGAGGGGGGCAAAAGAGCAAGAAAACGAGAGAAAATTTAATGCTTATATCAAAATGTCTCGCGTATAAGTAAACATTCTATCAGCTTGATATAATTCTGTAGAAACATACGAATTTGGCTACCAAGACGAAGAAGAAGAAGAAGAAGAGAAAAGACAATCGAAGATTTTAATTGAATTTCCACGCATATCTATCTATAGCTTCGATGTATCATCATCATCTTCATCTTATCCTACGGCCGTCATCATAGTAAACCAACTCAACATTCTCTACGAGCTATCTTTCTCCCAATTTTCTACTCTCTCTCTCTCTTTTTTGCCCCCTATTTTCCTATCATGTATCTTATTTTCATCGTCATTTCAACAAATATAATCATTGAGGTTAATACAACAACGCATGAGGTAAAAACTCAGCATCTCTATAATCATAGTGAACGTATGAAACTATGATTACGTTCGTCCAATGCAATGATTGCCACGAGGCTACATGTAAAGCGACTTTCAAGTGCAGTACCCCATCGTCCAAGTGTCTCCAGTTTACAAAGTCCAACTCTTCATCCACCTATTTCTCCACAACGTCGTTCAACACAAAATCGATGTCTTGATGAAATTCAAACGATTGATAGTGATCATAGTGAAAATAACGATGATGAAAATACTCAGGTAGAAAGATCATCTATTTTTTTTTGTTGCTTATTCATATGTATATATACCAACAGTATATACACATACGTATATTCTATCCGAGATACACGGTCAAGTGCATTAAATATTATCTTGTCCACAGTTGCATTCATCGATCATTTTTATTAACGTTAGAATGTTGATAGAATCGACGGGCTGTTTTCGACAGTATTATTTATATTTCTTCAGCTTAGTTTTATGTATGTATAATATCATAAAAAAAAAAGGAAGAGTATGTAAGAGAGAACAAAAACTGCGAGAGAGTTATTTGTATGCATATAGGTTTTGTTTGAAATGTGTCATATCTAATCGATTAGCGAAGACAGTTTCTTTCGCGTTCGCATGTTATAACAAAACGTCATTGACAGAACTTTAATTGATGATACAACTCATTGTATCATCTCTTTTGTTAGGTAGATTAATTCAAAGGCAAAACAAACATTCTTTTGATATGATCAAGCACTTGATATTGTTGTTTTTCTTTTTAACAATCGATTGGATATTAATAATACATTACAAGGTGTTAATTTAACTAGCAGCTGCTGTTATTTTTCTAGTAAAAGGAACAGAAATTAACATCTAATTATATGACCTTTTGATTGTTTAATCAAAAAAAAAATATATATTTTTTGTAGCTCAAATTCCCTAATCGATCTGCTGATGCATCACAAACACGTCCAGGTCATGCGAAATATGAACGTATGCAAGCACCTATTCTTTCATTTGATGAAGAAGGAGACATTCCAGTACCGGCACGAAAACATAAACGTATGATAAAAGACAGCTAAAAAAGAAAAGAACATATTCAAATTTGACATAAACTCATTTTATAATTAGGTTTACTCTCTCCCAATGCTACACTCAATGATGATTCACGAGATAATCTATCGGGTTCGAAATCAGTTACTGATAGTTTATCAATTGAACGAACACGAAAAGAAAAATTTCAACATGCTCTACGATCTGTTTCAAAAGTCGCTTTTAGTCAACTTGGTTTAGGTAGATTGACTTATTTTTATTTTCTGTTTTTTTTTACAAATAATAATCATATGTATGCTATTGACTTCGTGTTTTTTGTTTGTATCAGGTGGTCTTGTGGTTGGTTATGTTATTCTTGGTGGATTGATCTTTGATGCTATTGAATCGAAATATGAAATGAAACGTTTAGAACAGAAACAACGTCATCGACAAGATTTGGTCGATAATTTATATAAGCATGCACATCGAGAATTTAATCGTGTTTTAAATCAAACTTTTGAATTGAAATATGCTCTCTGGCGCGGTGGTCTTTCACGGCACGACGAACAAAATATAGGTTGGCAAATTGATGTCGAAAAAAGACTATGGAAAGATCATGTCGATGATGAACTATTACACTATTTTGGTGCTGAAGAAAAAACTCAATACGGAAGTGGACAAGGACAAGAACAAGAACAGAATACAGTACAAGTTTGGACATTTGCTAGTGCAATGCTTTATTCAGCAACTGTCATAACAACAATTGGCTACGGAAATATAACACCGAAAACAATTGAAGGCAAAATAGCAACGATGGTAAAAGTAAAACTGATTGATTTCGATTGAAAATCAATTTGAATTTAGATTTATGCAATGATTGGAATACCGTTGATGTTCATGTGTTTAACATATACAGGTGATCTTCTAGCCGATGCATTCATTTCTGGTTATTCGAAAATGGTCAATTGCACCTATCGATTAGTTTGCGGTAGTCGATTGAAAAATTGTTTGCCAGAACAAGCACGTCGAAGTTTCGAACAGACTGATGTAAAAAAAAAACGTCAAATTTTGTTGTCTTTTATTATTCATCTTTTCGATTTAGTCCGAAGCCGAAGACTCACGTCACGTGCCGATCGTAGCTACATTAGCTGTACTTGCTTTGTATATAGCCATGGGTGCATTATTATTTGCTCAATGGGAAAATTGGCATGTACTTGATGGAGCTTATTTTTGTTTTATTACATTTACGACGATTGGTTTCGGCGATCTCGTACCCGGCAAAGGTACAGTGACCGAATCGAAAGCAGGCAAAGCAGCTATGTGCGCACTATTTTTATTATTTGGCATGATTGTTATGGCAATGTCGTTTAAATTAATGCAAGATGAAATCATATCAAAATTTCGTCGATTCGGACGACGATTTGGTTTTGTTAAACGAAATATCAATGATCCGGGCTAGAGGAAAAAAAACCCAAATTCTTCTTGTTTTCTTTTTGTATTAAAAAATATACAGACATCAGCTGTTTTTTAGGTCAATTTTCTACTTCTTCTTCTGCGCTAGTCTGTGATTTTTCATGCATGTCTCTCGTTTGTTTCTTTTTCTAATTTCTAAAGTGTCCCTCTCGTTTGAAAATACTTTCGTGTCATCTCTTTCTCTGTTTGTCTGAATAACAAGTCAAATAGTGTTTGTATTCTATCAATATCATATTCATTTTTTTTCTCTCTCTCTCTCTCTGTGTCTCTCTCGTTTTTTTGCTCTTATTTTGATACCGATATAACAGGTAGAAATTTTTAGAATGGTTTGACAAATACACATATATGTATATATGCATACAAGAATATTCGATTGAAGTTCTTTTTTAAACAACGAATCGATGAGATAATTAGTCTAGACTATAATATACAGATTAAATTGCAGACATTATCCATGATTAGAAACTCTAGAAGAGTAGATTATTTGATATATGGATTCATCATCTGGTAATCATTTATGATATATAAAAAAAAGAAGAAGTATGTAGAAGAGAAAAAGAAAACTCAATAAATTCTCGTGTTTAATTAGTTTCAATCAAAGTAACCTTCAACCTACAAGTTTTATTTTTTTCTTTGCCTTCATTTCAATTACGAGATATTGTATAATTGTCAACCGAAAGGAAACAAAATTGTTTTGTCACGCGAATATTTAATGATTTATTCTATCGTACTTGAGAAATAAAAATAGAAAATCGAACGAGTTTGTATTTGAGAGGACGCTAGAAGTCGGATTATTCGATCACTTTAAACGAACGAACTTAATAAACAACGGTTATACATGTTAACCTATCAACATTAAAGATAAATGATCTTTTTATTATCATCATCAACAATAGTAGATTGATTTCTGATGAACGACTAATCATTTGACATATGTATGTATATTCATCAATTTCAACTTTGATAACTACATTTTTATTGTTATTATTGTTGTTGATCGTTTCTTCAAGGCAATCATGCACTCAACCGTTCATCTTTGTCTTCTTCTTTTTTTTCTTGAATCTATGATGTATGTATAGAGAAATGTTTGCTTAGCCGTTTGGTCTAATTCTCTATCTAACATGCGTATATACATCCGAGTTTCGACTGACCTTTGAATGCGAGAGTAAATGTACACGTGTATATTGAACATCAGATTGATGTGACACACACAAATAGAGTCTAACGATCGCGAAAGAAAGAGCAAGCGAGCGAGAGAGAGAGAGAGAAAAATATACATATAAAGATGTATTCATCTTTTTCAAGCATGTAATTTGACATGTATAACTAATGAGTAAAACAAGAAAAACATTTTGTATACGATTATATCAAGATTTTAATCTCATGGATATAAATTCTTGTTGATATTTTACGAAAAAAATCAAGTCAATCTTTGAATAAATACTTCTATCGTCGTATATTATTCGTTTTGCTTTCAATATTTTGTTCGATGACGATAATGATGATAGTAATAAAAAAAAAGTGTCCATGAAAGGTGGTGAACAATCAAAAAAAATCCTTGTCTTGTCTCATTTTCTAGATATAGCTATATATATATAAAATGGAGACAAAATTATAGAACTATGTCATGCATCATCAATAGTCAACACACTATCATAGGTAGGTGTATCTGACAATGAAACTTTCGTTTTTTTTAATCATGCACAATTGTCATTCATAGTGAATGAAATATAATAAATACAAAGACAGACTCGATACAAAAAAAACGTGTTCACAATTCTTTTAGACAGATTAGACGAAGAAGAAGAAGAAGAAGAAGAAGAAGAAGAAGAAGATGAAGAAATTAGTTGTCTGTCTATGCTATTCTTTTCTTCTTCTTCTCTCGTCTCTTCTCTTCATTCGTAAGTTGTTTCTTTTCTCGTTATATGTCAAAATAGAATAGTGGACAGAGGTCGAGTGTAGCACAACATCATGATTTATGATGTGTCATTGACCGTCAGTCACCAGTCAACATAAGTATTTCAAAACGGCATTGAAGTAGTATTAGACATCTGCTTTTATTCTGATTGTGTGTGTGCGTGTGTATGCTCTCTTTGTTTTTCGATTATCTCAAATTTCGTTGATTTAAATGAAACGTTTTTCTTTCGTCTTCTACTCTCAGCTCTTCAATATCGAATATAAAGAAATCAATCAGGCATCGATTGTGATTTGCATTTTTGTGATACGAGAGTAAATGTCTCCCTTCAGTTTCACTTTTTTTCTCTCTCTTCTTATTACTAATAAATCGAATCGTCGTTGTCTATGAGGTCCGCATCTGTATATGTACATATATGCATATTCATTCGTACTCAAAAAAAAATCTAACCGAACAAGAACGTTAATAATGACGTTGATTTTTATCATAAATAAATGTATATGGAGCAATGAACATTTCTTCTTCTTTTTTTTTTGTTATACATCTCATTTGATTGAAGAAGCAAAAGAATGAATAAGTATAACATAAGGTAAGAAGAGAAACGTAAATTTCGTTGATGAACTATGTTAAAAACGATCGAATAGATTCGAATTTCGAAACATATGTTCAAATATAATCCTTGAATATTTCAAATAACATCGAATGTATGTGTTTTTCTTCTCTCTCTCTCTTTTTCTTTTCATATGTTCATCAGATGATCACGAAATAATAATAATGTGATTACGTCAATCATGTCGACAATACAACAAAATGGTTTTTCTCCAATCTCAACAAACAATTCGACAATAACGAATAATCATTTTCTTCTATTCGATAATAGTGATCAAGGTTCAGTTGATTCTGATTATACGTCATTAGGTAGTTCGAAATTCTATGGCAATGGTGGTTCAACATCGTCACTTCATCGTCAAGGACGTTCGCAATCTATTGATGAATTAGCAACAAGTACGACAAATATACCGACACGACATTTCAATGGGATATTAAATGTAAATAAATTAAATAATGATCCATTACAATTTGTTAAAATACAACCAAATCATGAATTAATCGAACGTGCACAAGAACAATTAAATTTACTTGAATCAAGAAAACGTTTACAAGATAATTTAAAATTCAATCCAATGACAAATTCAACTAGTAATGCAATTAAACATCATAATGTTGGTGATGATACCGATTGGTCACAGGTAAATATTCAAATTTTCTTAGTTTTCTTTTGCTTTAAACCCATTAGAATCTATAAAAATTTCATCAATCTATCGAAGTATTTAGTTCTCATTTATACACGTTCAAGGCCTTTTAAAAGAGAAAAGAAAAAAGCTTGAAAGTGTTCTTTAATTTGTCTGTTTCGTTCAACAAGAAAGAAAGAATTGACCTTCATTTTAACAACAAAACAAAAAAAAACGAAAAGTCGATGAAAATGGAATTTCATTGATTACTAATAATGAAACACAAATCGACACATCCGAAAATGTTATTTATCTTTCGTGTGTGTGTGTATCGAGATAAAAAATGTTAGAAATTTTTATGATCTCACGTTTATTCGAAAATCGACACCATGAGACATTTATCATCTTATCTGGTTGCTTCTTCGTTTTCTCTCTCCCTCGCTTTTTTTTTATTAAGTAAACTAGAGAGATCTCATGTAAATATCTTCGAAAATCGAACAAATATTTTACTTAATTAAATTAATTTTTTGTATTTCATCAAAACGGAAGCCAACGAACGGTGTTACCTAATCCAGAAGGTTTGCATCTTGCGTCATCATTCGTTTACGAACTTTATTTCTTCTTCTTTTGTCAATCGAGATTAAAGATGAAAATAGTAAGAAATCAATAGTGAATGGTTGATTACGTTTGTAATTCATTTTTTTTCTCTCTCTCTCTCTTCTTCTTTCGAATAACAAAATGTTTTTTAGTCGATAAGAAGTTAAAATAACACAACTCAATAACGATGTTGAAATCGAAAAAGAAAAACACTACCGAATGGCAAAATTTGTTTTTTATCAAAAGACATTGCTCTTTCCGTAATATTGTTCTCTTTGTGATTAATGTTGTTGTTTAAAGAGAACGCGAGAGAGAGAGAGAGGGAGAGAAGAAAGTCGTTTTGTTGGTTTCTTATTCGAGATTGGATCAAAGACGTGTGTTCGCATAACTCGATTACTCTCTCGTTCTGTCCAAATAGTAGAGGAAGAAGAAGAAGAAGAAGACGAAAAAAAAAGAAAAAGAGGTTACATTCTTTCTTCTTCTTCTCCTCTCCGGTATGCACAACGCACCTTGCTCAAATACAAAACAAAAAAAGCCCAAAATTGTAGTGGAGCAAGTTTAGACGACGAACGACGAAAAAAAAAGAAAACGAAAGAAGATATATACACAACATACACACATAGACACACAACATACACATACAAAATGAAATGGTAGCCTTATGGCTTACATTCAATTATATGATGATGATGACTGTGGATCGTTCTCATTTATTCTTCATATCTCTAATCGAAATCAATTAAACGTTTCATTGAATCGACCTTAATTATGATGAGAGGTTCGGCAACACCAAGAAAATCATCAACCACAACAACTGGAGCTACAACGAGTAGCATAGCTGCTTATTCAGCAGCACGTTCGAGACAGAGTGAAGTTTATGAGGATTATTCAGAAGTAGGTTTTTGCTTTTTTTTTCGAAGTCCAACTTTTCACGGCCTTGTTTCGTATGCATTCGCTCGCTGATTGATGTTAATAGAGAACAACAGTAGCAGGATCGAATTACACGTTATCACAGTTCAAAAAAACTTTTTTTTAAATTTGTTTCATCGAAAAAGAAACACGTCAATATTTTTGCGTCGAAAATGAGAAATATTTTTTAATTGAGTTTTTTATGTGTACGAAGAACGAGAAAAAAAATTAAAAGTTTGTCTTTCCTTTTTTTCTAGGCTGTTGAAAATTGGCGTTTAAAACGTGAACAAAAACGTAAACAAAGTTTAAATTCGAATCTTCTTGATAGTGAACCAACGACTCCCGCATCGACTTTTCAATCTTCTCCACCACAAACACCGGTTAAACCGTATGTGGATTATTTTCGATTTATGTATCATAATCGTATTTTTTTCGAACTTTGATTGATTATTGCGTAGAATTGATGAACCTCGGCCTACTCTTCCGCCACCTCCACCCTCATCTTCAACAATCAATGTATCGAATTCAACAAAAACAAATATCTCTACCGAACAATTACCGATCTCAAATCGAAAGAAATCCGAAAGTCCAACAATACAACGACCGAAAGTAAAACAAATGAATGTGCTCAATTAAATTCAATTGTACTATTGAATATTAGGGTCCAGCGAGAATTCACGAAGTATCCATTGAAAAGCCAACGGATGTTCGTGGTTTTGGTTTTAAATCTGACGGTGGTCAAGCATCAAATCGACCGATATACATCTCGTATATCGAAGACGGTACGAATCTTGTTTAACAAAAATGATTTCATTCATTGATTTGACAGGTAGTCTTGCTGATAAAGCTGGCTTATGTATTGACGATGAAATAATTAGTATCAATGATGAAAATATTGAGCAAATGACATTTGATCAAGTACGAAAGATTCTTACTGAACGAAATCGTCGTGGAAGTATTAAATTGCTTGTTCGAACTTTCGAAGGTACAAATAAATAAATAAATCTCATATTTATATATCGTTTAACATTGATTTTACAGATGGCATCGATGACACTTCTCAAACGGTCACAATTGAACGTAGTCGAACATCATCACCTCAAAAAGTTCTACCGACTTTGAACACAATTACTACTGTTCTTCCAGCACCTCCTCCTCCTCCGCCTCCTTCTTCATCATCATCGCAGTCTCCTGCTGCGCAAACGAGTACTATTCGTGTTTCGTCTTCAACTCCGACGAATGTTCAATCACCTGTTTACACATTTCTACCGTATGCTCCTTCACCGGTAGAAAAACCAACTACTCAAACATCAACAACATCATTGAATATATTCGCTCCAAAACCATTTCGTCCAGCGTCTGCAACTAATCAACAAACATCAAATAATCTTGAAAAGGTATGTATTGCTCGTTATTATTAATTCAATAGAAAAGTCACATTCGAAACATACACATACATACATCTTTCGGAGTAAAGATCTGCTCATTGACCGTGTAGGATAAATTAGACGCATGATTTTAATATCGAACAACAAAAAAGAAAGAAAAACATTCGCACGGCTATTATTTTCTCTTGTTCAGAATCACACTTATTCATCGCCAATTGAAGCCTTTCGCAAGATGCTCGATCCATCGAATAGCATCAGCAAAAGCACGAACAATGAGGTAGTCGAACATGTATGATGAATAAAACAGAACACGCAAATCATAAAAATTTTCCCAACAAAACAAAACTTGTCCTCTGACTTTTTTGTTTTCTTAACTTGCACTTCTTCTATTTTCAACAATTGGAATAAACTAATCAACGCTTTCTTGATGTCTTTTTTGTTTTCTGCTTTCTCAAAAACTATTGTTTTCATCTTATCTCATCATTACTAATGAATCGTGTTTGTTATTGTTGTTACTGTTTTTGTCTTAAGCCGAAAGAAATTGTATTGTAAAGGCAAATATTTTCTACATTTTCACGTTCTTTACCAAAAAGTCAAATGAGTAGTTCAACAGTAGTTCGGGAATTTAGTCTGCATGCTATCACAAGATTTTCTTTTCTCTTTCTCTCTCTCTCTCTGTATTAGCTTGCCTTTTATTTCTACAAAACATTTAGAAACCATAGACAGAATGAATGAATGATGATGACGACGAAGATCTATGATTTTATACTAATATTAATTTCTTTCTTAATGCATGATTTCATCTTTCTTTAATTGTGATTTCTTGGATGCTTATTTGTCTAAATTTTGATTTTTCCAGCCGACAAATAACGTCGAACGATCTACAACAACCATAAGCCAACCTAAATCAGCATCAAGAGATGTTGTTACTTCACGTAATGACAAAAACATTCATCGAATGGCTAACCACGACGTTGATCGTTTAGTTCTTTCGAATCCAACATTAATTTCATCGAATATTGTCGATTCTTCTGCAACATCAACGAATATCTATAAAAGCAAACCTCCACCATTATCATCAGTCGAATCATTATTACATGGTCGAGCCGATTTCGATACCAACGATCAACAACGTAATGAATCGCCTATGGCTCAAGTTCGATCATCTGTCGAAAAGCAAATGAATCAACTACAACAAGAACTTCTACTCGGTTTTCCTCATACTCAACCATTACGAGTACGAATTCAAAATCTCGAATATTTTTGCCTTTTCTATGATTTGTTTTTTTTTGTTTCGATCGAATTTAGGAACAACAATCAGTAGACATCCCGATCGATTTCAGTAAGGCTGCAATTTCGAATTCTCGTTATACTCAAAATGAAAATGCAATGTTCTATCACGACTCAACTAATCAACAACGACCATCAACTGAACGTACAGTGAATGAATTACGAATTAATATCTCATCTCCATCTCCAACATATCAACAACAACAAAACCGAGTTTCACTACCTGCCGATGAAAATCTCGCTCAACAACGTGTTACTAATAAACAACTTCATTCAACATTAAATCAAGCACCACGAAAAAGTCAATACGAAGATCATACATGGATATCTGATGATCAACGAAAATCTCTCATCAATTCAACACCACAAGCTCCATCTTCATCATCGTCGAAAACGAATTCAACCGATCGTCGTTCAGCATCATTAACGCCTCGTCATAATCATGATATTCAAATCGAAAAACAATCATCAAATCCATTATCAACGTTTCATTACGGTGATCATCCGGATGATAATCGACAACATCGACATCATCATTCTCGAACAAATCAACATCATCAATCAAAACATCGCAAATCACCTATTCGTACGACGATTAATAGTAATAATAATCGAGTTCTATCTGTTAGTGGTAAACTACGTTGTTCAAGATGTAATGATGAATTAGGTAGACGAAGAGTTTGATTTCTTCATAGAAACTAGACATCAATGCGAACGTATTATGTTTTTAAGGTCAAGGATCAGCTATGGTTATCGAATCACTTGGTTTATATTATCATATTGAATGTTTTCGATGTTTTGTTTGTAATATTCCTCTCTCATCATCATTCGAAGGAACTGATGTTCGTGTTCGAAGCAATCGTCTTCATTGTCAAAATTGTTTTTCCGATGAAAATGGTAAGTCAAAAACCTCGATGAAATACTTTCACCGTTTTCGTTTCTGAAAATTCAACATTCATCTCTAGGCGCTTGGAGATCAAATGTAAGATGAATGTCATAATATGCATTGCTTTGTTTTTCCTTTCTTTCTTTTGCATTTGCAAATCTTCTCGGTCTCTAATGCTTTTCTTAATGCTCTCAAAAAACCATTGAGCGCATGTTTTTTCTTTCTTTGATTTTGATTGTTTGAATATGAGTCTAATATTTATTGTTTTATTTTTCAGGTGTAAAATCAAGCGCTGTTTAATATCTTCGAAACAAAACCCGTCCTTGTTCTTCGTTGATCAAATGCAATCAATCGAACGTATATTATTGTTTCGATCGAACATATGCTTTTCATTTTTTGAGAAAGACAAAAAAAAACAAAAATAAGCGTTTGATGTGTATAAAAAAAAAGAAAGAAAATATCTTCGATTTGGTGCTATGTCTTTATTTTCAATTGTACAGTTCTTGTTTGTCTGTTTGTTTGTTTGTTCTTCATATTCTTCGAAACTCGATCAAACGAACAGTTGATTTAGTTGACTTGTTAGAACGGTTATTATATTGAAACACTTGATTGAATTTCTCTCTTTTTTTCTTTCTTCTTCTTCTTCTTCTTCTGCTACCGCCTATTTTCAGTTTTATATACATATATATTATATTCAAACAAAACAAAAATAATAAGAAGCTTGCTCATGATTTTTCTCGGAAGAAACAAAACATTCTATATAGATAACTAAGAATCAATGAGGCACAGCCGATGAATGCCGCTCGACAGATCAGATGCATATATGCATTTTCATTTCACCATTTGGCGAACTCACAGGAGAGAAGAAGAAGAAAAGAACTTTCTATCTATGAACAATTGATTCATGTTCAACGACGCATTACTCGATTGAACGAGTAAATCATTCTCAAATCGACATTATATTTTTTTGAAAAACAAAACTGAAACGCCCATCATTAACAGTAGTTGTCGATGATTGTCGCTTATTTGATAATGCATAGTCAATTTATCATGACAACAAGTGACTTGCATAGATATTTAACGTCGATGTTTACCTCGATTTCAAATAAAAATGATTTATGTCTATGATTATCTTCGATTTATTTAATTTAAAGTTTACAAACAAACGAACGAACGAGGGTTAGGCGACAAAGTCTTGTTTGATATGCACTGGAATTGGACAGAAGATTTTCGTTTTTATTTGTGAATGTGGTGAAAATTGTTGTAATTGTCCGGCTTTGATACGTTTCCATTTGGCACGACGATTTTGCCACCAGATTTTGACTTGAATTTCAGTTAGATTCAATGTTTGCGCGATTTGTGAACGTTCGACAAGTGAAAGATATTTTTTCTGTTGAAATTCAGCTTCTAATTCATTTAATTGTTCAATTGTAAATGCCGTTCGTTTACGACGATTTGCTGCAGCTACTGCTGATGTTGGTGTTGCCGATGAACTTTTATTTAGATAATCATTTTCTTCATCATCACTTTCTAAACAAGAAAACGAAACTAATTTGAACCAAAACAAAAGACAAAAAGGTTTCTTACCTGAATGAAACGATGTTTTATTCTCTTGACTATTAGTATTACTTAGTAGAGCTTCGATGAAAAAATTCGTTGACATGATATCAATTGAACGAAAATGACTCGTATCCTATTGCTTTTATTAGCTCGATAGAGAGAAGAAGAAGAAGAAGAAGAGAAGAGAGAATAATAATGATGATGATGATGATCCTTTTCGTTTTCTTATTGGACATATGAATACAGAATGCAAATTAATCTTCTTTTGATAAAAAAATCTTGATTGACTATTGTTTGTTTTTCTATTCACACCAATTTCGATTTTCTTGAGCGGATCATTCGCATATCAAATAGAAAATTTGTGAACGAAAATTAAAGATCAATCATGAACTTGTTGTTGTTGTTGTTTTTCTCATAGGCATTCTAATGTGCAAACGAGAGCATCATCATCTTCAATATCCCTTTTTAACAGCATTGAAAAATGCGTACACATTAGATTTTAATGTTAATTGTCTCGTTGTTTGAACATCAATCGATAGGAAACAAAAAAAAATCGGTTTGATTTTGTATACATATGTATATGGCAAAGAATTTTCGGTTTATTTTGTTTTTTTAATAATAAGTTGTTCTTTATGTCTCAACGTACATGTTTGATAAAGTTATGTGAAATAAAAAAAAAGAAAACGAACAAAGAAAAAGAAAACTGAAGAAAGAGAAAACAGCACGAGAACGACAGTCAAAAGTCAGTAAAAGAAAAAGTTCAATGGGTAGATATAAGAACAAAAGACAAAGTGTGTGCGGGCGTGACAGAGACAAATATGACGATCTAAACGAAAGACACGAAGACGAATATAGGTTAGACCCGAGAATGACTTCTAAAGAATCTTGTTTTGAACATACACAATCTCGTTTTCTTTTCTAAATAAATTTTTTATTCTTGTTTTTATTTTTAATATGCTGGCGTTCGTTTATTTGAATTAGCATAGTAGGTTGTATTTCGTCCGGCTCGTTGTTGATTACTACCACCGCCACCACCAGCACTACCATGGCCACGTTGATATCGAGCACCATTGCCATAGTACGATTGTTGTTGTTGTTGTTGACCAGAATAGTATCGTCGATTATTGTAATTATAGCCGGAATTATTTTGACCATTTCGTTGATTGCCACCGCCTTGTTGTGCTGGACGATATTTTAAGCCGAATGTTTCCGCATTGATGCGACGTTCTTCATTCCAATTACGTCGAGAATTTGTTGTTTTCTCTTTTTCTGTTGTTTCACATGAGATTCGATCGAAGAAACTCTTTTGTTTATCATAAAAACCATCGGCATTAACATCGTCTTGTTGTTGTTGTTCAGTTGGAAGAGTTGGTGTTTGTGGTTTTTGTTGTTCTTGTTCGTGTTCTTGTTCTTGTTCTTGCTTAGTCGTATCCTCATTTTCATTTGTTGTTGTTTGATTGCTGGATTTTGTTTTAATTGATAAACTCTTTTTTAATTCATCTTCGATCGCATTTTTATCGAATTCAGCATTCGATTTTTCGAAATCGAAATCACCAATAAATTTCAATGCCGACTGATTCGTACCATTGCCACGTGTTGAATCGGCTCGTTCACGTTGTTGTTGTTGACGATGATTATTATTATTTCGTTGTTGATTATTTGATGTCATGTCACCTGTTGAATTACGTCGTTCACGATAGCCATAATAGCCGTTCGCTTGTTGCTGTTGATTATTATTTGTGCGTCTTGTTGGATAAAAACGATTGTTATTATCGTAGTTTTGTTGTCGTGGATAACGTTGATTGTGTTGTCGATATTGATTATCCCAAGCTGAATTATTATTCGTACGTGGCCATTCAGCATAATTGCCGTATTTTTGATTGTTACCTCGACGATTCGAATTCGGATTATCATTGTTATAATCTTGTCGTTGACGACGTTGATTATCAAATGTACGTGTTGATTGTTGTTGTTGATTGAAATTTAACTGACGTAAAGGATCGGTGTTGGATGATGATTGTGTTCCTTTGATAGGACCTTGTTGATTTCCTGTTAATGCTGCTGAAAATGAGCCTTGATTAGTCGATGAACGTGTTTGATTTGTTCCAAGATTGGCATTTGTTGTTGTTGTAGTCGAACGAGGATTTGATGAATATACTGATGACTAAATAGAAGAAAAAAAAACAATTAATAACGAGAGGAAATGAAATGATTTACTTCAACAATGGCAGGATCTTGTGTGAGTGCAGTTTGTGGAGGTTCACGAACTTGTAAATCTTCGATATCGGCACCACGAAAGATAATATATTCGAAGATTTCATCACGGGCTGGCACAGGTCGATCTGTAGGACGATCTTCTGTACCGAAGGAACGTACTGAAAAATGAAAAAATAGTTAAATTGTTCGTCGTCATCGAAAATCTACCTTTGGAAAGTGCAACAGTTGATTCATTGGCATCGATTGTATATAAAATACCTTCGTAACGAATTTTAGCTTTTGAAACAAGGCTAATTTTTGATCCGAGATATGGCGAATCAGTTGTTCCTTGGGGTGGTGTTGGTTTTTTCACCGTCGAATTATTATTATTTAAGCTCATATTTAAAGAGTTATGAATTTTGATGACTATGACGATGAGACTAGAGAAAATCTTCTTCTTCTTCTTCTTTTGTTGTGTTTTGTTTTGTTTGTATTATTGTCTAACGAATACGATAAAGTAGAAAGAATAGTCGCATTGAATTTAAGTGAAATGAAATCGAGGGTTCAAATTTCTATTTCACTGGTGCATGTGAAACGAAACGAAACGAAACGATAGATGTTTCTAGAATAGAAAGAAATCTATTTTCTAACTTGGTGTTTTTCAGGCAGTGAGCGAGAGAGGGAAAAAAATAAGAAGAAGAAGAATAATAATAATAAATAGAAGACATCATCACGGCCAATAAGAGCGTCAAAGAGGAGGCTTGTTTTTTTTGAAATGAAAAGACACGAATGTCAATGTTGATTCTAAAGCAATCAAATTTTAATTTCGAAGAAATTTCATTGAGATTTTGAAAAATATTTCTTTGCATATAAAATCAATTCAGAAAATGTTTCGTTTCAATTTTGTGATCTAGAGGTCACTGTACGACGATATAGAAGATAGAATAGTAAATCCAACCATCATTTATATATATATGATAAGAAAAAAAAAGATTTTAATAAAAAAAACTATAGAAAAGATTTTCCATTGGTTTAGATTTCTATTCCTCTAAAGTTGACTAGTGAATCATTTGCTTGTTCGATGTCTCATCTTTACCTGTTCAAATATATTTGAACATCGGACACAGAATGATACAAAAGCTAGGACAACGTTTATCAATTCTCTTCTTTTTGTTGTTGTTGTTGTCCTTTCTTCTGTTTGAAAGTACGATGATGTGTATGGCCCAATTATCGTATGAGTAGAATTTTTTTTTTCTTCTTCTTCTTGAATTTTTATCTCGAGATAAGATATATATTATATACTTTATCATTTCATTTTTTTATTACAAATTCAAGCAAATATCACTTTAGATTTGTGAATTCAAGTATTACAAATGACATCGAGTGAAAAACGTGGTCATGGTTTGTTTCAATTCGATTTTCTTTTGATTAATATATTTATTGTCTGTCTTTAGAACGATCGGCTAGTGCAGAATTTCATACTGTTAATCGTTCAGTTCGAATGCATCAAGCCACTGAAGTTTGATTTTGAAATCGAATTTTCATTTGACTTTAGTTTTGTTTTTCTTCTTTCAAATAGCGACTTCGTTCGGAAATATTGAATTATGTTGCCGGTCGTTTCGAACAATATTCATCGGAAATTCAACAAGCATCGAATCTACCATCGATTAGTGAATTAATTCGACCTCAACGCAGCTTGTCGCCAAATGATATTGCATCAATGAATAGAATTCAAAATGAAACCGTAACACAGAAAGAAGAAATCAAAAGGTTTTGATTAAACAATTGCAAATGAAATCTTTTTTTTATCGATGAACTGTTTTTTACTAGATCATCATCAGCATTTCCAACGAAAGTCTTTCGAATGCGTGCATCGGTTCTTACCGATCTACTTGAAGTTTCACATATACGAACTATTCGACAGATATTTATCTCATTTCTAGTTCTACTTTTTCTTCAAGTATCAATAACCGATCTATTCGAAAAGGGAACGTATGTTGAATAAAAATAATCAATTGTAAACAAACGAATAGACCATTCGTGCATTCTAGACTTGACATTCAATTCGATGTTCTTCGATGGAATTTCTCAAATCTATCATCGTGTTTAGGCTTATGGCTTCTACTTTTCTTATCAACATGCACAATTGTTTACTATTCATTTCATTTTTGGGCGTACAAACGTCTAACATTCATTCAAACCGATACAACTGATACAGATAAACTACAAAAAAAGTCCAAAGCTCTTGTTATTTTCGATTGGCTTTGGTTTAGTGCCTATTGCTGTTATTTTGCTTTGTTTTTCTACTTTCCTGTTTCGTATATTCTCGAAGGCAACTATCCAATTGTAACACGAATCATAATTCTTGTTGAACAAGTTCGATTCCTAATGAAATCACATGCATTTGTTCGTGAAAATGCACCACGTGCTATACTCTACGGACAAATCCATTCACAACAAAGTAGAAAACAAAACAAAACATTAGCATCAAAATTCTTCGTGTTTTTAGTTAATGCTGAAGATATACCAGCGAGTCCAAGTGACCACAATATGAATCCAATCCCACATACACCATGTCCGGAATTTTCTAAATTTCTTTATTTTCTCTTTGCACCAACACTTATCTATCGTGATTCCTATCCTCGAACGTCAACTGTTCGATGGAATTATGTTCTTTCGAATTTAGCACAATTCGCCACAACAACTGTATTTGCTTACTATCTATTTTATCGTTTTTGTTTGCCTGTTTTTCGACATTTTAATTCCGAACATGTCACACTGAAAATATTCGTCTTATCAATTTTAAATTGTACACTACCAGGTGCACTTGTTTTATTCTGTGGTAAGAACAAAATGGCAGCAATTCGAACTCAAAAGTCTGTGTTTTTTTTCCTCGTTCATAGCTTTCTATGGTTTTCTTCATTGTTGGCTCAATGCATTTGCTGAAATGTTACGTTTCGGTGATCGACAATTTTATAGCGTAGATTGATTTGAGAGAGAGAAAACCAAACGAATCAATTGACTGTTTTGCTTTGATTCATAGGAATGGTGGACATCGACATCATGGAGTAGTTATTATCGAACATGGAATATTGTATGAGAAATTCATTTCTTTTGTTTTTGAACAAAAAAAAAACAACGAATTTTCATCTAGGTTGTTCACGATTGGCTTTACACGTACATTTATCGTGATTTTCATAAAGTAAAAAATGTGAAGAAAAAAATAATAATAAAATGAATGTCTATCTTTTTGAATAGTTATTCGGAATTAAATATCGACTTGTATCAATGTATGCAGTCATCTTTCTTAGTGCATGTATTCATGAATATATCATTGCATTGGCATTTGGTTACTTTTTTCCTATACTTTTCATTCAATTTGCTGTTCTTGGATGTAAGAAACGAGATTGATTTATTTTTTCTTTTTCAAAACAAAAAAAAATTGTTTAGTTATTTCCATGCTTATTCTACCACAACGTACACAAAATAATGCATTTAATGTTTTCATTTGGGCATCACTTTTTGTCGGTTTGGGCATGCAGATGTGTTTGTATTCAATTGAATGGTATGCCCGACAAAATTGCCCGCAAACCGTCGTAAGTATCGATGCATTCAACGAACGAACGAACGTATGCAATCAATTTGATTTTTTTCCCTTTTCTTTCAGGATGGAATCTTAGATTATTTCATACCTCGATCGATTTTCTGTCGAGAAGGTGATCCCGTTTCAACTTCAACAATCGCTAATCCACCACAACTTATTCTTCATCGACAACATGATTTATAAACTTTGTTCTTCCGTTTTCTTTTTGTTGTTCATGTGATTTTTTTGCTTATCGAAAATTTCGTGATGTTTATATTTGAACAAAAATATGATCGAAATTTTCAATATGATTCAAAAAAAAAACTAAATAAATACTTATCATATAAAACATTCGAAATTAAAATCAATTGTAATCTGATGCCATTCACTTTCGAAGATCGCCAAGTGTAGTTTTATAAACTAATAAAAGAAAACAATCTTGAATAAATTAGCTTTTGCCTTTATTCTTCATTTGAATTAAACAATAACTAATGATAGAGATTTGTTAATGATACGATTAGATAAAAATGTGCATGTCAAATTTCGAATTGAATATGTGAGAGTAACGATAAGAATAAGAATCATGTGCTCAGATAGATTATCGATGGTAGAATTCCAATGGCTATCATATTTTCTCTTAGATGATGACGTAATTGAACATTAGCAATGATATTTCTCATGAAATACGATTGTGTTTGAATTCAAAATTAATAATAATATAAATTGCAGAAGCTTGAAATTGATTATTAAATTTGCATATATTGAGCAAACTGATTGCAGAGAAAGGAGAAAAAAAAAGAAATGGCCATGAATTTATTGATGTCTTAGGAGTATAGAATCTTTCTTTTTCTTGTCTATGCACAGAAGTACGATCAATTGAACTACTGGGAGAAACTTTCGTAAAGTATGACCATCGTATCAATTATTATTTCTTTTCATGATAATGTAAACAGACAATCGGCCTTTTTTTTTGCTTGTATAATGATATGGAAACCTAGAGGTCAAATAGTCCCCGGCGGGGTAGTATAATTCGCTTTTTTTTCTTCTTTTTTGAGTTCATTATTATTGTTACTATTACATGAGAATTAAGTAAGTTATATCGTAAAAAAGAAAAGAAACCAAGAAAGAGAAAGAAAGAGACATACCAACCAAGGTCATTTTTCTTTCTCATGCTCTCGTTCATTATTCTTCTGTCTGCCCATATTTCGAGGGTAAACCTTCATCTTCTCCTTCGTCTCTCGTTCTTTCTTTTTTCCTTCGTCTTTCTTGCCATATGTCTTCGAACATTTAGAATAAACTTTTTTCTCCTTCTATTCTGTCAAAAAAAATTAGGAGATCAACAGCTTGCTGTCTATTTCTCATTTGCATTGCATTGGTTGTTGTTCAAGGTTGAAGAGAATAGTAAAGCGTACAACTCATACGTTAATGGTACCGCATCGTGAAGAAGGAACAAGGAGAATATATTATGTCTTATGTAAGAGAGAACAGCCTATTCTTTCTTTCTTTCACACATAGAATAGAACAGAACAGAATAGTAAAAAAAAAAGACTGTCGTATGATGTCGAGAACAAATCATCAGGTCTGCACACATGCGTTTTGTCGATAGGAAAAAAAGAGAGAAGAAGGCGAAGAAAAAAAAACGCGAGAAAGAAATAGAGACCGAACTTCATTCATTCATTCGAAGGAGAAAAAAAAATTGAGGCGCACAAGTAGACAAAAAGCTCTCGTTTTCTTTTTTTTTGTAGAATTGATAGCCCGGTCATTTTTCTTCCATGTTTCCTTACTCACATGCTTATTTAATGTGCATTCGGTGGTCTTTTCTGTCTTTTTTTTGTTGTCATTAATGATAATAATGCGCTCATTTTTGTTGCTTAATGGCAAACATGTCATTTGATAGTACGGTCGAGACATGACGCGAGAGGAAATTTAACGTTTACGTTTGTACGCATGATTTATTGAATAGGAAACCGAATGATAAATCTAATCGATGAGTATGAAGATGAGTTAATTTGAAAAAAAATCTCAGATCTTTTTATTATAACGAGTGGTCATTGACCTTTGTCAATGCACGCATTTGCCTTGACTTGATTCGTGTGAAACTTCTCAATTGCATACTCGTTTTTTTTTCTTCTTCTCTCTCCTGTGTTCAAATCAATATAAAAAAAATGCTTATCAGTAGTCTATGTGCATGAAATAGGAGATTTTTTTTCTCTGTTGCATGCCTTGAAACGATGTTCTACTATAACAAAAAATTTCTTCGTTTTAGATAGTTGTTGGGTACCATCATTGGCTGAGAGAGCGCGCGCGCTTGAGTGAAGGCAGATTGCTCCTGTTTGTGTGTGTGCATATGTGCAAGAGAAAACGAAAGCTGAGGTTTCTTTTAATTATGACTCGTTGATAAAAATTCAATTCAATTCTAGCCGATTTTGCTCGAGTGGCCTCTTTGAGAAATCGAGCAAATCGTCTAAGAAATCAACAACAAAAAAAACTAACTAAACCGTACAAATAAATAGAAAACTAATTGAAATAATCCAATGATGAATGAAACTAGCAATATGAACAGTGGAACCGGTGCGGTATGTTCATCATGTTTAAAAGAAACACCGAATACAATGATAACATCATCAACAACAAATCCATTATTAAAATTATGTTCAAATTGTACAAATGAATTTGTCGATCAGCAATATTTATCGTCGAATCTTAACAATAAATTTCCACTTTTACCACCTACACAAACAATATTCAATAATCCATCGCAACAACAACAACAACAACAGCAAAATCAATCTTTTTTTCAATCGAATTTTTCTTCATTACCATCATCATCGGCATCATCGACATCATCATCATTTTCATCGACAAATCGTCGTATGAGCGCATTCGATCCATTTCTTTCAACATCAAATACACTTTTTCAACCATTCAACGACTTAAATCAAACATTTTCTCCATTAACATCAACTAACTTTCCCTTAGATTCGACAAATAACGATTTCATGTATTCATTTCTTAATGGTAACAGCAATCATAATCATGATTCTGAGAATTCACCATCAACTCGTTTGTCAACATCATTCTGTTGTTTTGCAAATAATCCACCATTTACATATTGTCTCGATTGTGAAACATCTCTTTGTGAAAAATGTGCATTAACACATCCGAAAATTTTTACATTTAAAGATCATCGACAACAATTACTTTCATCAACACGTTCAAATCACAATCAAACATCAATTCCTACAAATAATCGTTTACCACCACCATCGTCAACATCCAACGATCTTTCATCATTATTTTCATCATTATTTTCACAATTATCATTGAATAATACAAATTCTGATAATACAAATTCAATACATTTTTGTCATGAACATCCAAATCTAAAAGCATCCTACTTTTGTGATTTATGTTCGCATACATACTGTCAAGATTGTCAAATTCATCATATTCATCAACATGCATTAACATTATTACAAGATACAATTGATACAGCACGACAATTAACGAAACAATTTCTTGTCGAATCACAAAGTTTATTGTATCATCTCGATGAATCATTGAAACATTCGACACGTTCAATGGACAATTTCTCAGTGAAAAGTTCAACAATTGAAAATGAAATACGAACGATGATTAAATATTTCTTGGATTTACTTGCACAACGACAAGAAGTTCTCGTTAAACAATCCGAACAAATTTCAACAATCAAACTACAAACTCTACAAAAACAAATTCAAGAAATCAATCAAGTTTTCAAACAATTACACATCACAATTCTCGATTGTAATGAATATTTAAAATTAAATAATGAAATTGATCTCATACGTACACGTCATCGTCTATGGAATGAAATCATTCAAATGAAACAAACATTATTACTATATCTTAAACCAATTGAAGACGAATCCATGTTCATACAATCGAATAAAAATCTAGCGAATTTCAATCAATTATTGATCGGTACATGTTCATCACAATGCGATCTTTTTGGTGATTCACTGACGAATACAATTAAAAATCGTCTCAATGTTTTAACATTACAAACACGTAATTATCTTGGCGAAGTACGTACACAAGGTGGTGAGAATATTCAATGTTGTTTAATCGATACAAGTACAAATCAAACGATACCATGTGAAATCTATGATCGACAAAATGGTCAATATTTTCTAACATATATTGTTCAAAATGAATGTTTACATATATTAAATGTTTATGTTAATAATTCGCCGATTAAAGATAATCCCTATCGTATTGAAGTGAAAAGTAATCGAAATTATTCGACAATTGGTTCGAAATTAGAATTTGAAATCGGTGGCGAAGGCGATCAGGAAGGACAATTATGTCGACCATGGGGTGTCTGTTGTGATCATCAATCGAATATTATCATTGCCGATCGTTCGAATAATCGCATACAAATATTTACTAAACATGGACAATATTTAAGAAAATTCGGTACACAAGGCAATCGACCGGGACAATTCGATCGGCCAGCAGGCGTTGCTTACGATAAGCAATTGCATCGTATTATCGTTGCAGATAAAGATAATCATCGTATACAAGTATTTACATCTATGGGAGAATTTTTGCATAAATTCGGTGAAAAAGGTACGAAACCCGGTCAATTCAATTATCCATGGGATGTAGCCATTTCATCGACATCGCAAATTCTCGTTTCGGATACGCGTAATCATCGTATACAATTGTTTTCGAAAGATGGTCTCTTCTTACGTAAATACGGTTTCGATGGGCCTGTTTGGAAACAGTTCGATTCGCCACGTGGCGTCGTTTTTACTAATTCAGGTCATATTATTGTCTCGGATTTTAATAATCATCGTCTATTATTTTTATCGTCCGACTTTCAAACGGCTCGATTTCTTGGCAGTGAAGGTTCATCAAATGGAGAATTTCTTCGTCCACAAGGCATCGATATCGATGCCGAAGGAAATATTCTCGTTGCTGATTCACGAAATTATCGTGTTCAAATATTTTCACCACAAGGTGTTTTTAAAACAAAATTCGGTACACAAGGCACAGGTCCTTTACAAATGGATCGACCAAGTGGAATATGTGTTACACCCGAAGGTCATGTGCTCGTCGTTGATTTTGGTAATAATCGTATACTTGCCTTTTAAATTATTTCTACTACATAAAATTCACTTCTCACATTACTTTCACTCAGGTACCTATCTTTTAAACTAAATGTATTCACATATTTCATCCCGGTAGTTTATGCACAAAGAACAGTCTCTTTTACTTTACTGAACAGTTTCATTTTTCTATTCGATCGAGTTAATCGTTTCTTTTGAAAGAAACAAAAGCAAACTCATTCTATGAGTGAGGCATGATTAGAACAGTAGCAAAGAAAAAAAATACAGTGTATTTCTATTTGTATATAATAAATATATACTATATATATATACGTATCTATTCAACGTTTATTCGTTGTTAGTGTCTTTTTTTATCAATTTTCTTTTCCTTTTTTTTGTGTCTCTTGCAAAAACAAATGTTCTTTTCCCTATAGCTTCAAGTTACTTAGATCACCTCTTGGATTATAAAAAAAATATTCAAATCACTCAGGATTCTATCTCTCAGGTCGAACAGTATACTTCATTCTGCTCTTATTTGCTATTGTTGACAAATAAAATAAAAAAAAAACGAACCGAGTTCATTTTTTTAGCAACAGTCGAATGAGACAGATCATCAGCGAAACCGCTCAGGTTTTTAACTAAGTATTTAATAGAAACTAAAACTACACGAAGTGTTTTTCTTTCTTTCGTTTCCTTGTCCTAGTATTGCTTGGATTTTATTGAAGAAAAAAGTCTCTTTTTTTCTCTTGTCGAAATATATACATAAATATATAAATATATATATATATATATACATGTGTGTGTCGTTGGCTTTTTTTCTGTAAACTAATCATTTTGTTTTTCTTTTTTGAAATTCGAGTGCAAAATCAATAAATAAAAAAATAAAAATCGATTTAGATAGATTTGCCTTCATTTCAGGGTCACTTAATGGTACAATGATACGTTCGTTGTATTTCCGTCAAGGTTAACATTTATGTGTATTGTTTATGTCTAGCTTGAATACATTTAGTGTTTCTTTGTCGAGTGAAAAACAGAATTTGACATTGAGGAACGAGAAAAGAAGAGAAGAGGACAACAAAAAGAAGAAGAAAAGAACGCATATGGAAATAGACATTCGACCTTGTCTATTATTCTGTTCGAGGTAGAATAGAAGAAACACAAAGACAAGAAGAGCAAAGAACTCAGGGGAAAATCATTGTATTTATTTTTGATGAACCGCTTATGTGAGAGATAATTATTCAGTGGTCGTTATTATATTACTGAAATAGAAAATCTTTTTTTTCTCGGTCATTCATTATTTCGAAGTGCATGATCTCAGTTGAATAGTAAGATCTGGACAATAGCAAGCATATGGTGGTTGAGTTGAAGGATTTGAAAAACAATAACCAGGCGAACAACTAATTGAACAAGTAGCTAGAAACAAAAAAAAACAAAGACACAAATGCAGATGTTTAGAGAGTGTTGACTAATTTTACATGGTCGAATATCAGTTTCACATGCAGGACCAGCAAAACCTGGTGGACATGAGCATGCATAACTATTGCCAGCATTGGTACATGTAGCACCATTTAAACATGGATTACTATCGCATGGTGCTGAAAATTTCTCATTATTATTTTGTTTTTGATTTGATTTGTAACTCACTTGGAAATGTTGAAATTGATTCACATCGTAATCCTCGATATTGAACCGGACATCGACAACTATACGTAAATGGTCCTTCGTAGCATGTTCCACCATTGAGACAAGGTTGCGATGTACATCGACCTCCTCCTATAGAACAAAAAAAACGAAATAAATCAATTATGAAAATGTATTTAAAGAAGTTCACCGGTGATCAAATATTGACATCGATCTCCAGTGAATCCTGCTTGACAAACACATGTCCAAGCAGTTCCTCCTGACAAAGAAACACATTGACCTCCATTAGCACATGTTATCGAACTACATATCGATGCTAGAATTTGCAAAAATTTATTATATTTAGTTGAGAAAAGAAAATAGGAATAGATACTTGGGCCTGTTTGACAATATGGTCCCGTGTAGCCATTTGCACAAACACATTGATAAGTACCTCCAACGTATTGACAACTATTTTAATAATAATAATAATCAGAAAATGAAATTGATTTCTAAGGTTATTTGCTTACGCGCCACCATTTTGACAAATCGATGGATTTGAATAACAGCTAACAGCTGAAAACGAAATCACGATTTTTTATAATTGAATCAAACAACTGAAAATCTTTACTAGGATTAGTAATTGTACTGCAATCCTTTCCAGTGTAGCCTGACAAACAATTGCAACTATAATCACTTGTTCCAATTGGTACACATCTGAAATTAAAAATTCAGGATTCGTACTACATTTTATCCCACAAACTTCTTACGTTCCACCATTTTTACAAATATTCGAAGCTAAATTACAGATAGTATCCGTTGGACCTATACAAAAAGGAACATAACTCTTTGTTTTGTTCGTTGAACTGAATCTACCTGTTATTTGAGTTAAACAAGTCGGCCCTGTATAACCACTCGGACAAACACAAAAAAGAGCATTGTTTAAAACCATACATCTAAACAAATCAATTCTCAAAATCCCACCGAACATTTCTTCTCGTTCGCTTTACTGTCCACCATTTTTGCAATAGTTTGGATTATTTGCACATGAAACAACATCTAAAAAAAATATCTTTGATTTTTCACAAAATCAAACATGTTCATACTAGTCGTAGTTGTTTCACAACGACGTCCAGTGTAAGGTGATGGACAATAACAAACATATGCACTACCATCGGATAAACATCTGAAAGAAAATATTCACGAGATAAAAATAAACTTTGATTCTTTGAAAACTACGAACTGTCCACCGTTTAAACATGGATCACTAGCGCCACAATTAGCTAAGATACAAAACAAAATAAATCGTTCGAAAATGAAATAAGAAGATTGTTCATACGTGTAGGAACTGTTGTTGTATATTGACAATATTCTCCGTAAGTACCCGATCGACAAATGCAACGAATATGTGTAGCATTCGATACGCATCTATCGTATTCAAATCATAGATTATTCTCTTTCTTATTGGCAAAATAATAATTCAGATATTTACGTGCTTCCTTGTTGACAAAGTGTAGGATTTTGTGCACAAAGTTTATTTGCTACACCTAGCCAAACAGTAAAATTTTGAATATAAAACAAAAAAGAAAAGAAATCTTTGTAATCATACTCGTTGTTTCTTCACATCGAGATCCAGTATAACCCAGTATACATGTACATATATATGTATTTTGATAATTCACACATCTAATTAATAAAATCGAAACAATATTTTACTGCAACGAAAAAAAACCGTCAAAGAACTAACGTTCCACCATTTAAACATGGACTTGAATAGCAATTGACTAAAATCAAGACAATATTTTCTTTCACAAATAAGAATTCGATAAATTACATGATGATATTTCACATGTTGCTCCTTGATAACCTGCAGGACATTGACATTGAAATGTATTACCGACCGTTGTGCAACTAGAACAAAACAAATTAGAAATCGTTCTCGATTGATTTCATTCACATACCGTCCACCGTTTCTACATGGTGCTGAATCACATGGATTAACTAAATGGCAACAACAAAAAAAAACAATCAATCCGCAAAAATTTAATATTTCGCAATGATCATACCGGTGATAGCACCTGAACATTGAGGACCTGTATATTGTGATTTACATGTACATAGAAATGATGCACCAGCTGGTGTACAACTACCACCATTGTAACATGGAGAACTAGCACATGCATTAGATTGTCCTGAAAAAACACGAGACAATGTTTTCGAAATTTGACTCAGATTTATTTTTTTGTATTATTACCAATTGGAATTTCACAATATTTGCCAGAAAATGTTGCTGGACATGCACATCTCAATCGATTCAATGTATAATCAAATGTACATTGACCATTATTTTTACAAAAATCAGCCGGACAAACCGTGAGTGGTGTTGCTTTTATGAAAATAAATGAAATTCTTCGGTCCTGTTCTTTTCTCTTTCGAATTACAAAATACTTACTACATGTCGAACCAGTATATTCCGGTGGACATTGACAATAATAATTTGCATTGTTATTATAACCAACACAAACTCCACCATTGCTACAAGGTTGTGATGCACAAATAACTAAAAACAATAGATACATATTTCAATTACGAATCATCAATTGAAACTACCTGATGTTGGAAGATATTGTTCACAATATGTTCCACCGTATGAACTGGGACATTGACATGTATAAGCACCGTTAGCATTCGATATACATGCACCGCCGTTTCGGCACGGTTGAGATGCACAAGTATCTGTAAGAAGAAAAACTCGAGAAAGATTTTTGATTAATTGAAATCAATACTTGAGTTTGGAGAATACTGTTCGCAATATGTTCCGATATAGGATATTGGACATTGACATGAAAAATCACCGTTTGCACCAAATATACATGTCGCACCGTTTCGACACACTCCCGGTTGATAAAAGCAACGATGTGGATCTAAGAGAGAGAAACACCAAATCAAATTTAGAGAGATCTTCTCTTACGTTCACATCGTGCTCCATAATAATTTTGATTGCATGAACAAGTGTAAGTATTCGAATATGGCGAAACATAACAAGCGCCATTATTCATACATGGACTCGATGCACATGGTGATGTTGTCATTGGACTAACTAGAAAATCCATAATACTATTTAAAAATGAATACGAAAAAAAAAGAACAAGTCGAACTAGTTGTTGTTGAACCACCAACATTTAATACATCACATCGTTTTCCAGTTACTGGTAAATGACTTGGACATATGCAATAGAAATCAGTGTTACTATTTAATGCAACACATTGTGCAGCGTTTAGACATGGCGTTGGATTACAGACTAAATGTAATTTTTAGCATGTTCGGTGTATGATAAAACTCACTATCAACTGCGAATGCGATTGATACTGTCCAAACGATGAAAATCAGTAGACTAAGTTTCATTTCAAAATATCAATCAAAGTTTTCTTTTCCTTTGACTTTCGATTTTTATTTTAAATGGAAGCCGAAAATAAAAACAACGAGCTTAGATAAATATTCATTCAAAGACCGATCGAATTTCGTTTCAAATCGTGAAAGTACAAAATGAAAAATGTCTCTTCTACTAGCGATTAGAATAGTCAATATTTATCAATCGAATTTAGTTGAAACGATATTATCAAGATCAAAATTACTTTTTTTTTTCTTTTCTTTATTAAAAATTAAAGAAAACAATTGCTCCTTTATCATATAGGAAATATTTTTCAATTCATTCAAAGATATATTTAACAAAGTATTAGATATCATCAAAAAATGCACGAATAACAATCAACAACAACCTTCAACATGCTTTCTCATCACTTTCGTCATTGTCTAGCTCATTTTCTCCTTTTTCCACTTGCCGCAGTATACATACACATAGATATGTATGTATGTGTGTGTGTGTATATATACGCGTATGCGGCACTCGTATATTAGAGATGTCTATCTATTTGTGTGCTTCGTATATGTGTGCACAAGGGGTGTCGACACGTCGTCAGAAAAATGATCGATCGATGCATTGCTCACCACCGTGTGAGTACTGTTCACTTCAGTGATTATAGTTAGTGTGCGCAATGGATTTTAGTTGTATATGTATGTGCTTCTTCTTCTCTTTGAATCTCTCAAGAGACTCACAAATATGTGTATAGGCAAAAAAAAAGAAGAAGAAGTCAAGCAATTCGATCGTGATTTTTTTTTCTTAGTCTCTCTCTCTCTCTATGTGCCATTGCACTCACAAATCACTGGTGTCGGAATTATAGAAACAGACGACGACGAAGAAGAAGAAAAATGGCTATATTTCTTCTTTGTGCCGACAGGATATGAAAATTAAAATCAAAAACATCAGAGAATGACAATATTCATGTCGGTATTTGATTTTTTACAATTAAAAAAAAGAAGAAGAAGACGACCGATGAAACAGTAGCACAAAATTATTCCCTAACGAAGAGGAAACATACGTGTCAATGCATATCTCAAAACAATTCTCAATTGTGCTAATATACTGTCAAAAGAAACAGCTAACTTCTATCTATCATTCAAATTATCATTTGCAAGCAAATACTTTTTTGCTAATGACTTGCGAAACATCATCAGATCATTTTCGATTGAGGTATACGTTCTTCTTCTTTTTTTCTTACGAGAGAACTTGATCCTCTCTCCTTCTCGCTCTTCGATTAACACATTGGTATTATCCACCATCGTTTCGCATCGATGCGTGATATTCTTTTAGTTTATAAGTATGTCGATGACAAAAGAAAATAAGAGAAGACGAAGAAAAGAAAAAGAGAAATATTCGAATTTGCTCTTCCTTCTTGACTCTTGCATATTAATAGACGTATATATATATATACATTATAAGTGTATAGAAAAGAGATAAAATAATCTCATTCGTCGTTGATCTCGAACAATTTGGATCAATGGGAATTTTTTGTCTTTCAGTAAACGAGAAAGTTGACCAACACAAGATCAAGAAAGCAAAGAAAAAGAAAAGGAAAGGAAAGAAAAGGAAAGAGAAAAAAATAAGAAGCTATATCGACAGACTAACGAACAGAAGGAGAGAGAAGGAGAGAAAAGGTACCATAACCCCATTGATCAATCTCATATTTCACAACAAATGTAAGAAGAATCTATCAATTTTTGATTTTAAAAAATATTTTGACTCGTTTCTTCTTCTTCTTCGTTTTCAAAACATAACAGTTTGTACATTTAGATTGATGATTTTATTCGATACACAAAACAAAAACTAATTTCAATATTTAGTCAATTGATTTATCATTTAAACAAAATAAGAGAAAGAACAAAAAAAAAGCCTTACTCTGATATAGAACACAACAGAAACATATCAATCTCTATCATCATCTATCATGATGAATCGATACCAACATCAACATCCAACAGCACATAATTTGAATACAACATTTCCATCAAACCATCACTTTCACCTTAGCAGTAGTACAACAACAACGACAACAACTGTCCTACAAACACCAATTGAAACATATTCATCAACAAATAATTCACTAGTTGATTTACAACAAACGAATCATTATAATATCATCGATGATAATTATATCTACAATCCTCCACCATCCTATTGTACAAAACATCATCCAATTTATCGTTCATGTACATTAGAATCTCAACCATCGACTATTTATGAAACATATTCAACAGCAACTACAGCAAATAATAGTAGCAATAATAATAATAATAATAATATTCCAGTTAATAATTATGAGCAACTTTGTATTGAAAATTCTCAAACATCTCCATCGTCTTCATCATGGTTAACAACAGCAAGTGATAATTCATCTTTATATCATCCAATTCAATCATTTGATCAATGTAATATCTATTTAAATAATTCTCAAATCAACGAACCAACCTATCGTGAATATTCATCGATTCCATTATCAACAAATGACACATCATCGTCATCATCAACAACATCATCAACATCATCATTTACAAATCCACTTCTCCCGCCAATATCAACTGTACAACAACAACAACAACAAACACAATATCGACAACATCCCGAACAGTCAACAACATTAATCGATGAAAAACCACTTGCTATCGTTGCTAATGAAGCGAAATATAAATGGATGCAAATCAAACGTACACCAGCGAAAACAGCCGGTAAAGAATCGTGATTCTCTCTTCTCCACCCTCTTTCGAACGCACACATATGTTCAGAAAATTTATTCTCATCTTGATAAAAACTTCGAAGTCGTTTCATTCTTCTCATTCATTTGTCGTCCTGAAATGTATTCCATCAGATACGAAGATAAATATTGTTTTCTTTTTTTTCTACATGCACGCATACAGGTGTCCAACAAATACGACGAGAAAGAATTTGCTTCTTCAATCTGTTTGAGTTTTTTTTTGTTGTTGTCTTCTCCTCTCGGTTTAATTCATCAGTTAGACTATCTAGCAATTGTCTAACATCATGTCACGAAAGATGATCGATCTAGTTCTCAAAAAGAAACGATCGATTCTTGATTAAAAATTATGCCATTTAAGAAACCGAGAGAGAGAGAAAGAGAAAAAAGATCAAAATAATCATCTATCATCAGCACATATTCGAACTTTTTTTTTTCTTCTCTTCGTCATCGTCAATGATGTTGTAACAGACAATGATAAGACAGCAACTTGTAGATATCGACATGTGTTTATTCTTTTTCTTCTTCTTCTTCAAGGAAAACCGACTGATTTTAATTATAATAATGGTACATCACTGATAAATGGCTCATCGACAAATATTATGATGAATAATAGTGCAGCTAATGCTGGTCGAACGAATTTTACAAATAAACAATTAACAGTAATGAAGACAACAAAGAAAAAACTTTGTATCAACAATCTCTTTTTTTTGTCTTTAGGAATTAGAAAAGGAATTTCATTTTAGTCGATATTTAACAAGAGCTAGACGTATTGAAATAGCTGCATCACTTCAATTAAATGAAACACAAGTGAAAGTAAATTCGATTTCGATTGGTTGAATAATCGAAAACTATTCGACCTTCATTCTAGATTTGGTTTCAAAATCGTCGAATGAAAGCAAAAAAACGACAACGTGAACGTATGAATATTTCTTTTTGTTTCTTCTTTTCAATTAATTTTCTTTTAATTTCTTTGCTTTAGCCGATGTACTCACATTCGATTCCATGTGAAATATAATCTGTATAAAAAGACAGTATTTTATCTTCATCGGTGTTGTTGTCTTTAAATAAAACAATTCGTTTTGATTTTCTCTTTTTTTTCCTCGCATTCTAATTGTCATTATTCTTGGTTGTTGTTCTTGTTGTTCTTGTTTGTTGTATTTACAAAACATGAAAAAAAAACAGATGAAAAACAAAAGTCATTCGTTTCGCATGAATAATTATTCAATTTAATCGAATAAGGTGTGGTTGTGATTTGTTGAAATGCCTAGAGGAGAGACACACAACTAGGTGCAGAAGATTACTTTCGAATATTGAGAAGATTTAGTTATGATAAGAAAATCGAGCAAGTGTCGGAAGTGATTGCATGAGATCAGAATGATGAATCAAGCGAATATTCTCATACAATGACAAGAAGAAGTTAATTCGATTACGTTGTTCGTTTGTCGGCAATGTATGTTTAGTTGTGCACCTTTGGGGATGACATCGATTAAACTTATTGTGATTTTGTATGTAAATTTGGCGAGAGAAAAGAGAAACCGCTCAGGGAATGTGGTTGCAAGCAACAATGTGTGAAATTGACTGAATCGGATGGACAAGCGAAAAGAAAGAAGGAGGAGAAGACAACGACGACGACGAACGGAATGTAATAATAAGATCAAACGATTGTGAAAGCGACATGTCAACAAAAAACAAAAGGAAGTTAAGAGTCATCTTTAAACTATTCAGTTAAGATGAACATTATCAGATTGTTTATAAGACGGATATGTTCAACATCCGAGAAAAAAAAAATGACATCAATCAAGTGTTTTTCGAATTTTATTTCTCATTGAATATGAATATTGAAAATAAAATTATATCGTATTGGATAGAACTCCGCATATTCTTGAATTTTCAATGAAAATAAAAACAGATATACAAAGTATTTTCTGGTAAAAAAGGATATTTTTAGACATTTGTTTTTCTTTTCTTCTCTTAATGTTATTTTATTAAGTAATTTAGCTAATAATAAGCATTAGACTAAATTGATAAAACAATCTCAACGATCATTAAGATTGTCTAAGTGAGTCTACTTTGGTTTAAAATTGATTTAGACATAATTTATTGCGTAGTTTTATTAATAACTCAACTCAATGGAATAACTAAAATGAACGGTTCGTTACATAAGAATAGACTAATATCATTGAAAGTTGTACTTAAATAA
>ERZ778024.350-NODE-350-length-83327-cov-54.542968_pt1 | contig 83327 bp, 77 predicted proteins | sample MGYA00375754_ERZ778024 | MGnify/ENA primary metagenome ERZ778024 (study PRJEB29350, sample SAMN05389827) | bioreactor metagenome | isolation source: Thiocyanate bioreactor | place: South Africa: University of Cape Town | collected 2014-02-18 ...
TATGACTAGAATGACGAGTGTCTTTGTTGAGAACAAATTCATTTTCTCTCTCTCTTTTTTTTATTTATGTGTATTTAAGAATGTCGATGAAATGAATAGTTTTAGTCAAACTGATCCGTTAGATATCGATTTATTGACCTGGCATGTGTCGGTCAATTTTGTTTCGTTCGTTTGACATGATGACAGATGTTAAGGTACTTGAATACCGGAGTGATTGAATACTCTTCCTGTTCTTCTTCTTTTTCGGGTGCAATTCACAATTGATCCGCCTTTCACTTTTGTTTGACATGGACAATCACTATCATTATCATTAACCTATTTAAAACATCTATTGACGGTAAATACAACAAACTATACATACACACGTATATCTACGAATTATAACGATAGTTTAACTCGAGATTTGTTTAATCTGATATTCTTGAGCCAAAAAAAAGAATGTTTCATATCGATCGGAATTGCATTCTTCGATCGTTTTGCTTGCAAATATTCGAATATAGTAAATCTGATACGTATATATAGAATATGTATTTTCTTCGTTTTGTACATCGACTAATACTGATCATATCTTTGGTTACAAAGAAAGTTTGCATGTAATCTTCTCGTTATGTTTAGCGTTAAATGTAGTGAAGGAGAAACAATGTCGGCAATTGACTTCTTCAGTCGAAACGGCATGCTATTTTCCCATTAAAAAAAATCACCACGTTTTGCCGCCCATTGTTATTATCATCTTTATCGTCGCGTCATCAACCACAGCAGTCGCTATACTTAGTTTCTGTTTATATATACTCCCCGTTACTATTCGTATTCATAAACGTAAAGTATACATTGCTCTCTCTCTCTTTCTCTTTCTGTCAAACAATTATTTCGAATACACGAAATGAGTATTGTTGATATCATAAACAAGAATGCGCTGTTCCTTTGTGTATGCATATATTCATTGGATAAATATTGAAGGATGATCGATTTGTTTTTCTGCATTATTTCACAAAAGATAGGAGTGAAAATCGGCTTAGGTTAAGTAAATATATTGATTTTTGATCGCAATCAAGTAAGTGAGATTGAAAAACAATGAATTAATAGACAAATTTTCAAATATATGAAATGTTCTCTTTCGACCTTCTCATTTCTCTTGTGAATGATAAAGAAATAAAAAAAAGGTCATTGGGCTGATTAAAAGATAGAGGATTAAGTAACTTGCATAACTAATGTATACGCATAGGAAGAAGAAGTTGAGCATCTGGCGTCAGTATTCGATTCGTTAGCTGCATCAACTGTACAATTCTCAATAAATGTCTACGTGCATATCCGGTTGATGTCGCATACGAGATAAAGAGATCATACTTTACTGTTTTGTTAAGAAATTCACATCTGGAATGAAGGAAAAAGAGAAAATAGAGAGAGAGAGAGAACAAAACAAAATGTTCAAAGAAATAGATAAGTCCTTTGGGATATCTGTCTCCCATTATTCTAAACGTATGCACTACAAAATTGAAATGTCAAAGTTTGCCACTAGACAATTCTATGGTCAATTCAGCATGACTATCTTCTCATTCTTTTCTATTACACGAATACCGCTCATCGATCTAACCTTAATGAAAATGTAAATGTATCTTTTGTACAGTTTGTTCAGAGATTGGTCAATGTTATTATTTAACCATATTAGATTACATCATCCATTTACTATATTACACTTGAATTCCATTACAATCTCATTGAAAGAGAATTTGATAAAGTTAGACTAAAGAACAAAGAGTATAAAGTAGAGTCAATTTTAATTTTGTATATATTTATTCACATATTGTAGACATATTTGAACTAGTAGGCATGAGTTCAAACAAAAATAGTAGCCGAAAGCTGTACATAGATCTTGTCGTTTGTCCTCTTCATTATTTATTACTTATTCCATTAACACTTCGTTGTACATATACACAAACGTTGTTTGAGGCCAATTCATTCGTTCATTCATTCATTCTGAAAAAAAAACGAAGAAGACGAAAGAGAAAGAAAGAAATAAAGAAGAAGGTCATCAATTCCTGTTGTTACTCATTGTGTGGAATGCATGGGCACGCGGTTTTGTGATTAGTTATTTATTCATCTCATAGGTTTCGCTTCTCACAATAATGTTATGAACTACTGTGTTCTTATAGTCCGGCTTCATTTTGTTCACATCAAAGAAAGCAACAGAATAACAATGAATTTTTTTTGTTTTTCTTTCTCTCCTTCTTTCTCTCGCTCTCTCATTCTTTTATTCTTGCTTACATACGTACATATAATATCTTTCTTTATTGTATATGTACGTGCCTTTCTCATAGGCCTTGATCACATGTGTAAAGATATTAGCATATTCTTCGATTATCCTTCAAACTCTACTACTAATTGACAATCACGATATATTTATGGTCACATCTATCTGTCAAGACAATTGTGATTCACTCGTATCGTTCTCAAGAGTCGAAGATTTCGGTAAGAGAACAAAAAAGAAAATGACACTTGGAAGATGAGATAGAACGATTGATAAGAAACACTATATAAAGGTGTCACAACACTTACATATTGCGTCAGTTCGGTCGGTTCAATATCGTGATAGTAAAATACGAAAGTCAATTTTGCTCATATTCATTTGAATTGTATCGTTATATGTATAGTGTCTTATCAAGCTTGTCATCTTATTATTTTCTCATTGTTATCGTCGCCATCATAGATTTCTCTTTCTTTTAGACCAACAATCAATCGTTTTGATTTGATTTTAAAAGTAAATGTCTCTCGATATGTTTAGACTCCTATTTACATATCCTTACATATCAAAACAAAATAGCTACAGGCATTTTCACTACTTTCTTTGTTTTTTCAATAAATTTTGATTTTTCCTTCATACTCTGTCTTTTTTTCTCTCTATTTCCTGTTTCTCACGCACATATATCTGTACTTGTTTGAGTGGCGAAGAAGAAGAAAAAAGAATGACGATCGATTAAAATTTTCACATTTTCTTTCTAACATCGGTCTTTCTCGATTTTTTTCTTCTTCAGATGATGATAAATCAAGATCGATTTCCATCGAACAATGTCAATATTATTGATTTATCGATTCATATAAAAACAGTGTCTATCCATTGAAATAACACACAAGAAAAAACTTAAATCAAAAGAAGATGTGCTTATTTATTCTTCTATTTTTATCATTTATTTCTTCGCTTTATTCATTCAATTATCAAACAGTTGAACATTGGAGATATTTACGACGCGATCAATCAATATATAATCCATCGAAGATCTCATCGTACTTTGGTTATTCATTAGCTGTTCATCGATCGAGGTAAATTGATAATTATATTTTATCATTGAATTCGAAAAATCAAAATCGATAAATTATTTTCTTGTGTTTAAAGTTTATTAGTCGGTGCACCTCGTGATCATTCAGAAAATGATATTATTCAACGACGAGGTGCAGTTTGGAAATGCGAATTTCAATCCGATGATCGATGTCAACGTGTACCATTTCGTCGTGACGGTAAAACAATTACAAAAAGAAGAGAAAAAAAAACAAGAATTTATAAATCAATTTTATTATTTTTTTTTTAAGGCGAAGCTAATGTTCGTATTGGTACATCATTTGATAATAAAACTGATCAATGGTTAGGCGCATCATTAGCAGCGAATAATGAAAATATTATTGTAAATTTTGAATTGAATTCAATCGATTTCTATGAGAAATAAATTCGTTGCTTTGGTTTTAGGCTGGTGCACCCTTTCTAAAACATCGTATTAATGATGGACATAGTCTCGAGTATGAAATTCCTGGCGGTGCACTTATTGGCAAATATGAATCGATTTCATCGTCAATGATCGATAGTACACAAATATTCTCTCCATCATTTCTTAATTGGCGTATGTATTCGTGTTTGTTTTTGTTTTGAAATTTACAATATGAAAAATTTTAGATTCTCGAAATTATAATCAAGAAGGCTATGGTGAATTTGGCTTTCAAATAACTCTAAGTCAAAGACCTGAACGTATAATAATAACAGCACCCGGATCGTTTTATTTCCGAGGTAATTTAGTTCAAAAATGTTCGTTCGTTCTGTTTTGTTCAAGGTTGAAATCATTTAGGTGGAGTGCATTCACTTCCTATACTTGAACACAATTGGATCGATACGCGACATCCGTTTACGACGCCACATTATCCGTGGCGTGAAGCGAGTTGGCTTCGTTATCCATCGAACTATTCGTCGAATGAATACGATGATTGGTGTTATCGAGGTACTTGCAGATTGAATTTTCTTCGTATGAGAAGATGATGTTGATTTTCTTTGAATTCAAGGCTATGCAGTTGCTGTAGGAAATTTCAACAATGATGACTATCAAGGTAATAAAAACAATGAAAGAAAGATCAATAATTGTTTGTTTGTAATTAGAAATTGTTGTTAGTATACCGAAATTGGATAACTATCGTGGAGCAGTTGAAATCATGAACAGTAATCTTGATGAACGTTCAATTCGAACACTCAATGGAATCCAGATAGGAGAATATTTCGGTGCATCATTGTGTGTTATTGATCTTAATAATGACGGGTAAAATCAATTGATATTTATCTTCTGTTTAGTTCTATTCGATTGTTATGTTTTAGACTTGATGATTTACTAGTTGGTGCGCCTTTGTATACAGTTAAAAAAGAAGGTCGAATTATCGCTGATGCTGGACGAGTTGATGTTTTCTATCAAACACCGGAGGTTGACTATTTGAATATGTAATTCATAGGATTTGTATGAAGTTGTTATTGTTTAGCATAATTTAATACGAAAACAAAGTATTGAAGGCACACGAGAAGGCGGACGATTTGGACATGCATTAGCAAATTTAGGTGATATTGATAAAGATGGTTTTAATGGTAGACTTATACAAAGAAAATGAATTATTTAATTGTCTATTTTGTTTTGTGTTTTAAATAGATGTAGCTATATCAATTCCGTTTGCTAATTCTGGTTCATCAAGTATAATACACATATATCGTGGTTCGAAAGATGGTTTAATATCTAAACCATCTCAAGTAGATTTCAAAAAGTAGACATTCGATGAATTCGACATTTTCTTTGATTCAAGATCTTACAACCATCAACATTGAACGGATTCGGTTGGGCATTACAGGGTCAATTCGATTATGACAACAATGGTTATTTAGGTAGATTAATTTCAAATGAATATTTATGATCTATTTGCTATGAATCAATTTTAGATCTAGCCGTTAGCAGTATCCGAACGGAAACAGTCGCTATTATTCTGTATGTTTTCTCACTGAATAATAAATATTTGTATTTTCATTTCTTTTCAGTTCACGACCTGTTATACGTGTTCAAACTAAATTAGAACATACATCACCAACAATTCCTTTGAATTGTACATTGAATAGTTCTGAAACATGGTAAAAATTAATTATTCATCATCATCATTGTAAAATATAATTCGATTTTCTAGTTTTATTCTAACTATTTGTATCTATATGGATGATCCTCATTATCAACAATCAATACGTGATAGTTCGTAGTCAATCGTTGTTTTTTTTTCGTATACGATGATCGATTTGTTTAGCATTAACATATGACTTACATTTGGACAAAGATAAAGATCCAGCTGATCAACGTTTATTCTTTCGTGAAACGTATCGATCGATTAAAAAACGACACTTTAAAGTTTCAAATAAAATTTGTCATGATTATTCATTGTATATGAAGGTTTGATTTACATTCAAAAAACGATATAGAAAACAAAAAGCATTTCATTCTAGGACGATGTTAATGATAAATTAAAACCTATTCATCTACAAATTAATTATATGCTTACATCGAAAACCGATCAATATACTGTACCGCCGATACTTGATCCTGAAAAATCAACATTTGATTATAATGTAAAGAGAGAAATGAGGATTCGGTTTTTGGTATAAATTGATATTCAATGTTATATTTTAGATTCCTATTCAAAAAGATTGTGGCTATGATGATATATGTGTACCGAATCTTCATATTTCGACTTCTTTGTAAAGAATTTCAATTAGAAAAACAAACCTAAACATTTTGTTTATTTTTATCTAGTTCGCCTGAAAGTTATAAAGTTGGCTTAACCAAGAAACTTCTATTGAATATTACCGTCAGTAATACAGGCGAGAATTCATATGATACACAATGTTTAATTCAATTACCCATCGGTGTACAATATGTTAATCTCAATTCAACATCAACGGTAAGAAAAAGAAATAAAATAATATCGATTTTCTTTCTTTTTTTTTTTCGTTTAAGATGAATATTTATTGTAATTTAATGAAACAATCCGATCGAATAGTTTTATGTCATATTGGTAATCCATTTTTAGCCAACGGACGAGTAAGAATAAGATTTGATTTTCGACAGATTCGTCATTCGTATTTGTTCCAGGTTTCATTCGAAGTTCATACATCGGTAAATGATTATTCTGCGATTCAATCTGATCCATTGATATTTTCAATAAATATTACAAGGTAATTACCTATTTCTACGAAAATTTATCAGACAAAAAAGTTTTTTTCCTGAATTAGCGACAATCCTGATTCAGCAAAAATACTAACAGAAATCCAAATTCCTGTTTTCAGTTCGCCTGAATTAGTTCTAATCGGGTAGGAATTTAGAAATCCTCTCAAAACAAAAACGAAATCTATTTCTTTGTTTGCAATTCAAGTGTTGCTAATCCTGACCAAATCGGTACACAGTTGACAGATACTAATCGACATAAACAATCTCATAATGATCTCGAAATAACTCATTCGTATACATTGCATAACAAAGGACCGAGTGACGCTAAACGTACGGAGATTCAATTGATGTGGCCAATGTTACCATTAACAGACTCGACTGACCAACAGTCACTTTTATATGGAAATGAATTGCCAACTATCACTCGTATTTCACAGCCGAAATCGAATCAAGATCGATGTTTCATTTATCAACCAGTAAAAACAAAAACTCAACGTTTTTGAATTGAAATTTATGCATATTGTCTGTTCTTAGACAACCAATTTGTATTCTGAACATGACAATGATGATGCCTATCGTCCGTATATGGATAGAATTCGTTCGACACTATCGAACAATTTCGTTCTTCCAAATCAGATATCATTCGATCGATATCAACAATCGTCGTCATCTGTTCATTGCCAAGGACCGTCATGCAAAAGTTTTATTTGCTATATCGATACGTTACCCATAGGTCACAGTGTTCTTATTCAATTGAAAGCAATTTTACGCTACGATCTCTTTCAAACAGTAAGTGTTTTTTTTCTGTTTATCTCGAGTACTATAATATAAAAAGCAATGCGAGCAAAAATTGTCAATTAATTTTCATTAGAAAAGAAAACAAATTCATTCCGTTTTGCGTTTTGTTCTCTTTTTCGATGAAGAAAATAAAAGCTAACAGTCACAACTGTTAGTGGCATTGCCTATCAACTTTCCTGTTACTGAAATGAAGCAATCTGTTCTTGTTTTTCTTTCTCCGTTGTTATCAATTGAATGTTATTTACAACATCGATATGCTAACATATATCGGACGACATAGGAAAATCCTAATGATATCGATAAATATTTAATCTCTGCATTTTAAACAGAGAAAGGAATGTTAATGAATTGATCAACTGAATAAATAAACAATTTTATTTACTATATTCTTTTTTTTCTTCTTCTTTGATGTAGAAATTTGATCGGTCGAAATCATTTTCTATTGTTTCGAATGTAACAGTTCAAGTTCGAGAAATTCCATTGAAACAATCATCTGTTCAACCTCGATTTCATTCAAAGGTAGGCTAAGTTTCATTCGTGATAAGTTTTTTTTTTGATCATCACACTACAAGTAATTAGCTTCACGTCATGCATAATTAATATCTTCTATTTATATCAATTTCATCGTCAAATCTTTATTTTATTTCATGTGTAAAAAAAAAAGAAAAGAACAACCAAACAAAAAACGATAAGATAAGAGCAGAGAGACTTTTATTTTGTTCGATCATCGTACACGACGACGATGTCTTACACTGTAAAAACATAGGATTTTATAAAAAGCTTTACGAAATTTTACATGAAGAAATGAATAAAGCAATGGATTTATTGTTGAATTTAACCATAATAACCAGAATGTGATTTCATAGATAACCGGTGAAATACATCGATCAGGATTGAGACATAGAGCACGTATTAATGTTGATAATGTGTACGGACACCAGCATAGAGCAAAAACAAAAACGAGAACAAATAGACTTTTTGCTGCTTTTCGATCGCGTGCTAATGCTAGTGACGATGATTTTGAATAGGTTGTTGAAACTGGTAGAGGAATGTTTGTCGATGCATTCGTTTGTGTAAGTTCGAGCTCGTTGTGATACGTCGATTTTTCATTGAAACCATTTTCTATACAAGTATGGTTCGTTTTCGGATCTGCTAGAGAACTATCTTGATTTGCTGTACGTATAAGTCCTCGTGAACGTTGACGAATATTCATATAGACAAGAAGATTTAGCGTTGTAATACTAAAAAATGGAACAAAAAATTCGACGAATGCCGTTGTGACTAAATATGGAAAATTCTTTGCAAATGGTGGATCACATGATTGATATGAAAATGCTTCACTCCCGGGCAACCAATCCCATAATAAAATTGCTGGCCCTAGAATAAATATTCTCGACAATAGTGCAAATAAACAAAGCACATGTGTCCTACCGTAATTCAATGTCGCAATGATCCATGTACCGAAAACGAATTTCATCGCACGATTTACTTTTGTTTTCGATATATAATTTAAACCTTTGGACACCATTTGATAACGATCATAAGATATAACAACAATACAAAGTGTCGATGCTGAACCAACAACATAATCGAATACAAGCCAAAGTTTACATAAAATATAACCTAAATGCCATTCACCCAAAACAAGTTTATGCGCGTATAACGGAATACTAGAAAGCAAAAAAATTTTTAATCGATAATTATAGTTTTTATATGAATTGATTGATGTCAAAATGAGTTAGGATAATTTTTCAGTCATTATCCAATGAAAATAATCCATTGGATAACTCGAATATGCTATTATTATCATTAGGAGAAAAAAGAAGCGTATAATAGTAGGATTTGACACTTGACTATATGCGTTTTTTGATGAAAAGGAAGGTGTAGGCTTGAAATATGCGCATAACAATGCCAATTTAAGTTTCAAGTTTAAGACAAGACCATATAATTATCTTTGATAATTAGACGTCACTCCACTCCAGCAACATATGCTCCCGTGAATTTTTGTTTGTCAAAAAAAATGTCAATACCGAGCTCTCCGAAACACAATTACATGAAATACAAAGCAAACCGATTAGATTGAAACGAGTAAAATATTCATTCGCAAGAATCACTTCGTTTAATGACAATTTTTTGTTCACAGAAAAACACAGAGAAAGAAAGAGAGGATGCGAAAGACTCTGGGGATAAGATCTTCTATTATTTATTGACATTATCTTACCATATTAAGCCAATCAATAGATCAGCAATTGAAAGATTAAGTATAAAATAATTTGAGTATGTTCGAATTGTTGGTTCGAATATAAATGCTAGAATAACTAATGAATTGCCAAAAACAGTTAGAAACGCCATTGATGTCATGAGAAACGTGAGTAAGATTTTTTCAAATGATGATGATAAACCATTGCCTGATAGTGAACGATCGATTAGACTTTGGTTATTTATTGAATGATTAAAATTCGTTTTTGGATGAATAGTTGATGATGTTAAAAACGATTGATAGATTAAATTGTAATCATCCGAATTGAATGAAAATGTTTCATTTAAGAAGATATCAGCTGGCAAAAGAAACGAATTATAATCATAGTTTGCGCCTATTTTATCGGCATGTGGAAGATTTATCCATGTTCGATTCATTGCGAAACATTGCTAGACGGCAATATCATGGAAATCGAAGAATATTTCAATCGTTAATAAAAATAAATAAGTATTTAATTAGCATCTAAAAAGTAAAACGAGAATTTATAGTCTGTGTCTGAGAAAGAGAGAGAGAGAAGGAGAAAGAAAAGTCCGATTTTGAAGTTATTTCCGAGTGAATACTATGGTGGGAAGAGAGACAGAGAGAAGAAAGAAAGAAAACAAAACGAGAGAGAATAAGAGAATCGACAAAAAAAAGGAAAGAAAAAAATCGAAGTCTCGTCTATTAACAGTGGTTGAATGAAAAAAAGAAGAAGAAGAAGAAGAACCAGTTTTCTTTCTTAAGAATATTATCTTTGCGTTTATCAATTTAACAATATATAAAATAATAATAGAACAAAAGACAAATTATTGATTAGCGAAGCTGTTGACCATTAAGAGGAAATTTGATTAGTAATTTCTAAATCTTGATGATGTACAGGGTGAACTTAACCCGAAAAACGAACTATTTTAGTGCAAAAGAAGACTGGATAAAAAAACGAGTTTTTCACACTTCATAAAATGTTTCATAATGGGAAAAAAGAAAAACAATCAATATTTAATATAATTACATTGTTACATATATGAGAGAAACAACAAAAGCATTTCAAAGGTCAATACTATTAGTTTTCACAGAACAACATAATTCTATACGGATATAACTTCTTTTGTTTCCTATAGTCACTCAGCAACAGGTTTACTTCTCATTCTTACTATCCGTATAAACTGTCTGATTTATTCGTCAATAAAAATCGTAAAAAATAAGAATGCGACAGTAATTAACATCATTAATCAAAATGAATGACATAGAAAACTATTTGAAATACTGTTACATAGTTGTTCATTGTGTAGGAAATATTTTTTTATTGTTGAGTGTAAGCTGTTCGTGTCAATTGACTGTCGTTATAATCTGTTTTATGGACACATATATATATATTCTTTATATTGATTGTTCAATTTACTCCTATGAATACTATACATAATTATTTTGTTTTCAATGGTTATATGGACATGCTAGTAATCAATGTGATTAGCTTTTCTATTCCCTCAACGATGATATGGGTAAAGAAGTCTACACGAGATTGAAGATAAAAACAAAGGAAAATATCTCGAACTAAAGTAAAACAAAATACAAGCAAAAAGCAAAGATTACTCGTGTTTACTATTTGTCTATTCAACTTGAGCATAAAGAAATCGAAGTGGAAATAGCAGATGTACAAAGAGAAAATCATCAAATAAGATATCTTTATTTTCTAATATGAAGCTGATAGAATCATTAATGTATGTATGTGAGAATAAAAACATATGTAACAAAAGAAAAATGGGCTAATGAGTTTTCTTTCGGATCAATGGAGCACACAGTCTTCAAATGTCATTTACGTATAGACTTATTCTATTTGATTTGCTATCTTTCTTTCCTATTATTTACCGAAAAGTTAATTTTTTCTTTCTTTCTTGCTTACCTTGAAGAAAAAATTCGAAGAATCCAGTTGACGGAAAAGAAAATCGTCTACTCACTGTTCGCTGAAGTTAAAGTGATAAGCACTGTGAGAAGAATATATTATCATTATTAGTATTAATATTATTATTATTGTTTTTGTTATTGTTTGTTCTTATACTGAAAATTCATCGATGATGTCTATTGACATTGTCAGTTTTTGTCTTTTTTTTTTATTCCAAGAGCATGAATGCGAACGCGCTCATCTAGTGCTATTTCGATGTCGCTAATAAAGACAGCAAGAAAAAAGCAACTTAGAAACAGATAAAAGAGAAAGGATTGAAGAGTGAATCGCTAGAGATCTAGTTTGAACGTTGTTGTCTGAATATATATGCATAAATGTCGCTATTTCGTCTCGATGTCGACATTAAAGCTCGTTTAGAACAGTAGAAAAACAGAAGAGACGCAGAAGCAAAAGCAAATTTTCTCGACAACGTATTATGGGAATAACAATAATAGTTGTTCTTGTATTATCGTTTTAACACTAATGACAGTAACGTTCAACCAAAAACAAAAGAAGACAAGAAAAGAATACTGAAGAGGCTCCTTTTATTTTTACAAAAAAAGAGAACCATAGAGAGACATCCTGACAGATCTCAACGACAATTTAAGCAATCAGACATTTAGAGGAGAAGGGCATTGTGTCACCTACGCGTGCAAACAGACTTCTCTTTTTTGTTTTCAGGCTTCTTTTTGTAGACTATTATTTATTTGACAGAAATTCAACAGACGTATTAATAAGGAAATAAATACTATATATACACACACGTTTCTCTCGCTTTTATAATTCATTCAAAATTAGAGAATTTAAATTGACTTACTAATGGACTTTCGAATAATGAATTCAAAAAAAAAAAGAGATTAACTGTTGTTAAATGCACAGTTAAATCTATAAATACGACTTTGTCTTAAGATAAAGAAAAAGAGAGAGAAATGACAACGGAAACACAACTAGAGACAAAAAAATGTTTGTTAAAAAAACAATATTGATCGATTGCAGGAATATATTAAAATGATGTCCTATCGATCATAATTTAAGTGATAAAATTACTATTATCTACAATTATTACCTCGATAGGCTGACTCAGATGAAATAGAATCCTCATTAACAATAACTAACATGTTGTCAATACAAAAGATAGAAAAAAAAAGGAAAAAATAAAACAAATGCCGCTTAAGTAGGAAAGAACAACAAGAACAAGTGCTTTCATCCTGCTCTTAATCTATAATACCATGAGGAGTCTTTTGATCTCTCAACACTCCCTACTATTTATTGTTGTTCGCTTGTTTTTGTTTATTTGCACTTATAATTTCATAGATAATTGATCATCGTTAAAATAACTCAAATCGTTGCATTTGATTTTCTTGTTGGCTGTTTTCGATAAAATACGCACACGCACATATATATATATATATAAGAGAATGACTATGTCGTCATAAAAAGAAAAATATTTAAAAGAATATTAATTGGAAAAAAAAGCTAGTATTTAGAATAGCTTTGTGACGACGTGCCAATTTGACTTCATTGTACTATTGACGTGCAGAACTTTGTTCGTCGTTCTAATACTAAAAAAAATCGTGAAAGAAGAGAGAAAAAGAAAGCAAATAATAAACGAGACAGATCTGCATGAGAGTCAATGATTAGACGAATGTAAATAGAAATAGGAATAGAAGAAAACATCTTGCTGTTGTTCTTGTTCTTGTAGTTCATTATTTACTATTTAACTGATAAACTTATTTGATTCTGTGATTTTAGCTTGAAACACAAATACCCCCTGTTGTTGAACGTTCGTCTCAAAATTGGATTTGGCTCATTGGCTTGAGTATTACTGCCGGAGTAACACTCTTAATAATTCTTGTTGGTGTTCTTTGGTGTGTAAGTATCTCACATATATAAATCAACAAAACTATTTAGTCATCTTTTCTATTGCTCTGATTTCGAGATTTTCACATGTTTTTGATAAAGCGAATTTATATAATATTGAGTCTGAAAAAGAACTGGGAGTTGTCAGAAAAGAAACTTAGTCAAGCAAACGACAGTCGGTTCATGTATGTCAATCGAAGAAAATGATAAAATGTGTACTCATCGATAGCTACACACATTCATAAACATGTAGCTGGCGTCTATGACTTGAAAAGTTCAGTTGGCTGAAGAGAAAACTACATTCTCTCTTTCTCTCGCAGTCTAGATCTTCGTCATAGGTCATCAGCAGATCAGTTACGACTATTTTTCCTTCCTATTTAAATATTTATAATGCTAAAAGCTTTACGTTATCCAGCAACTTCGAAAGAAATCAAACATTTTCCATTTAGTCAATCAGAAAATTGACGTACTTACGTATTTTTTTTGCTTAATTATCCTAAAACATGATTTCAAAGAATATTGAAGTTCACTAAAAAGCAACATGTACTCACTCATTTGTCACCTACCTCAAAAAGTGAACAATTAATCAATAGAGATTATCTCAACCATATGTCTCAATTCAAGGTCAATATTATGAAGTCTCTTGCGTCGAGTAAAACGTCATTGGGATCTGTGATACATGTTGGATGTATTTCCCAGACTAATTTTAAGCATATGTAAATAGATAAGACGAAAAGACCAGTTGAGTTGTTATTATTATTAACAGGTTATTTGAAACCAAAGATAAAAAGGAAAAACGAATGAAATTTGATATTTAAAAAACAACTGATTTTCTTCTCGTTCTTGGCATGATAAGAATTCTGCTATTCGTGTTTGTAGTGTGGTTTTTTCAAACGAGATCGTCCGAAATATCCAATGTCAACTCTTGTTGATCCAATTACACCAGAAGATCAATATCGATTGTCGATGCCTACTCAACTAGGACAAGATTTATTTCATGGTGACATCGACGAGATTTCAAGTGATGTCGATGATCATCAAATGATGATACAAAATCCGGTCGATGGTTTATCAATTGTTGTCCCGCAACATTCATCGAATTATATGCAACAAGATACAAATCAATTCAAACGATCTCAATTTACTTCATAGAACAAAAAAGAAAACGCTTCTTCTTCTTTTTTTCGAAATTAATTTCTATTCTCATTTGTTTCGTTTTAGTTCACTTTAATTTTATTTGTATAAGTTTTGCTTTCTTTTCTCTTTTTTGTCGTTTCTTTTGTTTTTCGTCTATTTTTCTTTTGATACAAGAATAATGATAAATAAAAATGGTTGATATCTTCGATCGATTGATCCTTCGCCAATCGTTGCTATACAATTAATGCAAACATCGATCAATTGAAATCAATGAAAACATAAAAAGGATGCGTTTGGTTAAAAACAGAAATAATAACAACTGCTACTACTTTATGTCTTTTTCTCGTCTCTCGTCAGTAACGATGCACGCATACCGAGCACTGTGTTGTTTCATAGTTTGGTTGTCACGGGCTTCAACAACGTTATGTTGATGATGTTTGGTCCTCAAGTAATCAAAAACGTGTGGTCGTTGAAACTTTTTATGTAAGAAAAACATTATTGCAAAGAAAATTTTGATTTGATGTGAAAAGAGAAAAGAAGAACACAGAGAAAGAGAAGAAAGAAAGAAAGAGAATTTTTGAAAAGAAATATAGAGAAAAGAAATCGGAATTGATCATGGCTTGATTCTCTAACATTGGCTTTTTTTTGCATAGAAAAGAAAAGTTTTACAGGACTGTCGAACGGTTTCTTTGTTTAGCCATCACCTACATACGCATTAAAAGAATAAGAGCATTTTCTTCACATGGAATAAATGAAACATTAACAAAAAAATAAAAAGTAAACAGTATGGCAAATGTGCAACGGCCGAGTACGTCATGTCAAACATGTCGACCATCATTGACCAATGATAATAAACAAACGAATAATATCGGTAAAACTATGCTACATCGAAGTCATACTTTCGATGTTTTGCAAACAACAACAACAACAACACAGCCTTCTCAACTATCGACAGGATCAAATGAACAACAAGCACAACGGTTAGGTCGAAGTTTATTGAGCAATGATAATTGGCGACAGGAAACCATGGGAGATGTTCGTATTAATGCGAAGGCTATCGAACAGAGCGATCAAAATATCCTTCTTGGCAAAGGTTTAGATCCTGTGCCACATGTACGTGAAATAGTCAACGAATTAAGTAATGCGGAAGCATTTCTCTACGCTCGACAATGCCGTGTTGTTGTTGCTAAATTACGCTTTTGTTGGTCCGATGTTAACGACGAAATCAAATCTTTATTGAAACATAAAGATTACACGGAAGCAGCTATTGATCATATTCGAAAGGATTTAATTATCAACAAAGAAAGCGTTACTACAAGACAAAAACCGAAACGAGAATCCGTTCGTTTTTTCTTTTCTCTTCTCAATATGCATCGAATATAATCGAATATATTGTTTTTCTTATTTAAGGAACCCGATGGTGTCGATGACATACTTGCTGCTGAAAAATATCATTTAAATAATATCAAAAAAATCCTCGAATTAACATGTAAAAATGTTGCCGATCAAATGCAGGTCAATTATTTCGATAATCTTTAGGTTTTTTGCAAGATAATTTTTGTTTTCTTACAGAAACTTAATGAAATTCGTCAACGCGTAACAAAAATCGGTAAAGAGCGTTCGGCAGTTACTGACTTGATCTGTCAATCGTTCACAAATGCATCTCGAACATTTGAAGTTGCTCGTCATGAAAAGTAAATCATATTCTCTCGACACTAGTAGAAACCAAAATCCTCGATTTAGATTAGACAATGGTCAACAACGTCGATCGCCTTTGGTTGCAACGGTTCGTCCATCATCATCGATCAGTGCTCGAACAACATCAGCACGTTCGAGACAAAATAATAATAATAATAATAATAATAATCATACTAATAATGCATCAATGGCTTCATCGAATGCAAATAATTCTCCTGAATCTTTATTACTTGATGAAAATGGTTTACCTCGTGTTGGTCATTTACTAGCGTTTACACCTGACGTAGTACAAGTTTTTCAAGATGCTGCCAAAGCAATCGAAGAATCTCGTGAAATTAAAAAGCAAACAATGACTCAAATCAAAGATGCGTTTAACGATGCGAAATCTTATTCATTAACTGTGAATCAAAGTCTCGCTCAAAAACTTGCCGATATCATCACATTAGCCGTATGAAAATCTTTCGTTTTTTTTTCGCCTTTGATTAAGGTTTTATGAAGAAAATATATTTGTTCGTTCTTTTTTGTTTTGTTTTGTATAGCAACATTTGACGGTTTCACTCGGTGAAAATTTACTTGCTCAAAATCGAGCTCAACGTTGGTTTGATTTGACAGCTTCTGCACAAAAATTCAATGCCGGTCCACTTAGTTCATCGTTTTTGAAAATACCCGAACGATTCGATCGACCTCTTATTCGAACATTTCAACGACATCCCGGAAATCAAGTACCTGAAGTTCAAATGACTGCTAAAGTATATTACTCATTCATTCGTTGTTGTTGTTGTATTTCTCATTGAATTTTCTTAGGCAACACAAAACCTTCAACAATCAGCTGATGAAATGAATAAACAATTGAAAACCTTGAAAGTTGTTGGCCAACGATTACAAAGCAATTTAATTGACAAAGAAGTCGCATTAACTGTCGATTCTCAACTTCTTCGTCGTCGACGTGAACGATCTAATCATAAATGGGGCGTAACAAAATACGTACACGTTTAATCACTTTTTAAATCGTGTGCAGATATTTTGATCTTCTTCGTTTTTATTCTCTCTAATACATAAATATAATTATAATTTTTCTTTTTTTCTTCTTCTAATACTTTTCCACCAGTTCTTTTTTCTTTCTCTTCTTTTTATTATCAAAATTAAAATGAGTGAAATATTCGTTTTATTTTTATTTACTATCAAGGTTGTTTGCTTTTTAAAACTTGATTAGATAACCAATGGTTGTTTACTTTCAAACAAAACAGAATGAATATAGGAAACTAAACTATTTTTTTTCTCTTTTAAACACAAAATAAAATCAATGTGTTCATTCAATTTTCAGTATGAAATAATGATGGACAACCATTGTCATCGATCAATTTCGAATGCACGTCCATTAAGCCTTTGAAATATCGAACTGTTTTCACTTTCAATTCCATCGTTGCATCTTCATCGCAGACACATAAAAATCGTTGATGATTTTGAAAAGCTGATACTGTCCACATATGATTGACACCTTCTTCAATAGCCATATGAAGAGCATAGGCTTTCGATTGACCGGATATTAATATCAAAATCTAGGCAAAGAAATAGAATTTTTATCCAGAAAAAAGAAATGTTGCTGTCATAGAAACATTTAAGTATACAAGGCAATCAATTCCTTTGAAGTGTAATCCATTAGAGAGCAATGTTTGTCAAAGGTGGTTCACTCTTACATGTATGTCTACAGTCGATTATTTGCTCAATGTTTTTTAAAATTTATTAATGAGTATTTTCTTTAGGAGAAAAAACATACGTAATTGACTAGATTCTTTGCGAAAATGAAATGAAAATATTCGATGATTTATTTAACTGTTGAGTGCGACTTACTTCACGTGCATCCATAACTGTTCCAACGCCAACAGTTAATGCTGATTGTGGAACTTGATTGACATCATTATTAAAAAAACGAGCATTGGCTACAATTGTATCTTGAGCAAGAGTTTTTACACGAGTCCGAGATACCAAACTCGAGCCTAAATTATTTTCAGAAGTCATACAACATTTTCGTCCTTGAAAAATAGAAAAAAAAACACAATGAAATCGCTTTTACCTGGCTCGTTAAAAGCAACATGTCCATCAGGTCCAATACCACCAACGAATAAATCGATTCCACCAGCATCTCGAATAGCTTTTTCATAATCTTCACATTCTTTTATAAGATCTGGTGCATTTCCATTGAGTATATGAACATTCTTTGGATCGATATCCACATGTTTGAAAAGATTATTCCACATGAATGAATGATAACTCTCTGGATGCTCCTAAACAAACATCATTTTCGAATAATAAAAACAGAAAATTATTCATTTACTTTTGGTAATCCAACATATTCATCCATATTGAAAGTAACCACGTATTTAAACGATAATTCTTTAGCTTTAACGAATTCGATTAATTTTTTATATGTTCCTATTGGTGTACTGCCTAGAAAAGCGAAAAGCTCTATAATGAGTTTCATTTTGTACAATTTGATACAAACCAGTTGGTAAACCGAGCACGAACGGACGATCGGGACCTGGATTAAAATCATTTATTCTCTTTTTAATATATCGTGCACCCCAATCGGATACATGGACATAATCTTTAACAATAACAAGTCGCATCTTAAATAGAAAATAGAACTTGAAGTGTTTTGTCTCTTTTCAAGGCTTGCATAACTGTTTTTTAAATATCTGATAAAACACATGTAGTATATATACACAATGATAAGAAAACAGAGCAAAAAAAAGTATTCAGATAGATCTAATACTTATATACTTTTTTTTTTATCTTGTGATATCGAAAAATAAAAGAAAGAAAATAAGCTCGATCAAACGAACGATTGATTGATAGTTTAATTGCAAGAAAATATTTGATAACAAATAACACGAGGTGTCCTATTGATCTATAGATTAATGTTTTATTTACGATATTTTCATATCAATGTTTGAATTTTGTAAATCGAGAGTTCGATAGAGACTAAATTAACTTTATTTATGAATGACAAGAGCTAAATAATCAGCTGATTGTATTGTAGATTGAATTGAGTATTCGCTTCGAGCGACATCAATAGGATGTTCTGTTCTGTAGCATACATACATGTCTATGAGAATATCCAACAGCAAATCAACTCAAAGAGATCATTCGTTCGTTTAGACGAATGACCAGCATTGATCGATATATTTGTCTTGTTTCACTCGACTCTATTTTGTTCTGTTGTCAGTATGTCAAATTCAATGATCTCAATTTCGAAAATAACGATCGATTGATTATTAAAATTGCAAGTTTACTGATCATATCCGTTTTGTAATCGAAATATCTGTTCATATATACTAGGTGTATGTTTAGAGATGACTTATGTTTATTTCCTTTCGCACATTCTTTCTATGTGAACAGTGGGCGTAATGCAATATATTCGAGATTTATCTTCTTCTATTTGTCTAAATTATTGACGAATATGCAAAATCGACATTTTTCGTTCTCATTTACAATGATATTCTCTCGATTAAAACACGATTTGCTACTCTTTAAAATGAATTCAGTCCTAAATCGATATTTTATTGAGTCTTTTCAATATAATCTTCAAAAGAAAATTTTCGATCAAGGCTAATAAATTTTCTTTCGATTGTTTTCAAAACACTTCTCTTTCTTCTTCTATCGATTTCAAACGCCAACATATTTTGTCTTTCTTTGCACTCGTTTGCATTTTTCTTTTGTCTCTACGTCATACATACGTGTTACAATGCTATTCGAATTGATGTTTGTCAACGAACGAACGATCGATTGAATTCACATCTGATGACAAACGTGGACCAATCTCTTTCATTTTCGTTTATTTACTTTTGCTTAAATATCTTTAGATGATGAATCCTATTTATCTCGTGATTATTTGTTCAATAATTTTGCCTTCGTTGATTTTGGCCGGCGAAGATTTCTATCAATTACTTGGCATAACTAAATCGGCGACACAACGCGACATACGGCGAGCATTTAAGCGCTTAGCACTTGAAAAACATCCTGACAAACGCGCTGTAAATATTAAAAAATCGAGAGAAGAAAAATAATGACTTATTTGTTTCTTTTTTTTATTTATTTAAGGGAGATTCTAATGCACATGCAGAGTTTTTGAAAATTAATCGTGCTTATGAAATTCTACGTGATGATGAGCTGAGAAAGAAATATGATACTTATGGAGAAGAAGGACTTAAAGATGATTTCAATCGAGGAAATCAATATCAATCATGGAATTTTTATCAGCATAATTTCGGTTCGATTTTTAAGTTTTGAAACCATCGATTTAATTGTTTGTTTTCTCGAACAGGTATTTATGATGAAGATCCAGAAATTATTACACTTAGTCGATCGGATTTTCGTAAGAATTCATAGGAAAAGAACTTATTTGTTTAAAAAAAAAGATTCTGTTTCTCAGTTCAATCCGTCGAAGGTTCACAAGATATTTGGTTTATCAATTTCTATTCTCCTCAATGTTCGCATTGTCATGATTTAGCACCAGTGGTAAGCTAAACTTCATTTGATCAATGAATTGTCAACTATGTTCTCATTTCTAGTGGCGTGAACTTTCGAAACTTCTCGAAGGTGTTATGCGTATCGGTGCTGTCAATTGTCAAGATGAATGGATGATGTGCAATGAACAAGGCATTCAAGCTTATCCATCATTACGTATTTATCCGAAAGTAAACAAATGAAAATATATTCCTGACGAAAGAATAATTTTTGTGTGCGTTTTTTAGCGTGATAATTATCAAGGTCCAAGAGAAAAAGACGCTCTCATTCGTTATGCAATGAGTTTTGTATCGGCAAATGTGATTAAACTGAATAATGACATGATTGAAAATTTGAAAACGGACAACAAAAGTCCATGGCTAGTCTCATTTTGTCGAGAAGTCGATGAAGGCGATTGTCTAGATGATGATCAAGTTTATAAAATAGCTGTTATGTTGGTAGGATAAAAAAAAAACATCAAATTAAATGGTAAAATCATTCGAATTTCTTTCAGAACAATCTTGTTCAAGTGAGCAGTGTTAATTGTCACAGTGATCCAGCTGTTTGCCATTTCTTACAACCGCAAAGTTCGATTTTATTCTATCAAGCAGAACATTTCCCATCGAATGAAAGCTATGCAATAACAAGTACAGATCCGAAAGAAATCGTCTCGCAAGTCTTAGGACTATTGCCTGATTTGAATTTATTGTCAACAGAACAATTGAACGTACGAATAAATTTGATTTTCGCGATTTTAAACGTTCGTTTTCTTCTTTACAGAAATTAAGAAATCATTTGACAGAAAGTACAGTTGCCAAACCATGGTTAATCCATTTCTTCGATCAAATCAATGCCGAAAAAGATCTCGATCTAAGAAAATTACCTTCAATGTTAACCGGTAAGTAAATTCAAGGTTAAATTTAAGCTTAACCTTGCGAGTTAAATGACAAATCGAACGAAAAGATTATATTCTCGTTCTTTTAGATTTCAATGTTGGTCGATTTGATTGTTCAACATCGTCGAATATTTGTAATGATTTATATATTTTAAAGAAACCAGCATTTGTTCTATTCAAACGCGGTGGTCATCATGAATTCTACTATGGTAAAGAAAAAAAAACACAAACAATTTCTTGAAAAACAAAACTGAATGTTGAAGGTCGTCAAACATCGAATGATATTGCTGGATTTGTTCGTGAAAATGCCTTTTCACCACTACGTGCTCTGACACCCAAAGATTTTCCATCGGTAGCCAATGATGTCAAGCCGTACATCATCGATTTCTTCTCACCAGTAATTTTGTCAAAGCAAGAAATTATTTTTGCAAAAATTTTTCTTTCGAAAATTTAGTTCTGTCCACCATGTATGCATCTCTTGCCCGAATTTCGTAAAGCATCGAAACATGTGAATGAAAAAGTCAATTTCGGTACTGTTGATTGCACAGTTCATAATCAATTATGTCAAGAAACGGGCATCAATTCCTATCCGACAACGATCATGTTCAATCAATCTGCTCGACATTATTTCAATGGTCAACATCAAGAACAAGCGATTTTAACATTCATCGATGATATTCTCAATCCGACTGTTATCAGTTTAGATAACGATTTATATATTCAATTAGTCGAAAATAAAAATCTCAATGATATGTGGCTCGTCGACTTTTTCATGCCGTGGTGTTTTCCATGTCAACAACTTAGTGGTGAATGGCGAATTCTCTCGAAAGTACTGAATCTAGTGAGATGTTAGTCAAGAAAATATTTTGTTGTTTAGAATCTCAAAGGTATTGCAAATGTTGCACAAGTTGATTGCTCTGTTCAAACGCATTTATGTCAAAGACAAGGTGTTTACAGTTATCCAACGATTCGTTTGTATGCACCGAATTCCAATGGACAAAATTTTATGTGAGAGACAATCAATTGAGATATTTTTGAAAATGAGATCTTGTTTTTAGGTTGTATAACAACGGATGGCGTGATGCGAATTCATTACGTGCCTGGGCATTCCAATTCCTACCGAGTAAAGTCATTGAAATTGATGGAAACAACTTTTCAGCGAAGGTCTTACGAGATTCAAAACCATGGTTAATTGATTTCTATGGTAGATTATGAATAATCAAAGAAAATCATCCGATAAACTGATTTGATTTCTTTTGTAGCACCTTGGTGTGGCCATTGCCATCATTTTGCACCAATATTCGAAAGTATTGCACAAGTAAAATTGAATATTCAGTTTTGTTTTTTTAAATAGAAAATTGATTTTAATTAGAGACTCGATGGTAGAATTAACTTAGGTAAAATCAATTGTGATGCTCATCAACAAATGTGTCAACGAGCATCGGTTCGTGCCTATCCAACAATTCAATATTATCGAGGTTCCACTGACGCAAAACGACAGGTCAATATTTCAATAGAAATTTTCGTTTTTCAAATTCTTAGTTTTTTCGTGTTTTAAATTTAGGATTTTACTGGCGAAGAGATTGGAAATTTAGATGGAGATTTTATCGTAAATTATATCGAACAACAACTTCAAAATCACGAACAACAACAACAAACATCTGATGTTCATCATTCAACAGAGTTATAAATCGAATCTCATTTGTTTTCTTTTTATTTATTAAATCTCAATTCATAATTCTTCTCACTATTGTAGTTAAACTTTCTTCTTCTTTTTTTGTTATTAATGAAAAATATGTAGAAAAAATAATAAGAGAATGCTGATACAACATTGACATTCGTCAGTTGTCATATCAATCAATACATTTACCAAAAATCTTAGTTGTTAAGAACTGATTTTTCTGCGACACATAACATTCGATTAGGCGAAAGAACCAAAAAAAATTCACGTCCTATAATTGTACATAATAATAAAAAAAAAAGGAAGAAAAAAATCGAAGCAAAACTCGAGTCCAATTCGTACCAATCATTTGCTCGTTTGATTCGTTTACTAATTCCATCAATATTTCATCCGTTCTCTTGCAAACTCGTAATATAACATTAGTCTAAGCAGAGCAAATACGTATATACATATAAAGAAGAAGAGAGAAAAAAAAACCGAACGAGTTTGCAGCAGGATTAAATAAAAGAACAACAATCGATTTAAAGATAATTGATGTTTGTTTGATGATAAACACATTAATTGACAAGAATCTATCAGCAAGACCAGTTTTAAATATTCATCGAATTAATATCGATGATAATGATGAATCAAATGGTTATCAGAAAAGAAACAACGATTTTATCTATCGGTTAACACTCTGGTTGGCTCGAATCAAACGGCAGAAGCAGCAAGAGCCGGTAGTAGAAGTATGTAAACATATGTACACTTACATCGAAGAAGAAGAAAAAAACGAGTTTTCTTTGTATTCTATTCCTTATTTGCACTGTTTTGAGTTAGTCGACTAGATCTAAATATAGTTTTTGAGATAATTGTCTATAAATGTCGATTAACTATTCTCATTCGTATGATAATATTTATGCATTGGTTAGTTATTGATGACAAAAAATTGTTATTTATTTTCAAGGGTCGAGTGATATTTGGCGTTAAGATTAAGAATCGAAATGAAATTATGTGTATCAATGACATTCCATTTATAATTCCAAGAACATTAGGCGATGTCCGTCGTGAACAAACGAATGAATTCGATCGAGCTAAACTACTCATACGTCGCATGGACGAATATCTCGTTTCACCTGAAGATCACGATCAAGCTAAACGACAACGTCATCAAGATACATCGATCGGTTTACTCGCTCTAGCAGCAGTTGCGAATACAATTCAAAAAGTTTCCTTTCGTGAAGTTCTTAGTCTCGGTGACACTGCACAAGCTGCAACACGAGATCTATCCAAAGATAATCTCGGTCAACACTCGAACAAAATCGATCCGTTAACTGATTTTCAAGAAGCACACGACTTCATAGAATTCGGTGAAGCACTCAATCAACATCGTCAAAATCTTCTCAAAAGAGAGCCAACTAAACCATCGGATATGCTCTATTTAAAATTCTGTCTTATCCTTGAATTACAACGCGATGAATACGAAAGTTGCCTGCGGATATTATTACATGATATTATTTTCAAATTTCATTTGTTCGATTTTCGTTTACGATGTGAAATTCGCATGCGAAAGCCGATCGACGATGAACTTGTCATCGAAAAAACTGTTCATGATTCACATTTGAAAAGTAATTATTCGGCACAATTTATTCTCTATTCAGGCGATTGGATTGCACAACAAGATGTTGAATTGTATATTGTGATTAAAATTGAATCGCTTTCGATAAATAAATATATGGGATCGAAATTTTGGGACATGGCACATTTGCATGTTAAAAATGTACCGCACGGTTCATCGAGAATCTTCTTACGAGAACTAACACCGGTCAGTCGACCGTACAAATTAGTGAGTAATGAATTTTGGTTTGTTTTTCCTTGAATTTCGATTGCGCCTAGTTATCGAGGGGAATCAATGTGGGACAAGTGGAACTCGAGGCAACTCATTGGTCGACAAAACGTCAATTATCAATTAATATTCTTAAAATTAGTCATTCACAAGCTGAACGACTTCTACGAGCACCAGGTACGTGTATTGATCTTGTTTCTATTCATTATTGTTGAATCGGTATTTTGCATTGCAGAAACCTATGTCGAAGTTATTTTCCAAGGTCCATTTAATATTCATGATATAAAACGAACGAAAGTAGCTGATCGTTCGTTGAATCCAAAATTTAATGAAGAATTTCTATTCGATATTCCTGAAAATCGAGCTATTAGTGATATTACAGTTGATTTGATTTTTCTTGAGAAATCATCATTATCTCATACTCCGTCGGTACTCGGTGTTTTAACATTATCGAAACATACAGATTGGTTTCCTGTGAGAAAATTCTGGAATGATTTAGACGACAATCCGAATATAACATTGAAAAATAGCTTTCTTCTCGAAGGCAATGAAGGTGATGACTGAAGTGGAGAACTCAGGTTATCTCTTGTTTACTCAAAATAAAATAAATTCATAATTTCTAAGCAAAATCTCTTTTTAATTTGTCATATAAATCATCTGGATGATTGAAAACTCCTTGAACTTTTTGTTCTTCACGTTCCAAATGACGGTATCGGTCGATATGTTCACATAAAATATAAACACTGTGCAGAGAAGTTCGATCGGTTATTGGTGTAAGATAGTTCTTCGAAAAACTGCCGGACATAATGACAATAAGTCTCAAATTTGGATGTGTATTGATAAATTCCTGAAATGGATCTCCACAATCGAAATAATGCCACTCTCCTATTCGATTTGAAACGCTTCGAAAACGTTCTTTTAAACTGAGATGAGCACCCTCTTCGCCGTACGATCGATCGAGCCAACAAACAACAAATTGCGAATTTTCAGCCATGATTGTGAATGTAATTTCACAGAAAAATGACAGAATACATAGCTCTCTATTTATTTGTGGGTATGTATGTTGGAAATTGAATATGATTGGGTGGTTTGTTGATCCAATCATTACAACATCAATTTTATCTTATTTCTCGAATAAACATTCAAATAAATAATAATTACGATTTATTTTTCATAGGAAAAATTCTTTTTTTCGAATTTCGAAAATTTTTACTTAACAAAATAATCTGATACGTCAAAAATACTCAAGTACCAGAGACTAGATGAACGCGTATGCATACACACACATTCACATACACATATATGTATGCATGTATTTATAGTACATTCGAATAATTGTTTGTTGACGCATTTTTTTTCGTATTAACATTAATCGATTTTTAGAATTTGATCGTGAATAGAGCCTGAATTTATAGTCAGATCAAAAGAATCATTCCAAATGAAAACTCTCTCAAGTTTTGTGGTTATATCTTGTTTAATCATAAATGTGTTTTCATACACTGACCCATCGACAACAAATCCTCAATTAGTGAAAAGATTCGAATATAAATTATCGTTCAAAGGTCCACATCTTTCATTTAAAGATGGCACCGTTCCATTTTGGTCATTCGGTGGAAGTCAGTGATCTTGTTTGATCTCTGTTTTTGTTTTTCAGTTTTCTATACTATATTGTTTTCAGGTGCCATTGCTAGTGACGAACAAGTGCGTATAACGCCATCGATTCGTAGTCAAAGAGGTCCGTTGTTTTTCTAATCATTAAACTTTGAAATCATGTTGATCGATTTTAGGTTGGATTTGGAGTAAAAATACTCTTTCAGCAGACAGTTGGGTTATTGACGTGAAATTACGTGTGACTGGACGTGGTCGTGTGGGTGCCGATGGAATGGTAATTATATGCAGAAATCAAGATGAAAATCATTTATTCATTCATTTCGTTTTAGGCTATTTGGTTAACAGAACAGCCGGGTGTTGAGGGCACTGTATTCGGTTCGAATGATCAATGGAAAGGATTGGGTATTTTTCTCGATTCATTCGATAATGATGCATTGGTAAGTTAGAAGAAATAAATCTTGTCCATCGAATAGTCTGATCTATATTCGTCAATGTGATTCAAGAACGAATTTAGTTGTATTGTTAAATGAATAGTTCACGCGTTCGAATCTAGATAAACGAATCAGCCATTATTGGGCAGAGTCCTTAGTCTGGCAACAGACAATGATATGCGTCTCTTAATCAATAATGGCAAGAAAAAAACGATCGGAGTGTTAATCCCAGCATGATGACTGTGATCACTTGGCTGATTCATGACTCCGATACAAAACTTGTTTCATATTTATTCGCCAACGAAAAAGTCACATTCATCTTTTTCTTGACTTGATTTTTAGCAAAACAATCCGATCATCGCCGTTATGATTAATGATGGAACGCAATCGTACGATCATCAACACGACGGTAGTAGTCAAGTTCAAGGCAGTTGCATTCGAGATTTTCGAAATAAACCATTACCAATTCGACTTAAACTCGAATATATCGATCAAGCATTGACAGTAAATCATGTTTCGATAGAAGAGAAAAAATTTTAAGAATTCGGTTGTTTTAATCTGAAAAGATCTATATTAACAATGGAATTTCACAAGATGACAGTGCATATGAATTTTGTACACGTGTTGAACGAGCACAAATACCGAAAGTTGGCTATCTCGGTGTTACAGCTGCTACAGGCGGTCTTGCAGATGATCATGATGTTTTAGAATTTTTAACTTATTCTTATTTGAATCGACAAGCACCTGAACAAAATCAAGCAGCAACCGATGAACAAGCGAGAAAATACAAAGAAGAATATGAAAAATATGAACAAGAACTTAAACAACAACAAGCCGAGTTTGTTTCGATTGAATAGAAATGATTGAACGAGTCTCTTATCTTCGTTTGTAGTTATCAACGAGCTCATCCAGATGCAACAACAACTCTCGATCCACGACAATTAGTACGAAGTTCTTGAATAGAAATTCTTTTTTGATGATTCATTTGCCGATCGTTTAGTATGAATCTGAGTACGATCGAGAATTTCGAGTGATCTTAGAAGGTCAAGATCAAATCCGTGGAGCTTTGTCAAGCATCGATAAGAAAATGGTCGAAATTTTGGGACGTGTCGAACGTTTATCATCGATCGGTGTTGGTCAACAACAAATCTCAGGACAACCACAAGTCAGTTTTCGGTTACCTGCCGAACTTTTCTCTCAAAATCAATTCTTCGTTTAGGCAGGAGGAGCAAACAATGTACCAGCAGATGTCGCTCGAGTTCAAGATATCAATCGAGTCATCAATGCTAATACCGACATGACACGAACAGTTCAAAGTTTTGCGTATGTACTCAGAATTCGTATCAGTCATATTGAGATTTTTGCTCGATGAATAGACAAGTATTAACTGATCTTCAACAGAAAGTCAATAATCTTCAAGCGAATATACTAAATCAACAGCAACAACCGGTTGGTTCAGCTCCACAAGCAACAGCTTTGAATACTGATTCGAGAGTTTTAAATGAACTTCGAGATACAATTCAACAAATTAAATCCGAAACCAATGCGCTTTTGCATAAACCTGTATGAAGAAAAAAATCTCGAAAATCAATCGAATCTTTCGTCTTTTTTTTAGCCACCTCAGGTGAAATGTGGAGAGGGTGGTGTTGGTGATTCGTCATGTTTGGGACCTTTTACTTTCTTTGGCGCCATTGCACTTCAAGCCGTCGTATTTCTCGGTTATTTTACCTATAAGTAAAATCATTTTGATAAAAATATTTTGTTAATTGAAATTTTCTATTTCGAATAGAAATCGTCAAGATCATCTTTCTCGAAAATATTTATAAGAATAGTCTCATTATTTTATGTTTTTTTTCTTCTTTCTCAACAAAACTCGTCATGTGCAATCATTTTGAACAAGAACACAATAGAACTTATTCTTTTATTCGTTGTTTTCATAAATTAAACATTGGATCTGTTTGTTTGTTTGTTTCTTTTTTGTTGTGTTTCAAAATCGAATCTCAAAAGAAAAGAAAAGAAGAACCTGCATTTCTGATAAAAAGAAACCATCTCGGAGGAGAAAAACATATCTTTTCAGTCAATAGATTTTTCATTTTTCTCGTATTTACTCTTTATTTTGCTGTTCGTCTTGTTTAGGTATTTATTTTTCCTCTCTTCTTTTTATCATCTATCTGGATGTGTGTGTGCCGTGTGATTTTATGTTTCTTTCATTAATATATATATATATACATACAAACTCCTCCTCTCATATAAAACGACAATTTACTTGACTGAACTATTTAATGAGAATGTGATATCGTCATCGAAAAAGTTTTCATTCCGAGGATTTTGACGTTGATAAAATGGTTTGTATTTCATACGTATTCGATTGGGCCGGAGATAGAATTGAATTATCCAAATACATGATATAATTAAGATTAAAACGAGTACGATGAAAACTAAAATCAAAGGAATCAAGAGAAAACTAAATGATATCATAAATATAAAAAGAAGGCGCGATAAGAATTTCGATGATAAACAACAGTTTTCCTGTTGACATAGATTTTATATGCGGTCATTGTTTGTGTGCATTTTCTTATCGTTTTAGTTGAAATATAAATGTTTGATATCGATGAAGAAAAAGACCACAAAGGAAAAAGTTTTCGAGTTATTTTATTAGAAGAATATACGTAATTGAAGAGCAAAGAATATGTTTGCAAAACAAGTTTTATCATCAGTTGTTCTTTTTTCATTGGTTTTTGCTTATGCACAGGCTGACCTTCGAAGCACGTTCGTTGAATATTCTCAATTGATTAGATTTGAAAAACTTGATTTTGTTTATTTTCTAGAGTTTATAGTTTATTCGAAGCTCGAAGTGGTGCTCAATCCAATTGCACGTATTGGACATCATTCTTTGCAGCAAATGGTGTTGTTCGTTCGCCAGTTGGATCGACTCCTGCTGTCGGTCCTACAGCTATTCGAGCACATTGTGATGCATGGAATGCAAATCTTGGTCCTCAAGGAAACGGATGGTATCCAATGGAATTATGGTCAGGAAATGGCGAAGTATAATCATTTTCGAGCTGCTGTATCAATAATTAGTTAATTTCCTTTTTAAGGTTGCCTTTGAAGCTACGGTTCGAGCAGTGAACAAAGGTGGTTGTCAAGTCAATTTACGAGGTGTTATTGTTATTAAATTTGATAGTGACGTAAGTTTGAATAGAATAGATTGAACGATGAATGGATTGTTTGGATATTTTAGTTGAAAATTACTGAATGGAGTCATTATTATGATGCGGATTTTGTTGGCCCACAAATTCATGGCAAATGTCAAGTTCAATAAAAATTAGGAACAAAATAAACATTTGTTGAAACAACGCAAAAACGAGAAAATAGATGTTTTTTTTTATTTATTTTTATTATTTTCTATTTAATTGGCTTTTCTTTTGATATTTCAAATAACCAGAATAATATTATCAATAAAAGAAAAAGCAAAGTTCTTAAAAATATGTCAAACCATTATTGGATTCTTTTTCTGCACGACCTAACATGTGCAAAAAGTTCAAGAAATTCGACAAAACAGTATACGTTTTATGTTCATTCTCCTCCTCCTCTTCCTCTTCTTCCTCATCAGCATGATCGTCTATTTTAAATGTTTGATCGAATTCAGTCTGTTTGAGAGGTTCTATTGGTGGCGGAGAATCTAAAATGATAATAAATTATATTTAGTTTTTTTTATTCTGAAAACAGTAACAAATCAAACCAATTGCAGAGCCCGACGATAGATAAGAAGGAAATTGCTGACCATGCAATCGCCAACTATTGAATGTCCAACGTTTTTGTCGTACTGGTTTCGATTGGACAGAGATCGTAAATATTAGAATGGATATTGCTAGGAAAATAGTAGCTTTGATCATTGAGGATTTCATCTACAAATGTGAAATTAAAAAAAAAACTGGGTCAATAGATAAAATGTTATTCAAAAAACTACGCTATTAAATTAGTTGCGTTCTCGTTCTTTTAACTCGAACTTATTCATCTGCAATGATTTTCGGGTCTTTTTATTATAAGCGTAGGCATCTGTTTGTGGACAGAATTATGACAGCACGGATGATCACAATTATTATCCATGAATATAATTATTCGAGAGTAGAATCATCGTGTATTTTTTGAAGTTGATTGACACTCTTGATTTCTTGTCAATTTTTAATGAAAGAGCGTGTGACAATCATGTTTAAAAGAAAAAGAAATTGAATATCATGTAAACAGTCTTGTTACTAAATCTGTAGCGAGACTTTTATTGTGATGAAAATCATGAATTCCTTTAGAAAATTAAAAAAAAGAAACAAACATTGCACTTTACATCTGAAGGCGCATAAAAAGAACGAAGAATTCGAGCAAAAAGGGAAAGGTTCGAGCGAGGTTCGAACTCGCGACCTTCTGCGTGTAAAGCAGACGTGATAACCGCTACACCACCGAACCGACGGGACACATAGTAGAAACAAAGAACAAAACGATTGATAAACGAAATACTTCGATGACAAATTTTCATATCAATGTAAGAATTTTGTTTAGAAAGAAAAAAAACGAACATTCTTGAAATTATAATGAAGATTGTACTATTACAAAAATAATTATTTCTTTGATCGTTTGTTATTTAGTACTGTGTATATTCAACAGCAATAACAACAGATAAGAAAATATCAAGAGATAAAGCAATCGTAATACTTTGGCATTATGATATGCAAACTATTTTTTTTTCTCGTCTTAATCATTTGATAAAAGTAAAGAGAATATTGGATTAGATTTTATTCTCTCATTAAATGCATTCATTATATTGCATTAGTTCTACTTGTTCTTCGTTCATTAAAATTTATGTACACCCGCAAGATTTGTATAGTTTCTATTGTAATCGTCGATAATTTATGTCCTTGAAAATGGGCGATGAATGCTGTTTTTTTTGTCCAAAGAAGAACAACTGAATCCTTAGTATTTCATTCAGTATATAGTAGTAATTCACAGATGACTGCTTCTTCTCTGTATATGCACACTGTCTGATAGTAATTTGCTACGATACATAAATGTACAAGGTCTTGTATGTTGCATAGACAATGACAGCCAATACTGTCAAGTGTTAGAACTGATGGTGCGTTAATAGATATAAAATATCGACAAACGAATGGCTTTGACAACAACAACAAAAAAACGGGCAGAATGCAAGTCAGTTAAAAATCATCTCATGAGTCATGTCAAAAAAAAATGAGTCGAATAAGAAAACAAACAGAGATGTTGTTAAAGAAAACAATTGTGACGACAACGCCTTTTTTCACAGGAATCCCAATGTGTGTTTTCAAACAATTGATTAGATACTTCGAGCGCAATTGGACACCCAAAAGAAAAGTGAAGGTTGTCAGTAACACATTAGTGAATGGTATAATTTTTCTTTTGTCGTAACAAACGAGAATGAGAAAGAGAAAAAAAAGAAAGAAAGAAGCAAAGTACGAACGCAAAAAGAAATCGAGAGAAGCGAGAAAGTGAAGCAACATACATACACTGTACTATATAATATACATTCTTTAACGAGTAAAAAAAGAGGCAAGAATAGTATGGAATCCATAGCATTTGATTCTTTCTCTTACTTCATCTCTATTTTCTCCCTCTCCGTCTCTCTCTTTGTTCCTTTACGCCTTTAATCTTTTTCAATTTTTCATCGACAGCACTTCGGACGCGGATCACTTACAGCACTACTAAACTCTTTTTTATCTTTTATATCGGTCTACTCGTCGTTCACTTTTTTCATTTATATATATATAGAGAGAGAGAGAGTATTTATTCAAATCAAAGTGATGTTGAAATGGGCGGTAACACCACGTCTTAATGGTGAATTTTTCGAACATGATGATGTTCATCAAGCTGACAGTTGTGAATTACTAACACTACAAGCTATTATCGATCAACATCGTCTTCCGTGTCTTGTTCGGCTTGTCAACGATGATGTCAATGAATCAAGCGATAATTATTGCATTTTACTAAGTCAAATCAATGATCCATATTTATTAGTTGCCAATGAAACCGAACGGTTCTCAGTTCCTGTAACATTTGATGGTAAGTTCTTTGTATTTACATGACTCTTGATCCTTTCGTATATATGTATCTTGAAATTGACACTTTTCCTTCGTCTTAAATGCACTTATAAGAATTCGATACTAGACTAATAAACGAAATAACGACAGATGAATCGATAAATTCGTATTGATTTTGAATATTTGTCGAGTATGGACCATATTTTCTCTGAGAAACGATGTAGGCGTTTGTTTAAACGATGAAAAATATGTCCGTCTGACTGTATAAAGAATGAAAAACAATGTAAGTATCTCATATAAACATTGAAAATTCTAAATCTTCGAAGTCGAATAGAATGTACTAGTTTCAGGATAGACTATCGACATAGAAATTAAACAAAATGATGTCATAAATCTTCTACGTATAAAGACAATGTCTTAGTTTTGTCTTACAATACATTCATTTTAATCTAGGACTTTTTGCACCTGTTGAACGCGGTGTAACCCGTTATAATGTTCTTCAAAGTGTACGTTCATTACAATCTCATATAAAATCGTCTCCATCAACATCGAGATCATCATCTGGTTTTACACATTTTACAACATTACAACCATGTATAGCCTATAGTAATTCAGCTCTTCGTCGTATTCGTCCTGGTACAATTCTCGAGCCATGCCGTATGCAATTACGACGTGCACCATCGCCAACACTTTCGACAACTTCATCAACAACATCGTCATCAAGTCGTATTCGTTCATTACTTTCGAATTTTCCACATTCGATTAATAAACATTTTCAACTCAATACTCATCAATCGCGTTCAGCGAAAAAACAAACACCACCGCATGATTATCTCGAAGTCAAAGCACTTCAACATGATGAACATTTTTGTTTAAAATCAGATACAAACGGCGTTTTCATTCCTGTATATACACATTTACCAGCAAATAATGCCAATCGTCGACCATCTATTTTACCTTGTTCATCACCATTTTCATCATCATCTACAAATCAAATTCAAGGTTTATATACAGTCGAAGTACTCAGTCAATTAACTCATCAATATCCGATTATAACAGAACTTGTTGTAAGTCGATCATTAGAAGAAAATGTTCCAGCATCCGTCGGTTATCCAGTACGTCGATTAACTCTACATCGTTTAGTCGAGCAACATCAACGTATTCTTGCATTCGACATGAAAAACTATGCATTTCTCGAACTCGATACCATCAATTCAAGTGATCTCTATGCACTCGAACCTGAAGACACACTTTTTCAACGTTACCAAGCACAATTCCGTTGGTGTGATTCTCAAATCTCTTCGTTTCGTTCACAAATTAAAACTATTGTTCATTCATCACATGGTACACCCATGTTCGTTCAATCCACACCTCTTCACGGCCAACAAACTCAACAATATTATCAACGTCGTGAATCATCATCATCATCAGCAGTCACATCGCCACTGACTAAACATATTCCACGAACAATTTTTACTTCACAAGAATCATTGGCATCTGTTCGAACACGTGCTCGTACACCGTCAGCAACCAGATTTAATTCACAATCAAAATCAAATTCTACGAAGCCAAATAAACACAAACAAAAAGGTCAAACAGTCGGACCATCAGCAACATCAAGAAAAGATGTACGAAGTTATTTCAATGATCCAGTAATTCAACAACATCTACAAGTACCAACGACTGTATCAGGCAAACCACCAACGATCAAACAAACATCATTTAATACAAAACATTCGAATTATCGAACGAATAGTACGGAAAGTGATAGTGTTGATGATGAAAATGATGATTCTTTTCAATGTACAGCACTGTAATCTATTCAATAACAATACGAAAAATAACATACACACAAAAAAAAAATGTTTTCTTGTCGAATTATTTGTTATTTATGATATCGCATGCAACTTGAAAAGATCTATTTCAAATTTTGTTGTTTTTATCTTGAATGTTTTTATTTAAAAGCAAAATCATAAAACGAAATAAAAAAAAATCAATTTGTTCCAACTCTTTCTTTCTATTCTCTATTTCATTCATCCAAATCGTATCGTATCGAGTGTTAAAGTCAATTATCGATGAGACTAGACGACGTGTGTGTCGATCTTATCAATATCAGAATTGAAAGAATCATATTGCGTCATATTAAATCTCTCATGTTCGAAATACATTCGAATGAAGTGTTTGATTCTTAGACATTAATAGTTTTTTTTTCTTTCTAAACTTATAATCTTCAAACAACAACAAAAAAAAACGAGTGACTTTACTTTGTTTGTCAGCATTTTCGAACATCGTCGAGCGAGTGTGTAGTTCCATCTAAGATATCTCAATATACTTTTTTTTTGTTTCATCAATTTCTTTACGGACTCGAAATAGAATCATTAATGAATCTTTCTTTTGTATTCATTTCGTGACATGTACTCAATTTTTACAATATTCTTTGATCTAAAATCTGTGTCGAACTATTTCGGCATATCTTATTGATTCTACTTGATTAGATCTTTCTAGAACTCATCTTTTCCAGTTCTTTGACAATATTTCTGCTCGAAATATCCAATTGATTCTCGAATGAAATAAATAGAAGTTAATGGCATTTTCCTCAAGATTCATTCTTCCATTTGATTAGCATGAAAATGATTCGATAAATTACATTGTGAAGTATTATATGATTTCGCAAAGTTTTTCAATAAAAATCTTTGAAATGGACTTGAGAAAAAAAAAGTGTAACGCTTTCTTTTGAATGTACTACAAGAAAAAATGCCAACAGTTTTAAAAAAATTAATTAAAATATCTTGAAAATCATAATTATATAAGTTTCATAAATAGAATAAAACTATGACTATGCGTGTTGAATTGACATTGAAAACAAAATCAATTTGTCTTTTGTTTCCGATGATTTGCACTTAGTTGATCGATTTAAATGTTCATTAACAGACGCGCGGCTCAATTCCAGATTAACGCTTTTAAATAAAAATCTATCAAATGCACGTGCATTCGTTTTCATTACATTCATTGTTGTCCAATGATTGATTGTAATCATGTATTTGCTATATAAATAATAGCATTTTCAATTCAATGTGTCTGTGTTCATTGGTGAGCGAACACCGGTAGTCACACGTCAATGTCAATATACATTTATTCTTCGTGATGAATAGAATGACTCGAGCTATTCGTCGTTGTGCTTCGATGGTGTCATAAGGCGATTGACTGAAAGACAGCGCAGGAGATGTCTTTTTTTTCTTCATCTTCTTCTTGTCTAATGTATTTTCACACGTTGAGATACAACAAACAGAGAATAGATAGAAAACGTGTTGTTGACTCGGTAAAATGACATGAAAATCAAAATCCAAGTTGGCCGATCACATACATGTCATCATGTTTGATCTCATCGGTAATTTTGTGCTATTCAATCGACAGTTATTATCGTTTACTAATCATGAATAATTAATGAAATAGAATTAGTTTAAATTCACTGAAAAAACAACGAAAAAACAAAAACAAAATCTGCTACATATTTTTCTTGTCAGACATACATTTATTCATTCATTTGTAAATAATGAGCAGTTAATTGCGACAAAGACGAAGAATTTACTACGTACGTCGAAAGAGTGAAATTTATTTTCAATTGACACTTTTGTTATTTTTGTCTCTTGAGTACAAACACATGGAGACACATATCAGAAAACAAGATTAGCTTTCGTTTTCTCATTTGATTTGTTTCGGTTGATTTTCTTCGTGATAAGCATTATGATGTGCATATAACTCCCGCTGTTTTACTTAGCATAAGCAGATGATAAGACATTCCGTATGATTGCATTGATTAGCTCGATGTTCCATCAAACGAAAATAAAAAAGGCGGAGTTTGAATATATTCCAATTCGATCTATTGCAGATCACTGCTCTAAATAAATTATTGAATAGAGAATGTCAATCTGCGTAGAACAACATTATCATCATCTATTAATCACTTGACGGAATCAATATGATCATGTATACGTTCCACCTTTCTTTTGCTACGGGCGATTCAATCCATTATATGACAATCAGTTAGAATAACAAGTAGATTCTTTTTTTTTCGTATGCAAGCATATGTCATAATATTTCGATTGCGGATAGAAATCTTCTACCTTGTTGATATCAACGACGCCAATGATAGTCGTTCAACATGAATGTTATTTATAGATCCGGTCAAGTGGAGCTCAAACCACGGCTAGATGAATAATTTAATTTAAAAGAAAAGAACTGATCTTAAGTTTGTTAGCGAGAGGAGAAGATCAACTAAACAGAGTAGTGTACAGTAAAATGATGAAAATAATAAACAAATATGAAATGACTTATCACGAACTGTCTTTTTAACTTGATGCGACAACGACAATAAAGTACAATTTTCTCTCATATTCGATTTCCGTTCGGATGTGTCGGCGACGGCATCTGTTCATTGTTGTTATGTGAGTTCATCAAACGACTCAACACACGTGCCTCAATGTTGTCCCTGTTAATCAAATTCTTTGTTTCATCAAACTGATCACTTGATAAATATCCTCAAAATACGAAAGAAAATCAAACTAAACTTCATGTTGAAATGTTTTGTGAGAAGATTGACCGCCTGTTGTGTGCAGTTAACCTTGTAACGAACGATCGATTAAGCGATTAGCGTGTGTCGTCGTTCATCAGTGAACAATATTGTTGGCCTACACTGTCAATCAGCCATGATGTAAGAGCAATTTGCTATTATTCACCGCTCACATACACACCTTTGTCTACGAAACTACTGCACGTGCCGTCATTATTTCTTTTTCCTTATTCATTCGAGCGAATTTTTTAATAGGACATTATTTACACTTGATTGTTGAGGTATTTCCCCTCCATCTTCTCTTTCTTTTCTTTATGTAGGGGGACAACAAAGAAATTCTTCTTTTTTTTTCTCTATTATATTTTTTACAGATCAAACGGCTTTTCTCAAGAAGAAAATCATTATCATCATTAGAGAACAACGTTAGCCTAATTAGACACTGCCATGCACACGCATTCGAAAGTCGATCACCTGCATTGTAATGTGTGCACGAAAGCAATATTTGATGAGTTGGGCTGCGTTCTATTTTGACATGATATCGATAATAATGATCGATAATATTGTTGGTTATGCAATCGAAAAGAAAACGAAACATGATTAACTCACATCTGTATGTTTATGTACATATTACGATTGGTCGATAAATATATGTGTGTTTGTCAATAGGTGGGAAAAGATATTGAGTGAGAGTCAATTAAATCAATGCAAAGGAAAAGAGTTTTTTTTTCGTTGGCTACTTTTGTTTGTTTCAATAATGATTAAAAATAAATTAAATTCTTCGAGATTAGATATAAGTTAATTAGATTTATCAAATCAATTATTTGTTAGATCACAAATATGATTGGTAGTAAAAAATAAAAAAAAAAGAGAAAGTAATCATGAATTTGACATTAATCAATGAAAATCATTTTTTTCCTGATATTCAAAAGTCAATTTCATCATGAAATTTGACAAGACAATAATCTTTAGTTTTTTTTATTTGAGTAACGTCTTGAATGCTAATTCCAATTTTTATTTCTCTCTCTCTCTCTCTCGATGTAATCTCAATAAGTAAGATATCAACAATATGTTTGTTGACATTCAATGCGCAAGCAGAAGCTATTTGACTGGCACCGGAAATGTTTCTCATTTCGTATTCAGTTTGGGAACGTCATTCGTCTAGCAAAGTGTGCTAATTTACATTTGCTTGCTTGTCATTTTCGTTTTAATATTGATCTTCAGCACATTTCAACGTACATATAAATTCAGACAGAAAGCTGACGTCTTCATTTCATTGAGTTGTTAGTTTTCGATTTGATTTGTTAGATTGAAGAACGAACAACGACACATCGAACTGAAATGAACTACATTAGGAAAAAACAGTGAATTTTCTGTGCCGGAAATCAATTTTCTTTGTGTACTAGGGAGTATGCATGTCTGTAGACTTCAGTAATGTTACTGAATGCAAGCACGCACACTGAAAGACATGCCACAGGACAGATAATAGACGCAAAGAGGAAAAGAGAAAGATTGACATAGGCACATTGAATAAATATACTAGATGTCCAGTCATTATTCAGGAAATAGCTACTGATGCTTGAACTTTTATGTGATGTGATGAGAGAAAAAAAGAAATCCAGACTGCGAACTGTCGATTATTTATTATTTAAACTGGAACGGAAAACAAAAGTTTTCTGGACAATCTGTTTTCTTTTTCCTCCAATGATAAACGTCAATATCGTGAATATTTTAGAGTGCAAAACAGCAACTATTGATAGTAAAAAAAAGGAAAAAAAACGCTCACTCAAAAGCTTGTTATTTCATCCTCTTCAATCAAATACTACACCCGCCCAATCGTTCTCTATTTTTTTTTCTTTTCTCTATGTGTTTTTATTCCAGCGTTGAACGAACGAAGAAGAGGCGAGCAGACATGCCACCCGCACACGAGCACGTAGATAGGCTCATCTCATTGAAGAGGAAATGCAATGATTGGTTAAAAAATTCCATTGGACGTGCGCGCATGCTGAGCTACACACAGTGCTGTATGTCAGGATTTTTTCATATAAGAAAGAGAAAGAGAAGGAAAAAGAAAAAGAGAGCGAGCAAGCGAGAGAGAGAGAAAAAACGAGAGACGGAAAGGCCTCAGTTCCTGCTTCCTTCTGCTCCTCATTCGTCATTGCTACTTCTACATTATCGCCAACCTACACGAAGAAAAATAGCGACGGCGGCAACGGAGATTCAATCTCTCTTAATCGGGCATTGCATTTCCGTAAAAGTTCTTCTCTCTATCGGTCGTCGACACGATTTCAAGGAAGTCCGGGAGTCAAAGGCGTTTTCTTTTCTCGTTCGTCCCATATCTGCATATACACAACATAACACAACAGCAAGACAACATGCTCACTGGTAAGCGACTCACTCGGCATAGGAAACCAAGATTTCCGTCTGTCTTCAACGCGGTCCACGCGTTTGTACGCACGAACAGGAATCGAAGTTTTTCCGTTTTCAAAAAAAAAAGAAGAAAAAAGAAGGAAACGACAACGATGGCATTGCCCCCACTATTCGCTGTACTTCAGTTATTATAGCTAATATCGTTGATAGATATTTTTCGAGTCACATTCGAGAAAGAAGAAGGAAATGATGATACAAGAAGTTGAGCACATCCGTTTTCAAAGGAAAACGAAAAAGAAGAAGAAGAAGAAAAAAAACCGGAGCGAGAGAGAGAGAGAGGAAAAAAACGAGAATATAAAAACGATCTAGAAATCATTTGTTTCTAGTTGGATGTCAGTTACGATAACAATGATTTTGGCGAAGAAACATGATTCTAGTTTTTTTTTCTATTTGCCTTTTTTTCTCCATTTCAGAACCATCAAAACACACATGGACACCTGTAGGCATTGCCGGTTCGACACAGCACATTTCAAATAACAGTAAGTTTTTTGTTTCTTTTTATTTGTTCACAAAGAAAATCATGAAAAAAACGATAACATTCAAGAAAATGTTTATTTATCTTTATTCTTTGGCTTAAAACATCAAGTGTGGAGAGAAGATTAGGGAGCTCTTGAAACATTTTACGCAAATAATTCGATAAATAGATAGCTAGAGGTGAAACATAGCAAACTTTCCTTCTGCTCACATATAAGTGCATACTGTTACCGAACAAGAATCAAGTGAAAAAAGTAAGCAAATCAATCTGTCGAGAAAAGTAACACATCTTCTTTTTCTTATTCAAATCACACATTCGTATTGAGTTTTACAATGTTTCTTTTCTATTTTCAAAGACTCGTTTATGGATGTTCTTTCTTTCTTTCATAAATCAGTAGTCATCTGCCCATTGATAACTGGAAGACACTTGTTTTCACTATCGTACAATTGACTATTCGCTTCTGCTCGATTTTTTTTTCTATAGTAAAGACAAAATGAATCAGCGGGTGGGAGAAGAAAGAATCAAATGCCGCTCGTTTTTCGACTCTTAATTATGAATCGTTTGTTTCTCCCGACTTTACTTGAATTGAGCAAAAGTCAACAATAATCAAATAAAATAATCTTTTTTTTTCTTCTTCGCAAAATTAAATCGATTGACAATCAGAGAGTTGATTGTTAAAGTACGACATCATGTTCATCTAATTGTTCGTCTTTTCTAGTTGGCTATCATACAACGACAACTCCTTCATCTACATCGTCTTCAACCTCATCGACTAATGCTGGTAATGGATCAAGAATCAAAAATGACTATGACAATGGATCAGGACGTAATGGAGTTAATGATTGTAATTCCAATGCAGGCCATCATCAACAGCAGCAGCAACAACAACAGCAATCGGCAGCTTGGTCCTCATTGGTTAAATCTGAATCGCCACATGGATTAAGAGGTAAAAATCAAACATCAAACGTTTCGATAAATTTGTTTTTTGTTCTCATTGGATAATTTAGATTCTTATTCGAATTTTACTAGTCAATCATTTTTTCCTCATAATGCTCATCGTTTTAGCGGTGGTGCCACTGGTAAATATTGATCTCTATGAATAGTATTTATTTTTAATAGCAAATGTTGTCTTTTTTTATTCTCTCTCTAGGCACAGGACAAATACAATTATGGCAATTTTTGCTCGAACTTTTAGCTGATGCAAGTGCCAATGCCAATGTCATCGCTTGGGAAGGATCGAATGGTGAATTCAAACTCATCGATCCCGATGAAGTTGCTCGTCGTTGGGGCGAACGAAAATCGAAACCCAACATGAACTACGATAAATTATCTCGTGCATTACGTTATTATTACGATAAAAACATCATGACCAAAGTTCACGGTAAACGTTATGCATATAAATTCGATTTCAACGGTTTACATCAATTAAATCAACCACAATTACCCGAATCACCTTACGCCAAATATCAACAAGAAATGATGCGTTCATCTCATGCACATGCTGCCTATTTCAAATGGAGTAGTGCATTGAGTTCGGCTGCAGCAACAACATCAGCTGTTCACATGCCACATCCATCACATCATCCAGCAACTGCAACTCCAACAGCATATCCAACCTATTGGAATCATGCGAGTACATACGACTATGCAGCCAATTTTGCTACGCCAAATCCATATTTACCAACATCTTATTGGGTTAGTCCACCTGCAAGCACGACATCATCGGGAACAGGCGGACTATCATCAACAAGCACAGCATCTACGGCCATTTCTCCATCATTACCCTATTGAAATTGGACAAAAACATATACATATATCTATTGTTCTGTTGTATACATATTCTCTTTCTTTTCGTTCTTTTCTTTTCGTTTTTTTTTTCGAGTGAATTAAAACAAAAAACTCACACACACTATTATCAGCACGTTGTCTTTCTATAATGATGATAGCAGTATAAGGCACCTGGACAAAGAACATCTGCATGTAAATGTGACAAATGTACGTCGATCTATTTTAGTAAAATTCACTTAGCACGGATAATTAGCTATTGAATATACAATACTCTCTTCGTATGATTGTTGTTGCTCTACTTGACATCGAATTTATTCAACTATATTTTCATTGTATGATGAGTTTTGCCTTCTGCTGTTTAATATTGTTTTCTAATTGAATATGAGAAGTGTCATTCATTTCCGTTTCTCGTTCTATCTATCTATTCATATATTCACACCTTACATCATATTCATATTATGAAAAGATCAAAACTAAGTTCGAAGTCAAGTGCATCTTTTATTTGATTGTCTTCTTCTTCTCTTTGGTTTTTATAAACGGTGTAAACGACACGAGTGAATAAGTCGGTTTGATTGAAGATCGAAAACAAAAGAAAAGGATATGTTTCACTCTCGAAACATATGTATTTCTCTATTGTATCAATGACGAAATTATATACAAAAAAAAACGATTAATGTGTTGTGAATTTGAATGATCAACAACGAACGAAGAAAAGAACATTTGTTTGTCGCGCTTTGAAAAACAGCTGGTGCGACACAATATGCAATACATAGAAGAAACAAATGTCTAACTTTAAAAATCTATCGTCAATGTCATGTTTCTTTTCAATTCATATTTTTATTCGACACGAAACAGTTGTATAGTTAACATTATTATGACGCATTTTACAAATAGAATTTTGATTTTCTGCATATTCATTTACATATTATTTGCTCAAGAAGATATCGATTTTTTCCAAGACCAAGATCAATCAGCTATAAATGAATCATTACCAACTAAAATGACGAATAGAACAGCTCAAAATTCATCGTCGTTATTGATAAAAGCTTTATCCAATAGAAATATATCCACAAACAATACGCATCGAGCAAAGGGCAAGAAAAATGCTTCATCACTACTCACATCTTCTACAACAACAACAACGGCACCGTCACCTTACGCACTTGTGAGTTATCTTGTCGATCAATTTAATCACTATCGTAATATTGATATTCTGTCTCGAATAAAACATTGCAATCCAAATTTAAAATTAAATGAGATCTGCGAAACCTATTCATTCGATAATCATACTTATTCATTGATACGAGAATTTGCCGTCGAATTTGGAACATTAAGAAATGTCTATGATTCACTTGTCGATCCATCTCTTGTTGAAAAGTTGAAGAATTTGTGTTCAACAGGTCAATGGTGTCTAACTGATGTCACACAAGATGATATTATTTATACACGTAATGTCATACAAAAGAAAGGACCATCGTTTTGTTCACTCGATAAATGTACGTCACGATTGAACACACAAATTGTATCGTGTCCATCGCTGACACCTCAAGTATGCTGAATGAATAAGACAAATATTCAAATAAATTATCTTGTTTTTTTTTCTAATCTAGAATATTAGCACGCCAACATTGAAGATTTTACCAATGCTTTGTAATCTTTATGAAGAACAACAAAGTTGGAGTAGTGATACATGTATGAACGAAATCGTGCGTCTTTTTCATATCCTGTATGCCTTTTGGCCACAACTTGAGGTAATCAAGATTTTTTTTAATATTAGAATCCATTATTTAAGTTAAACGAATTATCTTAAAGACATGTTATAGTACAATTGTTGCTGGTTCTGGCGGTTGTACATCAGAATGTGTTACATTTGAAAATCTTTTCAATCAAGTAGAAAATCAATGCAATGGAAATCCTTTATTTTTATCTCGGTACATAGAGAAATATTCGTTTTCATAGAATTGATCGTTTATTTTCTTTATTCTAGCGTTTCTACTTTGGCTTGGTATCGTTCATCTAATTTAAAGGATACCTGTCGAGATGGAAATTTCCTAACTAAACCTCAATTGATCACTTCAGTAAAAATCTTCATCATCACTCTATGTAGTTTTTTTCTTCTTCTAAACAAATGTTTTAGGTAAAAGACGCAATATCATCTAGTCTAGTTTGGTATCGATTACATGAAAGACCTGCTTATACTATTCTATTTATTGTCATGATTATGTGTATAGTCATTAGTTTTTCTTTATGTTTATATATGATGTCAAAAAATGATACGGATTCTGAACATCGACGTTTGGATGATGATTATGAATATACAAGATTGAATGATTCAACATTTGACGTCAGTGCAAATTCAAGTACAGAAAGTAATTTCGAATTTCTATAGATATGTTTATAAAATGTCATGAAATTTTCTTTAGTTCCAAATAGGGAATCAACATTCGATAGAACATTAAATCGATCACAATCCGAACTCAATCGTAATCATTGTTGGTCCGAAAATCAACGATTGTTATAAACAGTGATGAATATGCTAATGCTATAATTTGTTTTTGTTCTAAATAAAAACTAACTCAAGGAAATTTTGTTTATTTCTTTTTTTTCGAACTTGACAATGCAGTAGAAGTGTTCTTTTTCTTTTCTTATTCTTTGATAAAAATTCAAGAAAAAGTAACAGCAGCAGTCTCCAAGCAACGAACAAACGTCATGTCGTTACTCTTTTTTCTTCCCTTTTTGTTGTTGACTGCACATTCGGAGGATTATTCTCAACAACAGAAATACCCGTCTGTCATTTGTAATGGCAACTGAAAATAATCTACAAAGTTTAATATCAAAATTAGAAGTATTCGAAAGATCTCAAGATTATCTCGACGTGATTGAGCAATTAAAAGACGATGGTCAATACGACACAACTGCGAATAATATTCTCGAAGATTGGACCGAAAGACAAACATTATCAACAAATCAAAGAAAATACATGGATCTGTATTCGAATATTCAAATATCATTTGTAAAATATTATGTATTTAATTGGTTGACACAAGATAATGTTCAGTCAATAATTGGTAAATTGTATGAACGTTTAATTCAAAAGAAACAATTGAGCAAATTACAAAATGCAATTGAATTCATAGATGAAGAACAGTCGAATGAGAGTTTCAACGACGATTCGATGCTGGTTTATATAATGCGAATGATCGATGCTCGATCATGTGCTCATTTGTTAATGCAATGTTCAAAAGATCAACTTGAAAGAATCAAGGATTTCTACGAAGCAATTGAAAAATGTTTGGAATATCAAAAAGTGAGACGATATTTACGTCAAATCGAACCAACTAATCGAAATCAAAACTCAACAACTCTTAGTTATCTTCATCAGTTTTATATGGGCTGTTGTACATTTGCTGTTGCACGTTATTCATTGTTTAACGGGAAATTAAACACAAATGAAAACGGTGTGAAATGCGTTTATGTTCTAGCAAAATACGTTCGAGTTTCACTGGATCAAACAGATTTCGATCGAACTAAATCGAGTCAATATTGTGTTCGTGGTATTCTAACATTATTAACAAATTATATTTCGCATAATTATTGGTTGAATGTCATGAATAGAGCGTTCGCAGATAGAACTGACGAAGATTTACAAGCTAAAAATCCATTTAATATTAATTTATTTTGTTTAATTATCGACAAAATTTTGGATTCAGAGAGAATTAAAAAAATAGCATTTCAATCAGGCTCAAATGACGAAAGTTTACTGCTCGATTCAACTGTTGTATTTCTAAATCAATGGATTGACACTCAAACAAATGATGATGACGATGATGATCAGAAAAACACTACGAATTCGTCAACATCGAATCAACTTCTGTTTTTATTCAATACACATGACAACTTGAAAACCATATCGAAAATCATGATACCGTATATCGATGCGAAATATGATCGTCTTCTTTTAATGTCGATTTCATTACTATCAATTGTAATGAGTGCAGGAGATCTTTCCAATGTACAGACAAAGAAAGAAACCATGGCCAAAGATTTACTGACACTCATATTTAATTTTATCAAACAAGCAAAAGAACATCATGGTGGACAGTTTAAAGGAATTAAATTTGACAAATTACTTTCCTATTTACATCAGTTTTTAATTCAAGATTTTATAAAAACAGAAGCATTACGTTATCTCTCACAGATTATTCAGTATGCGAGAGAACGTAATTTCATTGCATTGAAAATTTTACAACGAATTTCAACGAATCCAGATTTAACTGAAGTTTTAACTAAGAACGAAGATTTTACGAATTTTATTGAAACAGAAGCCGATCAGTTATATCGTGTTAATCCAAAATTTTATAAAATCATTGAAAGTATTCGTCAAAATCTCGTGCCTATCTCGCCATCGCCTTCTGAAACAGTTCAACCGTCGTGTAAGTATTCTTCAAAGATCTTATTGAAAATATTCATAATAACTCACATTTTTCTATTTGTAGCCGATCAGATTAATAGTACAAGTCAAGCATTTATTTCATACTGTCACGAAGACGGAAAAGTACGCGAGACTTTACAAGAAAAGTTACGAGAAACTAAACTTTTCAAAAAAATTTGGGTTGATGTAAATGATATGGAGGGTGAAATGTATGACACTGTACCCAAAGCTATTAAGAAATCGAAGGCTGTTTTCGTACTTCTCAGTGATGATTATTGTGCATCTGATTTTTGTCGACGTGAATGGATACATGCAGTGAAGTATAATATTCAAGTTTTTACTCTTATAGTTCAACAAAAATTTGATCGAAAAAAATATGATTGGGTAGAATTCCTGATCGGTCAACGCCTCTACTATAAAATGCATGCAGAAGATGGTATTGAAAACTTGATAAAAAACGTTCGTGCTTTTTTAAAAGAGAAAATCGAAGTCGAAGACGGACTAATTTGTACATCACCAAGACCGAACATTTCAGAAACTCAGGATCGTTTACCTGAATCACCCAGAGCATCAATAACATCCCAAGTTCCAATCAATCAGGATTATTTAAATAAACCAACGGTTTCAACATGGACATATGATGATATTAAAAATTGGTGCATCGATAATCATTTAGAAAAATGGTATCCCTATTTTGAATATTTCGATGGTGCAAATTTACTCGTATTTTATCAAGATCTATCGAAGGATAGAACTCTGCAATTTTTACCTAAGGAAAATAAACTGACAGCGTTTGACATCGCTCGATTTAAAAGTGAAATGGAAAAACTTTTAGCAACGCAAAAAGTAGCAACAGTCCCAAAATCAGCGGTCAAGGTCAAAAAACATATTGTAAAACGTCGTGAATCAAAACAATCTGTGAAATAGATTTTTTAAATGATTGCTTGTATAACTTTTTCTTCTGAATGAAAATATAAAAAGAAAACAAAATAAATGAAGTTTAATAGAAATGCAAAAGATGATAGTTAAAGAACTGATTCAATAGCTTTTGTAATTTCTTCATCTGTCGGTTTAACTCGACTGTTCCAAGCAGCAATTAAATGACCTTGACGATCGATAAGATATTTATGAAAATTCCATTGTGGTAATACATCTTTGCCACCAGCATCGATAAGCCATTGAAATACTTCAGTTGGTGTATCCTTATCTTGTTTGTTTGTTAATGGAAATGCCGTTTTATATTTACTTTCATATAACGAACAAACTTGTGCTTCTTCACCTGGTTCTTGTTTACCGAAATTATTACACGGAACACCCTAGAATCGAAAGACAACACGTATTCAAAACAATAAAACAATGTTAAATATTAAAATTCCTACCAAGACAGTAAAACCTTTATCTTGATATTTCGTTTGCAATTCTTGTAACGTATGTAATTGTGGTGTGTATCCACATTGACTCGCTGTATTAACGAGTAGGACAACTTTACCACGAAATTGTTCCATGTCTAATGGTTGGCCTTTAATATCGGTAAATGTACGTTCATAAAATGAAGGTCGGCTAGCAGCATCATTGATGCTCGTTTGACGAGCAGAAAAAAGCGATTTGCCAAATTGAAGTAATGTAGCCATAATTTCACGTCCTTTCGAAGTTAAGAAAAGCGCAGTAAATAGAACTACAATTGACAAAATAACGATGTTATTCATCTTAAATATTATTTTATGTTTTATGACGAAAAAAAAAACAAGGCAAAAGGACCAAAGGTAAATGTTCTCAGTGTCAAACAAATAAAAATAGGTTAGAACGTTAAAGAGAAAAAACAACAACAAATGATAGTCCAAAGTTTATGTCACGTCATTCATCCTCAATAAATAAGCGCAATGATGATGATGCAATACATACAATCCTGCATCACAGAAGAGAAGAAAAGAGAAACCTATATGATTGGACGTCCAAAACTTTAGTCAGATGGTGTTAGTTAACAATTATAGTCATTCTTTTTATTTTATTTTTGTTGACAGTATACAGAAACAGATTTAATTTGCATGAGTAGAATTAAGTAGCTGTTCAAGAGTTATATCTATATTTGCATCAGCACAGGTCTCAACAAGACGAACGAATCGATTGAAAAAATCTTGTGCTTTTTCTTCACTTTCTATCATATGACTAAGCGAAAAGTCAAGTTGTCCATCACCAACACACGTAATAAAAACTATGGCAGTTAAACGATAAATACTCATACTATTAACTAAATGTAATCCATGTAGTTGTAATTGATTTTGATAATTACACGAATATGGATATTTACCAAGATTGGATAAACATACTTCGCCTGTAATTCCATTCGGAAAATATCGATACAGTTGCCGACATCTTCGTTCCTTTTGTAGGATATAATCGAAACTATGCAAAACCGTACGTAAATCGGAACTTTGTAAAGTTTCGTTAGTGATATTCATACACATTTTCACTAAAGACCAAAATGGTGTTGAAACTAGTTCGAGTTTCTTTTTCAATTTTAAATCAGCTATAGAAACATTACAACCAATGGATTGAGATGTTAAAGACGGATGTGAGAAACGTGAACGCATATTCACCGCAACCTCGACCATAAATGGAGTCAAATATCGATTTGGATTTTTTTCCATCGGAAAACAATCATGTATAGCTAATAGAAGACAACCGAAGAGTGGCCCATTTATTGTTACATTCTGAGAACGACATTTATCATGTAAACGAGTGTAAAGTGTTGATGAACTCGAAGTAAATAGAAAATGATTTCTTATCGGTTGTAACTTCAATTGTTCATTGATTTGTGTTTGTTTAGCAGGAATTCGTAGGTGAGCTAATTTACGGGCTTCATGTTCGTATAAACGTTGACGAATCCATGACATAATTCGAAAGATAGGTCCATAATTACATGGTACTAATCGTGTTAGAAAAGGAACTACTTCATTATTCACTGGTTCTTGTTTTTCATGTAAATCAGATGAAGTTATCAAAGTTAGAAAATCATTTAATAGAATATAACCACTGTAACCATCCGATGCACAATGATCACTAAACAAAAGTAAATGAAAGCGATCATTGTTTGATAACGAAGATTTCTCATTGACAAGTAACATAAAATGAAAAAGAGGATAAATTGTTTGACCATTATTTGAAAATGGATTTTGATTACATTTATCTTCGACTATTTTTTCCCATGAGGATTGATCATTTAATTGAACAATCGAGTAAAATAAGTTGATATCAATTTGATTTTCATTATAATCAAAAGTTTTCAATGAATGTCGATATCCGTTAATATCAATCTGTGATCTCAAACGAGAATAACGTTTGAGCAGAAGAGTTACAACAGATTGAATATTGTTGATAACAATCGATTGATCACCAGTTAGATGTGCAGCATGACAAATAGTAATCCAATTTCCATACAGACAACAACTTTTTTCGAAACCTGGAAGTTCGAGTTCTGATATCGATTCGAAGGGCATACTGTTTTTCGTCATTATATTCACTTTTGAAATTTTATATTTATGTATTCTTTTCTTACGAAATATCATGAGTCATAGGTACTCAAGAAGAAGTTTGCCAAAAATAACAATATCACGACGATAATCCCTTTATTTGGTAAATATTTCTTTCACAAATTGTAAATTTCAATCATAGAGGGAGTAAGGATTCTTACTTTACATTTGAACTGATTACTAGTTGACTTAAACATTCATTTAAATTACTGATATCAATCATATTAATCATTAGTATATACAATCACGGCTTGCCAAACACTTGCAATTCGCTTATCTGCGCTCAACAATCGAGATGAATGAAGAAAAAAAACTTCAACAACGTTTATTTGTCTGTTCATATCTCCTAGCCATACATATATGCACATGTACGTCTATGTATATACATATATCAATGAAAAGAGAGAAGGAGAGTCATATAGAATAGAAAAGAGAGCGAACGAGAAAGAAAACGTTTATCATTCACAAGTTCATCGGTTGTTGACAATACTCTTATTCTCTCATAGACATTCAAAGTAAGATATCTAATAACTCTGACTGATTTTATTGATGACGACGACGATGATGATGAATTGAAAAGGAATGCAATCTAAATCTATTTTACACAAGAATGTTGAACTTTTCGATTACAGAGCAAGAAAAATGTCTTTAGTAAATAGTCTTTCAATCCTTTCGCAAGTTGATTAACTTTTTGTTTTTCTTTTTCTTCTCCTCTCGTTTTTTTTTGATCTTGATCTAATTTTCTCGTTCGATAGTCAATCGTACATAAACGTGCGCGCATTCATCATTGATTAGTCTGTATTGCGTGAACTATAACTTTGTCTTTAGTTGAATCGAATAATAAACGTGCGTCTAATTAACATCAATATTAGCTATCATCAGTCGAACAAAAAAAGAAAACACAAAGAACGAAAGGCGGGTAAGTTCATTTTGTTTCTCTCTTTCGTTCTCGTTGGTTTATTGAAAAAGTTCATCGGTCCGATAATATGTAATTTGACCGAAGTTTTTTTTTTTTTTGCTTCGTAGTGCTTCACATATTTTTGCTCTCAGTTAATATGAACTAGAGAGCAAGAGAACGATGAACATTTGAGAAGGTGGTAATCATATTATTGAAATTTGTTCATATCGAACAATTTGAATGAAAATGAATAGTAACAATTTCTTTTCTCACAGATGCTTTGTATTTATCAGTAGAACTGATGATCACCCTTAAGCAGAAGCAGAAGCCTTGAGGATTGCATGAATATATATATATATAGATGTGCGTACGTATTCATTTCATCGTTTTTTTTTATGTTGCATAATCATCTGAATAGTAGCATCGATATAAGTCATTCATCATCGTCGAAAATTCTGGTGCCAGTGATCTAATCTAGTCGTTGGCATCACTAGTATCAATTTTTTTGTTCTTTTGCGATTGAACGAGCACATTCACACGTATATATTATACATCTATATACACATATCAAAACAAATGTCTTGTTAAAAAGAAGAAAGAACGATTCCATCTGGTGTTGTCGATAGTATACTTGATCGTAGTAGTTTAAATAAATCATGTTAGACTATGTAAGTTCAACAATCTATTTTCTTTTATGTATGTGCTACCAATTTCTCTCGGTCTCTTTTTCTTTCTCTACTGCTGAAGTGTAATTGTACTTTACATTCGTTATTTATTCTTTTACTCTTCCATATTCGATGATTAGTACTAATAACGACAATCATATTCGTTTTTTTTCGCTCTCTCTCTCTCTCTTTCGCTTTATTTGTTCTCGGATATACGTATATAATCATACTTTTATTAAATATTATGCATCATCATATGTAAACCTATATTTTTCTTTTTTCGTTATGTTATAGTAGACAATCGTTAAGAAATCATAATGAAAAGTTTAACTGTCTTGAATCAACAACAACAACAACAACAGCGAACATGTGAATCACCCCGATCAGTGAGCAAACTGAATCTTGTTGAATAGATTAAAAAATTTTGATTCTAGTTAATGTCTGACATAATCGATAGTAGTTCAAGTACAGGTACATTCGATTCGAATCGTAGTTCGAAATCTCTTCTTCAACTAATCACATGGTAAATAAAACTCAACATTTGTTAACAAACTATACGATCTCATATTCCTTCGTCATTTCAGTCCAATATGTTTGGAAATCTTTCGTGAACCATTACAATTACCTTGTCAACATACATTCTGTAAATCGTGCTTAGAACGAATTACAGATGATCGTTGGGGTCGATGTAAGACTTATCTGATTGATGATCTTGGCAATTTATTGATTATCACTATTCTAGGTCCTGTATGTCGAGGATCTTATCGTGTACCGTATGCCGGTGTTGGTTCATTTGAAGTCAACCGAACAATCGTTAATTTACTCGAAAGTCTTCCACATACCGAATCAAAACCGATGTTAAAAGCTAAATGTGCGCTTTGTAAATTAGAAGATACGATTACAGTATTTGTTGATTGGATTTACGTTCGAATCATTGTGAGAATATGATTTATTTGATTTAGGTATGTGAACATTGTCGAGAAGCCATATGTCATAAATGTCGTCGACAACATTACGATGAATTTAGTAAATATATAACATCGAAATTAAGTGAAACCCAACAAGAAACAGAAAAACTAATTGCAAAAGAAGGTAGGGATGTTGTTGTTTGAAAATAATCGATTGAGTGCAAACGAAAGATGATTTTCTAGTTGAAAATATAAAAAATCATGAAGAAAATGTTCGAAATTCGAATGAAATTGCGAATACAATTCGTAAGAAAGTCACAGATTTAATCGAACGAATTAAACAAGAAGAAAAAAAACTATTAAATAATGTTCAAGAATTTGGCAATGCTGAACAAAGGTAAAGACACAATCGAAACAAAAATTTCTAATCGAATGATAAATTTATTTAGATTAATTGATGAGAAAAGGAATCGACTACAGGATCTCTCAACAATCAATCAATTCTGTTTACAATCTCAAGAAAAATTAATGAAGTAATTTGTTCTAGTTTTTTTTGAATAAATCGAAATATTAAACTTTCGTTTTTTGTTTCTAGCAAAGATGAAACCGATCAAGAAGCAGTGAATATCCGACAAAAATGTGAAGATTATGTTCTAAATATCAATGAACTTCAAAGTCAAATTCTCATTGTTAAAACTCCAACTCGTCGAGTAAATTCATAGCATAAAACAGATTTGTTCGATAGTTGATTTTGATTTACGATTAATAGATCTCATTTTTCAATCGAGATATCTCATCTGATGCGATATCATTGGGTTTTGTTGAAATTGGTTTAATTCTCGAGCCCATTGAAAGTGCCGTTCAATTATCATCGATCTTTTCAGCATCATCATTCAAAGCTGATTGTCCATCAACAACATCGTCAACCGACGATGATTTTCAACATTGTTCAAAACAATTGATTCGTTGTTTAAGTGCAACTTTACAACAACAAAATGACTGTTTAAATGGTTCGTCAGTTTCGTATCGTTCGAATGCGTCAACATCGGAAACGAACGGTTGCTATCGTCAACAATCTCAATCCAATCATCACAAACGTGCACCACGTATCATTGGCAAACGTGGAACTCGCGATACAGAATTTATGCATCCATCATCATTAGCTTATTCAAAACGAGATCAAATTATTTGTAATTAAAAAACAAAAAAAAAACGAAAATTCAATTCATACTGATATTTTATATTTTTGTAGATGTATGTGATACTTATAATAATCGTCTCGTAACATATAGTATTGACGGAGTTTTTCAACAAGTTTATTCAGCAACAAGTGACACAGGTGAAACACGTTTTCATCATCCGTATGCTGTTCATATTGATTCAGACAATCGTTTGTATTTAATCGATCAATCGGAACGACGAATCAAAGTATTTAATCGTGATTTTAAATTAATTCGTGTTATTGGACAATACGGTCGCGATGTTGGTCAATATTCGGCACCATGTGATCTATGTACAAATGAGCAAAATTATATATTTGTATGTGATGCTGGTGGTCATCGAATATTAAAATACAATGAACAAGGACAATTTCTTCTTGCTTGGGGCGGTCTCGGCACAGATAATGGACAATTCAAATGTCCTGCTTGTGTTTGTGTATTAAGTGGTGATCGTATAGCTGTGTCTGATTGGGGTAATGATCGAATACAAGTATTTAACAGTGAAGGCGATCATTTACTGTCAATTGGTCAACGAGGCAAACTTTTAGGAGAATTTTCTCGTCCATTGGGCTTAGCCTACGATGATCTAACCGAGAGATTATTTGTTTGCGATGAAGGAAATAATCGTGTAGCAATATTAAATCATGATTTTACAACAACTGAACTTGTACATTCAAAAATTGGTTTTCACGGACCGTATGATATTCTATTGCTTAAAGATGGTCGTGTTATGATCTCCGAACATCGTGCACATCGACTACAAATTATTTAGATGAATACTATTTCAATCTTGTTTTTTTTTGTTTTCTATTTCTATTAATCTATTTCCTTCATTTTTAATATCACTCTAATCTAGGTCAGATGTGTGATTATGAATGCGTTTGCGTGTATCTGTCTGTCTGTTTATGTATATTCTTTTTCGAAATACTTATAATAATTAAATAGTTATTTCAAAGTTTATGATAGAAGATAAGTTCACCAGCTTCACCTGCAGCTGATTGTTCACTGGGCACAAATAGAGTGACAATCAAAATCGATTGACCATTCCATGTTGCCATTGTCATTGTTGGATTAGCAAAAGCTTGACTTTTACCATGTGTAACAACAGAAATAGGATCAGCATTACCAGTCTGAGGATCGAATATAAATACACGCCATGTACCGAAATCATGAGGCGTATATTGTCCTTCGATAATCGTAAATGCAAAATTTTCAAAATTCGACAGTGCATCTCGATCACCAATATTGCCTTTGACACCCCAATAAAGTATAGCATTGTCGATATTCTGTCGTCGTTCAACGTTGATCCATTGATTGAAATTTTGTAGAGTACCACTAGCTTGTCGATCCACAATACAATTATCGAAGAAATGAAAACCGAAATTGATATTATTCAGTGTTGGTTCGCCGTAGATATTCGGTGTACCTTCAGCACATTTCGATAATGTTTGAGGAACAGAATAATTCTTTTGTGCAATATTATTCTGTAAATCGGACCATGATGCATAAAAAACGACTTGTAAATGATTATGTGGTTCTTGTTCCCAAGCTAGAATGAAACCATCGGGATAATCAGTTGGCACAGCAATGGTTGGCTGTGATCCATAGTAACCTAACTGTTGTAACCATGTCCAATTTCTAAGATTATCTGATATAGCTAGATTAACTCGTGGAACATTATCAATATATGTATGATAAACTGCAATAAACTCTTCACTCTTAGGTCGTTTAATAATTTTAACACAATCCATCGTATTACCACGATGATCGCGTGCACCATAGACGTATCCATCTGCTCCAGTGACATTACTGGCAAGTGCAACGAGTTTATGTCTTGGATCATCTGATGGAGGTGCACATTCACCCTGAAAAATCGCTGCAATGCATAACCATGCCCAGAAAAGAGCCCACATCATGAATGTTTAGTAGTTTTTTTATCTTATAAAAGCGAATCTTGCGTTAGGTATAGTTAGAATAAGCAAACAGCTGTTATAATTTCTCATTGAAAATCTATTTTCAATCGGCTTGATTAACAAGAGTTAGATGTATTAGAATAAGTTGAATGTGAAAAATTTTCACCAATTCTGTTTTGCAAACATTCATGATTCAAATTTTTTTTCGTACGGAAACAATCAAAAGAACAAAAAAATCAATAAAATGGCTTGAAATCGATTAATTTGTATTTGGCGGAATGCTGATTAACGTCAATTGATTCGTTCTAGAAGTAATTTCCACGCATATTCAACTTGTTTTTGTGTGACACTTTCTGCCCAATATGTACAAAGAAGAACATTAGCATATGAAAAACGTTCTTGATTCGACATTTGAGCACTGAGACGACTTTTAGCTTGATCATCTGATACATGATCTCGTTCAACAACACGTCGTACAGCCTAAACAGTCGAAGGAAATAGTTTTCGAAATATTCAAATTTTAATATTCGACTTCTTTCGGAGGAATGGAAGCGACCCATATTTCATTGACTGCTACAGTCCATTTAGCTTCAAGTAATACAGCTGCATCGAGAACAATAATACGTTTACCTATAAATTGAATTCAGATCAAATTGAAAATCTCTTTAAAAAAATACCTTCGTTATAAAACTGTTCAATACATGCTTGTACTAGATCTAATATTGCTGGCCAAACAATATCTGTTAATTTCTTGAGCTCATCAGGTGATTGAAACACTTTTTTGCCCAATATTTTACGGTCAATGGATTGATCGATTGGATTAACTATATCTTCACCAAATGTAGCAATGATTTTCTTATAAACATCTGTACCGACTTTATACGTTTCATGACCTATGTGAAATTCGAATGAAATGAATCGATTGTTTTTAATTGACTTGATCTACCTAATTTATCACAATCGATTATAGCAGCTCCAAGTTTTTCAATTCGACGAGCAATACTCGATTTACCCGAACCACTACCACCCGTTAAACCAATAACATATGGTCGATTCGATTCAGCTGGCTTCTTCAATATACAGCAAACAAAAAAAAACAAATAGTTATATGTTGATTACTCTAACTTACTAATGGTGATTTCAGTAGAGTACCAAGAATTTGTCGTCGAAGTGTTGTTGAACTTAATTTATTATCTGCATCTGTATTATCCTCGTCAGCTGGAACCATTGACACAACATGCACGGGCAATTCTGATAAACCATTTTTATGTCGTTCTTTATTCACTTGTTCAGCCCCTTGTTTCGTTTCTTCAGTAACAATAATACACTATGAGAAAAAAAAACGATGCTGATTATCTGATTTCAAGATAGTCGCCAAAGTCTAATCTACATTCAAATCAGGCATTGTTGCCGATGGACCACATGGATCTATGATAGGTTCGCAATAAACCTCAATGCTCGGTCGAATCGAAGCAATAAACGAACGGACATTCTTTTCACGAACTTCAATTGGTTCGATAAGTTCTGCTAGAATCTAAATCAATTCTATTCAATAGTTCTAATCCAATCAATTTTGGATTTCACCTTATTTTGCATCATAATACCATCAGTAATTCCTACAACAATCTTCTCATCACACAACAAAGCACTTTCAGTCAATAATAACTTATGACCATTATGCAGTCGATCAAAAGTACCTTATAATCATCAAAACTAATCTAAAAATCTCACTATACAATGATATTTACCACCTAGTACGCCACGATTGTATTGACTAGTCGATTGACTATTGAATAGATTTTTGTCAGATACAACAGATTCATTATCATCGAATTGCTGTTCTTTGATATCTTTTTTGTCGATAACTTGAAGTTCAAAATTTCGAGCCAATGATTGGAAATTATTTAGACAATATTCACGTAAATCTAATCTTGATGACCAATTTGAATAGTCAGCGAAAACAACTTGACATAGTTGAGGTAACCAAATTGAATCGTTTGATTTCACTTTCGAACCAACATTATGAAGAAGAATATCAACAGATGGATTTTTGGTTGGTAATAATTGTTTGTAAATCGTATTTATTATTGGATGTATCTGTTTCTTTTGTGGTTCAACTAAATTCGGAAAGTATATATAAAGATTTCTTTCGACATGAGGTATCACCGCTGAAAGTATCGATGGAATGCATGAACGAACGGGATTCGTTATTAGTAAAAGAGCTGCTTGAAATTGCCGCATTTTCACATCTGCCATAACAATCGTCTCAAGACTTGTAAATGGAATGTTTAGTTATCAAAGACTGTCCTTTTCTAAAAACAACGATATGTTTTCCTTTTAAAATTTTAACAAACAAGTCGAATTCGTTCTTTTTTCAGTGAAGTTTTATTATTTTATTTTCTAAATTATGACAGAACAACATGTATTGCACAATAAGATCAAAATAAATATTATTAATGGAAAAGAATTCGATACGGTTCTCTAGTGGTAAAAATACATACATATTTGATTGGAATCATGACTACACAAATGTGCGATTAAAATTTCAATGGAAAAGAAAAGAATCAGTTATTCGAGTGATGTTAATGTTGTTAGTTGTTTTAAGACTTTAATTTGACTTGTTTCTCTGATTTCGCCAGCTAAAAACATTTCATCAACGACCGAATAAACCTGAAAAAATCGATATTCAATCATTTCGAATATAAAAACTTTAATTTGTTACTTTGTAGAAATTAAAAACTAAATCAAGTTCGCAGACATTATGAAAAAATCTATAGCAGACAACAAAATGACTTTAGAATATAATTTTTTGCACACTTTACTCATTAAGAACTTCGACGAAATTATGTATTGCTTCGAGATAAGCTAAATTATTATCGTTAACATCCACGCAGATGCAAAAATACAAGCCCGCATATCGTCGATAGACAATTTTGAAATTACGAAACTAAAAATCAAGTCTTATTAAATACGACATTCGATCCTCGTAAAATTACTTCGACAAAATTTGTATGTTTAGCATCACGAACAGTGACTAATGCGTGAACTTCTTCGATTAATTTTTGTTTTTCTTCATCATGAAAATTCATGAACCTATCGAGACAAAACAAAAGCAATGTTTTCACGATTCAAAGAAAAAACGAAAAACAGATTTCTACCATTTTGCTAAACGAGTTTTGCCGGCTCGATTTTGAATAAGAATAAATCGAATCATCTGAAACGAAAGGAAAATAAGAATTTCAATTCTTTGTTCGTAATTTAATCGTCAGTAATGCGAGAAGAAATTTGATAATTAAACCAATTAATTGAAATAAAAATCTTGGCGAAAAGATTTTCCATAACATTAAATGTCTTCGCAAGATAAATACACTCAACGAAGTCGTCAACAATTTCCAACAATCAACAATTAACATTTGTTTTAAGAAGTTTTCTTGAGATGTTCGTTGAAAGAATTTTCGAATGAAAATTATGTTTAAGATCTGACTGGAAAATGTTTCGAGAAGAACAAATAATCCTCGAACGATCAATGAATTTATCACAGAAGAAAGTAGATTGTTTAAAGGCGAATTCAGCGTCGGAAAAGCAGCTGTCCAACGAATTTGTGAAAGAACTGGTTGATGACCGGTTGCATAGAAAAAATATTCCGATAGTAAACTTAAAACTAGACAAATCGATTGAATTCGATTGCTATTGTTGTTGTTGGTAGTTAATAGAAGAGAATAAATTAGAAATTGAACAAAAATCACAAAAGAAAATCGATAACCAACAGCAAATATCATCATTGAATAGATCAATAGATCGAAACGAGATGGTTTCATGAGAACACAACATATCTGAATAAATATACTGATGTAAAATATTGCCAAAACATGAGACACATCGAACCAATAGGCAATCACGCTGAAAATCGATATGTAAGGTAAAAAATAGGATCTTGGACATGTTTGCTGAAGAATAATCAACCAACAAAGAGCAGACAGACATGGAAGAATATAATCGAATGTATCGGATGATTTTGAAAGAAGCCATTGTGGATCAACGCAATGAGGTTGTTGTTCCTCACGGCAAATTAAAAATGCACGTGTAATTAATAAACATATTGAAATGAGAAGTTTTCGTTGAATTTTCATTTTTTGAATTAAAATCATTGTTTGAAGAAGAAAATAAAGACACATGCCTTCATTGATAATAAAACTATTCGAAAATGATATTGCAAAAAACATGATGAGAATAACAAAATTGAAAACAATAATTTTCCAACTATTCGATTTCCATGATTGATGAAAATAAATAAACGAATAAATGAGACACGAGCTGAACATCATTGACATTCCGAAAACAATTCGAAAGATATTAAATGTCGACCATTGCCGACGAAAATGTGATTGTAATTCGAATTGAAATTGTTCGAAGAGATTTTGAATCATTGTTAGATTTCGTTGTCGATCCATAGAAATAAATATCGTACGTAGATTTGCTCGTAGTTCTTGCAATCTATCAGACAGAGTCAAACTCGACGAAATTTCTTCGAAATAATTTTCTATTTGTTCGAAATTAAATTTCATTGCTGAATATCGTTGTTCCACTGGAATCATATCGATAATCATCATGCCTAAACTTGAAAATGGAATCGATATATGCAAAAACCATGAAAGTGTCGGAACAAGATCAATTTGTGAGTAGACTTTGTCTTCAAAATTTGTTTTCATTGAAAAATAATCTTCTCGATTCGTGTAAGCAAACATTGCAGTTTGAATTTCATTGAATTCATCTCCGCCGTGATCACCTTGCTGTGTCATGCCGTGATCGCCGATGACCATTAAAATCGATGGTGATTTCGAACGATCGAAAAACTCTGTCAAATTTCGAATGAGCTCATTCATTTGATTTAATTTTCGTTTCATTTCGATATGCGTTGGTCCATACCGATGGCCACAATGGTCAACACCGAGAAAATGCGCGATGATAAATGAAGATTGTTGAGTTTTTGTTGTTTCTAAAACATGCCAAAGATGTTCGAGAATTCCATTATCAACTGTATCTAAATCGTGAACATCGAACGATGGATAAACATGTAAATGTTGAAATTGAACATTGGGATAGAGTGCTAACCATGTATCATCGCCTAGCAACGAGATATTCCGTTGATATGAATGAGTTTTAATTTGATTGAGAAAATTATCTTCTTCGATTTCATATCCAATGAAATTATACGAAAGATCGATGAAAGTCGGCAGTGTGCCAGTTGTAAGAGCTTTTAAACGTTGAAGTGTTGTTGTCGGTGGATCAGCGAGAAGTTTGAATAGAATTGTTTGATTGGATTTTGTGACTAATAAATCTCTGACAATCGGCATTTGATTGTGATAATTTGTTTGAATGAAATCTTCATTTGGAGCAATGAAATCGTATCGCAATGCATCGATAACAATAAGAATCACCTGTTGAAATTCGTTTGTTTTCGATACTGGAATTGTATTATTCGAATATTTTAGTATTACACGACGTGTTAACAGAAATCCATTGAGAAAAAAGAGTAAACCAATGAGATAAGTAATTAACAGGCAAACAAATGTCAAATTCATTATCTGAAAGACAAGAAATTATGAAAAATTACTTAATTAAATGCTCAAGATTACATCGAAATGATGTAAATGTTTTTTCGAGCTCGAAAATTTTGTCAATTTCGAAATCAATTCGACCATTTAATTCAACAGAACGAACATTTTCTACGAAAGAAAATACGAAAACTAATCGATCGTAGTCAATATTCTCAATATGAAGACTAATCGAACGAATCGATTGATTACCCTGATAATGATCGATGTCTTTGTCCATAAAATCTCGATTGAGATCATTGATACGTGCACTTATCTGACGTAAATTCGGTAGTTGACTTATCAAAACAATGAAATCACTCGAATAACAATCACAATTGAGAACGATTTGTTTTAACTGACTGAATTTGATTTGATAATTCTGAAAGAATAATTGAGTGAATAATTGACATTCGATTGCACGAAGATTTGACTGTTGTTCGAATAGAATTCGAAATAGATTGTCAAGATGTTTTTCATTTTGAATCGATTTTGTTTGAATAAATAAGTATTTCAAATTCGATTGCTCAAGTATCGATAATAATTCAGATAATTGAACGTCATACAATCGAATTGAAATCAGATTTCGAAATGAAATCGATCGAAGAAGAATTTGCAAATAATTCATTTGATCTGAGATCGATAGATAACGAATATACGCGCCGATTTTTGGTAGAATCAGATTTTTATAGAACAAAAACTGTTGGTTTCCTATCGAGATCATATTTGCTTGAAAATAATTGTGTTCATCGGCTATCAAACGATTGAATCGTTGATTTAAATTGAAAAATGCTTGAAACAAATCGAACACATCGAGATAATCGAAGATTTCCAAGAGTAAATCATTCGACAGATCGTTGAAAAGAGATTTTCGTTTCATCTAAAATGAAAAATCTTTGGCAATGAAATCAAAACAACAAATTACATTGAACAAAAAAAAACGGTTGAGAATATCACATCGTTTCCAAACAAAAACACAGAGAATATTAATTAACTAAATTACAAATACATAAAAAGACACGATGCTAAGATCGAGCACGAATTCAATATCTGATTATTAGGCATTGATATGTTCAATTTTTTCGTCGTTTTATTTGCCGGCCGGTCTGCAAACGAAAAAGAAACTAACTGATTCGCCAATACAATCGAATTAAGTGTCTATTTACTTGTGGATTTATTTTGCCGTCGATTTCTTCGATAATATTTTCTTGTCGATCGAAAATGCTTCGATTTAATTTCACGATATTATTCTTATCCGAATACTTCGAACAACGTCGCATTTCAGCGACGATTTTCAGTGCTGCCGTTCGGTAGACATGATGAACATCACGTAAATGTCGTGGCATGTCGAGACGAGAGATTATCGACGAACATGGCGCTTTAACAATGTATTTCGGTTGACAATCGAACGGATTTTTCGAATCTTGATTAAACGGACAAGCGATATGAAAATTTTTATTATACAAAATGTCGTCGGATGAAAATAAAACGGTTGTGACGGGATCACGTTGTTTTAATACAGCTTTACAGACTCGATACGCACTACGAGCTGTCATATGGTGAAAACTTTGTAAATGATTGTAGAGACAACTCGGTTTGCCTTCGCAGAAACGAATATTATGAATTGGAAGAATGCCGTACAAACCAGGACGGGTTAATGGACATGCACCACGAAAAATAGTCACGGATTGACTGATGTTTGTTGTCGATGACGATGAAGAATTGTTGTTTAATGTTTGACGACGATGATGACGTCGATCTTCATAGTCCTTCAATTAGAAATAATCAAAACTCGAAATTATCTATTTTAAATCAGAGTTCAATTTTACCGAATCTTCTTCACCAATATCACTAAAATTTGTATCACTACGTTCACCTTCTTCCGCCCATGAGCTAAATATAAATCTTAAATTTTAACAATTGATTTATTCGTATTTTTCGTCAGACATACTCTTCAGTATGATTGTCTTTATTCTCAGTCGATAAACTTCTACTATTCGAAACTAAAAACAGAAAATCAAATCGAATTCTTCACAAAATCTCTCCATTTACCAGAATTCGGAATAATATGATGAATATGATTCGTTCTACAAGAAAAAATTCTCGTAAAAAAAGACAAAATAAAGTTGAAAATTTACTCATGATGATTATATTCGTCATTTTCAGAGAAATCATTCGGTTCAAGTTTAATATGAACAGGCACATCAGAATTCGAATAAACACGTTCTCGTTGTTGTTCACGTTCAATAGCTACATCTAATTTTTCTAAATACATTTTAAGATCTTTGATTGTCGATTGAGATTGTATGATAGACGTTCCATCGGATTGTAATTGATGATGATCACGTCGTCGTTGCTCATATGTTCGTCGAATTTCTGTACAAGCTATTTCAATATCACGTTTTTCTTGTTCATTTAATTTGGTTAAATCAATTAAACGATTGTAGATTGAAAAACGTTGTTGAATACGTCGTTGAAGTTCTTTTGGTACATCGGTCTTTTCTCGTTCGTAGATTCGATGATGTTCTTGTAAATGTTCGAAACAAACATAACGTTGGCAATGTTTGACACATAAGAATGTATCGACATTCGAACAAGATATTTCGCTGCAAACTATAACATCAGATGACATCTGAAATGAAAAAAACACTATTTCAACGTGAGCATACACGTAGGAAAAAAGTTTTTCGAATAACCTTGAAAATCTGAAAATATTTTTCTTTAATTTAAAAATGTCAAAGTCCATGCATTTGCAGTCTTTTTTCTTATTCTTTCTGAAGTTTTTAAACAAAACAACAAATAAATAGAAATTTTGTTATGATTTCTTCGTACAGCCAAATCATAACCAACATGATTAAATCGCTTTCAATAGATGTCGTACTTTTACTATAAGTGTTCAAGATATTACACACACGAGACACAACATGTGTTCTTTTTTCATTTTCTTAAAATGATTGTTAATCTACTGATGTTTTACGAAATTTGACTTCGCGTCATTCATATAATTAAATGCAAATCGAACTAATTTCACATATATTGATTGTTTCAATGCATACGATCGTATATACAAGGAGAAAAAAGCAATTATTTAAAAATATAAAAGTGTAAATCAAATTATTCTATATGAATGACCGTTTCTATATTATAATTATTATGATTAATAAGACAAGAAAATAATCTGTTTCAAGTTGACAGTAGATTTTCTTTTCAACATATAATGAAGATTCTTAATACAACTGTTTACTCTTATGAAAATCAATCTACTAGATGGTCGAACGACATCAGCCGCTTATTCTCAAAAGTTTAATGAAGAAAATTTCTTTCTCTTTTTTACTTCACCTCTTTTATGTTCTGTTTATGCAGCCCAATCGATCGATAGACACTAAAATGTAACGAAAGAAATGAAAGAAACAGAACAGTCAGTTGTCGTGACACATTTTACTTCTTTCAATTTCTCTTCGCTTTTTTTGTTTATGCTGCGTTTCAAGACGATTTCTTCGTTACTCTTTTTTGCAGCTGCAGTACTCGTCTTTTTTGTATTTACGCTTCATTTTTTTATTCCCTCGTACCATCAAAATGATCAGATAAATCCTCAACTAAATAAAAATTTTCCCTTTCTACCTCATCGATGGGTTCAACCAGAATCAACAACAACAATTTTCATTCCAGCTGAACCAATACGAGATGTAACACCGCCAAGTATTCCATGTCGTGAACATTTAATAACTATCGAACAGTTTCGCAGCCGATCGATAGTTCGTGCTGTTTTTGTTCGATTTCCATCGAAACAATCGGATTATTATTTTGTTCAATTTCGTTGGTTCTATCGAAGTTGGATCGAATCCGAAATGTTTACACTCGATCGTTGGAGAACAGATTTAATCGTTCTAATTGACGATGAATTTCCCAAAGAAACACGAGGTTTATTAGAACATCTCGATTGTCACGTTGAAAATCAACGAAAATCTCGTCGACAAATTTCACGATGCATTCTCGTCGAACACAAACGATTTTCTCAACGAACGCAATCACAACAAGATTTCTATCGAGAAAAATACTCGAAATTAAAAGAAATCCAAGACTTTGATGAGAATATCGATCGTTTATTTGCTATTTATGATCATATCCAACAATTAAATCAAACTCAAATGCTTAAATATGATTTTCTTATGATTACTACGATGAATACTTTTCTAACAACACAATTCGGAAAATATATTCCGTTAAAATGTGCATTTCTCCTCGGTATACCTCCTGATTACACGACATGGTACGCGAAATCAAATCAGATTGTCCTTTTTCTTGATACGCTTCTGTTAACACTGAATCGAACCAATGACAAACTTCTAATTGATTTTTCTACTACGACAGATAAATTAAAATCGTCTCTAACATTTTATCAGAATCAAGTCGATATTCCTTGTGATTCGAAGAAAACAACCTATCGAACATCGATTTATCATATCAAATGTTACGCTGATTCGACAAGTTTATTTTCAGAGAAAATGTTTCGTGACGGTGCGTATGATGGCTTCGACAAAGAACCATTTAATATTTATATTGCACGAGAATATGCGGCGTTAATGGCTCTTCAATCAAAGACTTTGTCACTTGATGATTTACATTTACTAGCTGTGAATATAACGAGAAGAGAAATCTTCACTTGATCTATTAAATATCCCAAAAATCGAATCTTGAGTTTTAATTTTTTTATTTTTAATGATCTATGTGTGTATTTGAATGAATAAATTATTTCTGTAGATAAATACAGACAAAGAACTCGTCATCATTTCATATTTGTTTCACAAAACACCAATAATGTTAATTAGGAAGTTTCCTTTTTTTCTTTCTAATTCTACTTATACAATTACAAATGATTTTTCTTTCTTGATGATTAAATAACAAATACTTCGAATATTGGAAAAGACAATCACAAATAAGAAACGAACGAACGAACGAAATCTCCATCTAAAATTCCCATTGTGTAGCTTGACGACTCTGTTGACATGTTGCTTGAATAGTTCCGTTTTGTTCAGCACGTAAATACATTCCATTCGGCGCTTTGATAACAACACGAGAATGTGCTGAACAAAGTTCAAGTGCAAATTTCGACGGTTCACATCCGGTAACACTAATAGTTAAATCATTTAAAATTTCCCAATAGAATCCATCCGAACTTTTAAGATAAACAATTCCTTCATTATGAGTCGTTTCGTCGGGTTCTTCTAATGTAAATAATGTAAATAAAGATTTGTTACATTCGAGTATACGTGATTGTTTATTTCGATAACCAACATGACCAAAATCACAATTGAACACACAAAATGGTCGATTGATAAATTTCATCAAAAAATAAGCTTCTGTTGAACTGATTTGATCAGTAACAGCACGCATATGTCCGGTAGCATGTGGAACAATAAATTTTCCGTTCGATGCTTGAAATGTTACATGACCATTGCCAACAGATTGAATACGAAAACTTGTTTCAACAGATCTAAATCGATATTTTCATAAGAAAAAAATATATAAATCGAATCATTGATTTTTCTTTTCTCTTACTTTTTCTCGGCTATGGCTTGTAAACCAAGACCTTGAATCTTCCAATATTTATTGTCAAATGTTCGTATATGATAACCTTGTAGATCGTCATCATATTCAAGTTGAAATATACTACTCTCGTCTCGTTCTTGTTGATTAGCTGATAAATCAATGCCTTGTTTGTTCGAAACAAGTTTACCATTTGGTGCTACCAGACATATTTGTAATTTACTTTCTTCAACTAGAAATTGTTCGTCTTTTCCAGCTGTTTTATTTCTTGTTGATAAAATTCCTAATGGACCGATTGCTGTCATATAACATTGATCACAATCTTTCAATGTCAAATATCCTTTTTGTAATTCGATTGTAAATAATGTTTCATCAATAGATTGATCAACCAATTTACCATCTTTATGAACATAAAATCCATTACTCGTTCGTATACAATAATGATCATTGAGATATTCAATAGCGAATATAGCATGACTACCCCATGGTATAATTTCATCGATATGAATCTCATCATTATCTAATTTCGCATAACATTTACGAAGAACATGTTTGAGATTGATCTGGAAATATGAACATATTCGAAAAATGAAGACAAATGTCAAAGTGTGCTTTACTTGCGGATGAATTGCTAAATGAGGTGACCACCATTCGGGTGTTTTACTAAAACAATGTAATTGATCATGATCACCACCTAAGTACATACCATAGGTGACTGATTTCAATGCCCATCGGCCATTTCGATTGTATTCAAGTTGAAAACGACAATCATCATCGATTTCATTTGAATCACATTTCAATCGACCATACTTATCAGCAAATAAATAATTGTTCAATGGTGATTGTAAATAGACACAATCATTTGAAATATTATAGATAATTGTCCATTTCTGTTTCCGTTTTAAAGATGTACCAGCTAAACATTAAGAAGAAGAAGAATTTATTGAAAAGAAAATGAAGACATGTGCATGTAACATACTTGCATTTATCTTAAAGCCGAATGTTTCCGCTGTTAAGTACTTTCCTTTTGCATTGACTAAACCTAATGTCCAACTTAATTTGTCTTCCGATGCATGATTCGACAGAGATGAAGTACGATGATGATGGTGACCGTTGCCGTTAGTTTCAGATTTCAATTCTTGTCCATTTTGGTTTGCAGAGATTTTCTTTTGTATAAGTTGTGAAAATTTATGATCAACTGTTGGAGGTATGAGTGATGGAGGCAATTTGACTGTAGGTTTTGGTCTAAATTTTAAATAGTCTTTCTTTCAAAAGTTATTTACGTATATAAAAATAAACCTGAGAGCTGAATGCATATTGATTTGTACGTATTTTGATTAACAAAACATAATTTTCTTCAGTTGGTTTATATTTTCATACAGTTATCTATAAAAAATGATAAGAAAAAAACTACTATCTTATACATACTCTTTTTTTCTCTCCCTCTCTCTTTTTCTATCTGTCTGTCTGTCTGTCTGTTTCTCTTTCTCTTCTCTTAGGCTACAGCATTAGTTCATCAATATTCTCATTCATCTTATTCAGTGACAAGAATATAATTCATCTATCCTTTTTCTCGTTCTCTTTTTCTCCTTCTCTTTCGTTCTTGTCTGACCGTTGAAGAGAGAATGTTAATTAATCGAAAGAAAATTTCGAAAGTATTAAATTTCATCTGAATAATCAATCGATAACAGAACATATGATTTCAATGACTTGACCCTAGTGATTTATGAACGATCATCTCTTTGTGTAAGATTGCAAGGTTTTACAATGATTGATACGTTTGAATATGTGTGTTCAAGGAAAGAAACAAAAAAAAAGAAGTAACGAACGTGTCTCAGATTAAGAACAACAGATTGACACTATGCTCATCTGTGTTTCTTTTGTCACATCTTGACTTATTTCTTTTTCAAACAAATTAAGCTTGAGTATGTGACCATTACGAAATACCATATGATGCTCATCGTCAAGACAAAGTTAAATTTAACCTCCAGCTGGTCTATGCACAAATGCATCGTGAAGTCATTATCAAAGATATAGTATTCAAAGAAAACATTTTCTTTATTTGAATTTGTACATGCCAATAAAACAAACCATTCTCTTATGTAGAGTCAATATTGTTTTTAAATTTTACGAAGTTGTAATGACGATAGTACGAAATAGTGAAGGTTGGAAAAAACCTGAAGGAAAAATAACAGAACAGCATGCTGAAAATTTTAATTTTTTTCTTTCTGCAAAGGTGTCGTCATTCAGCAGAATTGTCAGTAATAATATTTATTTGCATCATTCTTTTCGTAGGAAAAATAACTGAATACATCAAGTAAAAGTTACTGTAGCAACTATCTGGTTAATGGATATAAAGTTGACTAAGGATGAAAAGGATAAATTCGACAGTATGTTTATTTCGTTTATATCAAGACGAATACGATAACATTTAATGTTTTTTAAGGAGAAATCGCTAATGGAGACTTGGATATTATGCTAGACGTAATGTCATTTGTTGAGAAATCATTTTTAACATTGCATATAAGCTGATAATTTTTGTTAGAATGCCAATTGTTTAGCAATTACAATCCCAAGATCATCGATAATAGAAGTAAGAAACGAATTTTATGATATAATCCAATTCTTTCCAAGAAAATCTTGTCACGGCATAGGACACATCCAAACCGAAAGTTCAATTTAATAACAACAAATCAAAGCAAGTGGAAGTATCAAATGAAACTACTTTCGTAATATTTTGAATTTGAGTTAATTTGTATAGTATGTTTTTTCGTTAAGGATGACATTTTAAATGAAATAGAAGATTGTTGTCTGGATTCGGTAGTATTAATTGATGAAGCAATAACAATTTTTATCGTTTTCTTTTGTATTAATTAGATAGTACCAAAGACACCAAGGAAAAAATATTCGTAATTCAATATTTATTATTTTTGTTAGATGAAAACAGATGAGGATTGATTTTGTTTTAGACTAGAGCCCGAGACGTATATAGATCAACAAGAGTTTCAAAGTAACGTAGCCGGTGCTGGTTTTTTTGCTCAACCAAAATTCTGCAAAGCATTGGAAAAAGAAATGGAAAAAGACTATTCTGTTCAAATACATATTACTACTGGTCATGATAAAACAGCTATGCAAAATCTTATTTACATTGTTGACATCAAAAGTACGAATAAGAACAAAGTCGATGTAGCGAAAAAGGCATTGAACCTTCTTTTTGGCGAAACCATAATAGCAATTAAGCTTCTTGATCAACAAAAAGGTAATTAATCATCGATGTTTACATTGTATAGTCAACAGAATAGATCTTGTTTAGGTTTATGGACTAAATACCCTAAATGTGCAGATATTATTCAAGCATACGCTCTGCAAAATGACTATTTGCATATATTATGCGAGTATTCAGAAATCGGCCTAATGATCAGCTATTTTAATAAAGACAAATCCAATGTATTACTGAATTTGTGTACAACTGATAAAGTGCTTGACACAATTATCAAAGATAAATTTTGTTCAGTTGAAATTTCATTACCATCAACATCTGATTTGACACAGGGTAATCGAAGTCATTTGGCACAGGACATTTTAAAAGTTGAAAACGAAATGCAATCGAAAGAAATATTAATAATACTTGAACAACGACTTATACATCTGTTTGGTTTAACTGATTCGGTGAAGGATATCGAAAAACGTTTAAACGAAATCAAAGGAAAATATGCATCGGATTTAGTAAAATTGTATCTCGATCAAACACAGGTTTGCAGATATTTTTATATTTTACATAGAACATCGAGTTTTTTTTCTAGATCAGATATTTACTTAATGTGTGTAAATCTGAACTGAAAACGTTAGAAACTGATTATCAAAATACTAAAATCCTCGAAACAATAGAAAACGGAGAATTTACCGCACCGAAGTATTTACATGATATTCTCGAAAAGAAAATAATAGAAATGGCTACACTATGCTCTCCAATGTATGTCGATATTCAACAAGAAGCATTTCATTCGTTTGCACATGATGAATGTCCAAAACTTATAGAAATCGGACAACAGCACAAATGTCAAATTGATATTCAACAAAATACAAAAGATTATCTTTGCGAAATACCGAAAGCTGCAGCTAAAGATCATATTTCTGATCAATTGACAGCATCAGCTATTACAATACATAAGGATGATTTAGCTGAAGAAAAAGTAACGATGAAAATATCAATCCCAACTCTTTCTTCTTTCATATATCTTTGTAATTTGTTAAGGTTGATCTAGTTGTAGTTTGTACAACATCAGGAATACTTTGTAATAGTATTCTTGATAAAGCCGGTCCGCCAATAAGACAAGAATACATTGAAGGACGTCAACAATCGCCTACGAATCCTTTTGAAACCAATTCTGGACTATTAAAATGTCGAAAGCTTCTCTTCTTGCCATGGAATATGGATCAAAGTAGTAATGAAGCTTTTTATCGATCGATTCGAGATTTTGTTGCAAAAGCTGTTAAACATGCTATTCGAGCTCATCATACATCAATTGCATTTCCAGCCATAGGTTGTGGATTGCTCAATTTCGATAAGAACACTATTGCTACTCAAATGTTAATTGAAGCTCAAAAACAATTAATGAAAGCTAATGTTTTATTACAAATCATTTTCGCTATTCTACCTACACAAAATGAAGTTTATGATATCTTTCAAAGTAAACTTGACCGTCTTCAAAAAGGCAATGTCGAAACAAAACGAACTCACGTTCCATATCGATTAACAAGTAGATTCGATGTTTTATCAACTTTTGACAAAAAAAAACGACTTTTTTAAAAATTAATTTAGCACTGTCAATAACGATTCTTTCGTCAAATACAGAAAATCAAGAGCAGTGTTCGAAAGCGTTGACCGATCATATCGAACAATCATCAAAAACTGTCGAATTATTACAGCAAGATACTTTGAAAAAATGGACACAACCAGTTATCGATGAATTCTATACATTTTGTGCGAAACGACAAGTGTTAATCGATATGAATATTATAATTGGTTTTCTGAAATTATCAGGCTCAAAAGAAACAGTTTCACAAGTGGAAACTGAATATCATAAACAGCAAGCAAAACAAATTGAACAAGCTCATTTCGCTGCTATCACACGAGATGTCGTTTGGGCTTATAAAATCGACGAGAAAACATCAGAAAAATATTCAGCAGACCTGAATGGGCGTATTGAAGCTGCACATTTGTCGAAAGTACTAACAGTAAGACTATCTCTATCAGAAATAACATAGTAATTAGTTATTTACTTTCGAAATGTTGATTAGTATGAATACACAAGCAAAGAATCTAAACAATATCGAATTGATTTTTCGAAGATGATGGAAACCTGTTTGAATGATCAAACAGAACGGCAAGTTGTCCGTCATGATGATTTTCATTTACCTGAATACTGGGAAGTTCAATCTGAAAATGTTGCTCAATTTTCTGTCAAAGTCGATTGTGATGAATATCGAAAGATTTATTATTTATTTCACCAAACAATGGCAAACAAATATACTCAAATCATACAAATTGATCGTATACAAAATAAACAATGGTATATGCAGTATAGTTCCCTTAAGAAATTTTCACCGAAAAAAGATACAGAAAAAACGTTATTTCACGGTTGTGCAAGAGATGTAGCTGCGCTCATTGTTCGTTCATTTTTTAATCGATCATTTGCTGGAGTAAACGGTATGTTTTGTCCTGTTGAATCATTTCTTCAAATGAATATTTATCATTATCAGGTATTGTTTACGGTCAAGGTGCCTATTTTTCTTCCAAAGCTGTATATAGTCATGGATTTACACGACCAAACAGTCAAACCGGTGAACGATGTATGTTTGTCGTAAATGTTTTAGTCGGTGATTCCGCTCTTGGAAATCCTTCAATGAAAACACCTCCTCCCGGTTTCGATTCAACAACAGATGGAAATCATATATTCGTTACTTATCGTGATGATCAAGCGTACGCATCGTATTTGATTATTTACAAATGAAATATTTGTTCAGTTGTAAACAAGAAAATTTTGTTTTTATTCAATTTCCTTTAACAAAACAAAAGGAATAACAATGTTTGTTTGTATTGCATAAGCAAAAACAAAAACAACAAAACAAAAAACAACAACTAGAAGTCATCGTTATCATCAGTTGTATTCTTCATAACTTTTTTTCTTCGATTTTTCTTCGCATTTTCAATTGATTTCATTCGTTTTTTCTTGCCTAAACCCGCTCGTTTCGTTTGTTTGACACGTTTCTTTCGATAAACAACTTCCGGTTGATTGATAGCTAAAATTGCTAATTTCTGTTTTCGTTCGACACGTTTCGCACGTCGTTGTTTCGCGATATCTGCGTAAAGACTTGCTATCAAATGAATATCACAATGACGTTTAAATACATCGAATACATCTTGTGCGAGCGATTTCAATGGTAAATTGACTGTTGTTTCGTCACGTTCGATTTCTCGTTCGATAACTGTTAAGAATGCTTTCAAATGATCAGTTAGTAAACCTGAGAGATCAACGATAAGTCCGGCCATCCATTTGAGAACAGCGGAACGACGCGTGATTTCATTGGGATATTTTGTTGATTCGAATGTTGTCAAACGACAACAACGTCGAATAATTAAATCGATATGATTGGAATTGGAGAGGAGAAGAATTTTTGAGAGATAGAGAAGATTTTTTATGATTTGTAAAGTAAATTCATCGGATAGATTCGATGGTTTCAATTGTGAACATGAACCAAGACATAGACGTTGAATTTTTTTCAATGGTGAAACCGACGAATCATACGAAACTGCATAATGAACGAGTAAAGGTTCTTGATCAAGAGCAGATCGTTTTTGTCGTTTACGAGTTGGACCATTTTCTGCCGTTGAACTGCAAAAGACAAAAAAAAACAACCGATGAATTTAAATCGAACAGTTAATTTACTTATTCTCTTGTTCGGTGAGATGATTTTTAAATTTAAGTACGATTTCATCGACTTGTTGACTTTCGAAAATGAGTCCAAAAATTTGTGCCGATAAAAATCGAACCCAAATATGCGCATGCAACAAACATTTCTCGTCGATTAATTTCAATAGATCCAACCATTTCAATCTCAATTGACTCATTTGTAATGAATTCGGACAGAATTTGAGAACAAATATGATAACATTAATCAAATGATAAATATATTGATCATTGAATTTCTGTTGTTCATCATCGACGTCATCCGATTGAATATTTGTTAATTCTTTTCGAATAAAATCAAAGACTTCGACAAGATATTGATCAAATTGTTCTTTATCGATTTCGATCAATAGAATAAACAGTTGTAAAGCTAAACAACGATGTTCGATTTGATCGTCAAACCAACTGAAAATGATGTTTTTCAAAATATCATTTCGATGTTGTTGATCGATTTTTTCCAATAATAATTTCAGATCGAGTTGAAATTGTTTTTTACATTCGGAATTTGTCTCATTATAAAAATGGCAAGCTAATGGCAAAAAGAAATACGCCGCATAGTCATTCAAACGTTGTTTTGTCAAATCATTGAATAAATTCTGCAAAAAGATTAATACCGAAAGACGACCATTGAAATCTTCGTAATCAAGTTGAAGAAGAAAAAAATCAAAATACGATTTTAATTTTGCTTTCGTATGTTCATATGAAAATAGATAGAGATGAAATAACTCTCGACATGTACTACGAACATGTTCGAATGGCGATTGAACAATGAGAAATATTAAACGAGCACGTAGAAGTTCATCGATTTGTTGACGAAGAAGTTTGTCGTTGGAGATGATTGAAACTGAATGACGCATGATCGAACGAAGAAGTAGAAATGCACTCGATTGTCGATGAGTATTGAGTAAATCTGATTCGATATAGGTGAATAAACATTGATATTCATCAGATGTCAATTGAACTTGATCATTTACTGAACGTTGAACGAATAGACCGAGGATTTTATAAGATAATGTTAATAAATCATTTAAATCATTCGAACCAGCGATCGATGAATATAATTTTAAAAGATCAAACACTTTCTTATAAAGATTTGTTACACGTTGTTTTGTTAATGATGGTAAGGAATATTCTAAAATCGACGATAGATTTCTTAATGAAGAAACGATAACATCTGTATACGGCGAATTTAAACATTTTTCAATATGATCAACAAATGGATCGATCATTGAAAGAAAATCATCGCCGTTTGTTTTCGATTTTTTAATTAATTTATGTAATAAATTCAATGTCCAAGAAATCAAACAATGAATATTCGTTTTTTTCGTTAATTTAATCGCTTGTGCGACACGTGCAAGACCACGTTTTGGTTCAGCTGGTACCAAATGATATTGATTTCTTTCTTCAACGATCTTCTCAATTGAATTCAACGGTTTTTTCGTATTCGTTTGTTTATCTTCATCGATATTTTCATCTGTTTTTGTTAATAAATGATAAATAAATGTCAATAGTGTTTCCAACGATAGATTCGTATTTGAAATTAAACCTGATTGAAAACGTTGTAAACATTTTTCACATTTCGTTATTTGTCTCGAATCACTGTTGGAAAACAATTGTTGACGTAACGGTTCGACACAATGAAATAATTGTTCATTCGAACGGATTAATTTGCCGAGAAGTTCGAAAACATTTGCCGTTTTATTTGTTTTCGCTTCGGGAATACTCGAAGGTTTGTACGACGAATTTTCATGTTCATTTGCTTTTGCAGATTCGGTTTTTTCTTGATTGAAAAAATCCTCGGTAAACAAATTGACAATTACTTGAACCGATGAATCGATATTAAAATCGATTTCTAAGTTCGATATATGAATGAGAATATTATGAATCGTATGCAGAAGAACAAATTGTTGGTAACCACGTTGAAGACCAGCGATGATTTCTTCGAGAATGAATTTCAAATATCGTTTGCCAAGAATAGTTATGCATTTGCAAAGACAATCTCGTGCTTGATCACGTATCGAATAGATTCGTGAACGAAGAAGTGTGATTAAATGAAGAATAACTGTTGATAAATGTTGTTCGATATATTCCGAAGGAAAAATAGCGAGGAGTTTGATGGAAATCAATGCACATGTGACAGTGAGAAGAACGGCTTGTTGACGTTGCTCTTCAATCGAAGCGTTTTTTGTTGCCAATTGATTTGTTAGACTGTCGATTGAAAATGAATTTTCACTGAGTAGATTTAAAATCATTGGAAATAAACGTTTCTCAATCGTTTGACGAATACGATCACCTGAAATATATGTTTCAATTTAAACTTTTTTCTTAAATAAAATATTCGAATTTACTTTCAGCGGTATTATCCAATTGAAAATGAAATCCATCGATAATTGCCGAGATTGTTTTGGTTAAACAACGTTTTTGTACTAAACTATATGTTTTTTTCGTTGATATTAACTGTCGAAAAAATGAAATGAACAATTGATTATATTTCATCCACGGTAATTTCTGTGTAAAAATCGTCAAACATAGAAAAACAATTTCATCGTGTATATCATCGATTTGTTCATTGAGAACATCGGTTACAAATGAAGAAATTATCGGTAGAAGATAATTTGTAATTGTTGAAAGTTGAAATTCGTTTTCCAAATGAATCGATTTCAAGCGTTTCAATGCACGTAAACGACGATGCGTTTGAACGTGCGTTATATTATTGAAAAAATCGACTTCAGCGTCTTGATAATCACGTAGACGTTTGAGATCGATCAAATCACAATTTTGACTCGAATTTCGATCGATTAAATAAGCTAAATGACGAATATATTCGAAACGAATATCCATGTTGATCGACGGTTGTTTTAATATCGAACGAATTTCACTGAGAAAAAGTCTTTCATACGAAGTTATTTGTCGAAGAAATAAACGAAGAATTTCCGACGAATATTCACGTAATGACAGATCATTTCGTGAATGATGAAGTTCATACAAACAATGATAGAATAAACAAAGACATTCCGGTTTATCACCGTCGGATTCAGTTAAATTGGCAATACGTGAAGTTAATTGTTTGTAACTATTCAAACGACGTTCGTAATCAGGTTCATCGACTTGATCACTACTCCAGGAATTCAATTCGATGAATTGTTTTAAATACCAGAGTGTATCGGCTGACATAGTTGCTGATTGATCGATGAGAACTTGAATGAATCGAACGAATTCAATTCGTTGATCACGTTGAATGATTTTAGCTGAGAGAATCGATAATAAATGAAGATATTTGTCAATTGGATTAGTCAGATTTTTAGTTAGATTTTGAAGAATTTGTAGAATTACAATATTGAAATTTTCGCCGACAGTTTTCTTTTTTTTCTTGCCAAGAATATTCTGTCGAAGTAAACGAATAAATATCGAACATAACTGTTCGATTTTGTCGATACTCAATTGTTTTTGACTGAGAACTAGAAGTATATCGAATTCTTTCGGTGTCAATGAAATCGAACTTTTTCCATCGATCATTGAACTCGATATATTCGTTAGATACGCCAATAATTGATCATTATACGAACTTAACAACGGATCATTAGGATTGATTTGTAAAATATTCCAAATAAATTCAATAATCAACTGTTTATTTTGATTCGTTATGTTTTCAGTTAATAATTGAATAAAACATTGAACAAGCTGTTGACTTGATGATCGGTTATCAAGAAATTGTTGTTTAAGAATATTTGTACTACTCCAAATATTCGTTAGTTTAAGTAAATGAACAAGATCTTGACGTTCTTTATTGGCATTTAAAAATGTTTTTTCAACTGAACATAACCAAATATCATCGATTAATTGTTGATCGAAATGATTTTGTTCATCTTGATCGAATAATTGACAAATGATTTGTAAGCCTTTGTATGACATCGAACGAAGACGTTTTATGAGAATACGAAGTCTTTTTGCTTCAATCGATGAATCCGTTTGCTGTGTGAGATAATCAAGAAAAAGAATTGTTAATAAATAAAATTTCACAATCGAATTCATTTGATGAAATACATAAACACGTAATTTTGCAAGGAAAGTTTTCAATAGACCTAACGAATGTTGAAGATATTTGAGAAAGATTTCATAGGAAGTCAAATGAAATTCTTTATTGGAATTAAATTGAATTTTTTCGTTGAACATTTGTAAATAATCATTGGATTTCAATTCATCTTGAAATGGTTCGACGATTAATTGAATAAAATATTCGAATAACGGATGGTAGAATTCATTCGATGCGAATGTTATTAAAAATTGAAAAAGATATTTTCGATTCAATTCAAAATAATCTTTTCGTCCACGTGTTGTCGAACCGAGTGCACGTTTTGTATTTAATTTACTGTAGAGTAGACGAATTAAAACAAAACCATATTGATATTTAATCGAATCGGATAGATTCGAATCGACGAGAACTCCTTGAAAAAGTTCGTGAAATGTTTTTCTCGCCGTACTCGGATTGAATATCGGCATTAAATTTTCTGAATGTGCGAGAAAATCTGAATGAATTTCTGTTTGTGGTACTTGTGTGCATGTTAATAAACATTGATAAGCTAATTGTTGAACGGAAATATCCGTTGAAAGTAATAAACGTTTGTAGAAATTATACAAACGTTCAGGTTCAAACCATTGTTTTGGATGACGAAATTGTTTCAAACATTTTAAAATACTTTCCATAGTTTTCAATGAAGATTTTTTTGTTAAACGTTTCGTTGTGATTTGTTCGATTTCATAGGATTGTTTATTTCGATTGAGAAGGCCAATAGCTAATAATTGATCGTAGTATTCATCGGCAAAAAATTCGAATACAATTGGAAAGACAAGTTTGGTTTTATTTTCACATTCATTTGGAAAACAACTGAGAATTTGAAAGAGATTTATTCGATATTGATTGTAATCAACGATCGAATTTATCGCTTCGTCATTGTGATCAACTCGAAAATACTTTCGAATCCATTGATTTTCATTGACGATCGTCGTTTCAATGGATTTTCGTTTAATTAATTGAAATTTTTCATTTAATATCGACCAAAAACAATTATGGCCAATCGATTCAATTGCTTTATTCCCGTATGAACCTACCAGTTCAATCACAATTGACCACAACGGTGTAAAATTTGCCGATAATAAACCGAGCAAATAATGCATCGAGAGATAAAGACACGATGAATAATTATTTGCTAGTAAAAATTCGACAGATAATTTTTGTAGATGGACAATTTTCGAACGATATTCGTAAACATTCAAAGGCGATTGTTCACATCGAAGACAATTGTTTAACGGATGATTTTCATTGAGTTCAAATGAACAGAGTATTTCGAGTGTTAGGAGACGAATAGTCGATTGAAATGACGAAAGATTGTCTTTTAATAGATTAACAAATCGATCGAAATCAGTTGTTATTGGTTTTCGTAGAAGAAATGCTAGACGTGTTGAAAGTAAAATGAATTCGAATGAAACATGTTTTTCGAGAATCGAATAAAAGAATGTCGATGAAAACGAATGTGAATATGTGACTAATTCAATTAAAATCAATGGAATCATTTGATTTGATTTGAGACAATGTTCGATGAGTTGTTGTTCGAACTGATGATGATGATTCGTTGGAATAGAAAATGATGAATTTGATAATGAATGTTGCAGAACGAGAGCTTTCCAAATAGTTCCATTGGTTAGATACTCGGGATTGGTTAGATTTGATAGAGATGTTTGAATGAATGTTTGAAGTTTTTCTCGAACTTCAGTAGGAAATTGATCTTGAGTTACAAATTGACTTTTTGTTTTTAATAAATCGATTTTTTCGAGAATTGTTTCATTGGTATCAGTTGAATAGATAATCATTTGTGATTTCTGTCGTTGAATAAGAATGAATTCAATAACAAAATCAAGAAAATCCTGTTGATTTGTTTGTTTCTCAAATAAATAAGTCCAAAATCGAATTGAAAATTCATTTGGTAATTTTTCATAGAATTTATCTTGAAAAATCTGTTGCATTTCCTCGCAAAGCAAACTAATCGGCGTTTGATCACTGAATCGATAGTAAATATCGAGAATATCTTTTTTAATCGGAAAGATTTTCATTAATTTCCAAACAGTTTGATAATGAATTTTCACGAATTGTTCGTCGGTATTCGATTGAACCGATGTCAAAAATTGTGAACAAATATTCCAATCATCGATCATTTTATGTTGAAGAAACAATTGAAAAATCTCGTAAAATGTTAAATAAACCAATGTATCAATCGATTGTTGTTGATTAATCGAATGAAAAACATCGAAAAAACATGTTGAAATCGTCGAACAATTCTGTTTGTTTGTATGTTCGATGAGAAGACGGAAAATAGTTTTGATTGTTGACTGTAGAAGTTCGGGTTTGACAAGAAATTGATTTAATAAACACGTGAGAAGATTTCTTGTGCAAGAATGAAATGTTGATTGAACATTTTGACATGTTTCTGCGAAGACTAGTCCAAGACTTTCGAGTTCATCATCGGTGATTTCCGTTCGAGAAAATAAATAATCGATAAATGGTTGATAATTCTCGATTTTACGTAATAGATAAGCAAATGATTCAGCTGCAAATGAACGAATATATTCAAAATTCGTTGTTAATGCTAATGGAGAAAATAAATATTTTGAATAGAGTTCATAGAGATTAGCTAAATCTTTTAACATAATTCGCCAAAGATATTTGAATAGATATGTTAAACATTGAAAGACTTGTTCAAGTAATTGTGTATTGATTTCATGTTGTTGCTGTTGTTTAGCTTTCGAACTGAGTAATAGATTGATTATATCAACAAACAAAAATTCTTTATAATAGGCATAGAAATCGCCTTGTAAATCTCGAGCCAATTGAACAATTAAATCTAATAAAGTTTCGTTTATTAATGGATTTTGTTCGTTTAATGTTTTTCGAAGATAGGCAACGATCTGTTCTCGATTGAAAACAACTTGTTCAAGTGAACCGGATAACGAACGAAGATTGTCATGAAGTTTGGAAAAAGCTTCGCTAAAATTCAATGCCGACCAATGTTCAAGCGACTGATGAAAATGACTTGTTCGTATAAGATCGTCATGTTGTTCAAGAGATGTTAGATCATCATGATAACGAATACGATGAACAACATTGATGTTAATATTGTTCAAACGTTCGTGAAGAGATTGAAAACGAAATGGACGAGATTCAATCTCGTTGGATTTCGATGATTTCGGTTTTTTAGTCATCTAAAAAGAAAGATAGTTTCAAATTTAGAAACGAGTAGTATTCTCTCTTTCGAATCTACTGCTGCACTTTTTTCGTCGAATTGGAGAGGTCGATCATGGAATATAGCTCGTATTCTATGGAGAACCAATCGATGCGATTTGCTTAACGACATCTGTCATCAAACACTAGGGCGTCGTTTCAGTGAGTGAGATGGATACATGAAATTTTATTTAGAATTATTTGAAAATAAATATATTATCATGGATATTGATAGAAAAGTAATGGATTTTCGAGATTATTGAGTAGATAAAATGTATATTTTGATGCTTTACCAATTAATCGACTACCGTTCGTATAACTTGCTAATAAACGTCCGTTTGTATCGTAAACAAACGAATTAACTTTGGTACCATCATTTTTTTCGAGATATATTCGACCAGATGCATCGAAGAACATTTGTTTACAAGTTAAATTTGCTACGAGAACCACAGGTACAGCTGATGTACCTTGAGCTAAATCTATTCGTCGAAGACCAGTTGTCGATGATATATAGAGTTGCTCGTTGATGATACGTGCCCACCAATTCACTCTACTTGAAATTGTTAAATTGAACAAAGAATCACCTGTTGTAGAATTGTGAATATATATTTTAGAATTTCCATTCGATAATACTGCGATATATCTATCGGATAGAACAGCTGGATAGTAAGTGCTACTGTCACTTGTCCAATTTCGTTCCGTACTGTAAAAGTAAAGATCATAACTAAGAGATGTTAGAAGATATTCGCCATGTAAATTCATATCGAAACTATAGCTTGATAGAGGAAATGTAATGTTATAGAGATAATTCAGTGATGGCCATTCATATATTTGAAGTGTGCCAGTAGTAAATAATGGTACATAGAAACGAGTTGAAAGAATAATAGGATAATAAGTCAGTACCGACCATTGTTGAACAAGACGTAGTTTAGTTAAAATATTTTGAATAGTTATAGGCGGTTGAATATTTTTAGGTAATCCAAAGCAAATAAATTCAGGTTCTGAGTAACCATTTGGACATAAATTGAAACTAATGACAACAGATACTATTGAACTCACACTCACAATTCTGCCAACATATGAATTTTCTTCAAACAATGCACACAATAGATCTGTTTCGAATTCATAATAATTTGCTGTTCGACAATAATCATTATTATGACATAAGTAAACACAATCATGAAGACTATCGACAGCAGAAGTACTTATTCGATGTAAATGAGAAGCCGGAATGTATTTCGAATCATGCAAGATCTTTGTGTCGGCTACTCGAATATTCTGTAAACTGAAGAGAAGATTTGTATGATAAATTAACAATAGAAAAACAGTTGAAAACATTCTGTTATTCCAGGTAAGTGCGACTATCTTTTCTAATATGGAGAACTACACTTTTATAAGTTGATGGAAAAAAAATTATTTCATTCAAAACAAAGAGTTTCCTTTTTAAGATTTTCTATCAATAAAAGTTCTTCACAAATCAAATTTGACAAATATTACTCTTCATCGTTTTCTTTTTACCGAGGACAAATTCGGTTCAAATACGAGTCACCAACTGAGTTCGATGCTGTTGTAGACCTTCAAATATTGACATGAGAATCTTCATTAATGACGTACGTATACAGATTCTATTGCGAATCATTCATGAGTATTAATTCGTATTTTGATATAATTACGCTTCGTTGAATAAACTTCCAATTCGATTGCTTCGATTTTCTTACGCATGTCTTTCTATTTATAAGCAATTGAGGAACGTCAGTAAAATATTTATCTAAAATTATTTAGAAAACAAACATTTTTGTATAGTCTATTTAAATAAATCTATTTATAATCGCATTTTGTTGCCGTTTTATTTCTACTATGAAAATATATAAAAAACAAGAAGAAGAAAAAAACAAACGTATAAAAAAGAAAGAAGACAATTCGAAAACTAG
>ERZ778024.359-NODE-359-length-81583-cov-26.808532_pt1 | contig 81583 bp, 85 predicted proteins | sample MGYA00375754_ERZ778024 | MGnify/ENA primary metagenome ERZ778024 (study PRJEB29350, sample SAMN05389827) | bioreactor metagenome | isolation source: Thiocyanate bioreactor | place: South Africa: University of Cape Town | collected 2014-02-18 ...
AATTCTCTGTACTATAGGCGCTTCCTTGCTTTTCTTCATACTTCAGAATCGACTACTTAACAATTCAGTAAAACAAAAAATGTTTTTGACTTTTTGTCTTGAATAAGATGAAAGGCATCCTATATCAATAGTATTCAACAACTCATTAAAAGATTTATGATGAAATTTATTCGATTATTCACAGCAGCTTCTTCTTATCTCAAAGCTTCTCACTTAGTCGGGCAACTGATATGACTTCACAAAATGACGACAATAAAGCTCCTAGGACAACGCCTATTGTTTCACAAGTGTAAGCGTTTACCAAACAGCATATGTTCAGTATCTACACTTGAAAAATTAATCGTGAAAAATTCTCACTTAAATCAAGTACCTGAGGGAATTATTAACCTTAAGAATCTTGTTCATATTAGCTTGCATAATAATGAACTAATATGCCTCCCCCGTGAAATGAGCTTGTTGCCCAATCTTGAATCTATTGATATCAGTCATAATGAGTTAATCGATTTACCTCCTTTTGATCCAAGGGTGAAAGTCATCAACTTTGTTAAACAAGATAATCTTGTTATTGGGCAAGTAAGTAACGCAAATCATGGACCAGCCTCTATATGGGCGGGACCGTCGCTAGTAATTGACCGAAGAAATCTTACTATGCCGAATTAAAATCTTTGGGATTACACCAGGGATAGCGCAAATCTTAACCGTTGAGCACTATAATTTTCAGTCGGCCAATGTTTTCTTAGATATCTTGAGATGCTTTACTCTTTTCCTAATAATAAGAGATTAACAGCTCAATAGGTCAACGTCCCAGAAATAAAACCTTCAAGCAGTCATTTTTCTTGATCACAAAGGAAAATGGCTGCTTCACTGCTTATTCCTTATATTTCTTTGGAAAACTTAACTTTATAGTTTTAATCCCATAAAAATTATTCGTAAGATTCTATTTGACCTTATAATACCATGTAGATACAATGAGTTATCAAATTGTATATTGGGAGTGTAAAAATTATGCCAGTAAAGACCCTTACACGCGCTGAAATTAGTGATGCGATTGCTGAAAGTATTAACTTTCCACGCCATCGTGCTATGGAAATTTTAGAACAAATTCTTGAACAGATGATTGTTGGCCTTGTTAAAGAAGGTGAACTTAAACTTTCTTCATTTGGAAGTTTTAATGTGCGCAAAAAAAGCAACCGTATCGGACGCAATCCGAAGACAGGCAAAGAAGTCATGATTACACCTCGTAAAACGATTTCTTTTCGAGCTTCTCACATCCTTAAGGATGGTGTGTCTAGGAAATAAATAAACCTTGCACGATAAAAAAACTTTTAATTGTTTTTAATAGCTTAATGAAATTGTAAGAATCAGCTTTTGGAATAACTTTTATCCGCGGTGAGAAAGCACTTTTTCTAGGTGAACCATCTTGATTATAAGCAAAATTTCGTTCAGGCGAATTTCGATCATTGTTATGATTAGCTTCAGGTCTTCTTGGAGAGGGCCTTACTGATATTTTTATACATTTGCTTTAGTAAATCTTCGTTTACTGGGCTGGCCTCTGTTGCTTGTCTAAAAGCCATGTTTATAAAGAATAACAAGAAAGGTGCTTTTTTCAATTTTATAACGACCTTAAAAAATATTCTCTAAATGAATTAGAGTTCATTTTTACCTATCTCTTTAATAAAAATTCGTCTATTTCAAAAAAATCCATTTTCTAATCATCGTAAATGCTTGAAGTTCAAATAATCTAAACTTTTACTGCATTTTACGATAGCCAACCACGTTTGAATGTCCTATAAAGAGAGACACCATTATTGATGAGGTTTTTCATGGCAGGTTCAGTAAACAAAGTTATTCTTGTGGGAAATCTTGGACGCGATCCAGAAGTTCGACATGCGCAAGATGGTACAAAAATTGTTCAACTTTCAATCGCAACTTCTGAAGCGTGGAAAGATCGTACAACTGGTGAGCGTAAAGATCGCACTGAATGGCATCGGGTTGTTGTCTTTAATGATCGTTTAACTGAAGTTTGTGAAAAGTACCTCCGTAAGGGTGCTAAAGTCTTTCTTGAAGGACAACTTCAAACACGCAAATGGACAGATCAAAGTGGCCAAGAAAAGTATACCACTGAAATTGTTCTTCCAAAATTTAGAGGAGAACTTACGATGCTTGATGCGCGTTCAGAAGGTGGCTCCTCCTCTACTTTAAGTGAGCCTTCATACGGAGGTGGACTTTCTTATGAACCCTCAGGTGGTAGTTCTCAAAGCAATCATGCTGAACCTGATCTTGACGACGAGATCCCTTTCTAATAATTAATGATTTCATAACTAAAGGAGTTGGGCCTTGACGCAAGCCACTAGTCCCTTAAGCACAGATATTACCCCAGTTTCCCTCGAAGAGGAGATGCGACGTTCTTACCTTGATTACGCTATGAGCGTGATCGTTAGTCGTGCCCTTCCAGATGTGCGAGATGGCTTAAAGCCTGTGCACCGCCGTATTCTCTATGCCATGAAAGAATCAGGAAATAACCCTGATCGTCCTTATCGTAAATGCGCCAGCGCGGTCGGTTATGTGATGATGAAATATCACCCTCATGGTAACGCCCCGATTTATGAAGCTTTAGCACGCTTGGCTCAAGATTTCTCGATGCGTCTGCCCCTTATTGATGGTCAAGGAAACTTTGGTTCCATGGACGGCGACCCGCCTGCAGCCGAACGTTACACAGAGGCACGTCTTGCAAAAGTCTCACACTTCTTACTTGAGGACATTGAAAAAGAGACTGTTCATTTTAAACCCAACTATGATGGCACGACTTCAGAACCTACTGTTTTACCTGCCCGTTTCCCTAATCTTTTAGTCAATGGTGCAGGTGGTATTGCTGTTGGTATGGCCACAAACATTCCTCCCCATAATTTAGGGGAAGTTATTGATGCTTGTTTTGCCTACATTGACAATCCTGACGTTACTGTTGATGAACTTCTTCAATACGTTCCAGGACCTGACTTTCCAACGGGCGCTGTTATTCTAGGCCGTGCAGGAATTCGTGAGGCTGCTCATAACGGTCGCGGCTCTATTATTATGCGTGGGCGTGTTCAAATTGAAGAAATTCGCAAGGATCGCACCGCCATTATCATCACTGAAGTGCCTTATCAAGTGAACAAAGCTCGTATGATTGAACGCATGGCTGAAGTGGTGAAAGAAAAGATTATTGAGGGCATTTCTGACCTTCGTGATGAATCTGACCGTGAAGGTGTTCGTGTTGTTGTTGAACTAAAGCGTGATGCCGTACCAGACGTTGTTCTCAACCAACTTTACCGTCATACGCCTTTACAAACATCTTTTGGCGTCAATGCGCTTGCTCTTGATAAAGGGCAACCCCGTCAAATGGGTCTTAAAGATGTTATCAAAGCTTTCATTGAATTCCGTGAAGATGTCATCGTGCGTCGCATTAAATTCGAGCTTAAAAAAGCACGCGAACGGGCTCATTTATTAATTGGTCTTGCGGTTGCAGTCGCTAATATTGATGAAATGATTGCCCTCATCAAAAATGCTGCTGATCCTCAAACAGCGCGTGAACAAATGATGGCAAGAACGTGGCCTGCATCTTCTATTGCGCCTCTTATTGAGCTTGTCGCTGAGCCTGGAAATACTTTTAGCAATGGGACTTATCGACTTTCCGAAGCGCAAGCCAGAGCCATTTTAGATCTAAGATTGCACCGCTTAACAGGCCTTGAACGTGATAAAATTGCTGAAGAGCTTCAACAAATTGTTGACCAGATTAAAGACTATCTTTCAACTCTTGGATCACGTGAAAAACTTTACGCTCTTATGCGTCAAGAACTTGTCGAAGTAAAAGATCAATTTGCGACACCTCGCCGTACAACAATTGAAGATGCTTCTGGAGAAGTGGATATTGAAGACCTCATCCAATGTGAAGATATGGTCGTCACAGTCAGTCAGAACGGTTACATTAAGCGTGTGCCACTCTCAACTTATCGTGCGCAAAAGCGTGGTGGTCGTGGTCGTTCAGGAATGTCAACACGTGAGGAAGACTTTGTGCGCGATGTCGTGGTCGCCGATACACATACGCCTGTTTTGTTCTTCTCTTCAGGTGGAAAAGCTTTCATGCTGAAGGTTTATCAATTACCGCAAGGCACGCCACAATCTTTAGGAAAACCCATTATTAACGTTTTACCTTTTGAGCAAGGCGAGACAATTGCGACCGTTCTTCCGCTTCCTAAAGATCCTGAAGAACTCAAGAATATGTCTATTGTATTTGCGACTTCATCAGGAACTGTTCGCCGTAACTCGATTGATGATTTCTTAAACGTTAGAGCTAATGGAAAAATTGCGATGAAACTTGAAGATGGCGAGCAACTGATTGCTGTTCGAGCTTGCCATAATCATCAAGATATAATGCTTTCCTCCAAAGAAGGACGCAGTGTTCGTTTCCCTGTTGAAAGTCTTCGTGTGTTCGCAAGCCGCAGTTCGACAGGCGTACTTGGAATTCGCTTAGCCTCGGGCGATCGCGTAATTTCCATGAGCATCCTTGAGAGCGCGCGTGCCACTATTGAAGAACGTGATGCCTATATTCGTCAATCTCGCAAACTTCGAGGTGGTGATGAAACTGAAGTTGAAGAAGTAGAAGAAATTTCAGGAGATTCAACTTTCGAACTCTCACCTGAACGTTTTGCTGAACTCGAAGCCAGTGAGCAATTCATTCTCTCAGTCACTGAAAACGGCCTTGGTAAAAGAACATCGGCTTATGAATTCCGTGTCACCAACCGTGGTGCGCAAGGCGTGACAAATACGAAATTAACCTCAAAAACTGGTAAGATCGTTGCCTCCTTTGTGGTTGAGAATGATGATCAGCTTGTTCTCGTGACGAATACAGGACAACTCATCCGTCTTCCTGTAAAAGATATTCGCATTTGTGGCCGCCAAGCCCAAGGCGTCATGCTTTTCCGAGTTGATAATAATGAACAAGTTGTCTCTATTGCACGAATTCCAAGTCAAGGAAATGAAGAAGAAGACGAAGGAGAAGAAGGAGCAGAAGAAGAGGTTTTAGACTCTTCCCCTGAAGTTCCTTCCGCATCTTAACGAGGAAAACACTTAAGGAAAGTTTTTATGCTAAAATTACTTAGCTTTTTAAGCCTGTTATGCTTCCCTTTTAATTCAGCTTACAGTCTTGAAAAAATTGGCTTCCCTCCTGCGTTGATTGGAGATAATACACACGTTGAAGTCTATACGTTTATTGCCAACGCTTTAAAAGAAGCCCCCACTTTCTCTCAAACTGAACTTCAGGGAAAAAAACAAGCAGAGATAGACCACCAGCATAATATGAATTGGAAAACTCATTATGCAGAAATTATTGAAGGTGAGATCGCCTCTTTATTAAAAATTCTTTGCAACAATTATCCAACCTGCCAAGAGATTACAATTTACCAACGAGATGGGCTTGGTATTGCAACAAGCGGGCTTAAAACTTCACTTGATCTTTCTAAACGTAGTTCAGATTTTTCAAGAGGCATTTTAAGTGACCAATTGATGCGTGCGCTTGGCACATATTCTTACAAAGCTAAGAATGGCCATGAATATCAAGACTATCTGTTTGCTATTTATTTAGATTCAAGACAAAACGCTTATATTGCCAATACTCAACAACAGCCTCAAGATAAACTGATTGGATATGTCAGTTGCCTCATAAACTCAAAACCTTTCTAATTTTACGGATTGCTTATTAGTTCAGAATCAGTAAATAATCACCGATCATTTTGATCTCATCAAGGAGGAAATAATAATGCGAAATAACTTATTGAAAAACAAAGTATTTTTTTCTTTTTTCAGTTTAGTATGCCTATGGTTTTCATCCTCTATTTATGCTTCTCCCAACTTAGAAGAATTAGGTTCCCTAGAATGGGTGAAATCAAAAATTGCAACCTATCCTGAACTTGAATGGTTACTCGATAAAAATGTTCAACACACTCAAGAAGGGAAAGCCGAACAATTCTCACATAGTTGGTCAAAAAAGCTTACAGGCTTTCATTATCCCGAGTTTGAAAGAACGATTTTAAGTCTTGTTTGTCTTTATTTAATTGCAGATGGGAGTGATATTGCTTATGACCGCTTTACGAATCTTCAACCTGCAACCGAGAAACTGACACGTGATTCTTTTCAAAAATTAAATAGTTTTGCTCAGTCGATTATTCAAAATGATCCTCAACAACTTCAACTCCTTGAAATCAACCTTATCTTGGGAGATATGGGTAAAACTAAAACGGCCCATGAAAAAGCTCTAAAATATGGCATTACTGAGGCTGATCATGATCTCTTCTTGGACGAATGTCTGGAAAAATGTCCCGAAATTTTTATTACTTTTCAATCATTAACGCCTGAACAACAAAAGAAAATTAAAAAAGCAAAAGGTCTTGTTCATTTAGGGCACGTTACCCATGTTGAAGGCGGTCCTGAAATTTTAACACAATTAAAGAAATCCGGCATTCTTGAAGATAATCCTCAAGATTTTGACTTTGAAATGCTAACGCATATATGTGATGTCAGTGCTGCCCGAGGACATGAGGATAACACTAGTTCAAAAGTCATGACAGAAAATGTTTTAAAAACACTTTTTGCCGTGAAAGAGGCGTTACATTATCTAGCCAATCATACTGAACATGAAGCTTTAAAGAAATACTTGGCCACCCGTGCTGAATGGTTGGGATTAGATAAAGACTCAAATATAGCTTATCTTTTAGCGCGTGTAAGTGCGATGATAAGGCTTTATACGAAAGAAGATGGTACAGCTCTTCAACACGCTTTTCAAAAACTTAACCCATCTCAGAAAGCCCTTATTGCTTCTGAATACGATCCTCTTATTTACCGAAAAGAACGAACACCAACATATGTGCCCGCTGTACTCGTTAACCTCATGGGGACATATACAAAACAAAAACTTTCAAGGAAAATGGCAATCCATAAATCTTTGGAAAATGGCCTTACGTTAATTTCTCATATTTTACATGACTATCGTGATAACCGTGCCAATCATCCTTATGATCCTAATTTAACGCTTAGTTTCAACAAAGCCGCAGGCCAACTTAGAGACACCCCAGCATTAGCAGAAAACGCTAGTTTTATGATAGATACTCAGGGAAATGTAGAGCTTAAGTCGTTTATGGAGAAAAAGTATAAATAATGCCAAATCAATCTTCACAAAGAATTGCCGTTTATCCTGGAACCTTTGATCCAATTACAAAAGGTCACCGTGATATTATTCAAAGAGCTGCATTGCTGTTTGATAAAATTATTATCGCGATTGCTATTAATGCTGGTAAGAACCCTATTTTCTCTCTACAAGAACGCTTGCAACTGGTGCAACATGAAATTGAAGCTCTTTCAACGGAAAAGAACATCAATAATCTTAGTGTGCAAACTTTTGATACGCTTCTCGTTAATTTTGCAAAACAGGTTAATGCTCGCATTTTGATTCGGGGTTTAAGAGCTGTATCTGATTTTGAATATGAACTCCAACTTGTTGGAATGAATACTTCGCTTTATCCTGAACTCGAGACTATTTTCTTAATGTCATCAGAACGTTATCAATTCATTTCTTCAAGCATGATTAAAGAAGTTGCTCAATTAGGAGGGGATGTTACCCCTTTCGTTTCTCATTTTGTGGCTCAAAAATTACTTGAAAAAGCACTAATTATTTAAAAGTTTCTTTACATCTTCTTTTTTTGCTTTAGTGTTATGTAAAATTTGAATTAATTTTTTTTAAATTTAAGGGAGGGAACCTTGAAAAAATTACATTTATCTTTAACTGCTATGGCTGTGCTTATGCTTACAGGTTGTATCGATGAGCCTGTATCTCAGTCTTCAGAAAAAGCATTGACTCAAGAAAAATCATTGGAGCAAATTCTTTCTGAAAAAGCCAACTCTGAAGAGAAAGGGCTTGTCAAAGAAGGAATTCAAGCCTTACTTGCAGCTAACTATGAAGAAGCTTCACAGAAGTTTAACATTGCTCTTGTAGATGATCCTACAAACTCTTGGCTCCATACGCTTAATGCGATGGCTTATCAGCTATTAGCTCGTAAAGGCGATGTCTCTCAACTTGAAATTGCCGAAGCAGGTTATAATCAAGCGCTTAAGTTTGAACCTTCAAACAGTATCGCTTCTTTGCAATTAGGCCGTGTTAAAAAACAACAAAAAGACTACAAAAGAGCGCAAGAAGAGTTTGCAAATGTTCTTTTAATTGAACCAAATAGCTTACCTGCTTTATATGAGCTTGCTTCAACCTCATATTACCTTGGAGATATTAAAACTGCTCAAGCTGCTATTGAACGTTATGTTAAGGCAGCTCCTAATAAAGCAGAAGCTTATCGTGCTGCAGGCATGATTATGGCGGCCGCAGGTAAATCTCCAGAAGCAAATGCTTACATAAAAAAATATGAGAGTTTGGCAGAGAATAAATCTCAGGCCAAATTTGCTAAGCGCCGTGCAGATGAATGGAAGCGCCTCTATGACAGCGGCATGATTATGCTTGCTCAAGCTGATGCTACTGCTGCTGGAGGTGATGCTCCTAGTGCTACTACTGCCCCAGATCAGAATGCAAGCGCTACAGGTCCAGCGAATGAGGGCTCACCTGGAAATACTCCAAAGCAAGCCGCAGTCCCTGAAGCACCTGCTGGTCCTCAACAAATGGTAGCTATTGACGCTATCGTTATGCGCGTGAGTGAATTAGGACAAACAAAAAAAGGGAATAATATTTTAGAAAACTTTTCCTTAACACTTGCACCAGGGACACATATGTACGCAAGGGCACGAGGTATTCCAGATCCTAATAATTCAAAAACTATAAACGCCGATGGAACAAGTACCACAACAATTAATGACCCTGGTAATATTGATTTCCAAGGCGTTCCAATGTTCCCTGGAGCTACTAATTTAGCAGCCACAATAGCGGGAGGTGGATCTCCTCTCTCAGTCTCACGCCTTTTTACTCAAGGAATTTCTTTTGGAAGTGTTAGTTATAGCTTGAATATTGCCAACGCTTATAATGAACGCATAAAAGTACTAGATCGCCCTTCAGTAACCACGATTGTCGGTAAGTCTGCTGAATTCTACGCTGGAACTGACCTGGCTTTAGGGTTGTCAGGCCAATTTGGTGGTAACGTTGCAAAAACACCAACAGGTATCACAGTTAAAGTGACGCCAATTGCTTTAGTAGGAGACCGTATTCTTCTTGAAATCGAAGTTCAGGGTAGTTTAACACCAGCAATCATTCCTGAAGATACAACGAAAACTTTTACGCGAATTCAAACAAGCCATGTTAAAACAACTGTTGAAATGAAACTGGGCGAAACTCTCATGCTTGGCGGAATTAACTCTCATGAGGATCAAAATTCAAAGGATGGCTTCCCTCTTCTTCAAGACATTCCTGTTATTCAGTATCTCTTTTCACAAGAAGTAACCAGTAGCTTCCGTAAGTCCGTTACATATCTAATCACGCCAAGATCCCATGAAAAGAACATGGCCGCTATTAAACAGGCCTTTACGAACCCAACAGATGGTCCAACAAATCTCACTGAGCTTGAGATGCGTAATAAAGATTGGTTTGCTCCCTATAATAATAATCAAGTCATGATTCTTAAATACGCTGCTCCTTTTTATCGTGAATTCCGCACGGGCGACATTACTCCCATTGTTTGGTGGCAAGATGAAGATTTCAACGAGCAAATTACTCAGATCGCAAGCTTTTTATACTACTAAAGAACTTTCAAGATAAAAAAGGGCCGGGGTTTTAACACCCCGGCCAAGTTTAAACAGGGAGGCTTCACGTCTGGGAGACGTAGGACCAAAGAACTTGTCTTTGCCCCTTTTTCAAGCTTTGCGCTCGAAAACTCAAAAACTCTTTGAGAGTAAAACTCTCTATGCTTTTGTTGTAATACTTTTCGTCAAGAATGAGCAGCATAATTTTTGCAGACCCCCTCCTCTAAAAAAGCATAACCTTCTAAAAAGAAGACGAATTTTGTATTTAACTCTAGAATATTATCTCACTATACTAAGAAAGGAAAGAATTTTCAAATTAGTGCTTTCAAATACTTAACATATAACTTCTAAATTGATCTTTGACGCATAGCATCAAAAAATAAATCTCCCTCAAAGTGACTTTAAGCTATAATTTAATCTCATTATGCTGATGAAAAAATTTAGTAATTTGGGTAAGGCAGAATGAATTTTAAAGAAAAGTGTAAGCTTTCCTAAAATAATCGTCTCAGCTTGAACCTTAAAAGAAATTACAGTCTAAAACTTCTTTATTAATTCGTTGCTTCTACTTTAGCTTCTTCTATATTTGTACTTAAGTTTTTAGAACGATGATTCCATGTTAAAGAGAAAAAGAAAGCACCAATAAGAGATGTTATGATAAAAAGAATGAAACCTCCAGGCCATCCATAATTTTCTACAATAGCACCAATTCCTACCCCTGAAATCGCCGACCCCGCGTAAGCAAAGCTTCCTGTGAAGCCAATAGCCATCCCTACGGCACGTTTTGAGGTTAAATCAGCACATGCAACCCCAGCAAGAACCTGTGGACCATAAACAAGAAAACCGGCAACCATGAGAGCAAGTGTATCTAAGAAAGGATGTCCTTTGGGAATAAGCCAGATCGCAAAAAGGCAAAGAGAGAGCCCTAGAAGGAATAAAGCACCAACAGGACCTCTTCTCCCTCCAAATACTCGATCAGAGAACCAACCAGCAAGAATTCCTCCTAATAACCCCGCAACTTCAAAACCAGCTGTTTGCCAACCAGCAACAAGCAAAGTAACACCCTTAAACTCTTTAAGAAATGTAGGTGCCCATGTAAAAACACCTATCCGAGGAATATAAAGACACATATTTGCAATGCCGATGTACCAGACAAGTTTATTTCCAAAAACTTCAGTAAGTACTTCGCGAACTGTTATTCTTTCACTTGATTCGTTATTAACACCATCTCCTTTATATTCTTCAACAGGAGGTAACCCGACTTCCTGCGGCGTGTCTCTAAGACGATTAAAGATATATATCGAAAAGACTAAGGCAAGAATAGAAGGAACGATAAAGGCTGCGCGCCAGCCAAAAATCTCTATAAGATATCCTGCTAAAATAAGTATGACAGCCGCTCCAATTTGATGGGAAGAAGCACATAAACCCCATTTTGTTCCTAATTCTTTAGGACTAAACCAATGCGTTAACATGCGTGCTGCTGGCGGCCATCCCATCGATTGGAACCAGGCATTTATTCCCCAAATGAATCCCATGGTCCCTAACCCCACACCTAATCCCATAAAAATACTTACGATGGCAGATAGAAATAAACCTATGGACATGAAATAGCGCGCATTTGATCGGTCGCTTAAGTAACCATTAAAGAATTTTCCAACCCCATATACAATTGAGAAAATTGTAACCACCCAACCGAGTTCAACTTTTGTATATCCAAACTCTTCCATTAAACCAGGCATCGTCATCGAAAAGTTCTGCCGCACCAGGTAATAAGCAGCATAGCCAATGATAGTTGAATATAAAATGCGAATCCGCCAATAACGGTAGCTATTCTTCTCTATATTAGAAAGCTTCTGAAATGTTTCATAAAGATCTTGAGTTATCGCTTTGGCGATGGACATTTTTTATCCTCTTTAATCTAAAACGTGGCATGATCCTAACGAATCGTGTGCGAAATGCAACCCAGTTTTTTACATTGACCAACTCGGCAATCTTTTTTAAGTTGTTTCTAAAGAAAAATCAAGGTAGTGAAAAGAAAACAAAATTAAAAGGTTTGATTTGACAATACCTCACTCTTATTCAATCAGTCAGTTCCCTGCGATACGCCTACGTCGGCATCGTCGTACAGAATGGATACGTCAGCTTGTAGCAGAGACAGCTTTAAGTTCAAACGATCTTATTTGGTCCGTTTTTGTCCGTGAAGAAAGTGTATCACCAAGAATTAAAGGCATGCCTGATGTCGAGCGTTTTACGATTCCACAACTTCTTGAGGCTGCAAGTAAGGCTCAAGATCTAGGAATCAATGTTTTAGCCCTTTTTCCAGTTATTCCTTTTGAAAAAAGATGTGAACAAGCGGCAGAAGCGCTGAATGCAGAAAATGTGCTTTTAAAAGCTATTCGAGCTCTTAAGCAATCCTATCCTAATCTCGGGATTATTTCAGATCCTGCTTTAGATTCTTTCACAAGTCATGGACATGATGGACTTCTTGGAGATGACGAAGATGTTGCGAATGATGAAACGATACAAATTTTATGTAAACACGCTTTGTTTCAAGCAGAAGCCGGCGCAGATATTGTTGCGCCTTCTGACATGATGGATGGAAGAATTGGTATGATTAGACAGTATCTTGATACTTACGGATATAAAGATGTTGCAATTATGTCTTATGCAGCGAAGTATGCATCAGCTTTCTATGGTCCCTTCAGAGAAGCTTTAGGGTCAGATAAATGCTTGGGCAAAAAAAATAAAAAAACTTATCAGATGGATCCTGCAAATGCACTTGAAGCTCTTCGTGAAGTTGCATTAGATATTGCAGAAGGAGCAGATTCTGTTATGGTCAAGCCTGGACTTGCATACTTAGACATCATTCAACAAATTAAGCAAAAATTTATGGTTCCAACCTTTGCTTTCCACGTAAGTGGTGAATATGCTATGCTTAAGGCCGCAGCAGCTCAAGGAATGATTGACTACAACAAAACACTTCTTGAGGTTATGTTATCATTTAAAAGAGCTGGGGCAGATGGTGTTCTTTCATACAGTGCTTGTGAAGTGGCTAAACTTTTAAATGAATAAAATTATTTTATTTTCTTTTTGTTGCGTTCTTTCAAGTTGCGTTGGTTCTTATATTGTTTTTGAAGATGATGATCCTAAAGCTTTTGAAACTTTACATGCGGTTCCAGAACGCTATAATTTTACACCTCTAGAAGTATATACAAAAGAAGAACAACAGCTTAAAAATGAGTATCAAAAAAATCTTCTCGAAGGTGAAGAGATAAGAAAAAAGGCGCCCTTGTTAGGAGATCCCCCTCACAAGTGACGCCTTCTAAAGAGAAGTTATTAGTTGCTATTCGCTTATTTTAACAAAGTACTTCTCTTTATCTCAAAGTCATTCACATAAATTTAATTTGTGGGGGTTGTCTATAAATTGACTTTTGGCTTCCCTCTCCTCTTATTTAGAATAAGTCTCGAAGCTCGCGCAGCCCCCTCCTGCAATAAAACCCACTTTATTTAATGAGTTTAAGATAGAAAAAGAAACAGGTGTAGAAAAGTTTAAAAGATAAATTGCTTTCTACTCAAGGATTCATTCACGATAAGTATGCATGATACTTTAAAACTAAGTGTATATGACGTCCATATTTTTAAAAAATTCTATAAATCTAGTATTGCAAAAAAGCAAGGTTTTTTACTTAAACATCTAAAAAGATTAGAAAATTTAAACTTCTTCTGAACACTTTATTTTATACAAATTTATTTGTTAACCACAAAAAAAATAGTGGTTGACCAATTAATCATCTTTGCCTATTGTTTTTGAAAAATAGAAACCAGGAAGAATCTTAATCAAGATGATTCAAAAAAAATTGAGTACAATTTTATTTTTTATGAGCTTTGCAGAGATAATAAGAGCTGTCATTTGTGTATCATATGCCACAGTAATTTCAGACGAAACAGACGCTCAAAATCCTATACTAGCGCATAACCTTCAAATTCCTATTAGTTCAAGTGAAAGAACCATTGATTATCTTACGGCACCAGCTGGTACATCCCTTATAGAAATACCCCACCAAATTTCTCAAGCAAGACAAAGTAAAGGATTATCTCCTTATATACCCTTAAATCAACAAGATGAGCTTTTGAACTATACTTGGTACGTAAATAATAACTTGTGCGAGGAATGTCCTATGCCTGGCAAGATAATTAAAATATATAGCCAAAAAGGACAAAATGTCACACCTGGGCAAGAGCTTTGTAAGATTGAATCCATGAAAATGGAACATACTATTAAATCTACAATTGATGGAGAAATAATTGATATTTTAGTGCAAGACGGAGATCAAGTTGGAATACAACCAATCTTAAAATTGCGCCCTTTAAAATGGAAATCTATAAATTTTCAAGATATTTTAGATAATCAAAAAATTTTAAGTACCTTCTTTCCTTGGGAATCATCTCGTGTAAATGTGCCACCTGCAGAAGACTTAACAACTATTTTATCTGAAAATACAGAAAAGCAAGCTGAGCCTTATGAACCTGTTTCTATTCCAGAAATTACAGATGCCGAATCTGTCGTTGTCATCATTGATCAATCAATTAAACCATCCTTACCTTTTAATTCAATAGAAGAAAGCTTAGTACCTATTATATCTAAAAATAATAACTTTCCTTCTAAAGACTTAAAGATATCCAAACAACTGACCTTGTTACCCTTTGTTTCTAAACTTCAACCAGAAATGGATTCAGCGTTTCCTGAAAAAATGGTGCCCCTTTCTACGACAGCTGAAAAACAAATAGCTCTCTCACCGCTTATTTCTGTTGCTCACGCAACAAAAACTAAATCTATAATTTTAACTAAGGTGGAACTCTTCAAAGCCTCTTTACTTAGAGATAGAATTAAGAAAAAAACTTATTCTGTCCAAAACAAGAATATTACTGCCAGAAAATATTATAAGGATTGGTTTAGAAATTTTCCGCCCCAAAAACTAAACCTACCAAACTTTATGACGTTTAAAAAAATCCCTAAAAATCTTTATTTATTAATAACTTTATATTGTTTTGCTTTATTTATAGCACGAGTTAAAAGAAGAGAGATTTCTCTACAAACTAAGCAGCCAAAAAAATTCATACAAATGTTCCATAAGCAAGCTCTAAATCAGAATTTCTCTTCTGTAAGACACATTAAACTTGCTTAGTCCTTTAAAAGAGAGGTATCACCATACGAAAACTTCTGAATGCTTCCTGCCGCATTTTCTACAAGAAGAAAACCTTGATGATCTATCCCACGAGAAATTCCAACTACTTTACTTCCCCCTATATCAAGAGAAACTTTCTGATTTTTAAGTAAATCATACTTTTCCCATTCAGCTAGAAAAACTTCCAGGCCTTTATGATTAAATACCTCTAGACCTTCAAGCATGGTGAGTAATATATTTCCTATAATAATATTGCGATCTAATTTTTCTTGAACAACATGCTCTAAAGAAATCCATGGTTGGTCAAGATCAACAAGTTCAATATCCTTCATATTTACATTTAAGCCAATACCTATAATTGCCTGACAATTCCCATAAGCTTCTCCCATTAACTCGATAAGAATACCTCCCATTTTTCGATTATTTATGTAAAAATCATTTGGCCATTTTAATTGTATTTTAATTTTAGGATTACACGCTTCAAGAGCATTTGCTGTTAATATAGCGACAACTAAACTAAGCCCTGACATTTCTCCGATATCTTTTTTAAAAACACCTGAGAAACTACAGTAGATATTGCGTCCAAAAGGCGATACCCATTTTCTTCCTAAACGACCTCGCCCCTTTGATTGATACTCAGAAAGACAAATTGTTTGAGTTTTGAAGGGCATTTTGCTTTTTAAATAATGACTTGTTGATTCAAGTGATTCAAAAATTTCTAAAGAAATTTTTTTGTCTGAAAGAAAAGGCTCTATTTTCTTTTGATCCAATAACAGTAGGGGCTCTTTTAACTGATATCCTTGAGGCTTGGACTGAATATCAATGTTGTATTTGTGGAGCCGTTTAACAACTTTCCAAACAGCTGTACGTGAAATTCCTAAAGCATTGCCAATATCAATACCAGAGTGACTTGTTCCATCATTGAGAATATTAAGAACTTGAGTGACTGTTGAAGAAAGTTTATGAGACATTATACATTCAAGAATTAAAACAGTTAATAATATTCTTTTTCATATACAATATTTCGTACCAATTGATAAACATATCTATGACAAAACTAAAAAAGCTTTTAAATTAAGATTTTTTTAAGGGACAATCTAACATTTCTTCTCTTAAAATTGAATAGACATCCATATCCCAATGCTTATCATGTCGGAATAAGCGTCCTCTAAGACATCCTTCAAACGTCATGCCAAGCTTTTGCATAACCCGTGAAGATGCTTTATTCTCTGAGATACACTAGGCCATAATAAGATGAGGCTTTTGACTTTCAAAAGCATAATCCACGAGTGCTTGGGCCGCTTCAGTCATCAATCCTTGGCACCAATATTCCTTAGCCAAAGCATAGCCTAGTGACATTACATTATCTTTTTTTGCTGCCAACTACATCCAATCGTACCGATAACAAAATTTTTTTCTTTAAGTACAATGCCATATGGTTCTAATTCACCTTGAGCATACTTTTTAAAAGCATAATTTTGTACAAACTCCTGCGTATCTGTCTGAGTTTTATGCGTCTCCCAAGTTACATACTTACTAACCTCTGAATCTTTAGCATAAGCATAAACATCCTCAACATCTTCAAGTGTTAAAGGTCTTAAATAAAGACGAGACGTTTTAATAAGCTTAAGGGTCATTTTTTACTCTACTCATTTTACATTTATAAAAAAAATGCCTTAACAAAATAAGGCATTTTTAAAACTTTTTATGAACAAAAATTTAAGGAGATAAAAACTTATTTTTTAGCACCTCGTCTTAAAAAGGTTGGAATTTCTAATTCCTTTTGTTCAGTATTTGCGGCCATCCCTTGAGCAGACAACTCTTGATCATCACTATCAAGTGAGTCAGTAATAATCATAGGTTCAATTTCAGACTTCTGCGGTTTTGATCCTCTCATGGTTTCTGCAACTCTCTCAAAAAAGCCAAGTTTACGTGATTTTTGTGCCTCAAAATTAACTTCTTTATTCTCTCCAAATACCTGTCCTTCTTCAGTATCAAGAATAAGAGGTTTTGGTTCTTCTGAAGAAAAAGATTCTTCTGTAGGTTGCTCTCCCTCAAAAGCATTAACTTCATAATCATCAGGTTTATAAGTGGGATTAAAAAGATCGTTTTCTTCTTCTTTCTTACGCGTAAAAAAGCCATGGACAACAGACTTGTCGATTTTCGTCTCGTGCAAAACATTAGCTTTTTGTTTTGCTTCTTCAGCTTTTCTTGCTTTCATTGCTTCACTTTCAATGCCTGTCGCAACTACAGATACACGCATACGACCATTCATTTGTTCATTAAAGGTTGAACCGAAAATGATATTCGCATCTGGATCAACTTCTTCACGAATACGGTTGGCAGCTTCATCAACTTCAAACAAAGTCATGTCCATTCCACCCGTAATATTGATCAGTAGAGCTTGTGCACCCTTCATTGATACATCATCAAGCAAAGGATTTGAAATAGCTGCTTCTGCCGCTGCAATCGCCCGGCCCTCACCTTCTGCTTCTCCTGTGCCCATCATGGCCTTACCCATTTCCATCATAACGGCTCGAATATCAGCAAAATCAAGGTTGATAAGCCCCGGCATAATCATAAGATCAGTTATCCCACGAACACCAGAATGTAAGACGTCATCTGCCATTTTAAAAGCTTCAGCAAATGTTGTTTTATCATTCGCGACCCGAAAGAGATTTTGGTTAGGAATCACAATTAAAGTATCAACATACTGCGCAAGTTCCTCAATCCCATACTCAGCAGTTCTCATACGATGACGCCCTTCAAAATGGAATGGCTTTGTCACAACAGCAACTGTGAGAATCCCTTGTTCACGAGCAAATTGAGCAACAACTGGAGCAGCTCCTGTCCCAGTTCCTCCACCCATTCCTGCTGTAATAAAGACCATATTGCTGCCCGTTAAGAGTTGAGATAATTCTTCATGTGATTCTTCAGCCGCAGCCCGTCCAACTTCAGGTCTTGAACCTGCGCCTAATCCTTGGGTAACTTTTGTCCCTAATTGGATACGATAAGGCGCTGCAGCTTGCTCTAGCGCTTGAGCATCTGTATTGCATACAACGAACTCAACACCTTGTAGATTCGAACGTATCATGTTGTTAACGGCATTTCCTCCTGCTCCACCAACGCCAACAACTGTAATTTTTGGTTTCAACTCTACGTTTTGATGAACTGATGACGTGCTGGCTCTACTCATATTTTTTCTCCAATTTGTCGATACTAAAGGGTCATTATTTTATTGATGCAGTCTAAAATATATTTTTATTAAATGCTACAAATTCTCACGCAACCAAGAGCCAATTTGACTAAAAAATTGATTAACTCCATTTTGGCCTTGTTTTTCAGGTAATTCTGTCAAATTATTCTGCGTCGTTTTACCATACATCATAAGGCCAGCACAGGTTGAAAACATTGGGTTTCTCGATCCTTGTTCTAGGCCTAGTAAATGCAGAGGTTTTCCAAGACGACCTTGCTTTTCAAGAATCAAGTTAGCAAGTTGATTTACACCTGCTAATTGGCTTGCTCCCCCCGTTATCACTAATCTTTTACCTGCAATTTTATGAACGCCCGCTGCTTTTATACGATCTCTGATAAGCTCGAACGTCTCCTCAATTCTGGGACGAATAATTCGAACTAACTCACCTCTCGTTATTTGGCTCCCTTTATGGTTTTCATCCTCTCCTATTTGAGGCACAACGATTTTTTCACGATCATCATTTGAAGACACCATTGCACTTCCATAAAGAGCTTTAAGGCGCTCAGCATGAATCATAGGTGTTGCAAATCCTCTAGCAATATCTGCCGTAACGTGCGCTCCACCAACTAGAATAGTATCTGTATAATAGAGCTGAGAATCATGAAAGACTGCAATAGAGGTTGTTCCTGCTCCCATATCAATTAATGTTGTGCCCAGTTCAAGCTCATCTTCAACTAATGTAGCAAGACCTGATGCATAACTTGAAGAAACAAATCCTGAAACAGCTAGATGACATCTTTCAACACAAGCCGCAAAATTGCGCAAAATGGAAGGATGAACTGAGATAAGAGAGATTGAAGACCGTAAAGTCTCACCAAACATTCCTCGAGGATCTTTAATCCCATGTGAATCGTCAATATCATAACCCATGGGAATCATATGAATAACATGATTACCACTTCTTTCAACTTCTTGACATGCTTGTGCTGCGATCTTTTTGAGATCCGCAACATCAATAGCATGACCTGAAATATTTGCTTCTATTCGTAAAGAGTGGGCTTTAGTAATTGCAGGTGATACACTTAGAAAAACTTCTTGCAATGTTTCTTCTGCCATCTGTTCTGCTGCATGAATCGCTCTCACTACAGAGGCCGTTAATGCTTCCATATCAACAATCATTCCAGCTTTGAGTCCACGAGATGCCTGATGACCATAACCGATGATTCTAAGTTTCCCACTAGCATCTAAACGCGCAATTCCACAAGAAACTTTAGATGTCCCAATATCTAATCCAGCAATTGTATCCTTGACGGCTAATTTTCGATGTTTACGAAAAGATAAAAGGCTCATGGTATACTCATGTTTGCTTTGATGATAATTTAACTTCAGCTGCTTCAGGAGCTAACTGGAAATAGACTTTATCCTCAAATCTCAAATCAATAGCAATAACATTTTTATCGCTGATCTTGCGACTTTCTTCTAGGTTTACAAAGTGCGTAAGGCTTTGTTTAATTTTTCCTTCTCCAAGCTTAAGCTTTAAACGGTTATCTAACATGAGATCCCACCTTCTTTTCCCTAAATAAATTGCACCTGTCACTCTTCCAATAATAGTTGGAAACTCTCTTAAGACTGAAAATAATTGAGGCGCATTTTTAGGTGCTTCTTCTCCTGTTAAAATTGGCAAACTTTGGAAAGGACTATCTTTAGGAATTGCAAAATGATGACCTTGATCATCAACCAAATAAAATATTGCTTTTTGCTGCCATAAAGCAATTGGCTTATATTCTGCAAGCCGTACATAGATTGTAAAAGGCCAACGCCTTTGAACCGTTGCTGTTCGAACCCAAGATAAAGCCTCAAGGCGCTTTTTTATTTCATATAAATTTGATGCAAAAAGTGAATCTCCTTGTTGAATGTTAACAGCGTTCAGAATATCTTTCTGCAAAGTCAGACTTCGTCCTTCCACAATTAAATCATTAACTTGAAAACCAATTCGTTTAAAAAAAGTATGTCCTCTCAAAGTGACATTGTTCGCAAAAGCATCTATAGTTGTCATTAAAGGTTTCCATAACAAGACACCACTTATTATGAGCGCTGCTAATGATATTAGCCGCCAATTTTTCTTATCTTTCCATAGAGGATAAGTTTGTGTCTTTGATGAAGACGTTCTCGCCATTGTTTTGGGTTTAGAACGAGGATTTAGTGAGGATATCGGGGATTTTCGATCATCCATTCCAACAAGTCTCCATAATTCATCCCGTGATAGGCCACAATTTCAGGAACGAGTGATAAGGGGGTTAGTCCTGGTTGGGTATTCACTTCCAAAACATAAAATTTAGCGGGGTTTTGCGTATCATCATATCTTAAATCCACTCTCGTTACGCCTTCACATCCAAGAGATTTATGCGCTTTGAGTGCCCATTCTAGCGCTTCTTGATAAGCATTTTCTGGAATCGCCGCAGGCATAATATGCTCTGCATAACCATCTGAATATTTTGCGGTATAATCATAAAACTGCTGTTTAGGACGGATTTCAATGGCGCCTACTGCTTGATCTCCTAAAATTGCGACTTGCACCTCTCGACCTGGGATATACACCTCAACTAAACATTGATCACCATACTGCCAATCTTTTTCAATATTTTTAAGATCTTTGTGAGTTTGAATAATATGGACACCTAAACTTGAACCTTCTCGTAAAGGTTTAATTACAAAAGGAAGTGGTAGAATTTCTTTTTCAAAAAGCTCTTTTATCCTTACAACTTTTCCGTTAGGACAAGGGATGCCAGCTTCTCGAAAAACCTTTAAAGCCATTGGTTTATCCATAGCAAGAGCAGATGATAATGGACTTGAGTTTGTATAGGGAATACCTAAAATTTCAAACATACCTTGTAAACAACCATCCTCAACCCATCTCCCATGAAGCGAGCACATAAATATAACATCAGGCTTTGGATCAAGCATTTCAAGTAAGAAAGGTAAATTTCGTGTTAGCTCAATTGGAACAACATCATATCCACGTTCCTGCAAAGCATTCACAACACCACGTCCACTTGATAAAGAAACTTCTCGTTCTCCATTCCATCCGCCCATCAAAACGGCAACTCTTTTCTTGCCCTTAGTCATGCTGCTCTTGCTTCCACTGCATAATTTTTACTTGATCCAATACGTACTATTTCCCATCTAAGATCAACGCCTGAGGTTTCTTTAACGCGTCTTCTTACTGTTTCTCCTAAAATTTCTAGATCTTCTGCTGTTGCATCTCCAGTATTAATTAGGAAATTGCAATGTTTTTCAGAAACTTGAGCACCACCTATTTTGAGACCGCGACATCCGGCTTTATCAATAATTTCCCATGCCTTTAAGCCTTCTGGATTTGCAAAAGTGCTTCCTCCGGTTCGCGATTTTACAGGTTGGGCTTCTTCACGTTCTGCAAGTAAATTCTCAATACGCGCAGTTATTTCTTTTGAAGAACCTGATTTTGCTTTAAATCTAGCTCCTACAAAAATCCAATCATGAGGAATTTCGCAGTGACGATAAGAAAAGCCCATATCTTCAGCTGTCAGTTTATGGATTTTTCCTTGTCCATCAATAGCTAAGGCTGAAACCAAAATATCTTTTATTTCAGTTCCGTAACAACCAGCATTCATACGTAACGCTCCCCCAATAGTACCAGGGATCCCTGCTAAAAATTCTAAATTTTGTAAGCTTTCATCTTGAGCGACAAGAGCAAGAGTACGATCTAAAACACCTGCTCCTACTTCAATTTCATTACCTTGAACAACAATATTATTAAATCCTGACAAACGCATAACAACACCTTGAATGCCGCCATCTCGAACTAATAAGTTAGATCCTACCCCAAGTGTAAAGATAGGAATTTCTTTAGATTTTTGCTTAAGGAAGAAGCTTAAATCTTCTAAGTCTTCAGGTTTATAAAGAATTTCCGCAGGACCTCCAACTCGGAACCAAGTGAGTTTTGAAAGTTCAGCTCTTTCCGTGTAACGACCTCGGACAGAAGGTAATTTTTGTAGAAGGTTATGCATGTTATCCATTATTTTACCCATTTTTTTCTCCCCTCTTCGCCAATGAATTTTGATCCTGGTTGTTCCATTCTTTTAACTCTTCTGGTAAGGTTTGAGCCCACCCAGAAATACTTCCAGCCCCTAAGCAAACAACCATGTCTCCTGAACTTCCTAATGTCATGATTGTTGGCGCAAGCTCTTCTTGCGATTGAATTGCAAGGACACTTTTATGACCTTGCTTCATAATATCATTTACTAATTGCATATGATGCAAAGTAGGAATAGGTTCTTCACCTGCCGCATATATTGGGGCTACAATCACATGATCCGCTTCTTTAAAGCAAGTACAAAAACTATGATAAAGATCTTTTAATCGAGAATAACGATGCGGCTGTAAAACCGCAATAACTTTACCTTGTGAAACTTGCCGAGCTGTTTTTAAAACTGCTTCTATTTCAACAGGATGATGAGCATAGTCATCAATAATGGTGATTCCGTTTACTTCACCTGTTTTTGTAAAACGTCGTTTAACGCCTTTAAAACTTGAAAATCCTTTATTTATATCAACAGGATTAATGCCTAACTCTAAAGCGAGCGCAACAACAGCAAGAGAGTTTTGGACATTATGTTCACCAAACATGGAAAGATGCATCCTTGGAAGATGATTTACACGCGCAGCATTCTTACAAATCGTAAAAAAGCGATCAGAAATTCGAATATCAAATTGCGACCCAGAAAGATTAAATTCGATATTCTCGGCTCTAATATCAGCATTTGACGATAACCCGTAAGTAACAATACGTCGATCAGTTAAGCGAGGTAATATTGCTTGGATTTCTGGATGATCAATACAAACAATTCCTAGACCATAAAATGGAATATTAGAAAGAAAGCTATAAAAGGCCTCCTTTAGAACTTCAAAAGAGCCGTAATGAATTATGTGCTCGGCATCAATGTTTGTCACGATCGCATGCGTTGCAGGAAGTTTTATAAAAGTACCATCGGACTCATCTGCTTCAACGATGATCCACTCCCCCGATCCAAGTCTTGCATTTGTCCCATAAGCATTAATAATTCCTCCACTAATAACTGTAGGATCGAGACTTCCTGCTTCAAGTACAGTAGCACCCAAAGATGTTGTAGAGGTTTTTCCATGCGTCCCAGCAACAGCAATCGATGGTTTCAATCGCATTAACTCGGCTAACATTTCTGCGCGTCGAACAACTGGCAAAGATAACGAACGAGCTTTCTGAAGTTCAATATTGTCTGATTTTATATCAGAAGAAACGACAACAAGAGCAGCATCTTCAACATGCTGAGCTGCATGCCCTATAAAAACAGGAATTCCTAACTTCTTTAAACGTTGCACGTTAGCACTTTCAGCTATATCACTTCCTCGCACTGAATACTTAAGACTATGCAAGACTTCAGCGATACCACTCATTCCTATACCACCAATACCAACAAAATGGATGACGCCAACTGACTGTGGACACACTCTCATAAAACTTTCGTCCTTCTTTTTTTTATATTTTGGGTTAAAACGATATTCAAAATTAAATCTGCTAATGCTTCACTGGCTTTATGACTTTTAAGTCGATTTAAAGCTTCACTTGCCGCTAAAAGAACTTCAGGTTTTTTAAGTGCTGCTTGTAAAATATAGTTAAGCCTTTGAACTGTAAAACAGGCCTGTGGAATAATCCAAGCTGCGCCTATATTCGCAAAATTCAAAGCATTTGCTGTTTGATGATCATCTTTTGCATACAGGTAGGGAACAAGAACAGCGGGCAGTCCTGAAGTTGCGACTTCACCGAGTGTTGAAGCTCCTGAACGACTAATCATAAAATTAATTGTTGAAAGAAGCTTGGGAATATCCTTAAAAAAGGGTCTCAAATCGACTGCAGCTTGGGTCTTTTTATAAGCTGCTCTTACAGATATAATCTCTTCTTCTCGACATTGATGAAAAATTTCAAGACGATGTTGCAAAGTTTCAGGTAAAAGACTTAAGGCTTGGGGGATAAGTGAATTAAAGACTTGCGCTCCTTGACTTCCACCAAGGATTAGTACTTTGAAAGTTTCATCTTTTCGAGATATATCGTAACGATGCTCATGAAGTCTTCCTATCATCTTACGTATAGGCAAACCTGTCATCTTGAGTTTTAAGGAAGGATATAAAGGTAAATTCTTTGTTTCAGGCCAAGAATAAGCAAGACACTTTGCAAAACGAGAAAAGAAATAATTTACTCGCCCCACAACAGCGTTTTGTTCATGTAAAACAAAGGGATATCTTAATAAAATTGCGGCTCCCAGAGCAGGAAGTGTTGGATAACCTCCAAACATAACAACAACAGAAGGCTTGACACGCATTAACAGTCGGCAACAGTGAATAAAAGAAGTAATGAGAGAAATAGTAAAAATCAAAATGCCTTTTAAATTTTTCTGCAGCGGCTTAATAGAAAGAACTTGAATATTTTCCCAAGTTGAGGGCCAATAAGAAATGGCTCTGGAATCTGTTAGGATAAAAAGCCGTTCACCTTTTTCTTGAAGCGTTTCGCCAAGAGAAATAGCTGGAAATACATGTCCTCCTGTTCCTGCGCTTACAATAAGAATAGATTTATTCATGGTTAGCTTCCCCTTGCAAACGACGACGTGTAAGCCCAAGAATCATTCCGAAACTCATGGCTAAAGCTAACATAGAAGAACCACCGTAACTGATAAAAGGAAGTGTCATTCCTTTTGTCGGAATCAGACTTAATGTTGATGCGATATTAATCATGGCTTGTAAACCTAGCTGCATAATGAGACCTGATACAGCAAGCACGATAAAAAAGTTATTCTCGTTAAGCATACGACTAATTGTTCTTAAGACAAGGAATGCGAACAAGCCTAAAATAATAATGCAAAGAACAAATCCAAATTCCTCTGCAGCTACAGCATAAATAAAATCAGCATGAGCATCTGGTAAATGCTTTTTAATGATACCTTCGCCAGGACCTTGCCCTAAAAAACCTCCATTCATAAAGGCTTCTAAAGATTGTGTTATTTGATATCTATCAGAATATTTATCTCCAGCATCACGTGCTAAAAAACGATCTATGCGCTGCGTCACGTGAGGGAAGAGAAAATAAGCACTACACAACCCACCTATACTTAGTGCTGCTGCCAATAAAACCCATAAAATAGGCAGACCAGCTAAAAAGAACTGCCCAAACATGGTTATAGTCATTAACACGACCATTCCCATGTCTGGTTGTAAAAGAAGTAAAGCAATTGCAAAACCATAAAACCCTAAAGCTAAAATATTCCCAGGGAATTGTGAGTTAATTTCACGTTCTGCTAACATCCATGCACTTAAAACAACAAGAGCAGGTTTTATAAATTCTGAAGGTTGAATAGAAAAACCTCCAAAATTTAACCAACGTCGCGCCCCTTTAATTTCGACACCAAAAAAAAATGTTACTATTAAAAGTAAAATCCCAATACTATAAATAATAAAAGAAAATCGACGAATTTTTTGAATATTCATTGTTGAAACAAAAAATATAATCAATAAAACAGGCAACAGATAAAAAGCATGGCGTTTCACAAAATAGAAAGAGTCTAAATGGAGACGTTCTGCAACGGCTGGGCTTGCCGCCATTGTTAATAAAAATCCTATTCCAAGCAAAAAGCTAACAGTTGCAAGTAACCAGTGATCAACAGTCCACCACCATCTGCCTAATAAGCTGTTATCTGTTCTTGCAAAAGGTGCTGTCATGATATTTTCCGCTCTTGTGGTAGCTTGCTGACTAGCTCTTTAAAAACTTCGCCTCTATGCTCGAAATCTTTGAATTGATCCCAACTCGCACATGCTGGAGAAAGTAAGACATAAGCAGGCCGTTCTGCATAAGAAATAGCTTCATAATAAGCTTCTTGAACTGCTCTTGAGAGCTCATGACACTGAAGATAAGATACTTTCCCTTCTAATATTTTCGAAAATCGTTCTTCAGCTTCACCGACAAGAAATGCCTTTTTAATACGCGAGAAATATTGATCTAACCCATTTAGACCGTTATCCTTGGCACGTCCTCCCAAAATCCAGAAAATATTCTTTTCATAACAGGATAAGGCTTTTGCAGCAGCATCACTATTCGTCGCCTTGCTATCATTGATAAAATGTACATCATCAATAACAGTCACTTCTTCAAGGCGATGTGGAAGATTTTTAAAAGTTCTAAGGCCTTCAATAAATTGATCTTTACTAAGGCCTTCAAGCATAACAGCTGCATAAGCAGCAGCAATATTCTGCCAATTATGGTCACCAGGTAGATTATGGAAGGTTTTGAGATCTAAAACTTCTTCGTCCGTATTCTCTCTATTATCCATTAGCATGCCATTTAAAACATATATTCCCTTTGGAACCCGTGCTTTTACAGAAAATGGAATAATAGCATAAGATTCTTCATTTAGGAGTACACGATAAAGATTTAAACATTCTTCATCATCAATACTAATAATAACATTTTTAGGTCCTTTTTGAAGGCTAAATATTCTTTGTTTAGCTTTCACATAACCTGCCATATCTCCATGACGTTCTAAGTGATCTGGGGTAATATTTAAAAGGAGTGATGTCTTCAAGAACGGTGTAAAAATTCGCTCGAGTTGGTAAGATGATAATTCAAGTACATAGGTCCCATCTTTTCCTAAAGAATTTAAATTCAAAGCGGCTTTACCAATATTACCACCGACTTCAATTTGGCGCTTTACTGTCCTAAGAAGATGAGCAATAAGCCAAGTTGTCGTTGATTTACCATTTGTCCCAGTAATTCCAATAAAGTTGGCTTCAAGTTGTGTTTGTGCAAGTAATTCAATATCACATATAATAGGTACACCTGCTTTATTTGCCAGCACTGCATATGGATGTGATGCCGCAATACCAGGACTTAATAACAAAGCAGATATTTGATCCCAATGAAGAGTGGCTAAATCAACAACAGATATCCCTTGATCTTCTGCGTCCTTGCGAGAAAGACTATTATCATCCCAAGCAAAAACATGAGCATTTCCTGCTGTAAGCGCCAAAGCAGCCGAGTTTCCAGTCCGCCCAAGCCCAAGAATAGCAACTTTTTGATGTTCAAATCCTTTAACTTTTATCATTTTATCGTAACTTAAGAGTAGAAAGGCCAATAAGCGCTAAAATAGTTGCAATAATCCAGAAACGAATGACTACTGTCTGTTCTGTCCATCCTTTTTTCTCAAAATGATGATGAATTGGTGCCATAAGGAAGATACGCTTCTTGGTCATTTTATAATATCCCACTTGCAGGATCACAGAAACCGCCTCTAAAACAAATAATCCTCCAATAATTGCAAGAACAAGCTCATGTTTTATCACAACGCTCACTGTACCAAGGGCACCTCCTAAAGCTAAAGATCCTGTATCCCCCATAAAGACTTGTGCTGGAGGCGCATTAAACCATAAGAATCCTAAACTTGCCCCTACAATGGCAGCACAAAATACTGCAAGCTCACCTGCGCCAGGGATATAAGGAAGTTGAAGATAATTTGAAAATATGTGGTTACCAACAATATAGGTAATAAGGGTAAAACATAAAGCAGCAATCATAACAGAACCAATTGCTAATCCATCTAAACCATCCGTTAAATTAACAGCGTTAGAAGAACCAATTATTACGCACAATCCAAAAGGAACAAAAAACCAACCGAGATCAAAACTTAAAGTCTTTAGAAATGGAACAGAAAGTATAGTTTTGAATTCATTAGGACTGCCTTGCAAAATAAACCCTATGGCAATACCTGAAACAAGTCCCTGCCATAAAAGTTTTCCTTTACCAGAAAGACCTTTCGAATTGCGTTTTGTTAGTTTTAAATAATCATCTATGCTGCCTAATATTCCAAAGCCTAGCATCACAAATAAAACAGCCCAGATATAAGATTCCGTGAGGTTAGACCATAACAAAACACTGCAACTAATTGCAAAAAGGATTAAACCTCCCCCCATAGTAGGCGTTCCTTTTTTTGTAACTAAATGCGATGCTGGACCATCTTCTCTAATAGGTTGACCCTCGCCTTGCTTACTTTTAAGCCAGCGAATGAACTTGGGACCTAAAACAAAACTAATTAAGAGAGCGGTCAAAATAGCTCCGCCCGTTCTAAAAGTAATATATCTGAAGAGATTAAATGGTTGGAAAAAAGCAGCATACGGATAGAGAAAATGATATAACATGGCTTATATACCAACCGCACTTGCTTTATGATCTAAATTTAAAAGAGCCTCAACAAAAGCATACATCCGACCTCGATGTGCATATTGTCCTTTAGAACCTTTGATCATTATTATATCACCCGGCTGTACACATCGAACCACTGAAGGAATAAGATCAGCTACTTCTAACGCATGCGCTCCTCGCATCTTTTCTGGAAGGCTGCGGTGTAAATGCTCCATTTTTTCGCCACACGTAAAAACAAGATCTACTTTATTTGCAATTAAATCAGTCTTAAGCCCTTCATGAATTTCTTGTGCTTTAGGTCCTAATTCTCTCATATCGCCTAAAATGGCAATTCTTTTTCCTGTTCCTGCTGGCACCAAAGTTCCAAGAACTTTAAGAGCAGCTTTCATTGAATCAGGCCCAGCATTATAGCTTTCATCAATAATTGTAATTTTACCCTGTTTAAAATTCACTTGGTGCTGAACTCCTCGACCTTCAGGGAGAACCAACTTCAAGAATACTTTTGAAGCTTCAATTACATCTAAACCAAGAGCTTTGATTACCCCTAAAACACCTAAACTGTTGAGTGCCCAATGCTCTCCAACAACAGGGATGCGGTACGTAAAAAGTGTCTTGTCTACCATTGCTTCTGCCCAAAGCCATCCTTCATCTATGGTGCATTTTACTAAGCGGCAATCTGCTTCTTTATGAGTACCAAAAGTTATAACTTTTAACTTTTTTGCTTTGGCCGCTGCATGTACTTTAGGAAACATTAAATCATCACGATTAAGGATAGCTGTCCCTCCTTCAGCCATGCCTGCAAAGATTTCTGATTTTTCAGCGGCAATATTCTCTAAAGAACCCATATGCTCAATGTGCATTTCACGAATTGTTGTAATCAAAGCAACATCGGGACGAGCAACACGTGAAAGAGGTGCTATCTCACCTGCATGATTCATTCCTATCTCGATCACACCAAAATCAAGTTTTGGCGAGATATTTGAAACAGTAAAAGGAACACCCCAATGATTGTTAAAGCTCCTCTCACTTGCCTGTACAGAACCAAAATGAGACAATAAAAGAGACGTTGCATCTTTTGTTCCAGTTTTTCCAAAACTACCTGTAATAGCTATAATTTTAGCCTTAGAGCGAGCACGAGCAGCTTTCGCTAAGTCATTTAAAGCCTGAAAAGTATCCTTTACCAGAATAAGACGAGAATCTTTCTCATAACCGGTAGGTATACGATCAACAATAGCACCTGCGGCGCCTGCTTCTAAGGCTGAGGCAACATAGTCAGTACCTTCAACCTTCGGCCCTTTTAAGGCGATAAAAAGATCCCCAGGATTTAATTCTCTAGAATCCTTTGAAACACCAGTCGCAACCCACTCTCCCTTTGTTTCAGCGCCAACAGCTTGTGCGACTTCGTGTGCCGTCCATGTTGTCTTCATCCGTTATTTCCTTCCATTTTCATAAGGATCTTTTGAGCGACATCTCGATCACAAAAAGGATAAGTTATTGCACCAATTGTTTGGCCTTCTTCATGCCCTTTTCCGGCAATTAAACAGATATCACCTGCTTCTGCTTTGTGAAGTGCAAAAGCGATTGCTTCTTCTCTAGACGCTATTTCATACGCTTCAGGAACACCTTCTAGAATTTGTTTGCGGATAGCTTGAGGGTCTTCAAAACGTGGATTATCATCAGTCACTATAATAGAGTCTGCATAGTCTTTTGCAATCTCTCCCATCATTTTTCTTTTCGCTTGATCTCGATTACCACCACATCCAAAAATGACAATGATTTGCCCTTGCACATGTGCACGAAGAGATTTTAGAACTGTTTCTAATGCCAAAGGTTTATGGGCATAATCAACAATGACCGAAGCACCCGTCTTTGTTTTGCCGACAAGCTCCATGCGACCATTGACACCTTGAAGTTTTTCTAAAGCTTTAACAGCCTGTTCACAAGGCATTCCGGTACTTACACTAATCGCGAAAGCTGTTAATACATTTTCGACCTGGAACTGCCCAATTAAAGGCAGAAAAATCGTATAATTTTTTCCAAAGGCTTGAAACGCAATACGGCTTCCTCGTGCTTCAGTTACAATATTTTTGACATAAATATCACTTTTTTCGCGCCCTAATGTAACCAAGCGTAAGCCTCTTTGTGCACAAACTTTTGCAATTTCTTGCCCAAAAACTGTGTTAGTATTTACGACAGCAGTTCCATCAAGACTTAGAACTTCTTTAAAAAGGCGTACTTTTGCTTGGAAATAAGCTTCCATTGTTTTGTGATAGTCAAGATGTTCATGACTTAAATTTGTAAAAGCTGCGACTTTAAAATGAACATGTTCTGCTCGATACATATCAAGCCCATGACTTGAGACTTCCATAGCAAGGTGATTGATCCCATTGTGAGCTAATTGCTCTAAAAGAGGATAAAGAACTAAAGGTTCTGGGGTTGAAAATGAAAGATTGTGAAGTTCATTTTTTCCTAAATCTTTCCCTTGTACGCCCAAAGTTCCAATTGATGCAGATTTTTCTCCTAACAACTCCCATAATTGGCGTGTAAAAGAAGTTACTGATGTCTTTCCATTTGTGCCTGTAATGCCTGCAATAATATTTGGTTGAGAAGGAAAAAGACGGCTTGCTAAGGAACTTGCCATCAAGCGACTATCTAAAACTTCAAAAACGGCTATCTTCCGATTCTCTATAAGCGAAAGAAGATCAAAGCTTAAATGCATTCCTTGCGGAATTAATATAATGCTTGCTCCTTTCTGGATTGCCTCAAGTACATAGGGTTCATTGCTTGCCGCTGAAAGAGAAGGAATAACAAGGAAAAGATCTTGCTCTTGAACTTGGCGTGAATCGTCACGAAAAGTTTTAAATAGAAGCGATGCAGGAACAGGTTTTCCTCTTACTTCTTCTGGTGTTAAAAAATCAATAAGTCGCTTCATAAAATTCTCTAAAATTTTACATTTCGGAAAAATGCATCAGGCATTTCTTCTTCCTTTTCACTAGGGAGAACTCCTAGTATCGGAGCCATTCTGGCAATAATCCTACCACCTACTGGAGCAGCATTCCATCCAGCATTATTAAATCCGTAAGTTTTTTGCAAGCGTTTTGGATCATCAAGCATCACATAAACGATATATTGCGGTGTCTCATACCCTTTCCCAAGCACACCAATAAAGTTAGCCATTACTTTGTCTTTTTGGTAACCCCTACCAGAACGTAAGTTTGCCGTTCCTGTCTTTCCAAAAATCATATACCCAGGAATATTGGCTTTTCTACTGGTCCCATTTGTTACAACAAACCGCATTAATTCACGCATAATACGAGATGTTGCCTCTGAGACCACGCGCGTTCCTTGAGATTCTTTGCCATGGGATTTAAGTGCTGTTGGAAATTTCCTTAATCCTCCGCCAACAACTGTTGCAACGCCTGAGACAAGCTGAAGAGGACTAATTGACAGACCGTATCCATAAGAGATTGTAATGGTCGCAGGATCATTCCATTTTTTTGGAAGCATTGGCGCCCCTACTTCAGGAATTTCAAAACGTGGAGCTTCTAAATACCCCAATTTTCGCATAAATTCCTTTTGCTTATCAGAACCACTTAATAAGGCCATTTTAGCCGCCCCAATATTTGAAGAATAAACAAAAATTTCGGCAACATTAAGCCATGCATTTTTTCCTCTGAAATCAGTCACTTTAAATCTTCCAACTTGAAGCGGATGAGTGGCATCAAACTTTGTTGCTAAGTTCACACTGCCTGTTTCGATAGCCATAGCCGTGTTCATAATCTTCATCGTTGAACCCATCTCATAAATGCCTAAAGTAACTTTATTAAAAAGCTCTTCTTCCGTTGCTTGAGAAGGATGATTGGGATCAAAATCTGGTAAAGAAGTCATGGCCAAGATCTCACCAGTTGAGACGTTCAATATAACGCCACATCCTCCACGCGCACCGAACTCCTGAATCCCCTTAGAAATTTCATCTTTAAGTACGTGCTGCAAACGAATATCTAGACTCAACTGTACGGGCTCAGCTTTTGCCCTAAGCTCTGCATCTAAGCCTTTTTCGATTCCAGAGATTCCATAATTATCGACATCTGTATAACCTAGAATATGTGCAGCAAGGCGCCCTTGCGGATAAATACGACGCTCATCTCGCATAAAATTAAGCCCTGGAATTCCTAACTTTAAAATATTATGGCGTTGCCCTGGTGTTAGATGGCGCGCAATCCAGATAAAACGACGATTAGATGAGAGTCTTCTAATAAGATCAGCTCTTTTTAAATTAGGTAGAACTGTCAAAAGTCTGTCTGCAACTGCTTGAGGATTCTGAATCACTTTGCAATTGGCATGAAGAGAAGAAGTAATAATTGTTGTGGCAAGTATTTCACCATTTCGATCGACGATATTTGCACGCCCCATATAAACAGGTTTTGACAAATCTTGATCTGCTAACGCTGGCTCAACACCATCGCTTAGAACAGTCACCATAAAAAGACGGCCAGCAATGATCAAAGTTGCAAAACAAAAGAAAACTGACGCAATTAGAAGTCTTGTACGGGCGCAATCTAATGCACCTTGCAAAGGGGCAATAGCTTTTTGACGATTAAATGATGAGGCGGCGGGAGAAAAAGTACGAAGCTCCATGTAAGTTTCTCAACGAGGTTCGGTAAAAGTAGCAAGATGAATAGGGGCCGTTTCCTCAAAAGTACGTGATGGTAATTGCTCATACGAAACAAGCTGCGTTCCTTTTAAAGGAGCTGCCCCTAAATGGTTCTCAACCAATAGCTGTAGACGACTAGGCTCATTTAAATAACTCCATTCTGCACCTAAGAGTTGCAGTGTTTCTTCTGTTTTACGTATATTTCCTTGGGCGATAATTAAAGTATTTTCAATCGCAATAACACGCTGTTTTACAGTATAATTTATGATACCTAAAACGAGTGCGATTAAAATAAAAATAAGCGTCGACTTTCTCATAGTGAAAGCTCTCCTTGTCTTTCTATGGTAATATTTATTTTTTCTGCAGCTCTTAATTTCGCTGAACGCGAACGAGGATTATCCTGCATCTCTTCTATAGTTGCTTGCAGAGGTTTTGTTGTTAAGATCTTCAAAGTTGCGTCATTAACTGTTGGGGAACTTGGTAGATGACGGGATATTGGCCTTGATGTTTGAGATTTTTTTCTGAAAAAATCTTTTACAATTCGATCTTCTAGTGAATGAAAACTAACCACAACCAAATGACCGCCTGGCGCTAGCAAATCTTCGGCTGCTTGCAAGCCTTGTGAAAGTTCTTCAAGCTCACGATTGACATAAATTCTAAGCCCTTGAAAAGTGCGCGTTGCCGGATCGATTCCATCTCGGCTTCTCGGCACAACGGACCGAACGATTTCTGCAAGTTGCAATGTCGTTGTAATTTTTTCTTGAGCACGTGCTTTTACAATCGTGCGCGCCACACGTCTCGCAAGACGTTCTTCTCCGTAAGTATAAATAATATCGCTTAGTTGAGCCTCAGAATATTGATTCACAACATCTTCTGCAGAAAGCCCTTCTTGACTCATACGCATATCCAAGGGCCCGTCAAATCTAAATGAAAAACCGCGTTTACTTTGATCAAGTTGGGGGGATGAAACACCAAGGTCTAATGCAATTCCATCAACTTCCTTTATGCCCTTCCCTTCAAGAAGTTCTTTCATTTGGCTAAAACGCCCATGAAGGATGTGGAAATTTGGATTTTCTTTTTCTAATTCATAACCAAGTTGGACGGCTTCAGGATCACGATCAATTCCAAAAACCTTACAAGACGCGTGCTTCAAAATAGCCTGCGAGTAACCTCCCATGCCAAACGTGCCATCGACATAAATTCCTTCTTCATGCAACGCAAGAGAAGTCAAAACTTCTTGCAACATAACAGGGACATGGGAATTGTTTGACACGTGAGAAGAAGGTGCTTTCCATACCATCAGTTATGCTACCTCATTCACAGATGGAGGCGCTAATTTTAAAGTCGCCTGACGTTCCTGTATTCGCGTTCGCGCTATCTCTTGATGTGTTTCAAAATGTTCTGGACGCCAAATTTGAAATGTGGCACCTCGTCCAACAAAAGCGGCTGTATCTTCAATTCCAGCAAACGTAATAAGATCTTTAGGCAAAATAATTCGCCCGTCACCATCAAAAGGAATTTGCTCAGCATCTGCAAAAATGGCTGCTGAAAAATCGTCTTGCGCTTCTGAGAAAATATCGAGCTGATCAACGCTCTTACTCATTTGTTCCATACGTGCAAAACTATAGCATTCAATAGCGAGGGATTTATAAGAACGAAAAGCAACAAACCCAGAATAACCTTCTTGAGAAAGCACAGAGCGATAAGAGGCAGGAACTGAAATTCGTCCCTTCTTATCAAGTTTGTTCAAATAGGTTGAGAGAAACAGAGCCATCTTCTACTCAATACTTTCTCTTGCCAAATAAAAGTTAAAGTTACGGTTGCTTGGTCTTTTATGGGATAGCATGGGATTATCTGGGAGTCAATGGAGTTTTTTTGGGAAATTTATCATTTCCACAGACTTATCCACAGCACAACCAATAAGAATTACAAAAATTTTTTAATTTAAAATCAATATATTAATTGTTAAAATGTGACCGAATTGACGCTATTTTAAGATTTTTTCTAAAAAAAATTCACAGGGATTGTAATGATCATTTAAAGATTAAAATATTCACTAAATATTAATCTTCGTTAATTTTTAGTTAAAAATTTATTAACAAATGGTTAATTATTAGATGGACAACGTTCTGTTAAAACGTTTTTTAAATATAAATATGGTCAAAATTGTAAAGTAATAGCTTTGCGCCTGCAAAGAAGTGATAAAATTTTACTTCTGCAACATAAGACTTTTTTAACAATATGTCTCTACTCTAACATTCTTTGGCCTTGCACAAAAGATGATGATAAGGTTAAAGCATTACCTTCTATGCTTGCTAAAGAGAATCTTCTTTCATCTATTTTTGCTTTTCTTTTATCATCTTCGTAGAAGCGGGAATCCATCTACAACAGCGAAAAACTTCTCCAAGTTTTAAGTATCGTTGCTTCTTCACTCTTTCGCCGTGCCTTTCACACACGCTTATGACTTGAGAGCATCGTTCTCCCGATCTCATCCCCGCGAAAGTGGAGGTCTATTGCAGAAAGAGAAGAACTTTTCCAAGTTCCGCACCCATTTACTTCCATCCCTTTTCACACACTTGCTATAAACGCTAAGAACACTCTGACACCTAGTCATATCTTCAAGCTGCCTGAGATCCTCAGTACATGACTGAGGATGACGAAGAAATAGTTACCTAATTTTATTGTCATCAACCACTAGCAGAATTTTACCTCTTTACCCTCTTTGGATTTTCTGCAAAGGATGAAATTGAAAAGCAAAGAAGACAAATCCCAAAATTAAAATTTTTGCTAATCAGTTTTTTCAACTTCTTTACCCAATTCCTGGTATAAATAACCAACATCAAAACCTTGCCTATTACTTATTCAATGCTTCTTGCACCATTTTAGAATCCCCACCTTTCGCCACGGCAAAGCCTTTGGCGTAGCCGGGTCGCAAGAAGAACAAGGAAGACAAGAGAGATAAGGGAAAAAGTCCAATAGAGAAGAAAAGACAAACATGCTGATATCCAAACCGTAACTTACCCAAAAGACTTCTCCTCCAAAACTTCCTCACCTCAAACTCTCGCCTCTTCCCTTCGCCAAAAGGGAAGAAAAAGGAAGAAGTTGGCCTCTCAAGTCATCTCTCACCCATTAGGACCTGAAAGAGTAACCCTTGCATTGGAAGACAACCCTCTCCCTTATCTTCTTTTATCTGACCAATGACCGTCAGAAAAACATTGTCATTAGCTTCTAGAACACTAAAAACAACAAAAGCTCTTGCCTTCTTCCCTCACACCTTGCCGGTAAAATCCCCTCAGCAGTGTCGACGCTTGCCAAAGATCTTTACCAACAGCATGCCCAAATCTTTAGACATACGAGGGCATTCCCCCAAGTTGCGGGCGTAAGCTCTTCCTTCGAGAGAATTTTCATCTTCTCTCTGGGATTCTAAGCTCCCCTCGTTATCGGAGGGCTTTTTCTAACAGTATTGGACAAAATAAAACGTTTTATTTGAAAGCTTAGAGCTTATCTCTAAGCTTACCCTTATACCCTATCACACATCGTTACTTTTTTCAATAGAAATATGTACAAAAATAGGAAAATTTAATAGAAAATTTTCTAGATGTTTCAATAATAGAACTGTTTAAATATACTCTTTTACAAACTCGTTTTCACTCATACGATTTATTAATTCTCGACGGCTTTGACATTCGAGCTTTATTTTTAAATAGTTCGTATATTGCTCAACCGTGCGATAAGATAAATTTAAATCTTTAGCGATTTCTTTCGCTGTTTTTCCCTTTAATATTAATAAGAGACATTCTGTTTGTCTTTTTGAGAGAGTGATATCTTTATTATCATGAACAATATGCATTACCTGTGGGACTGTAATCTCACTTTCAACATCGTTATGGTCATCTATTACAGTGTTTTCTTTCGAATTGTAAACATTGATAAAAGCTTCTTTAGGAGGATGAGCAAGTAAAGAAGAAAATTTGTCTCGAAAAGAACAAGCAAACTTTGTTAGGAAAGCGAAATTATTTATATAGAAGTTGATAATTTGCTCGTTTGCGCAGCTGCCTGAGAAGTTAAAAACTTCCCTGTAATCTGTCGTGTACCTGTATAAATCAATTGAGTTCCAAAAATCTAAATTATACATATGACCTAAAACTTTTATATTTTTATTAGGCTCTCCTGTGAAAATACATTTTGTATATTCATTACGATACAAGTTTTGAACAGTAACAAAGCCATCTTGTTCAAAGATATCGTGCTCGAATTTAGTGTCATACCATTTATCGCTGTTACACAGAAAGATCGCCGTCCCATCTTTGTATAATCTTGTATAAGTAAAGAATTTAATTGAAAAATTTTCTAGAAGTGCGCAATGCTGGTTAACTGTATTCGTTAATGATTTTAAATATTGGAGCGTCTCTCTTGAATTTTGTTGGATCATTTTTTTACTCCTTAGTGAGTATAATACTTAATAAATATACTCATTCCCCTTTCACGTTTCAGCATTAACTATTTCATTCAATTGAGGTGTTATCAAAACATTTTTTTCTGCTTTATTGCTGTGATTCAATGTCTTACAAAGCCCCCAAATTGCCGCACCTCCCAGTAAGCAAATAGGAATTGCCAAAACCTGAACGTTATTAAATTTTTGAATGAGGAGTGTTGCAACAAGAGGTGTACTTCCTCCAAAGATAATATTTGAAAGACTCAGAGTTAAAGACACACTCATGCAGCGAATTGATACAGGAAAAAGCTCAGCAAAGTAGGCAGCTTCGCCCCCATAAAATAAAGCAAGACTTAGCGCCATTAACATCTGAACAACAATAACGTTAAGAAAAATATGAGCATTTGTTGCCCAAAATATAAGATAGGCAAAGACAACCGTAATCATAATACTTATGATAAAGATTAATTTTCTTCCATATCTGTCGGATAAATATCCCCCAACAGGAATGAAAAATGCTATCAGTCCGCTTATACAGCTTGTAAGCAAATAAGAATGAGGCGCACTCATAAAATGATGCAACACATGATATTGGGGTAAAAATATTAAAGCCATATAAAAGCATACATTGCCAAACGCGTAGACACATACAGCTGGTATCATTTTTCTGTGAAACGAAGATACAAATATTATACTTTCCCTGAAAGAAAGTTTTGAATTTTCTTTCAAAAAACTAGCTGTTTCAGTAAAATTCTTTCGTAATGTGTAGACAAGAAAACATAGAATAATGCTGCTTATAAAAGGGATTCTCCATCCCCACTTCATATAAGTTATCTCATCGAGTGTCATAATTAGGACCCAAGCATATAGATTCCCCAAAAGAACACCTATAAGACATCCGACATCTGTCCAACTGCTGTAAAATGCTTTTCTGTTTTTTGGTGCATGTTCAACCAAGAATACCATTGAGTTTCCATACTCTCCCCCCATTGCAAATCCTTGGAAAAGTCGGATAATGATTAAGAAGATAGGGGCAAGTATTCCTATTTGCTGGTATGTAGGGAGGAAACCAATTGCTAAGGTAGGGATAGCCATCAATAAAAGAGAGGCGATTAAAACTGGCTTACGCCCGATTTTATCCCCCAACCATCCCATAAAAATTGCCCCAAAAGGTCGCATGATAAAACCAGCAAGAAAAATACCATACGTTTTTATAAGATTAACAGTTGGATCTTCAGGCGGAAAAAAGAGGTGGCTTATTGTCGTTGCAAACGCACCAAAAAGAGCAAAGTCATACCATTCAAAGATATTCCCAAAAGCACAAGCGAGTAAATTCTTTCGGTAATGAGCCTGTTTTTGAAACATTATAGCTACTTTCCCTTTGAATAATAATAACTTTAGCAGATAATAGAAACTTATGAAATATAGTATTAACTACGATAATAGTTTTTTGTTGTTAGGGAGCTTTTTTCTCAAGTGATACATAATAATATCATTTGAATAATTCTTTTCTTCATAAACAATGTGAAAACCATTCTTTAAATAAAACTCTAGAGAATTTTGAAAAGACAGCGTCTCAAGAGCGATAAAGTTGGCCCCATGCTTGCAACCATAATCTTCAATGGTCTTAAGTAGTTCTTTACCATACCCTTGTTTTCTAATGTGTTTTTGAACAAAAAGACGGACTACCCTTATAGCGCCAAGCCACAGATGACCAACTGCTCCACCTAGTACTTTTCCATTTTCCTTAATAAAAAATCCCCATAGACGTGCATCTTTGTAGGCAGGCAGGAGTTGTTTATTATTTTCACTTAACTGCTTAAATATACTTTCCGCATCTTCAGGAAGTGGCGGTATTTCCTCAATAATAGAATATCTTTTAATCGTCATCTAACTATTTGAAATTTGCCATAGAGAATCCAAGTATAAAATCAAATTCTTTGTCACACTAGTCTTTTCATATGTTTTATAGGAATAAAAACTTTAATTTCTAATATTTATGTCTTTTATAAACCATTTGTTAACTATTTTCTGCAACTCTATCATGGGGAACGGGGAGAATAATAAATGTTAAAGATGTTTAAGTACGAGTTAATGGTGCTCGCATTGGCGTTTGGTGCGCTTCAATATGGTCGTATTCAAAATGAATCTATTACCGCACAATCTTTTTTCCAAAGCGATCGTGGTGAAGAAGAAGCACAAGGTTCAAATGACTGGACTGATGGCTCTGAAATTAAAGCATCAATTGATGAAACCAACATTACAGCAATAGAACAATTTTTAGGTGTTTCTGCAAGCTTAGACAATGATCTTCTAGTGGCTGAAGAACATTTTAATATCTAAGTTTTTATTCATAAGAAGAACTATAAGAAAATGAAATATCTTTACTGTTTAATATTTTGTTGTGCTTTAAGTGTGGCATCTTCGAGCGTTACAACAGACAACCTTAAGCAAGACGCCTGCCCACATTCTATAAACTTGAAAACTTACATTGAACAAATCCCTGATCTTGAAGGAAAAAATTTTGATTACAAACTTCTTACTTTAGAAACAAAAAATTATACTTACGTTGGCACCATTAGTATGCAGACAAAGTATCCAAAATCCCTCAAGACTTTTTTAAGAGGACGTATCAATGGACCAATACTTAAATTGACCTCTGGCCCCACCCCTTTAGGACGCAAAGTGATTTGCGAATATCAATGGGGTAAGCCAGAAGAACGTCTCATCACGCTTAAGTTAAGCACACAAGCGTCTAAAATTCCAAAAGGTCAAAGGAGCTAAGGAAAAGTTTTTTTTATTCCTAAATAGCTTGAGCATTTCGATAAGCTGTAAACGCCTATAATTAAGAAAGTTTCCTCTTTGCTTATAAAGAAAAATAGCATGAAAACCTTCGTTTTAATAAGGTTCTCTTTTACTTAAGAAGACTTAATGACTTTTTACTGTATCAAAGAAGTTTTTAAAGAGCAACTCGGAAGAATCTCTATCACTAAAAATCGCCATAGATGAGGCGAAGTGATCTCCATTTTCTGTTTTAAGATGTAAGTTTACTTTTTGTGCTTCTCCTAAAAGTTTTTTTGATACACTATCAAAAAGCTTAGACAAACCAAATCGAAAAGAATCATCCTTACTTTTATTATATAAATCGTGACATTGAGAAGCAAAAATCATAAAATGTTTTCCTTGTACAGAATTTATTTGTTGAATTTTCAAAGTCGCTTCATTACACGTGTCTTCTATAGAATTTGGTAACCTTTCAAGCTTAGAAGGATCTAATTTTGTGACAAAGCTAAGACTCATTTTAATCTCTTGAGGGGAAATGCTTTTCCCTATCCATATTTTATTAGCAATTGTATCAACCTCTTGATCCAATATTTTTGGGTTTATGCAGGAAGAGGCTAGACTTACTTGTGAAACAATAACACTTGCTATTAATAATTTGCCAATCATAGTGTAATCTTTCCTTTTTTATTGCCGAAATGCATGGAAAAAGCCCGTTTTAATGTCTTCATCAAACTCGCCTATACCAAAAACTTGTAAATATTGAAATAGGGCTAAAGCGTGAGCCGAGATTTCTTTATAATTTACAAGAAACACTCCTGATATTTCTGAACTCAGCTGACATTTTCTTAAAAACAATTCGGAAACAGAATTAATGCCTCTAACTTCCACTATAGCTTCTCCAAAACTCTTATCAATAAGTTGTTCATCTTTTAATCTCCCCATAGAATTACTTTTTTTTAATAAAGAGTGGTGGAGATAATACATCAGCAGACTTACTTTTTGCCTTAATATCTACTCTGTTATTGTCAGTTTTAATTCTAATACTACGTCCCGGCTTGTCAACCGTCATTAAAGCTAATGCAAAATAGTTTTCCATAAACATAGGCATTTGAACTCCAAAAACTTGGATATCTCTCTTTAGATTTCTAATCATTGGCGTGCTTATAATGCCTTTATTTAATAATGACAAAATGGTAGATTTATTTCTTGCAAAAAAACTTTTCTCTAAACAAGCTTCAAAAATTTGCAAATCAAGAGCTTTACCAGACATAGAATCAAAAAACTGCTCTCCATAATTTACTGCACCTAGTAAATGCTCAACCTCATAAAAACTTAAATTTTTTTTTCTACAAGAATGTTTTTAAAATGAGCTTGGTAACTATTTTGGTATACAGGTTCAGTGTTGATATCTCGAAACATTTGGGAAAAAGGCCGACGAGACATAAGCAGTAATCTCATTTTAGGATCAATTTGATCATATATTTCATAAGCTTTTAAAGTTTCTTCAAATTGTTCTGTATCTGCCTTGAGACGGTCTTGGATAAATTTACCAATTTCCCCTAAAGATGCTGAACAGGCCTCAAGAGCAGGGAGAGGTGTGTTTTTGAATATTGCTAAAGCACCTTTTCGCTCATCACTACTTCTCACATATTCAGGTAGAGTTGGATATGATGCAGGTACCATAGCAGTCATGGTTAATGCATGAAGAAAAACCAACCCTGTTAATTTCTTTCTTAATTGTGTAACCGTAGTTTTTAGCCTTTTACTATCTCCTTCTTCTTGAGCCTCGATAAAATTTTTTTATAAGGAAGACTAGCACTGAAATTGTTCATGTAGATTGTATTAAATCCAAATAAGCTAAAATAAAGGAAAATTGTATTTTCTAAAGAGTGTTGAATTGTCACTTGTGGCGCAAAACGAGGTGACCACTGTGAATCATCCAAAAGTTTTTCACGAACTAGAAGGTTTTTCTTTACATTATTATAAATATCATACGTTTTCCATGTAACAGGAAATTTTTTCAGGACTGTCTTTATTCCATCCAAGAGTAGGTCGAATTCTTCTTCTCTATTATCCCGAAGAAGTATGTGGAGAATTTTTGTCGACTTTTCAATCATTTCCATACATGATTTTAAAGAATTACTATTTTTATAAGAAAAGGGCTCCGTTACGAATTCAATATCACTAGAATCAATGACTAAGTGCTAAAGCCGCGTACCATTCTGACCATCAAATACCTCAAATAACTTTTTCTTTTGTGCTCTGCTATCACCTTTAGCCCAAGGACATAAACCCGTTATTTCTTGGAATTCGAAACCGAGCTTGAATGGCATCATAGACCAAATAGGAACAGACGGCACATAAGAAATCAAAGCTGTCGTAGAAGAAGGACGCTTTTCAGACACTTCATCAACTTGCAAAGAAGCATAACTTATAGAAATGTTTATAAAAAAAATAAATAAGATTAAGAAGAATAACAGCGTTAACTTTTTATTTATTTGAAATATGAATACCATAAAATTATTTTTCCATAATACTTAAAGACTTACCAACTATATTATATTCAATATGGCAATTTAAATACCTATTTGTAAAAAATAATTTAAAAATTACGTTTATAAGCAAATTTTATTGTTAAAAAAATGACTATTAGAAATAAATTAAGTTACAATTAAGGAAATATAAGGTATAATATAAAGTGTAAAAATAAATGGAGGATCCTATGAAATATAAAATGAATCCCCTTATCTTAGTTGCAGCTCTCAGCTTAGTCTCTTTGAATGCTTGCACAACGAATGAAAAGAAACTTTCAGGAACTTTGGTGGGTGCCGCAGGTGGTGCAGCTATTGGTTCCATGTTTGGTGGCGGAAGTGGACGCGTTGTTGGTGCTGTGATTGGTGCTGGTGCAGGTGGTTTCTTAGGCCATGAAGTTGGTAAACGGATGTAAACAGATCTCTATTTGAACAATTATTACTCTGCCTGCTTAATGTGATTAGAGGAGTTTTTATTGTCTTAAGATAATTTCGTTTGCCACTGTTTAACAAGACTATAAATTACGGGAATCACAAATAGTGTAAGGACAGTTCCAAGGATGAGGCCTCCTAATAAAACGGATCCTATTACATGGCGAACTTCAGCTCCTGCACCTGATGAGAATATAAGAGGTAGAGCACCAAATAACATCGCACCTGTTGTCATAAGGATTGGCCGCAACCGTAAACAAGCAGCACGAATAGCAGCATTTACGAAAGATTGACCTTGTTGAGACAGCTGATTGGCAAACTCGACGATAAGGATACCATGTTTTGTAATCAAACCAATAAGCGTAATTAAGCCAATTTGACTATAAATATTTAAGCTTTGTCCAGTACACCACAGCATCATAAGACCTCCAGCACATGCAAAAGGCACAGTCCCAATGATGATAAGAGGATCAATAAAACTTTCAAATTGGATGGCTAAAACGCTATAAATAAATAATAATGCTGTAAAAAACAGCAAAATCATAAGGGAAGATGATTCTTGAAATTGTTTTACCGCACCAACAAAAGAAATCTGTATATTTTTAGGCAAAACTTCAGCTATCTTTTTCTCAAGATAAACCATGGCCTCATTAAATTTCTGACCTGGCTTCAAACTTACATGCACGCGAGTTGATCGCAATTGGTTATAGTGCGCAAGTTCTTTAGGTTCAAGCTTAGGCATTAATTTTAAGACAGCACCAAGAGGAATTTTCTTCTGCCCCTCAGTTGTAATAAAGGTATCATAAAGATTGCGCGGTGATTTCAAAGCTTCAATAATAATATCATACCGTTGATTATCTTTAGAAAATTGTAGGGGATAGGCTTCAGAATAAAGCGCTTGAAGAACGAGCGCGATATGCTCGGTCTTAAGACCATATTGGGCAACTTTTTGAGTATCAACTTCTCCTCGAAGACCAGGATAATCAAGTCTTAGTGTTTGCGATACATCTGAAAAAATTTTTTCTTTTTCAAGCAATTGACATAAATTTTTAATTTTCTTGTTAAGCTCTTGATAGCTTCCGGTTGTTTGTGCCTCAAAAGAAAGTGTCAATCCTTCGTGAGATGAAAATTCGACGTTTGGAAGCCCAATATTCCAACTCCAAGGAGAAATTTCGACAGTCGGAATTTCTTTAACTTCTTTTTTTAACTCTTCCACAATTTGATCAGCTGATCGTTTTCGCTGAGACCAAGGAACTAAAGAAGCAACAACCTGTGCTCCCCAATCCCCTTGCCACATTGTATAGTTCTTTACTTCCGGGAATTGAGTCAGCAATTTCTCGGCTTGCTGAACGTAAGAATCAAATACTTTAATGGTTTTTCCTGCAAGCGGAGCAATCCATATACCGATCAAACCACGGTCCTCTGAAGGGGCAATTTCTTTAGGAAGTAGAATATAAAACCACGCCGTTAAACCAATAATCATACCAAGACCAAGCATGAGTATATTCAACCGCTTAAAGGTTTTATGCAGCAGCTCCTCATACCTTTTTTCAAGCTTTTGCAAAAGATCTTCAAAAAATTTTAAGGAAAATAGACCTGATGGTGTAAGAAATTTTGTTGTCATAAGCGGAGATAAAGTGATTGCCGTTATTCCTGAGATAATAACAGCTCCCGCAAGCGTAATTGCAAACTCACGGAATAATTCCCCTACAGTCCCTTCAATAAAAAGAAGGGGCGCATAAACACTGGCCAAGGTAAAGGTCATCGCAATAATAGCAAAGGAAACTTCTTGGGCACCTAATAAAGCCGCCTTTGGTAAAGGATGTCCCTGCTTATGATGTCGATGGATATTCTCAATCACAACGATGGCATCATCCACGACAAGCCCCACCGCTAATACCATAGCAAGAAGCGTCAAAGTATTAATTGAAAGCCCAAACATGCGCATAAAAATAAAACTTCCGATAATTGAGATCGGGATTGTTATAAAAGGTATAAGAGTTGCTGTAATAGACCTTAGAAAAACAAGACACACAAGGAAGACAAGCAGAAAAGCTTCCCAAAATGAAACCTGGATATTTTTTAAAGAGGCACGGACAAAATCAGCGTTATCTGTATTAATCATAAGATAAACGCCATTAGGCAAACTTTTTTGCAGTTGAGGGATAAGAGCTCGAGCCGCGTCTGAAATCTGCAAAACATTCCCTTCAGAGGTTTTATACAGATTAATGCTAATGCCTGACTTACCATTCACGCGCACACGCCAATTCTGATCCTCATCTTCTTGAATTTTGGCAATATCTTTAAGAAAAACAAGGCTTTCCCCTTTCTTTTGAAGAATAATATTTCCAAAATCTTCGGGTGTTTTAAGAAGAGTTTCCAGTGTAATTGGCAACTCTTTTTTAAAGCGGCCAGCCGGAAGAACTAAATGGTGTTCTTTCAGTTTTTCAACCACCTGATTGATCCCAATTCCAAGTGTAAACATTTTCAATGGCTCTAGCTTCAGGCGCATTACTGGCGCAGGCCCATTAATCTCAACTTTAGCTACGCCAGGAATACTCTTAAGTGCATTTTTAATATAAAGATGCGCAAAGTGACTTAATTGCCCAAGCCTGTAATCCTCGCCTTGAAGAGAGAGAGAAAGAGCAGAAACATCATGCCGCTGATCGCGTCCAATTATAGGTTCTTTCACAGTATCCGGAAGTTGGTAACGCGCTTGCGAAACCTTTTCGCGGACTTCTGTCAAAGCTTTAATAATCTCAGTTTTTGGCCCAAAACTAAGACGTATGTAAGAATAATTAAAATGAGAAGTTGATGAAATTTCTTCGACACCCTCAACACCTGCAACCGCTTCCTCTAAAGGAAAAGTGACCTCGTTTTCGACGATTTCAGCACTTGCATTTGGATAAAAAGTTTGGATTGATATGACAAGGTTTGAAACCGCAGGAAACTCAGCCACCGGCAAACTACGAAAAGACAAAAAACCGAGAATAATAATAAGAAAATTGAGAATAATTGCAAAAACTGGACGCTTTATAAAAAACGCAGACCAATTCATGGTTTGTAGACCTTTATGGCACGGCCATCATAAAGAGAAATCTGCCCTCTTAAGACAACGACGTCACCTTCTTTAAGTCCTTCGATGATCTCTTTTTTTTCTTCATTTTCAAGTCCAATTTTAACTTTTCTAAGGTTTACTTTTTGCCCCTGAACAACATACACATAAGCAGCATCATCTTGATAAAAAATAGCTTCTTTTGGAAGGGTTAAAACATCCTCCTTGTGCGCTAACAAAAGTTCAACCGTAACACTCGTCCCAATAAATCCCTCTTGACCACTAAAGTCTATACGCGCAAGCCCCATGTGCGTTTCGGGATCTATCGTTTTTTGAAGAGAAGAAATTTGGGCTACTTTTCCAGCAATCTTCGCTTGCTGCCCAACGTGGATGAAGGGAAGCATTTCTTCTGGAATATGAATGTCTATCAAAAGATCATCAGGATCGTAAACAGTAACCACTTCATCTCCTGCAGATACAAAGCTTCCTTCCTGAATTTTATAAACACCAACAGTGCCTTTAAAAGGCATGATAAATTGGGTTTGCTCAAGATCATGCCTTGTTCTATGGGCTTCAATCTGGGCATCAAGCATTTCACGTTGGATTTTTTCAAACTCAACTTTACTTGAAAAGCCTGTTTTTTTTAGAGTTTTTAAACGTTCAAGACGCTCTTGAGCGAGACGTGCGGAGACTTGCGCCAATTCAAAACTACGTTGAAATGTGTCACTTTTTAAAGACGCTAAAAGTTGGTTTTTATCAGCCGAGCTCCCGCTTGGCACAGAGATTTTCTCGACTGTTCCCGAGGTTTCTGCATATAAAGTGGTTTCTTTTTTTGAGTGAATAACACCAATTAAATAAGCATGCGACTCTATGGATGCTTTCGTCGCTACCACAGTCTCAACAAGTTTAGGCTCTTCTTGTGCAAAGGTGAAAGAAGAGGCAAACCCTGCCACTAATATTAAAATAATACCTTGAAATGTTTTAATTTTATCCCCCAACAAGCCTCTAAAATTTTTGTTTGAATAGTATACAACTATGCTTTGTAAAACGAAACTTAATAATGAAAATCATGAGAAGTAAAATTGAAAAAAGGGCAACCGTGAATTGGTTACCCTTTGAGTTATTTAGATGGATGTGTTTATGAACCTTGATTATTTTCTTTAGCTACGAGCTTTCCTAAAAGTTCAATCGCATTAATATCGCCTTGTGCTGCTAGTTGCTTCAAAGATTGTTTGGATCTATTAACAATTTCATCGGCTCGATCTAAATCCACAACATGTGATCCTAGCTCTTTCCAGGTTAAATCGGCAATATAGAAGTAATGAAAGCTTCTAGCAAATTGTTTAGCATCTATTGCAGAGTCTGCTTTTTTCATCAAAGCTTCTAAAGAGTATTTCTGCTCTTGAAGATAGTGATGACCAAATATAAAAGTCTCTTCGTCAACACCAGCCGTAAAACCTGTCTCCATTTTCTTTAAAAGAGAGATAAGTAAAAGTTGGCGATAAAAGGGATTTTCATCACCATACTGCCGAAATAAAATGCGAGGAGCATGAGCATGTCCAAGTTTAACGGCTTCTAGCAATTTTGCTTCATCATCTTTTTGGTTTCCCGAACGAATAGCGTCACGATATAATTTTCCGGCTTCTGAATCAACATCAACTGTCAAATTTGAAGCTGTAAAACCCTTTTTTACCTCTTCCAAATCTGGCAAAGAATTATCACTCGCCATTACAGATGTAGAACTCAACAAAGCAGCCAATAATAAAAATTTTTTCATGATTTTCCTTTCAATAACTTACCTAATATACAATATTTACATTATAGATGTAGGTACAATTTTTATCATTACAAGTCTATTCTTTTTTATTTATAAAATAAGGTATCTAAAATTCATGACTTAGCACCGCCTTTAGCAACCTTATAAGTAACTGATTTAAAATTAACTTAACTCAATTCCTTTAATAATTTTTCTAAAGGATTTTCTAAAATTAAAGGGTTTATAATATGAATTCCACCTAATTTAACGTTATCTTGAAAATCTTCACTTAACAAAAGAGAACATTGAGCTTCTTTAGTAGTTGCCCATAACATAGCATCCCAAAAAGATAATTTATGTTTCTCAATTCCTTTTAAAGCCATTACAAGAGTCGTACTACGACTTTCCACGATCGGGAAAATATCCATCCAACCATCAATAAAAGTTATAACTTCGGCCGGTTTGGCATAACCTTTTCTTGTCGATGCTGAATAAAATTCGCAAAGCACTTGCAGTGTTAAAACTGTATCTAAATAAATTGCTTGATCAATTATATCTCGAGCCTTCTCATGCTTTTGACCTGCGTCCTTATCAACCGCATAAATCAGGATATTTGTGTCTAACGTTAATCGTTTAACGCTCATGTAGTTGCTCTCTCTTAAAGCTTTCTCCTTTCAACGAAAGGCCTTGCTTCATTAATGCTTGAAGTCTTTTCCTACCTTCTTCTTGTTGTGGTGTAAGCGTTGACATACTGCTCAAAGGAACCATTTTAGCAATTGGTTTTCCTCTTCGCGTAATAATGACTTCATTCCCTTTCTCTACAATATTTATATATTGTGAAAGATGTTGATTAACTTCTCTTAAGGATATTAAATGTTGCATTTTTGATCTCCTACTTGTTATAATTGTACTACGTAGTACATGAACTTTCAATAATATTCATACATCACCCTTTCATTTTCTCTATCATAAACGCGAAATCTTTTGCTTTTGAACCACGGGACGAACCAAACTCAAAGGCATAAGCATCTTTAAGACATGCCCCAAAGATGCCCGCAATTGTTGAGATAATACCGACCGCTTCGCCTGGTAATTCGGCTTGATAAAATCCTAGTGCCACAAGGCAAGCAATTAATCCCAAAGCTGCTGCAAAGACCATAATATCAGCGCGATAATTATATTGCCCCGCCGCAGCCAAAGCTGAATCACGCTGCCTTGCCCCGCCACGATCTTGAAGGAAAGCACGCTCCATATCGTGATCAAGTTTTGCAATCATCTTCTGAAAGGTCAGTAATAAGGATGGATCTTCTTGCAACTTCTTAACAGCTTCATTGGCCTCTTTTGAGCCCGAAACCTTTTTGGCTAAGTCAACAACTTTAGCAGCGACCATCTGCGTGGAGGCTAGAGAGTCATCTGATTGCGTAAACCATCTTGCAATAGCAGGCGCCATCTCGGCCAACACCATTGCGGTTGCAGATAAAGGAAGCGGCATGGTTAATACCTCTCTGCTGCAATCTGTGGTGTTAGTTGGAAGAAAATATGTTGTCCTAATTTAAGACGCGGCTGCACTTTCTCACTCCAAACAGGCGGCTTTGATAGACTTGTAGCGTAGTAATGATCACTGCCTCGCGTTAAGTCAGGCCACTGTTCTGCCACCACTTGCTGCGCCACTTGCTGACATGTCATGAACAAAGGATCCTCTTGAACTTTTGACGATGTAATCAAAGCGCGATTAGGATCTTGCTTATTCCAGCATGAAAACTGAAAAGGCTTTTGGCAGACTTCTTTTACCGTCATCCCATACCACGTTTTTGCCTTTAGCCGATTCATGACGACATTTGCCACTGCAATTAAAGAGGCTATGCCGCCATCGGGGCGTTTATACTCACCGCGCGCTTCGCCATAAATTGTGCGTGCCAAAACATCGATATCTTCAGTGTTTATGGTTGTTTTCATAGCTTATTCTCCAATCGTTTCGTGATCAGAAAACTGTCGCCAGGCTTTTCCATCTGCGTACACCGGAAGCACCTTTTCATCATCAATTAAAAGACCTATTGCACCAGGTTCAGGGGATGGAAGATTCGACTTAATAAACAGTGGCAATCTTGATGAATTATTCTCTGTTTGTGGTGATTGCCATAGTACCTGCCAATAATCCCTCTCTTGCTCAAAAGAATCACTTTGATGCGGTTTTAAGCACAAATATGAAGTTATCTCATGACGCACAAGATCATAAACATTGTAATGTTGCTGTGTTTCCCACGCGCCTCTCCCCGAAAACTGCGGCATTGGCAAGCGAACACGTCCCAACGTATTGTGATGTGTTCCTTGAATAACAAGTTCATCTCCATCTAACAAGATTTCAGAGATTCCCCCCTCATCCAACGTATGTTCTTCTATGACTTCAAGCCGCGTATCAAGATCTTTAAAATTTCCATCAATTTCTTCAATTGTAAGGGGTGCGCCTTTTAGTGCACGGTAAATAATCGTCATTTTTCTTCTCCTTACGACAATGGCTTAAACGTTATAGTAATATGATTGGCTTGAGGATCCGTCTGCTCATAAGTCACAGATGAATAAAGACACGCGTCAATTCCGTCGGCATCATAGACTTTAATCTTTGCAGCCCCTGAGACTAAAGCACCTGCCAAAGACATCATTGCGTCTGTCTTTAAAGGGGTGCAGAAAATCCATTCTTCGCCTCCTTCTCGACGAACACGTGGTGGAACAACCCCCATGTGACGAAGCTCTGATGCGCGCAACAATTGTAAGGCTGTTATATCATTATCACCTTGCTTAATGAGGGCAAAGACGGGCTCCATCGACTTTAAATCCATACCGGTTTTGAAGTATCCGCCATAAGACATCAATGGATAAAGCCGCTCCCCTGTGACGCCGTTGGGCGCGACAGTTAACCAAAAATCACCATGGGGAAATTCTTTTTGATGAAGTATCCCTTGAGGCTGCGTTGGAAACTCTTTTCTAAAAAATTCTTGCTCAGTCTCAAGATCGACTTTAAAGTTATCAAATTTATCCCCTTGAAAGAGATAAGTCTTAGAGTTCTTCGTATAATGCCCAAACCCTTTATAGACGACTTGAATTGCTTGATGTTGAGCGTCTTCTCATAAAACTTGATCATCATTTAGCAGCGTCTCAATAGTATAGAAAGATTGAGGTTTAAATGTTTTCCCTGCGATCGTTAACGCAACTTGAGCGCCAGCTTCTTCAAGAGGAACTGCCGAAAGAGACGCATGCAGCGTGATATAATCTGGCCATGCTTGCTCATCTGTCAGTTGAAATGTTTCAAGTTGTTCATGCCCCCCTAAAGAAAGAATCCCTCTTTCGGTGACATCATCATCCCCTGTCATTAAATATGGGGCTGATGGATATGGTGTGGCTATTCGCACACGTATTTCTTTATCAAAGTTCATTTTTATACTCCCTGTTTATATCTTTTTGTTTGTGTGCTTTTTAGCACTTTTTATGGATTTATAGGCTCCATTAAACCTTTTAGTTTTTATTTTATGAGGCTAGCCGTTAAGCCTTTTCTCATTGTTTTGCTTTCATTCTTCACATTATGTTCATTTCCTTTTTCTAATCATTTTGTTGCTTCTGGCACCTAGTTACATCATAAGTCTGCCTGAGATCCTCGGGACAAGCCCGAGGATGACGAAGAAAGGCGTTACCTTTTTCCTCTTGTCGCTCATTACCATTCCCCGCCTTTCAACGCTTCTTGGATCCCCGCTTTCGCGAGGATGACATCGGAGGTGTTCCCTGTGCCTAATGTCACCAATCAACCTTTTCTAGCCCTTGTCATCGAGCTTTCTCGTCTCCCAACCTTAGTCGTCCTCAATATTGTGCCTCTTGTCAGCAGGCATCATCCTTGCCAATGAGCTCCTCTCATGCTCAACGTTTAGTCATCCTAGGTCCTGTGCCTAGGATCTCAAGCGACCTGTAGACCGTTGCCTATCGCCATTGGATCCTTTTAACGCTTCCAGGATCCCCGCTTTCGCGGGGATGACAAGTGAAAGAAACGGCGATGACAACGGAAAAGTGGCTTGTCCCTGTTGTCTCATAACCAACTTCCTTAACACCCTCGCCAACGAGCACTCTCCTTTCTAACCTGTACCATTCCCGCGAAGGCGGGAATCCATCTACAACAGCGAAAAACTTCTCCAAGTTCCGCACACCGTTGCCTCTAAACCTTCCACCGTGCCTGTCACGCACAGCTATCAGCATCATTTTCCCCTCTCATTCTTGCCTTTACACCAGGCAAAGAGAGGGTATTCACTCAAAAAGAGTGTTAAAAGGCTTATTTTCTTTAATAATTAAGGTTTTTAACCCTGCCTTATTATTTTTATTAAGACGTTCATGAAAGACTTTTGGAAAGAATTATGAAGGGTTTTTATTTCTTCATAAGAAAGAGAAACTCTTCCTTGACCATCTACAACTACACTACCATATCATGATACAAATATCAAGAAAAATCATCCTGAAAGCGCATTATTTAATCATTTAAAATCAGTTACTTATATTAATATTTTGCATTGAAAAATTCTTTTTTAATCTTTTAAGAATAGGAATCAATTTACCTGATATCACTGTCGTCTTTTTATATGGTTTTTTCTAATAAAAAGCTTTGACTTTCTGACATGCCTAACTTATTTTTTCGTTATCTATAAGCGAATAAATGAATAAAATAATGATAAAAATAAACTATGCCCGCTTCTTCCTTATCATTTTTATGATATCAAATTCTTCTATATGTCTGGGAAGTGATCAAGCAGAGGAGCTTTTACTTGGCTTAAAAAGAGCCCGATCTCATTCCTTTAATGATTCACCAAACAATGACATGGCACCTTTATCAAAAAAACGTAAACTTAATCCCAGGAAGGGGCCGGTTAAATCATTAAGTTCCTTTTCAAAAAGGAAAGATACCGATCTTGTATTAGGGATTGCATCTTATATAAGAATTGTAGACACCTTGGCTTTTACATTTACTTGTCGTACATATGCCGCCTCTTTACAGGAAAATCGTCTTTGGCAAAAGTTTGTTCAACGTATTCCAGGCCATCATGCCTTTTTAGGCGAGAAGAGTAACAACTCTGAAAAAGGATTTTATAAAAATCTATTTAAAAAATTAATGAAGCCTTCTTTTCATCCTCTTAGAGCTAACAGTAAAGACGTTTGTAGTGAAGTTTATGCACTTAGCAACCAAGGTAGCATTTTTTGGGGAGATATTACAACCTCGACTTTTACTGATTATACTGATGAAGATGTATCTGAGGAAAATGAAGAAAGCGAAGATTTTGAACAATCAAACAGTATGGGATTAGATTCAGAAGATACATGTGATAGTACAAGCTTATCTCAAAATAATGAGACATTTGACAAAGCAACTTATTGGCATGAAGGCAAACCCAGATTTGTTCCAACTTCACAAGATGTTCATGAAAGCAACATTTTAGGGGCCAACCATAACAGTCATATCCTTGTAGGGTCTTATTGTAATAATGATTCAACAAGTTCAACAAAAGCAGCTATTTGGGCACGTACTCCTTTAGGGCATTATCAAATGATTTCCTTGCCTGACAATGAAGCCGGAGAAAGTATTGCAAAAACGGTCAATAAAAATGGAAGAAAATTTGCAGGTGTTCTTTATAACCCCTTTTCCCAAGCTGTCGTCTGGGAAGACAATGAATTATCCTATCTTGAGGTACCTGCAACGACACTTTTAAGTTTCGCAACAAGCATGGATGCAAGCGGTGATAGAATTGTAGGTTATATTGAAACTTGCGAAAAAAAGAAATTTCCAATGTTATGGATTGGGAAGCAAGCGATCTCCCTTCCTCCTCATCCTTTTGCAAACGGTGATTTGGTCGCCCGTGTCATTAGCGGTGATGGAACTACCATCGCTGGTTATGCACAATTAGTAAACACTGACCAAGATGTTATTACTGAATTGCCAACAGTTTGGACTTTAAGTGAGGACTATAATCCAGGCCTACCAACTCCAAAATTTGGTTATATTGAAGTTAAAAGCCAAATTGAAGTTGAAAGCCTATCAGAACCCTGTGGGTATGTCATCCAGAATATTCCTCAAGCTATTAATTACAAAGGTAATAGAATCGTTGGGACTAGCCGAATTTCTTCTTCAAAACTATCTCTTATTATTTTTAAAGACCAAACCACTCTTAAAAGCAGCGAACAAGCTGTGATCTGGATTAAAAATATTACTCCTTATACGCGCTCTTTCTTACTTCATCGGCTCTTAGGGAAAGCAGTTCCTAAAAATTTTATTTTAACAGAAGCGACATGTATAGACGAAACAGGCACAATTATTGGAGGGAATGGTTACCCTTCTGCTTGGTGGGCTTACCTTCCTGATATGCAAGCTTTGGAAGCTGAAGGAATTTTAATTCAAAATATTTTTCCTTCTTCGTAATCAAAAGGAAATAATGCTTCCCTTAATAACAATCATTAAGAATTAAGCTGTAAAATTAGGATGAAATATATTCAAATAAATTCTCATATTGTATTGAAAGAAATTGAAAAAAATAGTATTTTTATTTCTTACTGCCTTAATTTTTATGCAAAATGTTTCGATTTGCTGGGGAACAAATTCTTTACTATGTAATGACGAAGACTCAGCCTCTTCTACAAGACAACAAAATCAAAAATTTGTCCCTATTACACTACTTCCTACTGATACATGGAATATCATTCTTGAGTACACAAATTATGATGATAGATGGCCCAATTTAATGTGCCTGGTTAATAAAGAAATAAGACCAAAATTTAAACCAATTAGTAGAACCCTTTATCTTACTAAATAGTTGAAAATACTACACCTTCGAGAACTTTAAAAACACCGGAAAAGCAGATTAAATTTTTTATTGAGATTTCACCCGTTATTCTTATCCCGTCAATGTTTATGGTTTTTTTGGGGGTGATAACTTATTACTTAATCTAGGTTTAATTTACCAGCTATCATTCTCCCCTAACCTGACTCAAAATTGTTTTCATTTTCCTTTATTTACGAAACAAAATTAAGCAATCCCTGTTGACATTTTAAGCCTTTCAGCGTCACATACAGGCTTATTGCTTTAATTAGATCTGTCTTAAACCAATGATAACAATAAAAATTCGTCCGTTTTTTATCTCATTATTCCTGTTAATTATTTTCTTTCAGAAGACTTATTCCTCAGATATGGAATTTTTCAATCAAGAATCGAATAAGGGTCATTTGCAAGGTTTTCCTAAAGAACTTATAAAGCTTATAACAAACAATATGCCTTTCTTGAGCATTGTAAAAGTTAGTACTGCAAGTAAAACATGCTTCAGAATCTTTGATCCAGAAATTAATTGGAAAAATATAGTCCAAGCGATTCCAGGATATGAACGGTACAAGGATCTTAATATGTCCGCTAAGGAAGTGTTTATTGCCCTCATGAAACCAGGATTTCACATTTCAAAAAGCGGAAAGAGAAAAGAGCTTCCAGCGCACTATCTTGCCTCCTTACGATTGTGGAGCACAATATATACAGAAGAGATTGTCGACGAAGTTATTATTAAAGACGAGCTTAGCCATCAGGGTCCATTCACAATCTCAGTGACAACTTTTAATCAAATTCCATGTCATCAAATTATTGCAGGAAAAATTCATTTTAAAGATAAAAATCTTGCTTTTCTCTATCTCGAAAATCACAAAGTTGAATTATGGGAAAATATTCTTTTGCAAGCTAAAATCTTGCCACCTACCTATGTGTTTCAAGAAATTTTAACCATTAGTGAGGATGGAAATACTTTTGCTGGTATTGGCTCTAACTCTACTGAATGGGTAGTTTATTTCCCTGATCCCAAAAGTTTTCAACCCTATGGAATTGACGTCTTTGATTATCGTCAACTTTTAATAAATCCTGGGGCTTCTATATCTTCAATCCCACCTGAGGAGCTGCAGCCAAATCAATTTGTTTTGGGGCAGACCAAACATAAGGAATTGTCACATGAATATCATGCGTTGCTGTCCCAAGAGCTTGAAGATCTGCTAGAATAATACGGATATCTGTTTGGTTCTCTTTTAAAACACTTTTTATGTTATGACGTTTGGGATATTGAGCCTCTTGCAATGCTTGATTTTGATCTTCAGCTCCATTGTATACAACAATATCTTCGACAATATCTTGGGCTCTTAAAGTTTCTGGATAAAGATACCCGCGAGGCGGCAATTGATCTCCCCATCCTTCATACACAAAACCTGAAGGCGATGCTTGCTGTTCTTTAGGCTCTAGGTGATATAAACCTGACTCAGTATAGTCACTTTCAGCATATTGAAGCAGCGGCTTAAAAAGGACATCTGATTGCTCACTTGGCTCTCCCACAGAAACCCCCAAGGTAATTTGAGCCCATCTTCGTCCAGTTTTCCCTTCAACTTTCAAGCAATAACGGATGACTTTTCCTTGAACTTTACCTCCTGGAAGCCGATGATCTTCAATCTCGACTGTATGATCGCAAGTCACCTTCCATAAAGCTTCTAGCGGTGCTTCAATCTTTAAAGTGATGGCACGCGCGGTTGCTGCTAAATGTGCGCGAGCAATTTCAAGCGCATGCTCAAAAGTCTGACGCCCTCGATCAGTTAGAAAGAAACTGCCGCGTTTTTTATCAAGAGGAACATCTGGCCGCTTTCCCAGGAATCGCCAATCTGCTTGATCCTCAAAAAAGGATAACTTTGAGTGATGCGCTCGTACGCATTGATAAACATTGCCATTTTCGACGACACGATAGCCGCGGCTATAAATCCAATCAGGTTTCCAAGGATATAAATCTTCAGCCAGAATAAGGTTTTGCAAATGAAGATGTAGCTTCCTTGTTTGCGAGGCTTCATACCCAACTGTTTGCGTTGTCTGCGTAAGCTTAAAATGGAGATTTTCACGGCGGCGTTGACGATACTTCCAACCCACAACCAATTTTGGTCGATACCATGACCGTTTGAGTCGTTTAAGTTGAGGTTTCTTGCTCGTATTTAAAGGATCATATGGTGACATCCAAAAAGGTTTAGAACGTGCGGGATAAAGATTCAATGCGCCTGTATACTTTGGCGTAATTTCTCGGAGCTTACTATAAGCTACCCAATAACCTGAACGCCCCAATTGCTGCCCTTCTCGCCACCATCCTTTTTCAAGATTTTCTCCTGTTAAAGTATTGACAAGACCTTCTGGAAATTTAGCCCGCAGGAGACGCGAAATATCTGTTCTTCCTTCATAACACTGAATCCAGTCTGCTGTAAGTGTCATATCAATCGCCGCTAGAGGTGTTGCTGCCTGAGAAATTTTCAAGCTATCCCGAAAGAAATTCCCTTCTAAGTTAAGATGCTCACGTCCTTCAAAATAATCCGATAAGACGACCTTTCCATTCGTTCGTGACCAACAATAGAGAGCTGCTCTCGATTCAAGGCTTTCAAAAGGATTCTCTTGTTTTTCTGTTGACACAAAAAGAGGATCCCAAAAAGGCGTACTTTTTAAAGTCTGGTGAAGATCTTTCAGCTTATTTCTTGCATCAGTCGGTTCAGCAATAAACAAGATTTTCAATGTTTGTCCCTCAATCTGTTCAGGAACACCAAGAACACGACCACGGAATAAAAGGTCAACACCTTGTCCTCGATCACCCGCAATAAAAGCCCATTGCGCGCGCTTGGGATGTAAGAGACCACAGTGAGGATTTACAATTTGAACACAAGCGATAGGATATTTTGCTTCTTCTCCAAGAATTTCCAAGCTGAATAAATGCTCATCCATACGCGCATGAAGATGCGGGGAAAATTCTTCTTTTTCTGAACACCATGCAAAATAAAACTTCATTTTTACCTCTTTTTAAACCTTACTTTTTTGGACAATAACTTCTTCAGTAATCAACATTTCTACCTTCAACCTCTGTCATTCTTGGGTGTGTCCCGAAAATCTCAAGCGACATAAAGATCTTGCTTGTCACCTCTCAACTCTCGTCAGCGAGCCTTTTTGTTTCTAACCTTCGTCGTCCTCAATATTGTGCCTCTTCTCAGCAGGCATCATTCTTGCCAATGAACACTCTTGTTCCCAACCTTTGGTCATGCTTAGGCCTTTTGCTCCCTACTCACCCCCTCAGGTTGCCTGGGATCCTCGGCACAAGCCCGAGGATGACGAAGGGAGATATACTTTTCTCTCTTGTCGCTCATTACCATTCCCCACCTTTCAACGCTTCTTGGATCCCCGCCTTCGCGGGGATGACAAGAAAGAGACGAGGATGACAACGGAAAAGTTTCCAATTCCTTTTCAGGCTATCCCATTGTGCCTTTCACGCACACTAGAGAGATCGGAATATCCTGCTTCTCCTGTGTCATTCCCGCGAAGGCGGGAATCCATCTACAACAGCGAAAAACTTCTCCAAGTTCCGCACACCGTTGCCTCTAAACCTTCCACCGTGCCTGTCACGCACAGCTATCAGCATCATTTTCCCCTCTCATTCTTGCCTTTACACCAGGCAAAGAGAGGGTATTCACTCAAAAAGAGTGTTAAAAGGCTTATTTTCTTTAATAATTAAGGTTTTTAACCCTGCCTTATTATTTTTATTAAGACGTTCATGAAAGACTTTTGGAAAGAATTATGAAGGGTTTTTATTTCTTCATAAGAAAGAGAAACTCTTCCTTGACCATCTACAACTACACTACCATATCATGATACAAATATCAAGAAAATTCGATGCAAATTTCAAATAAAAGATGACTTATCTCAAAAAATTGATATAAATTTCTAAACAAAAAGACAGAAAAATTCATGCTTTTCATTTCCTTTTATTGAATAAAATTCTCGACATTCACATCGATTTTAGGGCATACAGAAAATAATAATACTTTTAACGAACGAGTTTATTGTGAAGACGCTTAATCAAACTATTTCATCTCCTGCCCTAACCATAAATTGGTTCGCACGCAAAGGCTATCTTCAAGGTGTCTTTTGGATTGTTTTAGTCTGCCTTATAAGCAATCTGAATGACATTCTAATGCGTTTAGCAGGCACAAGGCTTCCTAGCATGCAGATTTCCTTTTTTCGCTTCTTTTTTGCTTTTCTTACACTTATTCCTTTTGTGATTGTCCGTGGCAAAGAAGCGTTTGTAACAGCGCAACCAGGTTTTCATTTTTTGCGCGCAGTTCTTGGGTTTGGCGCAGTCGCTTTTTGGTGTACAGGCGTTAGTAAAGCCCCTCTTGCGGTTGTGAGTACCATTGCGCTCACGGTCCCCATCTTTGTGTTGCCGATGGCTTCTCTTTTCCTTAAAGAGCATGTTGTCTGGCAAAGAACAGCTGCAACGCTCGCTGGATTTGCGGGGATTCTTATCATTATTAAAGGAACTGCGGGGGAAACTTCTTTACTAAATTCTCTTTATCATCTTGATAATGGCTCTATTTTCCTGATAGCAGCCGCGATCTTATTTGCCTTAAGTGATATCCTTAATAAAAAAATGGTTCATCAAGAATCGTCTCTCACCATGCTCTTTTATTTTGCTGCAGGTACATCTTTGTTTGGTATTCTTCCTGCTATTTTCGTTTGGACAACGCCGACACTTACTGAGCTTTTATACCTATTTTGTCTTGGGGCTGGCGGCAACCTTATTCTTTACTTCCTCTTAAAAGCTTTTGCGGCGACAGATGTATCCGCACTTGCCCCCTATCGCTATGTTGAGCTTATTTTTGCAACCTTCTTTGGATACATTCTCTTCCAAGAAATTCCCACCGACATTACCCTTATAGGTGCTGCTATTATTATCCCTAGTACTTTCGCTATTGCTTACTACGAAACTCGACAACAAAAAAAACAAGCTTAAAAAGCTATCAAATCTAAAAATTCCTTGACCCTCACATTCCCTTATGTATTCTCTACCTTGTCATTAAGGAATTAAATAAAGGAATAACCCATGCCTCAATGTTTGAAAAAAATTTTTATCTTATCATGCTTTCTTTTAGGCGTTTCTGGTGAAATTCTACAGGCCTCAAATGTCGATACTTCACTATCAGAAGAATTCTCTCAAGAGGGGAAAAGCCCAACTTATAAAGAAATTTCATCGCCTGAAGTAATTAAATCATTCTTTACCACACTTTTTGAGCCTTTTATTGATGAGAAAGCCCAATCTTTTTATTGTCGCCAAGCTCAGCAATTTAAGCAAAATGGGATAGGATACATATGGGATAAAATAAAAAGAAGTTACCAGGCCGTAAAAAGTCATCCCCTCGATGCTGTTTCTTTAACAACAGGCGTTATTATTGGTCATTACCCCAATCTTAACGAATTTGCACCTTTTATTCCAAAGATAGTACAAGCTTTAAACAATACCAAAGTATCTTACTCATGGCTTTCATTTGCAAAGAAAATCGATGGTACAACCATTATTAATAAAGGTGTAAAATTGGTTGTAGCTGGTGGAGCAGTCTACTTGGCAGCATCTATTCCTGTTGCTTCTGCATTAGAGTGGAATAACTTAGCAGATGCAAAAGCTCATTATGGTGGAGGGTCATGTCAAAAGGATCCTTGGGATACAGTTATGAAACCAGCTTCTTCTTGTTTAAGAGAAGACAAAGGATTACAGGAATGTCGTATCCTAATTCCAGCTGATGTTGAACAAGACCTATATGTCTTTACAAGGCATCCTTCAAGTAATCCTGATATCGATCCTGTCTCAATTGTAAGACTTCAGGATGGAAAAACATGCTTCCAAACAGCATTAACAGAAGATTCATCTGTTACTGAGGTTTGTTTCCCTAATTTACAAGATCCAAATACAAGGACAGTAAAAATTATCGAAAACTTAAAGCTTAGCAAAGCTCATGAGGGTCTTAAAGCTGGAGAAAGCGTACAACATATAGGACTGCATTTGAAAGGAACTGGAAGTTGTGGAACCTTTCATGATGCTTCTGCTGATTATGACTTAGGAGAGCAGCCTATATGCTTATTCACGGCTCAAAAACCAGGAGAAGCTGTAACTCAAGTGTGTTTTGATCCAAAACATCCTGAAGCCATCACTGTAAAAAAGGCTGAAGACGGTATTTCACTTGAATTTACAGCGGACGGTAAACCTGTTTCTCTTTTGATAAAAAATCCGAAGAAAAGGGGCTTTGACATTCATCCTGATTATCCTGAAGGCTCTGCAGCTTGCCAAAAAAAACCTGGTTTTAGTCTTTGGGAAGCACTTGGATGGTGGTGGAATCAAAAAACACCTTGCGCTGAAACTGTCCTTCCCAAAAAGGACGAACTTTAATATTTTTTCAAATCTATTAAATATAAAAGGGGCTTAAAGCCCCTTTTTCTTTTTTAATTTAGTTCTAAATTTTTAATGATTGCCATATTTCTTTCCTAAAAAATAAATATTTAAATAAATTTATTTGGTTACTTAAGAAAAAATTAATCTGCTATGAAATAAAATAGAGAAGTAAAAAATATTTAATTTTAGTTCAGAAGGAAATTATTATGAAAAAAACGTCATTATTATTGTTAACAACAGTTATCGCTATTTGTTCAACATCTCATTCCACTTTTGCTAGCAACCAACAAGAAAAAAATACATCCTACTGTATGGGGCTAAAAAAACTTATGGAGGGAAGTTGCAAATTGAAACAAGTTCCTATTCCTTCAAATAAAGGAAGCGTCATAATTACAGCCACCTGTCTTGGAGCCCAGAAGAAATATTATGAACAATGTATTATCCGAACAAATTCTTATAAATTTCCAAAATCACAAGAATCAAATTCTTCTAATTCTAAAAAAGAAGATAACTAAGAAAATAAAAAGGGTAAGTTTAATGTCATCAAGCTTACCCTTTTTCTATTTATAGAAATAATTATGCTCCACGAGATTATCAAATTAAGTTTTTCTCAATTATTTTATTGTACAATAATAGTATTAATTCATTCAAAATAAGGAGAAAGATGATGCGCCTTTTATTACTAACCATTGTTCTAGCTATTAGTTTTTCTTCCAGTGTTTCTGCAGTAGTAGATGCAGAAACATTAGGAAAAATTAAGCAAGCCTTTAAAAACAGTGAAACTTATTATGAAAACAAAGGTTATCCATTGCGTTGGTTGGAGAAATGGAGGGGGAGTACTACCCCAGAAAAGGCAAGATTGCTTAGGAAGCATGACAGCACTAATGCTCTTAAAGATGTGAGTGATGAAGACATTAAAGAAGGTATTGAGGTTCTTCTTGTAGGGAATAAAAAGGAAAAACTAAAGTAAGCATTCACTCCGGCCCTAATAATTCCCCTTTAGCGGTGTTTACGCAATTTTCACAGGGAAGAAATTTGGAAATTCGATTCAATAGATGGGCATCTAATCTTTCAATTGTTTTCTTATGAAGACTTAATAATTGATAGAGGGCATGGAGTTGCAAAGGAAATTGTTCTTCCTTTTCTTCCTTAATCGTATTGGCATCTTTTACTTTACGATAGAGGCACCTATAGCCATTAATAATAACTTCATTCGGATGGGTGGGATTCGGAAATTCTGGATGAAATAATATATTTAACCCCTTGAGAAACTCATCTTTTATTTCTCGCTTTAAAATAGGGCTGAATTTCTTCTTAAGATCTTCGTATGTATAGGGATTGGGCTGTGAAGGAAAGACTTGCTTAGCTTCTTCTTTAAAATCTTCCGGATTTGCAATAAGGGACGAAGTGATAAGAAATAAAACGGCTAAACTCTTTAGAAGCATTTTTTGTAAGCACATTGCTCATCCCTCTTAATAAATACCTTCACTTTTTAAACACATAAAACGACCTTCGTAAAGATTCTTATTTGAGGGGATTACACCGTACAGCTTATTTATTAAAGAGTGCTGGCTTTACCCACTATTATTACGCTTAATGATTAACAGTGGACTTTTTTAATTCTGAACTTGATTTTGCCTTTTTCTTTTTATCTTTCGATTTTAATGAAGCAGGCTTTACAGCTGGAGGTTTTTTAGCAACAACTAGAGTTAATGGTGCAAATTTTGAGGATGATCCTCCTTTAGCATCTGCTGTTTTGGCACTTAGGATTTCGGCAGATAACCTTTTTGCAGGTGCAGGTAGCTTAGGAGTTGCGAAATTAACTGAACGGGAACGCTGAAGAACGGGACGAAGTTGATTGTTTTCTTGCTCTATTTTTATCAGTTCTCGCAAAGTTTTTAACGACGCATTTTCTCGAGCTTCTTTTGCTGTTTGACCATTATCAGCAATAGGTATCGTTTTAGAATCCAGCAACAAAAAATGCGTGTATGTCCAACGAGAAGCAGGAACAATATGTAATTGACTTCTTAGTTGATTGAATTGGGCTCTGAAATTCATTTTCGCCTCTTGTTTTAGAGGTTTTTCTTGTAAATCTTGCTTGAGTAGCGCATAAACTTTTTCAGCAGCATTCTCTTTTGCTATATCTTTTGAAACACCGATTGCTTCAGTGATTTTCTTAGTTCCTTCTTGAGCTTCACAGATGAAACCTTCTGTCGGATCAGGCTTGGTAATCAATTCAATCTTATGGTTAGGATACTGATCATTAAATTCTTTTAAAAGCTGGCGAAAATTTTTGGAACCCGAACTTGATTCAGACTTTTTCTGAGAACGCTTTAGTAAGAGATGAGTAACAGCTTGCTCTGCAGCTTTTTCTTTGGCTTCCTCTTCTGTTCTACCGCTTCCTTCGCCAATAATGATGTTATTTAAGGAGTATTGTAACCAATAAGGACGATGATCTTGACTTTCTCGTAATACTTCGCAACCTTCAGATTGTTTAAAATCATTAAATTCCTTTAATAATTTCCAACATGTTTGGTTCCTTTGATTCAATTCTATCTGTGGATATAGATCTCTTTTAGCAAGAAAATTGATTGCTTTTCGTGCAGCGTTCTCTTCTGCTGATTGTCTCGAAAAACCTTCTCCACTCAAATCTCTTCCAATTTGTGCCCCGCTTACGACAGAACGTAAAATTGGGAAGCCTTTGTGATCTAAGCTCACTGTGAGGAAGTAAGTCGGACAATCCATCCAAGCAATAGATAGAATCTCTTGCAGAAGCGACTTAGGATTTGCACTATTGATTCTATCAACCTTACAAACTTCAGTAAGGGCATCGCTAACATGAGGTAATACTTTTGGAATTGTCATCAATTTCTTTTTTGAAATCTCTGCAATTTTTTCAGCCAATACATGATCATTGATAACAAACATAATGAATTTTCTAGCATTTAAAGAGCCATTCACAGGATCATCTAATGAAATAGCACCAATAAGAGCCTCAACAAGATTACAATATTTACATGTACCTTTTTCCGGAAAGGGCAGATATTGTTCAATAGGTAAAGACCTTAAATAAAGTTCTGCTAAAGTTTTATTCCCTGTTAATGATTGATATAATAGATCTAAATCACCACGCTCTTGCTGAGGAAAATTTCTAATCAATCTCTCACGAATAAAACAGCCTAAAACTGCATCACCATAAAATTCTAGATGTTCAAATTTTATTTTTAAAGCCTGTGTTTCTTTATCCAATTTTAATAAGGGTCGTAATGCAGCTTTAAGTAGTTCACGATCCTTAAAATGATAACGAAGTTCTGACTCTAATCCCTCATAATCTATAGAGGTTGAAGATGAGAAATTATTTCTTTCAAGAGAGAATGATTCTTTGTTTGGATTTGACGCATTAATTTGAGGAACACTAATGCCGAGTATAAAGCTCAGAATAAAAGTAAATCTAAGAAAAAAGCTCATGCTTTAATGCCTCCTTACCAATAAGATTAGCGTTCAATCTAATTTAAAAAATCAATATTATCTTCATCAAGTAATTTTCTCGCGACTGCCCCTGTTAATACAATTGAAGTTTCTTGATTGCAGGTTTCATTCTCTAATTGGGTAGCCGCTGAAAGCCAATTGAAAGACCCTTCACAGAAAAAACAATTTTCCACAGAGTGAGGGTCTATAATCATGCTTTTGCGATGAAAATCTGATGTCTTAATCGTTACTCTTCCCTTTAATTTAACACATCGGGACAATGCCCAATTTAATCGCTGAAAATGATCAGACGTAACATATAATAAGACTGAAACCGTTCGACTTATTTTTTCTTCTAGAACTTTTAACTGTTCAACAGCGTTATTAGCATTAACAAATGGACTGTAAATGACGATTTGCTTTTGAGCTCCTTGCATCATACATCTAAAAAACTCTTGATGATGAGTTAGATTCGTCAAAAGATAGAAACGAGAATGAGCAGGCATATCTACACATAAAGGTGTAAGTAAAGGGCTTTCTTCTTTCTCATAACATATCATATCACGATAGATTCTTCCTCTAATGCGGGTAATTAAATCGGGATTATGAGTTATTTTAAATGATGAATCCCATGTTCCTTCAGGTTCATCATTATGATCACTCTCTCCACCAAGAAAGTTATACGAACCGATCATAGCTGTATGGTCATCGGCCATTGCAAACTTTGTATGCGTCTTCCGTTCTGAATTTACCTGAATTCGATTTTCTTCAAGTGCAATCAATGTTTCTTCTCTATTAACCTTATTAACAGTCAGGACAACCTCAATACCACGATCAGCAGCATCCGTGAGTGCTTCATAAATGTCATCCGCAAGATAGCTAAGAGACCAACTAAAGATCTCTAACTTTTTTCGAGCAGAATAAATGAGAGAAAGTAACTGATTGATATGATTTTTATTGTAAACTATGCGTTCTATTTTAAGTTTAGGGTATTTTAGTTCGCCACCGAGTTGTTCACGTTTTTTGTGACTGACAGAGACACTTCTTTTCACTTTTATAGTTGTTATAGGGGCTGCTGCCGGCAATGGAAGAGAGGGTTGCAATAAATCTTCTGTAACTTTAGCTTGTTTTGTCAAGCGAGTCTCGCTTGTTAGTTCTAAAGGCGATGGACGTTTTTTGGCTTCAGCCCTAGCGGAGACATGCGATTGAGTTATAGGACTGAGTTTTGTGGGAACCGCAGCAGATTTTACCTTAAAAAAAGCAGTAATCTCTCCTTGTTTTTTACTTTTTGAACCCTGCCCAAAAGCATAATTTGGGGTAGCATGCGTCGATGAAACAAGCCCTAGAAAAAAGACCAAAATTAAGTTTATTAGGAGTATAATTTCTTTTTTAAAAAATACCATTTAAAGGGATTCTTTCAAAGAGATTGAACATTAGAACTAATTGTTTATAGATTAATTTTTATATCAAGAATTTCTGACAATATCAATAGAACTTCACTAAACGATTGCTGTTGTATCTTTGGTTAAGAAGTGGGCAAAAATAAATAAAGAATTTAAAGATTCTAAAAAATTTATTTGAACTGGCGCGCCCGAGAAGATTCGAACTCCTAACCTTCTGATCCGTAGTTAGAATATCTTATTTTATTTTTTAATTATAAACATTTGTATATTAAATATAATTTATTTTTCTTTTCGATAATCTTATTATTACGGAAGCAATTCGGAAGCGCATGAGATTGCCAGCAATTAGTCTCAGAATAACCTTCTAATAAGCTCTCATCGCGTATGATAAAAATAAAATTACATTACCTGAATTTATCTGAAATTTTCATATTTTTTACTTTACATCAAAAAATGCTAAAATATTTATTAAAATTTATACATCTCAATATTTGCGACAAAAAATCTATATCTTAAATTTTTCCTTTTAAAATTAATAAGTTAGTGAATTTTATTCTTGACAATACTTGCATATTTACTTCATAAATTGCCATACAGTAAATACAACATAAGTGATGAGAGCCTAAATGATTAAAGAAAACCGTATTCAACAAATAAACAAGTCTGATATCGAGATTTTAAATAACATTAAGGACTTAAGAATTAAGATAACTCTTTTAGCAAGTCAGTTTGATCCTTTTCAAATGCTTTAGAGGAGTCTTTTAAGCTTCTTTAAAAACAAGGAATGAAAAAATGCTGGAAAGCAATGAATTTATAAGCGTATGCCCTCAGGATCTAATTAGCCAACATGAGGATATAGAATTTCAATTAAACCCTAACATTAAGCTAAAGTTCTCCCAAGATGGTATTAGTGGGTTTGACAGCCACTGGAGAACCATTGAGTTTCAACCTGAGGTTTCTCAACTATTAAATAATATATTTCCCTCTTTAGAGGAAACCTATAGTTTACAAGAACTCCAAAGAAAATATCCACATTCAAAAGAAGAACTTCTCACTATTTTGCAATCTTTATATGAATTAGGATTTTTATGTATAAAAACAAACCTTCCTATTCCCGCTATTTCTTTCTATAAGCATCTCACAAGCATTACACGCTCTTATAAGGCTCAAATGAAAGAAAAAAGTTTAACAAAAATACAAACTAGTAATGATCCAAAAACGCTTAAAAATAATCTTGTCGGCAAATTATTATCTTTGTATTTTTTGTTATCGGAATTTCCAAGTCATTTAAGCGCAGCCATTTCTCAAACAAACAGTAAAGAGTTACAATACAAGTTATCTCATCATCTTTCAGCTGAGTATTGGTCCTCTCACACGCTTAAGAGTGGTTTGCTTCATTTAGGGTACAATACAGAGACTATAAATAAGCTAAAACCAATTCCATCTATTTTAGGAATGATAAATCTATTAAGAGTACTGGCAAGAACAGATCTTTTATCTTATGGTGCTTGCCTTAGTTTGATGGAGTTTCCTTCCGTTTCAAGAGATAAAGTAGGAATTGTTGAAGCTGAATGGTCTAAGATTGAAGCATTGGAATTAATTCCAGAAAAAGCTCTTGAACCCTTTAAGCAACATCAACTCAAAAATTTTGTAGATTCTCATGGATCAATATCAGTAAGTTTTTTTAAACATGCTTCTCCTCTTGGACCTGAATTACAGCAACAGATTAAGGCCAATGCTTTTATCTTTGTTGAATGTCAAGTTGATGCTCTCACAAAGATCGATACACACTATAATAAAATTTAAGCACTACCCGAGGGATCTTCTTCTAAACCAGATGACGGGAGCCGCATGTTTTATTCTGACATTTTTGATTAAAGGCTTTGTCATAACTGTCGCTTGATTGATAGATCTAAGATGATAGATTCCAACCTTTGACGTCTCTTCTAAATACCGCAACATAATGCTGCCATCTTCAAGTTCAACAATCAAAGGGTCTGCCTTAAATAAAGAAATTGCTTCTTGAGGAATGATTTTTCCTCCAATATGGTCTCTTGGCTTATAAAGAGGAAAAGAACTATCATCAGGGATGATATGGACTAAGCAATCTTTATAAAACTTTGCAAAAGCCGTTGACTCTTGCCAAATAAACTCTTCTTCATCAAGAACAGCCGAAACATTGAAAGTACTTTGGTTATCCTTCTGCTCGTTAAAGACTCTTGGCTCATGACCTACTCCTTCCATAAGCCATTCAACACTCACTTGTATCCCTCGTCCTTTTAATGATTTTGTAAGTTGCTCTGCTGCTTGCCTTGAATACTTCTGTTCTCCATTTTCCCAATGTGAGACTGAACTCAAACTAAGATTGGAGATTTTACAAAATAAGGTTCGAGAAAGTCCTGTTAATTCTCTGGCATACTTCAAGCGTGCTGAAGGTGTATTATCCTCCAACTTTATATCAAACATACATACCCCCATTGCATTTTTTAAATATCAATATAGAAACATATAGACATCTAAAGATAACAAAGCAACTAAAAAGATATTTTACAATCTAATTATTCTTAAATTTTAAATATTATTTTTTAATAAAGATAATTTTTTATCTTGAAAAGATATTATTTAATCTTATACTCTTTTCTAAGTTAGATTTACTTTTTATAAGCATAGGAGAAAAATAAAAATGGAAGGCCCCATCCTAACACCCTGTGAGCTCGCAAATAGGTGGAAAATGCAATCTAAAACATTAAGTCAATGGAGATGGAGTGGGAGAGGTCCTATCTACATTAAAATGGGTGGTAACATACGCTATAGACTATCTGACATTGAAGAGTTTGAAAAACAGAAAGTAAGACACAGTACTTCTCAAATTCTTGATGAAAAGCTAAAGCAAGAATCAGACCAGATTACTTATTTAAAAGTATGTAAATCATAGGATCACCACCTTTAAAGATTTTACCGATTTTAAAAACAATAAAGATTATAAAGAGAGCCATATGTTCAAAGGGTACAATCGTCGTACTAAACGTTGCCTTGTGTGCGAAGAGTACATAAGTCTTACAAAAGACCTCAGAGCGGCTCTTCTTCTCAATCAATGTGTCTACTGGATGGAAAGGACACAGGATTATGATCTCTTTTTAACAGAAGAATACGAGAATAATCCTAATTGTAATGTTCCTTATCGTCATGGGTGGTTCTATAAGTCTTATGAAGCCTTTAATGATGAATGCATGTTAGGAACAAGCAAGTCGACAATTGCTAGGATGTTAAACTCATTTGTTGAGCATGGTTGGCTTGAAAGGCGCCATCGTAAGACTTCTACGTTTGATCAAACTTATGAGTACCGTGTTAACCTCACAAAGCTTCAATCTGACTTATTAAGCTTAGGCTATATTATAGATAATTATAAAATTGATCTCATTCTCTTAAAATCAGGGAAACAAGAGAGAAAGCCTCGTCAATTACATTCTGAGGTATCTAACGAACATTCAGATTTGTCAGCTCATGAACAAGAGCCAGCTCATAAAACAATAGAGGCTCTTAAACTTCAAGAATCAACATGCCTACTACAGGGCGAGGCATCTTTAATGAAGCCATCTCTTGTAAATGATAAGGATTTTACTCATGAGACATCCAAGTTTCATAATGAGACTTCGATTTCTCATGGTGAAACATGCATTTTGCAAAAGCAAACCCCAGTTTCCCAGATGGAAATACCATCATTGTCATTAAAACCCGCAGAAAACAGCAATTCTCACCATGAAACATCCATGTTGCAAGATGAAACATCGATGTTCCCCCATGAAACATGCAAGTTGCACAGTGAAACTTCATATATAGATACAAAGATTACTAATACAGAGATTACTAATAAAGCCCTCTCTCTAATCTCTCTCCCTAAACTTTCGAACAACCTTCCAGTGGATACATCCAAAAAAGAGAGAGATGAGGCAGGGATTAAAATGATCAAACTGTTTTCAAAGATTGTTTTCCAAGGACAAGAGCTCTTCCCTCATCCTAAGCGCATTAACCGTCTCAAGCATGTTTTGCACTCTCAACTCCAAGGGAGACTCGAGAACTGGGAGAAAGTCTGCCAAAACATCCTTAGCTCTAAGTTCTTGATGGGAGAAGCTCAAACCTCAGATTTCAAAGCAACACTAGATTGGGTAATGATGAAAGATCATGCGATCAAGATTTTTGAAGGGAATAGCTATGGCATTGGTGATCGTAATGTCTCCAGCACATCAGAAGAGACGACAGCCAAAGAGAGAGAAAATCTACTTCTTGAATTTATAAACTCAAGCAAACACCCGATTTGGATCAAAGCAGGCCAACTCCTCTTCAAAAAGGTTGATTTCTCTATCTTCAAGAACTTTATCTCTGTCCTTGATATCCATCAAATTCATCAAGATTGCATAGAACTTTTAGCTCAGAGCCATTATATTCAAAGTTATGTGAGCAAAAACCTCTTTAGCATCCCTATCAAACAAACTTTAGAAACTACTTTAGGGCGTGAACTTAGATTTGTATACGTTAGTGTTGGCTCTAAGTCTGGTAAAAATTTAGGAAACAAACTTGAAGAGGAAGCTTCAGCTTCTTACCCTCATAACCCTCAAGCTTATTTTCCACTTCTCAGAAACCCTTATAGCTCCGATAAGCATGAAGCTTTGCATGATCCACCACCACAACCACCAGATACTCAAGAACCATAAAACAATTAGGACTAACCACGAAAGGAATAAATATGAAACTAACTCTCATCAAAACAGATCCCTGCATTGCACAGAACACGCTGCTTACTGAAGCGCAAAGGCAATTTCAAATGAGGAATCTAAAGAAAATGATCCGCTTTATGAAAGCGCAACTTAAACGTTTAGAGAAAGAAAGAACAATAGACTAGAGCCCGCGCAAAGATTTCGACCTCTCACGCGCGGGTCTCCGGTACACCAACACCAACAAGGAGTGAATGATGCACAAAACACTTATACCTTATTTTAAGGAGAAAAGGGTAATCTTAAATGCCTCCAAAGTTCTCAGGAGATTTATGTCCCTGCTGGGAGCCTCACTTTACCACCAAACCCTTCAGGCCGCTGAGAATGACATGGTTCTGAAAGATGTCTTTACCAAGATTGAAAAAACACTCACAGGCGGGGGCTTTAGGCTTGCCACCATTGCAGGTGGTCTTGGAGGTATTGTCATTGCAGGAGTTAAAGGAAACTGGCCTGTTGCAGGGCTTTTCTTAGGGCTTGCTGTCACCGCCCATGCCTTCGTGGATTGGGTTAAAACCAGCTACACCTATTTAATTTAAGGAGCATACCATGCGCGAACGTGGCAAACATTTGCTCCTTCATCATTTAGACTCACCAGCGCGTTGGCTTATCTTTACCAAGGATGAAGCCGCCGCCCTTTTAATCCCTCTTCTTGTGGGTCTTGGCACTTCCCACCAAGGCTCAGGGCTTTTGGTGGGTATTACCTTTTGTTGGGCTTTGCGGAAACTCCGAAAGATGGCAGGCCAAGGAGCCTTAAAGCATCTGATGTACTGGTATTTACCCCACAACAAGGCCAAACTTCCTTTAACACCACCCTCTCATATCAGGGAGTGGGTATCATGAAAAAAAAGCTCCAACACTTAAGACTTCATGATCTCTTGAGGCATAGGAACTACCTAACCTTTATAGGCTTTGGGCTTCTTGCGTCAAACTTGCTCATGACCTTTGCTCTTTGCACGCAGAGTGAACGCGTTGTGCTTGTGCCCCCTCATTTAACAGGATCTGCGTGGGTCGAACGCAGCAAAGTCTCACCCCAATATCTTGAAGAAATGGCACTGTTCTTTGGAAGCATTCTTTTAAACAAGACGCCCCAGAGTGCACCTTATCTTCATGAACTCGTTCTTCGATATGCAGACTCACGCGGGATTGGCAATCTTAAGCACAAGCTTCGAGAAGAAGAAGAGAGATACCAAAAAAGCGGCCTTAGCACCTCCTTTTATCCCAAAAAGGTCGTTGTTCAGGAAAAAGGTCTGCAAGTTGATCTTGTTGGGGAGATGGTCGGCTATGTCAGCCAAAAATGCATTTTCCAGAAGGAAGAAACCTACCGCATGACCTTTACTTATGATCATGGGCGTTTGCTTATCAGCTCCTTTGAACATCTGACAGGAAAGGAGCAAAGCCATGCGTAAAGCTACTCTTATAGCTGCATCCTTATTAGTTCCATCAGTCAGCGCCGTTCAAATCCTTTCCTTAAAAGATCATGGATCAAGTGAAGTCATCGTCTCAAGTACAGAGCACACGCGTATTTCTGTTGAGAATGATGGGATTGCTCAGATCTTTGGCATTGATGGGCGTCTTTCATTTGAGTTGGATGAGATGAACGGGCAAGTGTTTATCACACCCACACCTGGTACAGAAGGTCAATCGTTCCTCATCACGCTCACGACAGAGAAAGGCTTAACCCATGATCTAAGAATTAAGCCCACAAAAAGAATAGCTGAAGCCATCCTGTTAAGATCAAAAACACAAGGATTTCAAGAAAGAGTTTCTCCTTTAGATTCTTACCAAGACTTACTTCTTGAGTTTGTGAGAGCTTATATCATAAGCGCCTTGAAAGAGACTTATAAGGTAGTGACACTTAAAGAAAGGTCTCTAGAGAAGGTTACACCTGACATAACGCTTCAAACTGTAAAGGAGATCCACTCCCCCCAGTTTATAGGAAAGGTTTGTCACCTCAAAAACGAAGGAGAAACAACTCTTCTTCTAAGCCCTCATCAGTTTGCAAAATTTAAACCTTTAGCAGCCGTCTTCTCAACAAGAGAGCTTAAGGCATCATCAAGTGCTGAAGTGCTTCTTATTTTAAAGAGAGGTGAATCATGAGTGAACATCAAACCCCTCAAGCTCTTAAAAAGAAGCAATTCCTGATATTATGTGGTGTTGGAAGTCTTTTGGTCTTAGCACTTCTCTTTCTTTTTGATGTCGTGACAGGCTCTAAAGAGCCTCAATTGCACTCAAAGACACAAGAGTCCAAAATTGCAGGCATAACCTCCCATCTTGATCCTCGTGAGATTTGGGCTGGGCGCATGGAAGAAGAGTCCAAGAAACTCAATGACAAGCTTTCATCGCTTGAAGGCATGCTCAATCAAACGATTGCCGAAAATGCAAAGCATGCCAATTCTCAAGACGAGAATGCCTTACAACAGTTGCAGGAACAGATCAGTGATCTTCGCACGCAATTAGAGCAAAAGAATAAAGAACCCATTGAGGAAACAAACCAATCTCATTACGCAAACCTTGATGGACAAGCCTCTAAGAAAATCGTCTTAAATCTCAAAAAGAATGTTCGCTATGAAGCTTACCAAAACAGAAAGAAGGTTGAAGATACAATTCCTGCTGGAACTTATGCCTCAGCCATTCTTTTGGGTGGAGTGGATGCCTCAACTTCTGTGAGTGCCGCCAATGATCCAAGACCAGTCCTCCTAAGGGTTATTGATCCAGGTACCTTACCACGGAAGTTCAAGAGTGATCTCAAGAACTGTCATGTGTTGGCATCCGCTCATGGTGATCTCTCCTCAGAGCGCGTTTACATGCGTCTTGAGAAGCTCACATGCACGGAACCTTTGACAGGCGAGATCTCAGAAACGCAAGTTGCAGGTTATATTGCAGGTGAAGATGGCCGTGCAGGGGTGAGAGGCGTTGTCGTTGATAAAACAACAGATCTCATGCGGAACAGCCTCTTAGGCGGCTTTGCAAGTGGCATCAGCAATTTCTTACAATCGAGCAATCAAAGTAGCGTTTTCCCAACCACACCCTTTGGGCAGAAGAATGCTCTCACAGATGATCAGCTTCTTAAATCTGGGGCTTATAGCGGCATTGGCAATGCTTTAGAGAAGTATGCTGATTATTACATCAAACGAGCTGAGCAATTGCAACCCGTTCTCATGGTTCAAGCAGGACGTAAAGTTAACATGATCTTCACGGAAGGCACTAAGTTTGGAGATACGACCGTCAAACAAGTCATTGCTGAGGCCAGAGATCAAGCCCTTTCTCAATCAAGAGACAAGATACAATTTGAGGCTCTTAAAGAAACCCAAAGCCAGAATAGTGAGAGCATTCACCGCTGGCTCCCTAAAATCGGAGAAAATCAATGAAAAATTTAATTCCAGTTACATCTTTTATCCTTCTCACAGCGTGCACTTCTTACAAGGAAGGATTTGACTGTGAGGCTGTCTCTGGGGTGGGATGCCGCTCGATTTCTGAGGTCGATAAGATGATCGATGAAGGAAAACTTGGAGCTGAAGAAGATCATGGTTCTTCTCATCCTGAAACACCCCCAAAAGAAGTCGCTGTAGAGAAACAACAAGACTCACTAAATAAGGCTAGAGGCGTGCATGTCTGGATCGCTCCTTATTCAGATGATGAAGGGGTTTGGCATGGCTCCCAGAGTCTCTTTGTACCCCTTAGAACAAATGAAAAAGGGAAGATGTGATGTTACAAAATCTTCCTCAACTGCTGGGACATAAAATTGCCACCTTTTTTGGAGAGAGAGTTAACTATGGCGTAAACCCGACCTCCCCCTCCTTAGATGCGCTGAATGAAAGCTTAAAGACCTACAGTCTTTCAGACTTCATGCCCTATGAAAGCTATGACCCAGGAACAAGTCTTTTTAGCAATCATCAATCCATTGGCTTTGTCCTCGAAACACCCCCCTTGGTGGGATGTTCTGAGCAAATGCAAACGATGGTCAGTGGCATCTTTCGAGACCTTTTGCCAGAAGAGTCCTGTCTTCAATGTATCTTGTATGCTGACTCTCGTATTGATGGCTTTTTGGATCACTGGCTACATGCACGAACAGGCAAAGGTGAGATCACAGAGTACCTTGCTGAGCAAAGAATAAATCACTTAAAGAACCTTATTTTTGAAGGGACAGGATCCACTTGCTTTCGCAATTATAGATTTATCATGGCTTACTCAAAACGGGGAAGCTTATTAAATCCTCTTTTAAAGCAAGAGACATTGTCTTTAAAAGAACAACTTTTAGCAGCTCTTCAAAACTTAGGTCTTCCTCTTAAACTATGGGATGCGAGCGATCTCATCCATACACTTTCAGGGTGGTTTACCTCAGCGCAAGAGACAACCCAAGACACGCGTAAGTGGAATCAATTTGACTCGCTTTCTAAGCAAGTGTTGATTCCTGGCCAGCATTTTCTGATTGAACCTCACCATATAATTGTTAATCAAAATGAATCTTATGTCCGTACCTATGCAGTCGAGAGTGAGCCTGATGAATGGTCGCTTCACGCCATGGGGGAGTTGATTGGGGATCAATTTAGAGAATATTTAAGAATTCCTTGCCCTTTCATGATTCACTATGGGGTTTATGTCCCTTCTCAAGACTGTACATCAACAAAGCTTAAAGCAAGATCTGCCTATTCCGAAAGGCAAGCAACACCTTCCTTGATTAAGTTGATTCCTCGTCTTCAAGAAGAAGCCATGGAATTTGCGTATATGCGGGAAAGGCTTGCTGAAGGAGAGCGGTTGGTGAGAACGAATCTTACAATTACCCTCTTTTGCCCCCAACACTTGATAGAAAAAGCAGATCAAGCGCTTCATACGGTTTACAAAACCAAGAAGTGGAAGTTACGAGCCAATAGAATCATTCATCTCCAATCCCTTTTAGGATGCTTGCCTATGAACTGGGGAGAAGGGATTCATGAAGATCTCAATTATCACGGAAGAACCAAAACTACTCTTTCTACAGAATCATCCAACCTTGTTCCTCTTCAAGGCGAGTGGTGCGGAACTCGTTCTCTTGGAGTACTCTTGAGTGGTCGTAGAGGCCAGCTCTTCACCTGGTCTCCTTTTGATAACACAAGTGGAAATTATAATGTGTGTGTCGTGGGAAGATCTGGAAGTGGCAAATCTTTTTTCATGCAGGAAATGCTGACCTCAACCTTAGGACTTGGAGGACGTGTCTTTGTTTTGGATGTCGGAAGATCGTTCGAGAAGACCTGTCATTTACTAGGTGGGCAGTTTATTGAGTTTACAACAGATACGCCCTTATGCATCAACCCCTTTTCAACCATCCCAATGCAAAGCGTGGAAGAGACTTCTGATGCCTTAGCCATGTTGAGACCAATTATAGCGGTGATGGTGGCGCCTAAACGCGGCACCACCGATATTGAAAATGCCTTTATTGATAAAGCCGTCTTTGCAGCCTGGGAGAAAAATGGAAATCAGGCTTCCATTGATGACATTGCTGAGTGGCTCCAAGCTGAGACGGATGTGCGCGCTAAAGACCTCAGCACCATGCTCTTTCCTTATACTTCTCAAGGCGCTTATGGGCGATTCTTTAATGGCATATGCAATGTGGACTTTAAGCACAATCTGGTTGTCATAGAGCTTGGTGAGCTTAAGGAACGAAAAGAGCTCCAAAGTGTTGTCTTTAAAACGATTTTTATGCAAATCCTCAACCAAATGCTAGGAGGCGATCGTAAAACCCCCACGCTCATTAAAATGGACGAGATTTGGGATGTTCTTAAAGGAGAGCAAAAAGAAGAAGCCCATTATATTGAAGCCGGCGTGAGGCAATCGCGTAAGTTCTTCTGTGCTCTTGTCTTTGGAACGCAATCTGTTCATGACTTTTATGCCTCTCCTGCAGCACAAGCCGCTTTTGAAAATTCTGATTGGCTGTGTCTTCTCTCTCAAAAGAAAGAATCAATTGCTCAACTGAAGAAGAGCGAAAGACTTCTTTTAGATCCAGGTGCTGAAGAGCTTTTAAACTCTGTCACCACGCAGCAAGGTAAATATGCAGAAATCATGATTGTGGGACCTCATGGTTCTGCTGTGGGAAGGCTTATAACTGATCCTTTCACCCGAATACTTTATTCCACAAAGGCTGAGGAATATGCCGCCGTCAAACATTATCAGTCCCAAGGTATGAGCTTGCTTAATGCTGTGAAACATGTGGCAGGAGTTGCGGCATGAAAACAACCACTTTCAAGATCATCACCATGGTAGGAACAACCCTCGCAACTCATCTTATTGCCCTAGGACTCCTCTATAAGGTGATGCCTCATCCTAAAGAGCAGAAAGTCGCGACTGTTGATCTCCAATCTCTTCTCTTAAGTGAGCTTAAAGGCAATGCCACTGAGCGTGACGCTGAACTTGCCTTAAGGATGAAGAAGCTTCACACCCAGATCCACCATATTACAACCCAACTCTCTCAAGATACAGGGGCGCTCATTGTCTCAAAAGACGCTCTGCTTTCAAAAGGAGAAGACTGGACAGAAGTTGTGAAAAAGAAATTAGAGAGCATGTCATGAGACTGATCTCTTCAAACAAATTAAACCTTAAGTTTTTAAGTGCAATCAATGGAATTCTCATTTTTATCCTAGTTGTTGGGTTAGGTGCCGTCATTCGCGAGAACACCACACTAACTGTTAATATGAGTGGATCGTTAGAAGGTAAATATTATTTTGTTGTTAAAAGTTATGGTCAACCTCTTGATCTTAAAACCGGTGATTATGTTGCTTTCACACATCCTTGGGTCCCAGGACTCCTTATCAAAAAAGTGAGAGGAGTTCCTGGCGATGTTGTCATCCATGTCAATGATAAGTCCTTTGTGAATGAAGAACTTATTGGCCCAATCCTCACCATGAGTCACGACAACAAAACATTAACTCCTGGGCCTCAGGTGATCATCCCTCAAGGATTTTATTTTGTGGCTGGTGACCACGCAAGAAGTTTTGACTCCAGATATGCAGAAGTAGGACTTTTAACAAAAGAGAAAATCTATGGTAAAGCTTATAAACTCTTTTAGCATTTTTCTCCTTTTAACCTCTTCAGTACCTGCCAAAGACTTAGGCTGCCATGGAGAAGTGTTTAAAATTAAGGAAGAAAGCCTTCTTGAGGTGATCAAGCATCGTCTTTTAAAGATGCAAGAAAGTGGGTCTTTGAAGACTTACCAAAAGCAACTTGCAGAGCATTCCAAGAAAAAAGCCCTTAATCCTGATCCTGTTAAAGGTATTACTAAAACGACTAGCCCAAGAATCTTTTATTATGACCCGACCATCACATTACCTCAAGACCTGAAAGATCAAGATGGAAGAGTCTTTGCAAGGCGGGAAGATAGGGCAAATCCTCTTCAAATCACTCCTCTTACAAAGGGAATGATCTTTATTGATGGAGAGGATGAGCATCAAGTTAAGTGGGCACTACGACAGTCTTTAACATCTAAAATTATCCTCGTTAAAGGGAGCCCTTTAACCCTGGAAGAGACCTATAGTCGTCGCTTTTATTTCGATCAATTAGGTTTACTCACGAAGAAACTTGGTATTAGCCAAGTTCCTGCAAGAGTTTCTCAAGATGGAGTTCAACTTAAAATTGAAGAGGTGCAAATTGAGCCCTCTCGCGTGCGTCAGGAAAGAATCAGGCCATGAGAAAAAAGACTATTCTTATGTTATTAATCTTAAGTGTTTTTTTAAGACAGGAGATGCATGCTTCTTGCCAAGGAAGATTTGTAAATCCGATTACGGATATTTGTTGGTCTTGTATTTTTCCGATCATGATTGCAGGCATCAATGTCATGTCTAGAGGCATGGAAGACACACCTAATCCAAGGCAAATTATTTGCACATGTTCAACGCCCATTCCAAGAATTGGAATTCCGATCTCCTTTTGGGAGCCTGTAAGGCTTGTTGATGTGACAAGAACACCTTATTGTTTGGTCAATATGGGAGGAGTTCAACTGGGCAGCGCTGGTATGACGCATCGAGGAGGGAACGCCACCAAATCAAGTGTCTCAGGAGGACTCAAGCATAGTTTTTATAACGTTCATTGGTATGTGTATCCAGTCATTTGGTGGTTGGAGCTTCTTGTTGATTTTGTTTGCCTTGAGAAAGCGTCTTTTGATTTGATGTGGCTTACTGAAGTTGATCCCACTTGGAATGATGATGAGTTAGGGTTTTTGCTCAATCCTGAAGCTGTCTTTTTTGGAAATCCCATTGCTCAAGCAGCCTGTGCAGCAGATTGTGTTGCAGCATCAATTGGTTTTCCGAATGATGCGTTCTTTTGGTGTGGAGGATGCCAAGGAAGCATTTATCCTTTTGGCGGGACGATTACGCATCATGCAGGAGGGGTGCAAGCATCCCTTTTAGCCACCCAAAGATTCATGGCTCATTTGCATCGTTTAGGTCTTTTATGGGGATATATGGGGCTCCCCGGCCTTTGCAATAAGTACCCCATGCCAATTATTCGTAAATCTCAATACAAAACACAAATGACTTATCCCGTTCCAGCCACCACTCGAGGATGCCATCCTTTAGGGAGAACTGAGGTGACTTATAGTATGGGGCGGGAGTTGCCCACCAAGGGTGAAGATTTTGGTTATCTCATATGGAGGAAAAGAAATTGTTGCCTCTTGTAAATTTTACAAATAAATTCAAATACATAATAATATATTTAAGCTTAACTATCACGGTGCAAGCGCTCTGTCAAAAAGAATATTCTTCAAGACAAACTTGTCCTGTTCAAAAGTTGAGCATAACTCAAGAAGAACACCTTCCAACTGTGTTGGTGTTTGCATCATTTTCGATGCCTGAGACGGCTCTTAAACAACTTGCAAATGATCTTAAAAAAGTGGGTGGCGCTTTAGTCATTAGGGGATTGATTAATAATAGCTTTAAAGACACCTCTCTTTACCTTCAAAAATTAGGAGAGGGAGTATTATTAGATCCCACTCTGTTTGAAAAGTTTAATATCGTTGCAGTTCCGACCTTTATCATTGTTGAAGGTGATCTTAAAAATGAGCAAACACCAAGGCACGACAAACTTCAAGGAAACGTCAGCTTAAGGTTTGTCCTTGAAAGAGCCATAAAAGAAGGAGAGATCCGAAACACCTATCTTCTTCTTGAGAAACTCCAGGGGAGTGCTTGATGAAGTTAAGTTCTCTCCTTCTTCTCTTGGTAATATCTTTTTGCGCTCAAGCATCTGAAATGCATGACAAAGCGAAAGAAGGCGTTCAGCATGCTGAGAAGCTTAAAGCTGAAAGCCAAGGAAGTGCTTTAAATCCAAGCAAGGTCAATCTTAAAGATAATATCACAGGGTATGATCATAATGTGGTCACAGCAAAACTTGATGATGGAGATCTTAAACAAGCTCAAGAAATGTCATCTCAAGATGAACACGCAAAACATATTTATGAACTTAATACTAAAAAAGATACCAGGATTAAAATAGACCCCTCAAATGATCCTTTGATTCGAGATTCTGAAGAACTCCTTGTTGATCCATTGAAAGCCATCGTCGGTGAGCCTGTTGAGGTTGTGGAAGAGCAGGAAGAAACAACATATGAGGAAGTAAAGTGTGAAGAAGGACGTGATCCTTATACACAAAGCTGTTTAGAAGATCGTATTGTTAAGGTCAATACACCTCCCACCCAAACTTATCGTTTAACTGTTCAAGTTTATTCTCATGGCTGGTCTGGGGGGCTTTCAAGAAATGTAATAACTGGCGATAAATATGATGGCTCTACCTGGGATAATGGGGGTGGCTATTCAGCTTGGACAGCAATTCAAAATCCTTATCCTTCAAGTTTAGGGAAAATCATAAGTGTTACCCATGTTAATCCGCAGTGGTATACATCATTTTCCAATAATATTCTTTCTGTCACCACCAGCAATGGTGGCTGGTTCTGGATTAATTATTATTACGCTTACTTTGATATTGTTTATCAGCCTCTTCCAACTGAAAAAGATATCGTTGAGACCATTCAAGAAGGATGCAAATTCTTAGAAGAAAATGCGGATAAATCGATTTGCTCTTATGAAACACTTGATATCATCCAAGGCCCTGAAACGAGAGTCATCAACGGCCTTTATGTTTATAGAGATTGGTGGCAGAGGCGAAAAACTTACACGTGTCTTCCACAATCTAAAAATAATTGTGAGGATTTGAGAGCGCGTCACTGTATACAGATTGGCTCCAAATGTCTTGAGTATATTAATAAGACTTGTGTTAACTATGAACAAACTTTTAAGTGTCCTACTTCAAAGAAACTCAAAGTCACTAAAATAAAAGGAGGAAAAGCACCATTCTGTATTGGAGGCGATTGTGTCACGCCATCTTATGCACCTAACACAGAACTAATGGAAGCAATCTCTCGCCTTGAGATCTTAAGAAAGATCCAAGAAGATTTGAGGGCCAATGAAGTCAAGATATTTGATGGTAAGAATCCTCAAAAATGCTCAAAGTATATTGTAAACTTTAAAGATTGCTGCATGAAGTCCAAAGGGTGGGGTGTTTCAACTCATCTTTCTCAATGTTCAGCAGAGGAGCTAACCCTGGGAATGTTCGACTAACTGTGTCATCGTCTAATTTGTAAGCTTCAACTTGAG
>ERZ778024.364-NODE-364-length-81133-cov-55.371765_pt1 | contig 81133 bp, 111 predicted proteins | sample MGYA00375754_ERZ778024 | MGnify/ENA primary metagenome ERZ778024 (study PRJEB29350, sample SAMN05389827) | bioreactor metagenome | isolation source: Thiocyanate bioreactor | place: South Africa: University of Cape Town | collected 2014-02-18 ...
TTTTTTCCTTGTTGATGAGCTGCTATGACTAAGACATGATTATTTGCAATCAAGGTTAAATTGTGTTGCTTATTATTATAATATCGTACTGGCAAATACTGCTGTAATACGTATAAGTCTAACTTAAGTTCGATCGATGATATTTTATGACAATTCCGATTGAATATGTACGTTTTCCTTTTCTTTTCTCTTTACTAACAAGAAAATCATGCCCTACAATTTTTTTAGTTTTCTATAAATTATCATCGGTGATAATGAAAAGAAAAAAAATATTTCACTTTAAAAAGAAAATATAAAAGCATTTTATTCTCCTACGCACCAATGCAGACGTAGGAGAACAATGACAGATGCTGGAGGCATGTATTCTATGTTTTATTCATTATTTTCTTATATTAATCGGCAGATTGTTCTGTTTGATTGATGTATATATTTATTTATGAGCAAGATTTGAATAATTCGATGAGTAAAGAATAGATGAAAACAACAAGTAAAAAAAAACTAAAACAGGAATTTAGACATCAAGTTTAAAACTCGTACGAGGATTGACACCGATTTTTGTTGGTATAGCTATACTAAATCGTCGATCATCAATGTCATAATGTTGAGTAAAATTATTGATACATGATGGTCGTCTCGAATTTTGTAATGAATCTTTCTTTTGCATCGATTCCGACCAGAAACATATTAATTTTTGAAATTCTTTTCGAAATATTGGTCCTGTTAATGTATAGACATAGAAATGTGATGCATGATTTGTTTGTTGAATAAGAATAAGTAACGTTGTCAACGCCCATAGTTCGCATGTATAATTGATTTGAAATGTGTTACTTAAACGTGTACGAATAAAATCATTGATCTCTGATGGTAATGATAGAAGAATGAATAGAATCGATGTCGATAATAGAAACCATGTTAATTGACGATCTTTTTCTTTTCGTCGACGACTTTTACGTCGAGTCAATCCATTTTTTGAGTTCATATTAAATGAGTTTCGTTGACGTGTATATTTAATTATGATAAATGTATTACAAAAAAAGATAATTGTAAATGGTATGAGAACAGTTTTAATTATATCTATATACGAATCATAATGATGAATATAAAAGGCAATGTAGAGATTCGTTGAGGGTAAACATGAACCGGTTTGATCAATACGAAAACCGTACAAAAAATGACTATTGATTAAACTAAATAGAATAACAACAAATCCAATGAGAAATTTCGCTGTCGATTGTCGACAAAATCGAAAATGATAAGGTGAATTCGAAATTAAAACACATCGATCAATAGCTGCTAATGATAGAAGATAATTCGATATATCAGTCGATGCATAAATCAAAAATATAGTTGATTTACACATAAATGAATTCGATAGTAATTGAATTCCATAACCATGATAAAGAAGATTTTCTATTGTATAACCAATCAAAACATGAACATCGCTCATGCTTAACGCAAGAAAATAGACTGAACATGAACGTGTTCGAAGAGCTTTACGACTAAAAACAAGAATTGAAAGAAAGTTGCCGATTAAACCGCAGACAACCACGAATGTGCCGACATATTGAAGGAAATATGAAACATTATATGTACAGTTAGTTGTATAATTAGTTGACGTATTTGTTTCCGTATACATGATTAATAGTGTTGTCCAATTCACAAACTCCATAGAAAATAATCGAGAATTTTTTGTAAGCCTAGAGAACAAAAAATAAAATAAGTCGAATCGAGCCGTTCAGTCGGTTTCTTGTCTCGTGACTAAAATTGAATGGCGCACTTTCTTTGACCGAGTCATTCAAGAATTCATCTTATATTCGTCTTGTTAATGCTATTCTCAGTAGAACATACCCCAATTTTTCTCATTCAAATACTAAAATAATTCGAGATTTTCACATGAAACTCTGTACTTATCTCGTTTCTCACTTTAATCTTAAATAATGTGTAATTACGTATGTGAATACGTCACTATATCATTTCTTAATCACAACCTGTCTACCCGTTCTTTTGAACATTTTCATATGTTACTTTGGTTTTTTTTGTCAGTTAGGAATTTATTTTAATTGAATTTTTTTTCTCGGAAGACAAATTTTAAAATTAGAAAATTGAAAACATTAAATTTCCATGTTTCTTACTCTTTGTCTTCAAGTTATATTCATTTGGGATTTATAATAACAATAAAATCTCACTTAATCCTTCCCACTCGATTCGGACTCTTGATTAACATATCGTAGAGTTTTACATTTCTCGTTCACTATTCCCTGATCTTATTAATATCCGAATATTATTCTTTTTTTGAAATCTTACCTGCCATTTTCTGCCGATCCAAAATTAGTCCAAATGCAAATGGAGTCGTTTCTTTTTGTTATAAATGCAGATAGCTATTAATTGAATTAAAGATCTGAAATAAATCTCTACAAAATAAGAAATGTCGAAAAAAAATTAGAAATAGTTTCTTTCTGATTTTTCTCTCGTTCTCTTTTCCTTTCTGATATATTTTTACGTTTTGTCTGGGCTAATCAACGGCTCCTATCATTTCTTTTCTTGTCTTTTCTTTTTCTTCCTTCTTTTTTTTTAATAAATAACGAAAAAATATATAAATATAAAGAAAGAAAAGAAAATTTCATTCAACGTCTTTTGATCATAATGAAAGTTTTCTTGGAAAAGATTCAGCTGACACGCATTTAAATTATAAACTGAATTAAAAAGAAATTCCCCGACAGACGTATTTCTTTTTCTTTTTCAACCAATTCTTTCGCTATCTAGTACTTAAGCGAGACGATGCATGCGTTCGTTTCTGTTCATGTCAAACTAGTGCACATAACGAAACAATGATGTCGTGCGTCATTATACAAAGATCGCACTTAACGCAATTATTTTCGCTGAATGGTTTACACATGCTGAGATTTGATGGACTGTCTCGTCGTTTCTCAAGAGGAAAATATATCAATCTTCGGTAGTAGATATTTTTATTTTGCTTTGACGTAAATGATATTTATGAAAGAATGAACATAATTGATTTAAATTGTCGTTTTTCTTTCTCGACTTTGCGTGACTATGATTATTATTGAACTAAACAAGGACAATAGATATACTTTTGCATTGTTCATAGAGATTAAATTTAACAAAAGAAAGAACGGAAAGTGTTGCTAAAAACAACTCGAAAAAAAAATGGAGTATCATATCCGGTTCTAACTGTGATTACTTTTTGTCGTAAAAGCTTCGTTTTAATGCGTCTTTTAGGCTCAAACTTATTAACCACTCTCTTGTTTAATTACGAGAATATATATATAGAAAATATTAATTGTTTCACGACAGTTGTTAAAGTGTGATCAAATAATAGCATAAAATGCAATATATATGATTAAAAATAGAAAACTTGTTGAAATAAATGTTTTCGAAATTTGTCAAAATGTTCGAAGAATGAAATTAATTTTTTTTTCACAAAATAACTTCGTTTGTCAAACAATTATGCAACATTAGCACACACACGCACACATACGATTGTTTTTTTCAATGGCAAGAAAAAGTTCATTAAGCTGACTGAATAATAATAATTTGTCTCCACATTTTCAACTTCAATATTGAAGTGTCAAAGTTATTTACACGAGAAAAAGAAGATATTAAAAGTCAATTGTACTTATTTTTAGAACAAAAGTATCTTTAATATTGAATAATATTCTTCATATCTTAATGGTTCTTATATTTAACCCTATTCTTTCAATTATACAATGGCTATGCTATTCATTTGGTATTAATACAAAAACCTAAAAAATATAATTTCTTCTTTATCCATGATTATCCTTAAGACAGAATCTCTCATGCATACGATATTTAAACATATCATTAGTTTTGTCTTGTCTCTATTGAGTAACTAATGAGGATAAGATGGCATTTTGCTGACTCAAGAAAACGAAACGTACTTCCTGATATTTTTTTTTCTAGTAGATTGAGTTTGGTGCAAATAACCATAGTTTCAAGTTTAGATTTATTTTTGTTTTCGAATTTTGTTCGTGTGCATTGAAAGTTTAATTGATGATATGAAAAGAGATTGTAAATTACAAAACACATGCAATTTCCGACGAGAAAATGTTCTTAAAATTTTAATTGATTTTCTTGGAGAATTTCTATTTTTTCTTTCGTCGATTGTTGAATGTCATAAATTCTATACCGAATGTCAATTAGAAAGATTAGCTTTTATGGCCGAAAAAATTCATCAAATTCGATTGAAATTATCTCGAGAAATCGAGTATCAATATTTGAGTAATTATTCGTCGATTTCTTCGATTGTTCAAGAATTATTTATGTTTGTTCGATATTTTCACAATGAACAACAGTTCGATCGAATGATATCAGCACAATTATTCAATCGATTAGAAAGAATTATTCAATGTTGTCGAAATCTATTCAGATGCTATTCTCCATGCACGGAACCGAATGTTTGTATACCTTGGTCTCATTTAGAACAGATGAAACGTGTAAATTCAAACGATGAAATACTTGGATTAGTTTATGGAATTAAAAATAAAGAACTTCGTCGAAAATTAGGCTATGGTATTGAAAAACAGAACTCAGACGAAGAAGAGAAACAACAATCCAGTGCAACAAAAATTTCTGATATGAGTGCAATTACTTCAAATTCAAGCAGAATCAGTTCAAAACATTTCATGTCAAAAAGTATTCTGTTATTTTTAGGAAATCTTCATTATTTTATAATTAGTGTCTGAGTCAGGTTTAGATCAAGACAGTAAAATGCAAACAAAGAATTCAGCAATATCTCCAGACAAAAGATCACAATCAGTTATAAATTCTAAAGATTTTCTGCACACAGACGATTCAATCACAACATCGACATTCGATCATACTGACAGTTCGAACACGCAGTCAAAAACTAATCTTGAAAGACAAGATCTTAGAAATAATAGTAATCAAAGTCCATTGTCATTTCAATCGGCTACGAGCATATCTGATACAAGTGATTCATCGTCGTCGTCAGTTGCATCTCCTTATATGAATAAAACTTGGCAACAACGTGTAATTACATCACGGTCAATGAATCGATCACAAGATATTAATAATTTTAACTCAGATCGATCTGGTTCTCCAAATAATGGTAAACTTATCGAGAGACTTGATTGTATTTATTATTCATTATTTTTCATTGTTTAGATAATATTTCTCCGTTGGATTTTTTGTGAAACTTTACCATTCTTTCAACAACAAAAAAAAAAGACGTGAATCTGAATGTTTATACTTTTATTGAAGAATTAAAGGAGAATTTTATTGGAAAGTTTAAAATATAAGTGAGAACTAGAGAGAAACTAAGAATGAGTGAAAAACTATATGGTTTTCTTGTGTATGCAAATGTTCACTACGATGAGAGCGAGAGAGAGGGAAAAAGTGTTTCATGTTTAATCGAATTTGATGAGTTCAATTGGTGGCATTGCTTTTCTTGGTGCCGGGTGATTATGTGGTGTTACACAATCAAGCATTGTAACACTCATAGCAGCTGATGGAACACGTTCTTGTGTATGATGTTCTAATGGTGTATGAAGTCGATTGTTTGGCGAAGTAATTGATGTACGTCGTGTTATTTTCGGACGACTATTAAATGGTACTGACGAAGTGACAGTACTTTGAACTTCTTGTACAGGTGAAACGGCGGATGAACTTTCAACATCCATATCATTAACTAAACGTTGGCCTCGTTTTTTCGTTTGATATTTCTTATAACCATAGACTGAACCGGCAATCAAAAGCGTACCACCGATAAGACCGACAACAAGTCCAACAATTAATGGAATATTGTTTGCTTGTTGATAAGACGATGAATCCGATGATGCATAGTATGTTCGACCATTGATATTGACCGAACGAGCTGTAAGACCACTTACAGCAGTTGGTTGAGTTGTGATGTTCGAGACAGCTGCTTGTAGATTTTGAGCTGCACCTGATGTACTGCCTGATGTAACAAAGCTTGCAACAGTACTTCCTGCTGTCAACACAATGTTACTGGTTATCGGCATGTTAAGAGTAAATACGAGATAATTATAAAGAGCACATCGAAGGATTTCTAATCGACCACTTGCTTTAAGTGCATAATAATCTGTATCGTATGTAATATTTGCAGGTGGAAAACCAGTAAACGTTTCCAGTGTAACTGAACAATAATTAAATCTTCTTTTCGAAAGTTAGTAAAAATATTTTCTTACCTGTTGATTTCTTTACAAGAATAGCATATGATGTCAATGGTATTGAATAAACATTATTCGATGATGTTAGTAATAATTTAATAACGTACATTCCTGTTTGATTGATAGCTAAGTTAACAACTGAAATTGTACCTCCAGTTGTATCGACAATAACAGCTGATGTATTTCCTGCAACTAATGAACCGTTCGATTGATATTGAATATCAGTATAGAGTGTAGCAGCTGCTGTCCAAGTAAAACTACCCCATTGAATATTACCAATTTGAATACTTGAAATTTTATCAACAATAATTGCTGATAAATTAAATGTTTGATTGACAGAAACGACATCAACGATTCCATATTGTAAAGCTGAAAGAACTGCATCGGAAACGGTCAATGATGGTGATGAAGTAATTAGACTAACACTTTGAACGAATGTCCTAAATGAAATCAAAAACAAACGATTATCTATCATCAATAATAATAATCTTAACTTACGCTGCAACACCAGAAGGTGAAACTAAACTGAATTGAACTTGAACTGTGCCAGTCGATGTTACACCAAATGCTGAATATTGTGATTGTCCGTTACTATAATTAGCAATACCTCCGACAACACCAACACCTGCTGGTGAGATAACTGTAGCTGTTATTTGCCATGGTTGATCATTTGAACCCAATTTATTAATTACGTTTCCTGATGAATCATAAGCAACTAAAACTGGTTGAACATCGCATGCACTTTGTTGTCGACATGATGATGGAGGTGTTACTAATGCTAATCGATCAATGACACTCAATTCCACTGTTGTTTGATTTCCTGGTTCTTGAACACTTAAACTCGATGGTATTGTGAAACCAGTAGCTGCACTTGCTGCCCATGCTGCTTGTAATTCACCTGATTGATAACTATTGATAATGTCTGCATTCGTATTACGAATAGCTGTTGATGCAGCACTATTGCCAGCTGATAAGCTAGTTGGTGGATCTGAACGAATCTCAACACGAAGATAGATTGTCGATGTTTGACGACGAACACGACTATTTATGAGGAAAATATCGAATAGGATTTTGTTTCATTTGAAAATAGAAAATTCTTACGTATCACTAGTTGCTGTAATCACATTGACACGTCGGATTTTATCGTCTGTAACACCGAGTAAAGCAGCTAGATTTGCTGCAACATTACTTGAATAGAATGCTGATGGTGTTGTTGGTGGTAAACCGAATGTTAAAACAATTAATTCAGAGATTTGTAAATCGATAACTGTAACACCATCAATTAGGAAATATTCTAATTGAGTTGTTCTAAACAGAAAATACAGATCATGATTCGTATATAATGATTTGTGTTTGTATTATTTATCTTCTTACCGATTGAAGAAATTTGTACCAGGTGCTGATCCAAGTGTAACACCGTTTGGTTGATCAAGTAACATCAAAAACGCGTAGTTACTATCGACATTTGTTGGAGCAACATAAACATCATTGGCATAGACATCGACTTGTTGTAATGAATCATAATAAAGTGCCAATGATGTACGTATAGTTGCATCAGAATTGAGAAGTCGGAAACGCATATGATTAGGTGTTGTACTTGTGAGATAAATATTATATTGATGTCCACTTTGAACTAATGCCATGAATGTAGATATACGTTTTTGACATGTATAACCGTTACACCAACCATGATCTTGTGGACCATTGATTAAATCAATGTATCCATTATCAGAGAAAACAGCAACAGGTGAGAGACGTCGTGTTTCTGTGTCTGAATCCATGCTTTCGATAATTAACATTCGATAGTTGGTTATGCTTGGACAAACGTACATTTGATACGATGATTGATATGAACAACCTGCTGCACGACTAATACCACGGGCTGGATAAGGTCCACTGATATTGATTTGAAGACCATTTGAATCGGCTAAAGCAACCGTTGGAATACGATAATCACCAACACCATGAGATTGATCGCCCCAATCGTATTCAGCTTGTGAAAACACGCTTGATGGTGAACCAAAGAGTGTACCATCGGTATCGATAAAGAGAGCTTTTTTCAAACCATCACAATCCATATCTAAATACAAATGAATGAATGAATTTCATCGTTGTAAACGTGATGAACGTGTTTTCTTACCAACACAATCACTTGGATTAACAACACCTAGATTCGGTCGTCCGTTGTAGATTAAGTTTGATGCTGACGAATTGTAGAAATACGATGCACTCGATGAAATTGGATGTTGTCCATCATCATTATTTTGTGATACACGAATAGCTGTATCTGTACGTGAACAGATAGTATTGTAATACGCGAACGTCAAGTTTGTTATTGTCATCAAACCATCAACTACAAATTATTAATTTTGATTTCAATAAAATACATGTTCGTTTCTTTTTTCTTTTTGAAGTTGACTTACTAGCTGGATAAGAACCAATACTTGTCCATGGGTGTTGTGGAATCATATTATCTCCAGAGAAGTAAGGAAAAGATATACCGACACGACCTCTTAAATCTGAAGATGATGATCCAGCGATAAGTGGTACAATCTTTTTTCCATAAATTTCACTAAGTGTAGTAGTATCAATAGTATCAGCACAATTTTGTGTAATATCACCGATGACCAATGAATTTCGTAGAATAATCGAATTATTACCAACTCGATGAGTTAATGCTAAAAAAATATTTAAATTATTTAGAGTTTTTATTTTTTCTTTAAATTTTCAATTACGTGAAATTGCTTTGACAAATGAAAAAATACCGACATAACTATCAGCCAATTGACATGAATCGATAATAATGTTATGTCCAGTATTGATGTATAAACCATAGTACCATGTCTTGTATGTTCTATTCAATATAAAAATCAATAATAGAAATCATGACAAAAATATTCTCTAATCAAACTTACTTGAATCCTTTGATGAGAACACAGCCTAAAACAAAATAATTTCAATCAATATTGAATTTCTATAGTCTTGCCAAGCATTACTTGTGTCATATTGAAAACCAGGATCTTGAGGCCACATGACAGCACCAGCCATAGATGAATGTGCTTCATTATTATCATAGTCGTTGTCAATACCATATGGTAAAGCTGTTGTTGGACATGCATTTCCTTGAATTCGATAGGCAAGACGTTGAGCACCACTGACCAAATTGTCCTGCAAATATCGTAGAAGATTTTATTTTATTTAAACTACATTGTAATGAATTCGTTCTTACTTTCATGACAACACTTTCGGCATCTCGAGACATGATAGCACCATCCCAATTGATGTTGAATTCAGCATATTCCGGTTGTGCTTCACCTGACCAATAGATACTTGAAACAAGATTCTTTTGAATGATATTATTCTTTCCGTTTGTCACAATAGCTGATTCGAATGTTTTGTAGACAAAATTGTTTGTGACAGGTACACCATTTGTATTCCAAATGCCAATACTAAAACCAAACAGAAAACATTAAACGAGAATTTGATGTCAAATACGAATCTTACGCCGAGTAGTAACCGGTATCGAATGAACATGAATCGATGTATGTTGGTCGAGAAATATTCCAGTCGCCAAGATTATACAAATGAATAGCTTCACGTTTGTCTTCAAGTGGTGCATCAATGAATTGACCAAAGCCAATAAATTGTGTATCAGATAATCGAGCATAACCTTTGTAATATGTTGAAAAATATTCACTATAAATCGGATCCCAGATGTTCGTTGAATAATCCGAGACATAAATTCGAAAACCAATTTTTTCTGATGCAGGACTTCGATTAATAACTCGAACATTTCTTGTTAATAGACCAACAGCACCAGCAACGTGATAGATTTCACCATTGGGAAAAACATTATGAATAACAATATGTGAATATGTCAATGCTCGGTTTAATGTTACGACTTGACCATTTCCAGTCACGTTTACAACTGTCACTCGATCGATATGATCAATTCGTGTATCGGTTGTTGTCAAAAGAATTTCATCACCAGCATGCCAATCAACTGGTTCAACCAATGTAATTGATCTTTGACCAGCCGATGCTGTTGCTGCTAAACGTGTCCATGAAACATTTCGAGGAATACCATGTAAATCAAGACCACCTAATACACCAATAACTCGTTGACCTAATGAACCGCCGTCATTCGGTAATAGAACATTGGCAGATGATGAACCAGTTATGACAATATCGACATTTCCTGTTTGTGGATTATTTGGCCAGCCTAAACAAAAAATAAAATCGTCCATGGAATATGAAGATTTTCAATCGATGATGAATTTCTTACCAAGAATCAATTGACCACCATTGATAACTAAACTTTCGACATTCATTGTGTTGTTCATACCCTAGAATGAAATTTGAGATCAATCAATTTTGAACGCATTCAATAGAAATTCATACTTGTTCAAATTCGAGTACACCTTCAACTACTAACGAACGAATGATAGGCAATGGATAATCGATAACGAGCCAAATGCCACGTGGAATCAAGATGTTTGTATTATCAACAGGTTTTACACCATCTATTCGTATACGATAATGAATAATAAGACAGTTTGTTTAATTATTATATGAATGACTTACTTGATCCACCATAACCTTCTGTTGCAAATGACCAATCTGAATCGTTTGACCAGTAGAGAGCATCTGATGGTCGAGCAACTGCTGGTAGTTCGAGACCGGGTTGTGCTGGTATTTCACAATTTACATATCGACATTTGATGACATTCAAAAAGATCGGTACATCGACTGTAGTCGTACTTGTTGATGGATTTTTAACTGAATAAAAATATATTTAAAAAAAAATGATTATGAACAAAATGTAATCTATACCGATGTAAGTGAATTCAAAGGTTGCATTGTTATAGTACCAAGCACCATTGTTACTTGCTGCTGTGAGTGGTGAAGGTGATTGATCAGTTAATTGTGTGCTTGAAATTGTATAGACACGATCGGGCATATAAGAAACTTGATGAATAATGATTAAATAATCACCTGGTGCTAAACTGTATGCAGCACCAGTGTATGATAGATTGACTGAACTCTAGAACGGATTCAAATAGATATAGATATATGTAAATAAACTTTTCGATAGAATTATTTCAACGTACATTCGCATTTTGGAATTGGAATAGATATGTTTGTTTTGCTAATAAATTCATCATGTAGCCATGAGGATGTGTTAAACGTTTTTGAAGATTGAGAACAACGGTGTGATGATTTGATGAATCGTAAACATTTAGAACTTCACCATTTTGTCCAAGATTAGCTTTATTAAAAGCAAATCGAATCCATGTGCCTAATGATACTGGACATGTGATAGCATTGAGAAAGTTCGGTGTTCGTGTGCATAAACTTGATGAATTCCAAAGATTATCTGGTGAAAGAATGACACTATTTGCTGTATTGCCCAATGTACCATCTTCATCTTGATATAAACCATCATAACTCCAACGGAAATTACCACGATTCGCGACATTCGTAAATGACAATTGTGAGAATTTAGTTAACCAACCTAGACGATAAGCATTTTCAATGGAAATCATATCGAAAATATTTTACCTCCGCAATAAATTACACAACGACCGGTAATAATTGGTCCATAGATAGCTTGTGTATTTGCACTTGGGAAATTAAAGAATGAAACATTTCGTACACGAAGACCTCGATCCCACATAACTAAATACCATCATAATTTATTATTTTACAAAATGATTCTTCTATTTTGTTATCTTTTTGACTTACCGACAAGACCACCTTCACCTGGTACAATTGGTGTACCTGATACTCCTGTATCACCAATAATAACCGAATTCAAGATCGATGAACCTGTGTTGGCGTCGTAGAATGTTGAACGAAGACTTGCAACATTGTAATCTTGATGATTAATAGCTGTTACATATCGAATACCGGTATCAGCATTATCATAAACGACAGTATTTTTGATTTGAACTGTTCGTGACATAACTAATTCAATGCCACGATTATTTCCCCATGCTACTAATCCGTCAAAAACAGCTTGAGTTGGCGCATAACCTGAACAACTGCCTGATACTGTTGGAGCATATTCAGGAAATACCCAAACACCGAAACGACCAACACTGTGAACACTGTTGTTCACAAATCGACCGAATGGTCGTCGGAATGGACAGTAATTTGAAAACATGGCAAACGATGGACCATCTGGTGTTTCAAGCATTCGATACCAATAACCGAAATGAGTACCACCAGCAACAGCATTGTTTTCGACAGTATTGTACGGATTTGTTACCCAGAAAGCAGCTGGTGTCACATCTTCATTCAATAAACTAGAACTTGTACGAACAAAAACAGCCAAATTGCCACGTAATACATTGTTGACTTCAACACCATCTTCCAAAAAGATAGCACCACCCCTAAATATCAACAAAAAAAAAGTTAGTTTACATTCACAAAAATCGGCTTTCTCTTAGATCTTTACATGATATTGTAGATGACAATATTTTCAACAGTGACATAATTGCTTGCATGAATGTTGACAGCACGATTGAATGTTTGATGAATCGAAGATGATTTGATGTATGACAAACTCATATTTCCGTTCATGTGAAAATGAACTGGATATCGACCAAGACGAAAAGCTTGACCACCATTAAATACCTAAAATACGTTCATAGAATGTAATATTCACAATACAATAAGAAACAATCGTTTACTTCAATGTTCGATAAACGAAGAACAGCTCGTTGAACACCATCGGAACTATCAGCACTTGCACTTGCCATAATTGTTGCACCGAATTGATCGGAACCAATTTCTTGACCATATCGACCAAGAAAACATGTTTGAACAGCAAATTCACCTATTCAAAATAGTTCTATTGTCTATGCATAGATTTTAGAGATAAATCTCTTACCTGGATTAAAACCTTCTGGACAAGCTTCGATAGTTTGATTCCATGTTGCAGTGGTCGAGCCTTGAAAGACAATATTATGTGATAGAAGACCAACTTCAGCACGAAGTTCGACTGATGTTGAACCAACAGTTCGTGTAATACCCAAATGTTGATAGGTTAATGATGAATCCAATGTTAATGTTAGATTATTATTCGATAAACCGGTGATGGTTCGAACTTCTGATTGACCTTGACTTAGATAATTTCCTGTTGTTGCAATAATAATTTGACTTCCAATTGGCCAATCAACAGATTGAAGAAGTGTGATTTGACTTGCTCCAGCATTTGCTGTTGCAGCTAAACGTGTCCATGTACGAACAACATTGGCACCATGCATATCAACTGTACCATCACGTAATGCCAATACTTTCGCTCCAACTAAATAAACATAAAAACAAAGTTACAAATAATAGAAATTCTCGACTAACTTACAAATTGGTAATTCAATTGATCTTAAATGACCGTACATTGTAATAACTGCTTTGTGTTGGAATGGATTTGTTTCTGTACCGATTTGTAATCGACCACCATTGACAACTAGAATGTATTCAACATTCAAAGCAACATCTTGATTATCGTCAAATATGAGTGAGGCATTATCGATGATGATAGCTTTGATAATAGGTGTGGTTGTATCGAAGTAAACTGTTTTTCCACTATCAATCGAAACGATTGTTCCTTCTTCAGGTGGTGAATCACCTCCCCATGTCCATGGACTTGACCAAAGATCGATGTATTGATATTGAGCTGATCCAAGAGCATTGCCACCGGCGACAACATTGACAATGACTGTTGCTTGAACTGTTGTTTGAGAATAACTACCTGTTCTACAAGTGATTGTTGTTGGTGAAGCTAATTGAACTGGGCAATCAACTCCAGCAATACTAACTGTAACATCACTCAATGATGATCTATTCAAAATGAAATCAATCGATATGCAAAATATTTAAAAAAAAAAGACAGAACACTTACGGGAAATTTGTTCCTGTAATTGTCAATAATGTACCACCGCCAGTTCCACCACGTGTTGGACTAACTGATGAGACTGTTGCTGTGACATTGTTTCCATAAACATAATTTACACTTTGTGATAAACTTCCAACACTAACTGTTAAACTACATGATCGATCAGACGATGAAACTGTTGCTGATGGTGTTATGCAAACTAATTGTGTATTCGAAATGATATTAACTGATTGACATGCTGTTCCACAGATTGTTACACTGGCACCTGAACTATTGAATCCATTGCCATTGATTGTAACACTTTGTCCACCACCGAAACTACCACGTAATGGTGTTGCACTTGTGATTTGTAATGCATATTGAAAGACAATATTGCTGTTTGAAATACCATTCGACGAAACAGATACAACTACTGGTTGATTTCCAGCTGGACTTGAACCGACTGTACATGTAATTGACGTAGTCGAAACTGAACCAACTGAACATATTACACCGCCAACTGTGACACTTGTTTGACCAGAAACGAAATTCGATCCTGTAATAGTTATGAGTTGACCAGTTGTTCCTGATGTTGGACTAATCGATGTGACTGATGGTGTTAACGATGAACTGTATGTAAATGTTAATGAACCTGGAAATGTTACACCATTGGAAACAACACGAACTGTTGATGATGATGCACTTGATCCTTGAGCTGGAACTGTACAAGTGACTTGTCCAGGTGTTGTTTGAATAATTGGACATGCATTTGAACCAACATAAACTTGAATGTTACTTGTTGAAGTAGCAAATCCATTTCCATTCACTGCTAAAGTTATACCACCGTAAATACTGCCAGATGTTGGTGAAACGCTTGATACACTGGCAACAGATTGTAAGGATGGTGATGTTCCAACTGTTCCAACACCTAGAAAATAGAATTGATTTTTTTTTTGATACAAATTATTTCTAATTGAAAACAAATCGATCACTCTTACCATCGATTGATACAGCGACAGAGTAATTTCCAGCTACAATACTTCCAACGTCACAAACGATGCTTGAATTTGTAGCCGATGTAACATTGCATGCTACACCATTGATATTAACGTTGACATCTGATGCAGATATTGAACCTGTAGCAGCAAAATTTCGACCAGTTAATGTTAACGTTTGTGGACCGGTGATTGATGATGGTGTAACTGCTGTTAAATACGGTGTGACACTTCGTGCCCATTTGAATATACATGATCCAGATGAGCAGACAGCTTGATTACTACCGACAAGAATTGTAATTGGGATCGATTGATCGATATAGCTCGATGGTGGAGCATCTGTTGCAAATTGAATTTGTGAATATGTAACTGTTGCTACGGATGTATATTCAATACTACCAACAACAACACGTGTATCTTCAGGTACAAAACCATCACCACTAATTGTTACGATTGTACCACCAATGATTGAACCTAAATAAGAATAAGAATTTTGCATCGATGGATAATATTCAAATGTTTACCTTGTGTAGGTGAAATACTGCTGATTTGTGCTTGAAATTGGAATTGAATGAGACCATTGTTACTCAAGAAACCTTGACGATCTCGAGCAACATTGAAACTTTGAATCGATTTTGCATTCAATTGAGAATTGGCAGCAATTTGACAAACAAGTTGTGTACTCGATGCACTTGTAATTGGACATTGATATGATGATCCAATGAGAACAATATTTTCACATGATGTTGTACTAAAACCTGTTCCAGTGATTGTAATCGATGTTCCTGATGGACCTTGAACTGGTGAAATTGATGTTACACTACCGATTGTACAGGGTGTAAATAGATATTGTAAAACATTTGATGGTGTAGTTTGACTGCACGATGATGGATTGAGTAATGTGCTTGAACCACATGATGTTGTTGTTGGTACAGTTGCTAAAAATAATTGTTTGTCAATAGAAGAGAAGAAAGAAAAACTACTAGTAGGATGGTTTACCTGTGGGTGTGCAATAAAGACGTTGTCCATTGTAGGTTGATGTTGGTGAACACCATAATTGAGTATCGTTATCAGTTGTACATGCGCTGTACGATTGTGAATTAAATGTAAATGGAAAGGCGCATGATTGTGCTAAATAAAACATATGACAAAGAATACAAGATGAAGAACAACAACAACAACAATATTGCTAATTACCAACAAATGATCCTGAGGTTACGTTGACCGTTAGTGTTTGAGGTTGTGCTGCAACAACATTGATAACACCTCGCATAGTTATTAAACCAGTTGAATCAACAGCAGGTGTATAATAATAGTATGTTCCAACAGTTTGAAATTGATACGAATATGTTCCTAAATAATTAATAAAATAGTAAAATCATTAGAAGAAAAAAAGAAGAACAGTAATTATTCATACCTGATGATGTTGCATTGCCAGAATCGAAGCCATTAGCTACTGTTGATGTTGTATAACCATTCGATACTTGTTGAACTTTGTAAGATAATGTTGTTAGAAGTGCTGATGAACCCCATTGCCATTGAACGACTGCACCTTGTTGTACAGTTGCAAATTGTGGTGTCCATGCAAAACCACTACCGTATGTTGGATCAACACCATTCGATGAGATAATGACTTGAGGTGCAGCTGCGGCTGTTCGACATTGAATTTGATTCGATTGATATGATTGAACAGTACATGAAATTTGATTTGTACCATCGGTAAATGCAACTTGAGTTGTATTATCAAAACCTTCTCCTTGAATATAAACATCATTTCCACCGTACAATGAACCAACTTGTGGTGAAACAGTTTGAACATAAAATCGATATTCAATATTGATCGATGGTCGAGCATAACCATTGACTGTCGATAATTTAACTGAATATTTACCAGGTGCTAATGATGGTAGAGTAGCAGTAATTTGAGTTGATGAAATTGTTCGAACGGTTGCTTTTGTTGTACCAATGTAAACAATGACTGAACTTGTACCAAAATTCGTTCCTGTAAGTGTTAGAACGCCTCCTGCCATTGTGATAACACTTGGACTTGATGATGTAATTGAAGGTGTATTGGTCACATCGTATGTAAATGCATTCGATAGTGTTTGACTACTAGATCCTGATGTAACAACAACAGATACTTGTGTATTACTTGAAGCAGTTGTGAATGGAACAGTACAAGTGATCAATGCGAAGTCGGTGACAGTTGGATCTGTACATAGACTACCGTCAATAGTAACGGTTGAAGATGGTGAAAATCCTGATCCAGTTACATTGATTTGATAACCACCACCGGCTCCACCTTGTGTTGGTGAAATTGCTGTCAATTGAAGTGCAACGTTAACTGTAAAACTTGAAGTACCTGTTGCTAAACCTTTATCAGCAACATTTACTTGAACACCATAAGTGCCAGCTGTTGCACCGGCAATAGTACATACTAATTGTGTTGATGTTGCTGATGTAACTGTACAACTTCCTGATGTTCCAATGATAACTGTATTTGAACTAGGTGTTGTACTAAATCCAGTGCCTGTAATGGTTAATGTTGTACCAGATTGTGTAATTGATGATACGGTTGGTGTTTGAGCAGATAACCATTGAAAGTCGCATGTATTTGTACCCGAACATTGAGATGGATAACCACCGACTAAGACTTCGACCTTTGAAAATAAAATTCGATAAATTTAAGTTATTCTACGTATGAATTCAATATATTACCTGAGGATTAGTATTGTATGTACGTGTTAAATCACCCGATAATGGTTTGAATAGAACTCCACCTGATTGAATAACTGAGGCTGTTACTGTTGTGCCCGATGGTGTCACTGCACCAGCATTAGTTATCGAAATACTTGGTTTATCACCACCATTGGCAATCCATTCAATATTATATTTATAACCTGTACAATCACCTGAACGAACAACATTCAAATATCCAAAATCAGATGATATTTGTAAACGATTAGCTAGATCCTGTGCTGTAATATCAACAGGTATTGATGCATATGTTTGACCATTGAATACGAGACTGTATGTTCCAGCTGCAGCATTTGATGCTGTTGATAATCGTGAAACAGTTGCAGTCTAGAAAACAAAAGTACATACACAAATTATAAGTTTTCATAGGAAAAATTTACTGCGGATGGATATGGAACAATTAATGCTGGATTAACACAGTCACTATATCGGAAAGTAGCTGTAACTCGTTGTGGACTGGTTGTATAAGCGACTGCTAATGTATTGTAGACTAATTGATGTTTTGGATATAATCTTCGAACACCTTCGATTGATGAAACTTGACATGAATATGTAACATTAGTATTCATATTGACACAGATTGGAAGACTGTTGTTATCCAATGTACAAGCTTGATAACTATTTCCATTGTAAGTAAATGGGAATGTACAAGATGATGGACTTGCTGGTTGATCAACTGGATATGTTGTAACATCCTCATAGCCGGCTGGTAACGAAATTCGAAGAGTAACTGAATCGACAAAGATACCTTTTCGAATATTATTATTTAGCCATGCTTTTGTAATAATAAGTGACGAAGCAGATGAACTAATAGATGATTGCGCAACTAATTGGGCTCGAACATTGACACATGTATAATGCCAAAGTCGATCGGCTTGTGGAGAAAATGAAATTGATGTCGAAATTGTTGTTGTTGTATCACCATTTACTTGAGCGTTAACGCCAATTGAAACAACATAACTGTTCAATAGACGATAGGCAAAACATAAATAATCACCAGCTCGTGTATTCGAAGAAACTAAAGTATTGTCATTTGATGAACATTGTCCACAGAATGCATTTGTTTGAATTGATGTTTCGTCAAATGTACAACCTGTTTCGAATTCTTCAACATAGACAATCGATGTTGTAAGTTGTGCATTGCTGATCGATGGTGGACAACGAATACTGAATAGATCATTGATAGCTGAATAGACTGTTGCTTGTGTTGTTGCATTTGTAGTGAAATCAATGTATTGAGTGAGTTGTCCATCTAATTCAAATGCAGTTTTCGTTTCAGATGCAACACCTTGAATAAGTTCAGTAACATTTGGTTGATTTGTTGATGATGAAATGCATGTTAATAAAGGAACATCACCCATTTCAACGGGAAATGTGATATTGTATGATGTACTTGAAGCAGAAACTGAGACTGTTAATGGTGAAATTGTTGGTAAATCATTTAATGCAGTTCGAAGAGCTTCAGCTGTTGGTCGACCAGTTTGAATAGCTAAAGATATGATGATAGAAAAAAAACCGAGGATGAACTATTCAAAAATAGAAAAGATTTTACCAGTGTAGACACCACGAAAACCGATTTGAAATGTTGAACTATCAACTTGTAAGAATTGAACTTCTGCTGTTGCATTTGCAACACTTGCTGTAAGATCAATTTGCTATTGAATAAAAAAATGTAAATAAAACTATGTTGAAATCAATTCGTTAATTACTTGTTGTTCATCCGTAACAGTTGCTGTGACAGAAATACGTTGAATTTCATTGAGAACTAAGCTTGATGTTAATGCTGTCAATGTTGTTTCATGCATTCGAGCTTCAACACTCAATCGAAGATTTCCACTTGATCGTGAACCAATTGCCAATAAATAATAACTAGTAGAGAGAATAATGCTTTATAACACAATATCAAGAACGTAGAAATTATTACTTGTTTTGATTGGTTAAACTAATCGATGTTGATTGATTGCTGACTGAACTAGCAACTAAAGCTTTATTGGCTGGATCATCATTTGTACTTAAAAAGAGAGCAGCATCACCATTGGTGTTTAATGTAAATGTGTATGTTGCTGTTTTTGGTGCATGAAAAAAGCCAACAAGCCAAACAGTTTCAGCTGATGAACTGGTGGAAACATAGGACGCATCGTCTGTCAATGAAACTGTACCAGTTGGTGAAGGTGGACTTGAGCCTGATAAGGTTGCCTAAATAATTAATAAAATATACGTAGATGATAATCTATAGATAATTGTTGATAAACTTACGAATGCAGTAGCACTTGTTGTTCGATAGACTTGTAAACCACGGCTACCTTGATATTGATTTTGACTTGATGATGGTTGAACTGGTGTTTGACATTGGATTGATGTTGTCGTTGAACTAAGTACTGTACATGGTTGTCCACCAACGTTGACTACCAATGGATACGTTGTACTTGTACTGAAATAATTACCAGTAATAGTTAATGTTGTTCCACCTGCAGTACTACCACTCGATGGTGATACACTCGAAATGACTAATAACGAAACAAATTAGAAACGATGCAGAATTTACGTATTGAAGAAAACAAACCAGCATAGCTTTGAAATGTGTAAAGATTTTCCGCACCCGACACTCGATATAAATTTGAACTGGCCAATGAACGACCATATTCATTTGTGACCAACATAGTTACATTGAAAACGCCTATATTGCGTAGAGAAAATTCATTATAGAATCTTTGAGAAATTAATTCAACTCAATTAATAATACATACCAACTTCAGTGCCTTCAAAATTACAACTGAGACTCGTACTGGAAACATTTGCATAGCTAAAATTTCAAAATCGACAATCAATTATTTGCAAGTATATATTGAAAAACATACATTGTTCCTGTCAATTGATTGATGACATTACAGAGGTGACCACCGACGTAGATACTAACAATGAACATATCACATAGCTCTCTATTTTAGAAGATTAAAAGAAACTAATTACCGTGAAATCAATGGATTATTGTCTTGTGCACAACCATCAACATCTCTTGAATAACATGCTGTTTGGAATTGTCCAGATAACTGAATCAATGTTTGTGGCGTTCCCGTTTGTGGCTGAATACTAGTTATAGTTGGTGTTTGACTTGGCATTGATGAAAATCGAGCACGTTGACTATCGTAGTATTGATAGAGTGGAATAAGATAGCCGTTGACATAAACACGAATTTGATAGACACCTTCGGGTAATGCTGGAGCATAGCATGTCAATTGAGTGTTGGTTGTTTTATCGTTATGCATCTCGCAATCATAAACTGTATAACCATCAACTAATTGAACGGTGTTGGTATTGGAAATCGATGGTACAGAATTGAAACCGTTTTGTGAAAAACGATTGCCATAGATCCAGATCATTGTACCACCTTGTGTACTACCACCATTTTGTGTCCATGAGCCACCTTTACGAACAGTTGAATAGAATATAATTGCATCAGTTGGAACTAAATCATGGAAAATCATTAAGAAATATCTATTTTTCAATGAAATAATTAGGCACCTTCGCAGAAATCCCATGTTAGACCAGTTTGATTCGAGTTCACTGATGTAGCACATTGTGGTCGATAGTTAGCATTGTTCGGACCTTGAATGGTACATGTTGTGTAAGTAACCTGGAATGCAAGTTATTCGGTATTAGTTCGTATACATATGTCGAGAATAGCAAAGCTTACTCCTCCATAGTTGAATGGAAATACACAATAGGAGCCGCCGCTTGTAGTAACTATAGAAAAGAGTTTAACTTAGAAAAACTGTATTTAATTAACAAACCTGCACACATTGTCGGAGGATTATTTGTATTCGTTTCGAAAATTGGATCCCACATGTATGAACATGTTTGACCATCTATCAATGATTTTAATTAATGTTTAGAAAAAGGTTAAGTTTGAACTGACTTGATGTTTCTGCTAAAACCTGCAGCAGAATAATCAATGCAATGATATTCTTCATGTGTATCATTGCGAATTGAAATTGTTTGCGAAATCTAAGTTTTATTCTACGAAACTCAATTATATATATACGTGTGTGTTTGTTGTTTCTCTTTTTTCTCTTTTCTATCTCTCTCTCCCCTCGTTGTTTTTTTTGCAATTCGATTTAATTTCATTTAAAATGAACAGAGAAAAAAATAACAAAATTTCTCCTGTTTTCTCTCTTTTTCGGTACAAAAAAAATGGGTTTGAATAAATAAGCTAAAATAAAGCCCATTTCAGTACTTGAATCGAATAGAAAAGCATGCCAGTTACTGTTTTTCCTTGACGTTTGACGTAGATAAAACAAAAATAACTGCACTTATATTCTTGTGAAACAAATAGTTGAATTGTGCAAATCATTTATGAACTTTTTGTTTTCAGTGCATACACAGTTTATCGATCTAATACTGTGAATAATAAACAATTGTGTTGTTTTTTTGAAAAGGTTTCCACAGAAAGGGAAGATAATACAAATAATTTGGCAATTGTTTATTTTTTAATTGTGAAAGTAAATATACCATTTTATTCAATAATTCAACTACGAAAAAGTGTGCACTTTTTTCTAAGTGCAGGGTCATTGTACTTTACGACTGTTTATTTAACACATAACATTAAGATTTGGTTCGTGATGTGTACAGTTGAGGGATTTGAAAGAAAAAATAAACTTATGCATATTTATGCTATGAATTGAAATAGAACAAAATCAACATTTTAGTTCATATTAAAAAAAATAAATCGATTGAAAAATATGTTTTGCGTGGGCTAATCATGAATTGTTCTATAAACAAAATTTTTCGATTGCTGCCAGCAGCCATACAAATCATTCAAATCAGTCAACAATTTAACGTTAATTAAAATTCACATTCATTTTCATGGATTCAGCATAATTTAATTATTTCATCATAAAAAGATACTCAAAATGGAAGGAAAGATTAAACTTTTTTTAAAAATTTCTGTAAAATGCGAAATTATTTTCTACAATTGTTAGTACATAACCTATGATTTGCATATATTACTGACATTTGAATTTCTTTTTTTTTAGAATCCTTGAACTTCAATTGAGAAGTATATAAAAAAAACAGGCATGACAAAATAATGTACATTTTTCAATGGTATGAGGAGTGCCTGAAAAGAACGTTTTCGTTTGTAAACAATGAATATGCTAATGTATTCTGAAGGTGTTGCATTTGAATTTGAGCTATACGTGTATACCTGTACTTAAAAAACAGAATAAGTGGTTTCTAGGTGTTAAAATTCGTGTACAAAATGCATTGTTTTTATATACGTATGTTTCGAACTTTCTGTACGAAAAAAAATTATAGCGTATTTCGAAAGAGTAAGAGAGATGTTATTATTCAGAATTGAAAGTATCTCAATTTAATTTTAGTTAGTAACAGCGACTATAAACGACATCTATTCAAAAATAAATAATCAATTTTGCAGATTTTTCTTTTTAAAATGTTGTTTTCAAATGATTATTTAATATTTGATTGAAAAATCGATCAGTATAACTTCTATTTTCCAATATTCTTGTCTGATATCTCATAGCAACGGTAAACGATATGGACGAAACGTCAAGATAGATCAACAACAAAGTCAAGCGTCTAAATTGTTTTCTATTCTGGTATATTAAAGAAAAGGAAATTGTGTCCTTTTCTTTTCTTCTTATTTTTATTTTTATAAATAGTTATTTTTACCGAAAACATGACGAAAAAAACAAAATCCGTAAGTGTTCACCTGTCGAATAAAAAAATAAAAACAAACCTGATTAATTCTAATATTTGTTCTTGGTATTCTTTAATTCAGCATCTCTACAGTCATATAGCTTCTTCTATTATTCCAACAGTAAGTTTGGTTGCCGTTCCATCTGTTGCATCACAAATTCCTCAACAAAAAACTCGAGCGAATGAACAATGGGGTCCATTAGCATCGACACTTATTCGTGCTTCTTCAGTCGATCAGCTATTGATCCCATCGACAACTCATTTACATTCACAACCAAATATTGTTCATCGACGATCGATTGGAAGAATGGATGCGAGTACAGATGAAAACAGCAGGTAGGTATTTTTAGAATAGTATTTCTTTTTTTCTTCTTCTTCTTTTATTTGATTAATTTTCAATATATGTTTAGTAATGAAGAAGAACGTAAACATCGAGAAAAGAGCAACAATTCTACCAGAAGAAATGTTTGTTGAAAGGATTACCTTATTATGATTATTCATCGTTGTTTTTCTAGAATAAATCTCGATCAGCATCATTATCTGATATTGAAAAGCGATTATTCAGTCAGAAAAATGACGATGAAGGTAAAGAAAATGCCATAAACATAATTATGTATCATTTGATTGAATAGAATCAACATCGACGATGAATGCTGCTGCACCTAATTCGATTTATCATTTCGATTCAAAACAAGATGTATCTCAATCATCAGATGTAATATATTAATATTTCAATCTAACAAGACACGTAAATGAGATCATTCTTTCTTTTTCAATAGTTAAATGCTGCACCTAAACGAACATCTGTTTCAATTAAATCAAATAACATTTCGTCCATTGTTAACAATCCTTTATTGGGTCACGCTAGTCCAACAACACCGAGAGCAGCGAATAGAATCGTGGTAAATTCAAATAGGATGAATGCATGTGTGTAATTATATTTCTTAATTTGAAGGACGAAGATGAAAAATCAGGAGGTGCTGTATATTCATTAATCAATGATTCAGTAACGAGACCGATCAGTGCTCGATCAGTTTCATTCAAAGAAACAATTCGTGAGAGTGATGAATCTTCGTCATCAAAAGTTTCAGCACCCATCAGCAAGTCGAATCCAATTTCAAATTATCAAGGTAAAACTATATCTGGATTTTGATGAAACATTTTCAATATAATTTTGTTTTTAATTCGATAGATACAGAATACGAACAGAAAATAAAACACTTAGAAAATCATAATCAATTGTTAAACGATGAAGTTCAGCAAGTTCGATTAAATAATCGCGTAATGATTTTCTTTGTTCGAAATTCATTTGGAAAAAAGGCAAATTCTTGATTTTTATCTATAATAGAACATTCAAAAACAACAAGAAGAACTGTTAGATCGTTTGCAAACATCTCAAAAATTATCTAAACAAGAACTAGCTGATTTATTCAAACAAACAGAACATGGTAAAGAAAATCAAGATACATTCTTGAGTCATTTTCTTTTTGATATTTATAGAACAAACGAAAAATCTCGAAGATCTAACTCGAACATTACAAAATCGTTGTGATCAATTACAACATGAACTAACTGTTCTACAGGAACGACATACAGAAAGTTAGTTTTGGATTGAAAAGAAAACGATTTATCGTATTGATTCTAGATGAATATCAATCGACAATTCGCGATCTTAAAAAGAAAAATCATGATCTGGAAACGTATGTTCAACGTTTGAATTCAGCATTAAATAGTTATCAAATAAAATATCCATCGAAAACACTTCAACAGATTGAAGTAGTTCAGTTCGGTTTTGTTCTCTTTAATTTCATTTTTCTGTTTCTTGTAGAAAGAAGAACGAAGATTTCAAGGCTTGCCAATGAAAGGTCCAACACCGATATGGCTCGTATGATTTCATATTTTTCACTTTGCTTTCATTTCTTAATCAATATTTATCATTCATTTAGTTAAATCAAAAGTTTCTCGCTCCACTCTTCGTTTATTACGATGAAAAACTTCAGGCAAAAACTGAATTCATTCAAAAACTTCAAGTAACGAAAAGTCAGTTAAACGACAAATTCAAATTGATTTCTGTTCATAGTCACAATTGATCGATATCGATGAACAAATGAAACTACTCATCAACGAAAATACTCGTTTACATGACCGTTTATCTCGTTCGCCTGCATCTCAAGGAAATGATAATCATCTATCCGATATCGAACAAATCAAACGACAAGCTTATCTCGTTCTCGAAGAAAATAAAGTTCTTCAAGATCAATTAGATCTGCAAACCAACCGATTGAATGACGTTCAGAAAAATCAAATTCACGAAGGTTCGATAGACATTTCAAGGCAGAAAATAAAAGTTTAAAAAAAAATTTTTTTTGTTTAGTTTCGACGTTAACTCGTCGATTATTAATCATTGAAAGTGAAAAAACTGAAGCTGATCGAATTCTCGATACTATAAAAATGAAAAACGATGAACTCAAACGAAAATATGAACAATTACTCATGGATAATACACATCGAATACATGTTCAAGAACATATTCACGAAATCAACGAAATGAAACGTTTAACTGGTTCGAAGAATCTTTCGATATTTTTTGTTTTTGCAAATTCAAAAATTTGTTCTCTTTATATGCAGATGAATTAAGTGAAAAACATGCAAATGAAATGCAAATTCTTCTTCGGCGTGTTCAAGTAAAATTTCTCAAGCAAAAAAAAAAAACAAAACATCACATTTTATGTTTGCCTTTAAGGATGCTGAATCGGGCAAGAAAATTTCGCAATTAAAACTCACTGAATATCGTACTGAAATCGAACGTTTGAAAGGCGAAATACTTGCATTGAAAAAACTAGCTAAAAAACTTCAATTACGCGTGCAAACCTATGAAAATAAACTTCAATTAGAACAAATTAAAGAAACGAAATTAACGAATATCATCGAGCAAACAACGGATGAATTCGAACAGATTAAAATCGAACGTGACACTTATTTAGCATTGGCAAAAGCAAAAGAAGAAGAATTAAATAAAACTCAAACGAAATTCGCCGATGAAACTGAAAAACTCAATCTATTCGAAGAACGATTAGCGAATTATAAAAATAAAACTAAAGAACGTATTACCACCGCTACAGAAGAGTAATTCACCATAAATAATTGATCAACAAATGCAAATTCTTCTCATTTTAGTCTTCAAAAACAACATGATCTCTTGAAACTGCGTTGTTTAGAATACGAACAACAAATTCAACAATTACGAAGTTTATTAAATGACAAACAAATACTTGTCAATGATCTCTATGCCGAAAAACGGTTCGAAATTTGTTGTTGTTCACATTTTCAACTTCAATCTTATTCTCGTTCTTCTAGACATCTGGAAATCGATCTCGAAACAGTTTGGCAAGCAACAACAGCCGATAATCTTCGTATGCGTGAACAAATTGCTGATCTACGTATATCTAGTTAATTTGAATTGTGATAGTTGTGATGTATTCAATAGAGAAATTGGTATCTATATGTTTTTTTTTATTAATCACACGGTGTATACAAACAAAACAACAGTTAATTATTCGGGAAAAAAATCTATATTTTTCTTTTTTTTTTCGGTATTTAATAGATGACATTCCTGTCTTGATTTGTTTTTATTTTGAAAAATAAATATAGTGTCTGCATAAATTGTTCAATTCTGTGCGCGTGTGTGTATGTTTTTTTTTACGAAAAATCAAAGAAAAGAAAATAACGTCATTCTTGTTGATTATGTTTATACGGCATACACGCTGAGACAATCGTAAAATGGTGATAATTTACCAAGACGTGCTTGATATCTTAAATACCATAAGGGTTTATTCGAGCAAGGATCTTCTTTTTTCCAGCCTTTCTGTTGATATGGAAAGATTTGATAGATTCCATTGTTTTCATCTGTATTTGAATCATTTGTTGAATCCCAGTTGTCATAATAACGTTGCTTACGATTACGAACGTTATTCGATGCTGATGTTTCATGAATTGCAACTGAAAAAAGAAAGACTGAAATCGTTTGAAAAACTACAGGTAATTACATACTGATGAGAAAACATAAAAATAAGACCGATAGCGCCGGTTTCATATTTAAGATTGTATTTTGTTTGTTGAAGATAAATGGAAGAGAAAATGATATGAAATTTTGTTTTCAAATCTAAAATGTCACATCAAATATCATTTTCAACTTTTCTTACTTAGCTATGGAATAATTCTAGCTACTAAAAAAGTATTCATGAATTTCTAATATAATTACATGCGTAAATCTCACGAGAGAGAGACAAGAAAAGTAAGCAGTCTAGTTGATTTTCAATCACGAAAAAGAGTAGAACAAGCTATTTACATAAGCTTTAAAAGAAGAACTGATTTTTGCAGCAATACACTCTCATCAGTCGCATCATTTCTGTTTTAGGGGAAAATAGAAAATAACATTCTAGTATATATAATCAATCGTCGCAGAGCTAATCAAATAAAGTTTTTTTTTCTTCAACGATAATCCGGAAACAGGATGAAAAAATGCAAAAAGATCATTTTATCGGCTAGTAAAATAATCGCGTTCAACTAGAAGAGAATATTTGCATAGAAAAATATTTCGTTTGAATATCACTAATAATAGAAGAATAACACACGCTAAATTGATTCAGATACGGAATGAAGTGCGTGATCATTTGAGTATTCTATTATATCTTGACGATTTTCTTTCTTTTTAGTTTATGATGGCGATGTCACATAAATCTCTTGCGTGAGATAGTAGGCGAATAGTTAAACATTTTCTTATTTTAATGACGACAACAAAAAGGAAAAGAAATAATACTAAATCAATGTTCCGTCTTAATTATATGACTTCGAGCGATTCTTGAACCGTCTTATCTCTGAGGACAAATCAAGATAGTCGAAGAAAAATAACATCGTAATCTACGGATAGATAAATTTTCTCAACAATTTCATCTCGAAGAAAAAAAATATTTCTTTTAATAAAACATAGGAAATCTTATGTCAACGACATTTTTTCAAGAGATCCTTTGCTATACACATGTCGATCGTTGGAAGACACGCACTATGCGTAGGAGGATCACGAAGATAACAGAACTAATCGTATTATCATGCTTCATTTGTCATTTATCGAAAAAGTTCAAAAGAAATCTCGACTAACTGCTGATCAATAAGACTATCAAGTAGAAAAAAATGTGAGATTGAACTACTTTGTTCTACATTTCAATTATATTTACAAGAAACATATAAAAGGAAATAAAAACGATGATTTCATATTAAATTCAGTGAGATCTAATGAAATAAATATTCTCTATTGAAAAACACGCAAACTAATGACGTCTTGTTTCTTTTTAGATGTTCGTCAATAATTAGTAGTTCATATTTGTTTAAAATGATAACTACTGTCATCTGATGTCATTTAGTAAAAAAGTTTATAGACACCCTCTATCAGCAAGACAGACGAGACGATTCCCATTCGATCTGAATATCGAATCAGTTCGATTGTGATTGCGACAATGAATGACGATGACGACGGCGGCGGCGACGGCGGATAGTAACTAAATAAATTTATTGATACAAAAAGATAAAAGTCGAATTGTGAGGAATTAATTAAATAAAATCATCGAAAAATGTACTCGGAAAAAAATATTTTCAAAAAGAACATATTCTTAGTTTTTTTTCTTTAAATCAAATTAACGATATTTCAGATGAATTACTCTAATATGTCCTTCCATTTGTCCATCATCATTAGAGTGAAGCATATGAATAGTTAAGATGAGAATAACATATGTATGACTGATACTAGATCAATTATTGTTTGTATCGTACAAATCATTATTCTTCCAGATTATTTAGTTTTTTTTTCTTATTAAAACAAGTGCAACGAACATCTTTTCTGTTGTTTTCTTTTACTTGTGATGATTATCGTTCAGATAAATCCACTATCCAAGGTTGTCTATTATTTAATATATGTTGTGTAAGTATTTTTTTGCTTCTTTCTGCGTAATATCTATGTATCACACATGTTGTTCGTCTAATTTGATGAATATCATATGGTGTATCTGTACTATTGTCGCCTTCTTCTTTTTTAAACATCGACCAAAAACAGAGAAAGAGAAAAATGAGATTGATGAATGAGTATAACCGGGTGTTTCTCAAAAAGAAAGATTATTTATATTCAAAATACAGTAAGAATATGCTATTTAGAAAAAAGTTACGTTCTACACACACGCACGCACACAAGAAAAAAGTAATCGACCATCCTTTCACCGTTAGCAGTCATTAAATCCAGAAAGAAAATTAACAGTTCGTTTAATCGCGTTTTCGAATCAGAAGATAATGCGACGTATGTGTTGACATATTATCTCCAATAGCTGGATTACCACCGCCACCAGTTGCAGCTGAGATTTGATAACCTAAACGAATCATTTTACTTAAAACATCCATGTATACAAGTGGATGTTCATCTTTTTCAGCTGAATAATTGCCAAACCAGACAAATGCTGAGTCCGATGCATTGGGAAGAATTTCATGAACGAGTTCTTTCTCAGCAAATATACGATAATGTTTGGGATACGAAACAAGTACCACTAATGAAACAACATCAATACGTTCACCCGTTGATTCCGCTGATGCCATTGATTAACAAAATACGTACGTCTACAATAGAAAATGAGCGAGTTATATAGTGCAATGATGGTAGGAGAATATAAACAACAAATAAAGGAAAAAAAACGATGATAATATTATGATGATGATTGTGGGAATCGTCTTTTTCTTCGTAGAGAAGAAACAGCAGAACAGTTGAAGTACAAGTCTGCTTGTACAGCAAGGTCTTTCTTTCTTCCTCCGTCTCTCGCTCTCTTTTTCCTTTTTCTCTGTCCCTCTCCATTTTCGTTTGAGATCGGCTGATTGACATGATAGATGACATTTTTCTCATCTGGCAATATCGTGCCACGCTTTGAGTATCTCCTGTTTATGTCTAACTGCTTACCGACTATTTTTTTATCTCCAGTGCAGTCGATAAGCTGTTCTCTGTTGGTCTAATCGTTGCTCTTATGTCTTATTGTGATCTCATTTTCTGTCTATAGTCTACATGCATGTTGCCCTCTTTAGTAAATAGCTTCGTTTGTTTTTTTTTGTTTCGACAGTATATCATTTCAAGACATAATCAATAATATCAGAGGCGAGGAAAAGAACCCATTATTAATTATAATGACTTCTTTGACAATCAAGCGGAAAAAAAATTTGAGCATCGTTTTTCATCGAATTATTCTTCTTGTTTAGTTCGATGTTATTGTCGTCATCGATAGATATCTATCCTATCGAATAGACTTATTTGACATTTTCAAGATTTGATCTATAGAAGTTCGGAGAATGTCGTCGGATATTTATGTGAATAAAATATGGTATTGAAGAAAACAGATATCTGATCAACAAACAATCAGTAGGAGGAGAAAAGTGCATTAATCGAGAAAAAGAAAACAAACCAATCGATTTGATTAAAGACAAATAAATAGGTCAAAGATTTATCATATCATTTATGTTAAAAAGGTGAATGGATTATTATTTTTGTTTATTATCTATCTACTTGAATACTTAGATAACCACCTACTGTTTAATCTTATTGAAACCATTCATTATTGTTTGTAAAGATCAAATGTAAATTTTGTTTTCGATTGAAGATCGGATTTGTTATGTGTATTTGGATAATAAACTATCGGCCAGGAGAGATTGTTTATCAACCAATTATTCAACTATTTGGTTTGGATAATCTCTATCATGAAACAATATTAGTCAATAATAAATATCAATGGCCTATTAATCAGGGATTATTCAAAGTGAATTTCAATTCAATGATTTTCAAGAGAAAAACAAAACTAAAAGACCAATATGTTCATAGATCTATGTTCAACTTGAATCAGGTGAAAATCAAATTGAACTATCGACATTGACTTCGCAATTTTCGTTTACATTAATTTATGATCCATCGAAAGTATGTCATCGAACTATTCGACTTATTTATGCATCGTTTTCTGATCGAATCGATTCGAATATTGAACATATTTGTAAACAATTTCGTTTTCTAACAAAACTTGTTCGTTCAACATTCGATGAAATTCTGTATAAACAAACACATTATCGACGATCGATTTTATTCGATATTGAAAAATCTCTTCATCATATGTCAATGTCAAAACAAGATTTCGAAGATAAATTAAATGATAAAGATTTATTCAAAGAAATCTATCGTCAGATTTATTCAGCAGATTTCAGTCAAAATTCGGATGTTAAATTCATTGTTCATTCATCGGTTTCATCGACAATTACATTTGCATCCAGTAGATAAACATCAAATTGATAGAGAAGAAAATCTACTATTTTGTTTCAGCTTTCAAGAATGTCATTGTTTTAAATCTACCGAAATATTTTGCTGATCTGCCGAGTTCATTTGATGAATTCCATGCCAATCTTCATTCCAATAAGTACCGAAAAAAATAGAAATGGTTAAAAAATAAACAGAAACTTCTTATTTATTTTATCAGAGCAGAATCTCTATTCTATTCGATTGGTGCGTATTTACATGAACTTGGCCATTTATTTGGACTAGATCATGGAAAACATCAAATTGAGACAATCATGTCATCATCGAATGATTATATCGATTCTGGAAAAGACTTTTTCTCTATTACTTCACGTCTATGTTCAATTGTATTCAATCGAAAATGTTTATGCTATGAAGTACGAGAGAGAGAGAGAAAAATAACATATTTTTAAAATATTTTCTTTGCAAAGGAACCGATGCTCAATTTATCGTGTTCATATTCAAATGGTTTACTACATAGACAAACAAATCATTCGAAATCCACATGTAAATCAGGTGAAATTTATTCGAATATTTTATTTTTCCAAGTAATAAGTTGTCTTTTTTTTCTAGACAGTCATTGTCTATGTTCATTAAAGTTTAATTCTCGTCGAAATCATTCGAAATCAGTCGAATGTGAATGCACTGGTCAATTTCAATTTGAACTAGATCATTGTGATCAATTATTGAATTATTTTAATTAAGCTTGTCGAATATGATTTATTCTGTACGCATTTAGTTACAAAATAAAATAAAAATGTCAAATAAAATCAAAGCGAATTACGTAGCTCCTAAATCAGTATAGCAAAGAAACACAACGAAAAGCAAATCGCAATCAATGCCTTGCATTTTGAATGTAATCGAATTATCCGTTTGCACGTTCCATAAACATCTCGATCCTATATGTAAACCACTGATTGATGTTGGAAAAACATGAAGTTGAACAATAATTTTATATCGTTCTTCGCCTAAATAAGATTTAACTTTAGTTCGAACAAGATTCGAAAGTGTTGTTAACTGCGTTGTATAAGTGACACCGGAATTATATTGTAAACGTTTAGCTTGTGCACGAATTTGTGAATTTTCTTCGAGTTCTTGTTTCAATCGAGACCAATTTATTTTATGACTCGGTCCTAATTGATTTGTATCGCGTTCGGTTCGTAGATTATCGAGACGCGGTAGACCAGTATCGATTTTTGATTGTATATGATCGTATCGAGTTGATCGTTTGGGATAAAGATGATTAGCGAATTGAAAAAATGAGGATCGTGATGCAAGCGATGGTGCATTACTTTGTGCAAATGAAAATCGTGCAGCTGAATAATTAGTTAGAGATGATTTCGGTGATTCTAATAAACTATGAGCAATGCCGAGTCTTGGAGCGGCATTTTGTGTTATTGGTGGAAAATTTATTGGATTTTGAAATTGTATATGATTTGGAACTGATCGTTTTTGATCGGTGATTGATTTTAAATGTACAAATTGTTCGTTGAGAAGACGTTGTTTTATTGTAGAAATTTCGTTCGATGTCATCCTATTGACGTCAAAAGAAAAAAGTAAAATAAAACAGTAAAATATTCTGACTACATAGACACATATGTAATAGATAAACGAGAGAGAAAAAGAAAAGAAAAGAAACAAACGATTATATATTTCACTATTGATTTATTCTTGAAATCATTAAAGACAAAACAAATACTCACCATGGTTTTGTAAAATCTCTTTTCTGACAAGCAAACATTTTTTTTTCTTATCGTTTGAAATCTTAACAAAAGTGCAAGTGTGTATTTCTGTCAATACTTCTATAAGTCAAATGATGTCGAATTTCTTTGAATATAAATTAATATATAATCATGTTTATTTTGCATAGGAAAATATTTTGTGAAAAAAAAATACATATTAATCATCGAAAACGCTCAGACATAATGCGCATGTAAGTAAATGTAAAAACAACAGAGAAGCACTCGAAGTCCAATAAATGAGCGCAATTGAATCGATTTCAAATCTATTGACTTATGTACGTCACGTCATGGTGATGAATTTTAATAAGATATGCATTGAAAACAAGTGTTTATTTTAAAGGAAATGTTATTTTTAGAGGTAGAAAATTTTAATCACGATTTTAGTTTGCAAATATTGATACAAAACTATTTTGAACGCAAATGACAAGAAGGAAAAAAAGAATGTTTTTATGCATAAACTTTTGATTCAATATATTTTAATAAAGCAATTTCACCAGCTAATGTTTCTTGACCAGTTGGAATGATTTGATTTTCCGGTAATAAAAATCCGTATTCACCTAAACATATTAATTCAAAAGATCTTTTCAATTAAAACCTACAACTATATCAATTACCGGTATCACGAAGTTCAATAGCATAACTAAAGAGAACACCAGCTGTTCCATATGTCCAATCGACTGTATTACCCGAAGCAATATAGATTGTTGCACCGATATTTCCATGAACATATTGTGTACCTGAAATAAATGGATTGACGTGCGATTGATTAGCGATTTGTTACAAACCATAGAGAGCAGTGAGAGCAGTAACAGCTAGAGCTGAACCATCATCTTGTAGTTTGAAATCTTTTGGTTTTTCGGTTGAATAACCTAGAGAAAAGAGACGAATATGTATGATCGAATTGAAATTCGAAATGATTGTACCCCATGGTGACATCCATAATTGTGAATATGAATGAAAGTTAATATAATGTACAATTGTATCATTATGAGCACCGATAAATTGTGCTACTTGAGTTGTTTCGATTTCTGAAAATGCTTTATGACCACAATAGGTGTCTGAACATGGATCGTGTGATGTACCACCTGAAATTTAAAAAAGAAACAAACATGATTGTCTAGTGAATGAATGGGTGCGTCGAAATTTACCTTTGCCCCATTCGTAATCCCAATTACGATTTGGATCAGCACCGAAACAAAGTGGAATTGCTGTTTTGCTTCGTGTTTTACGCCAGAGACGATCTAAAGCATAGCAAAATTAGTGTCGATTTCTTGTTCATCTCTTTCACAAACCTTTAGTCCATGTATAAGCATAACCATCAACATTAAATACTGGTAAAATATAATAATCAAATTGATCTACAAGTTGTGTAATTGCTGGATCTTTGCTGTAGTTTGATAAGAGAACATGAGCAAAATAGATAACAGTTGCTGGACTAATCCATTCTCGAGCATGGATACCTATCGTTTGATAAGATAATAACAAAAAGAAATAGATCGAGAACAGAAGAGAAAAAACTATATGTAAAACTAACCTCCATCCCACCAAACGGCTTTCTTTTTATTAACTGGTGTACCATCACTTCGAACAGCTGTTTTATTCGATGAAATTTTCAAACCTTTGATATCACGTTTTTCATAAGATTCTCCAACGCTAAATGATGTAGCTAAATTTGGATAACTTTGAACTAATTGATCGATCCAGGCATGAATTTCTTCGATTGTATGATATTTATCATAGGTAAAATTATCTGCATTGACACTCGATGGTTGATGTAAATGTGCGAAATTTTGTTCTTCAATAACTGAACCAATATCTTTCATCAGAACTTCATATTCAATTGGATTGTCTGATGATGATAAATATTCAGCAAAACTTTCGAAAGCTTGAGGTGGAACACGAACATCGATCTATTTTACAAAAAGAAAATATTGATTTATTCTTGGTTTTTCTTTCGATCATTGAATTCCTACGGGAATATTCATACGAAATTCTTCACTCCAAAAATTGATATCATGTAAATGAGCAATGCGACTAAAATCGAGCATTTTAGCAACTTGTTCATTATTTTCAACTTTCAAACGCCAGAGTTGATGTTTCGAATAGGATTTCGAAGCATTAATAACTGTTGCAAATAAAACTAACGCAACCAACACTCGCATCATGACGATCAAGTGAAAATTATCTCCAGAATAAAAAAGAATATTTGACTTCGGTAAGATTTATATAGACAAAAGATAACGATCTTAATAGAAATACTTTTTTGTTGGTTTAAAAGTTAAAATTAGTCCGAAGAGAACGACAAAGTTTATCATTTGAGTTTTTTTTTCTGCATTGTCATTGTTCGTCATTTATCAACAAAATCAGTAGACTAAACAAACGAGAATATTGCTTATTCTTTAAAATACAACAACGATACGAAATTTTCTTTTGCCTTGTTTTAATGTGTAATAACTTATATAGCTATATGTTTATATAAGTATATAAATATATATGCGTGTTTCGGTTTGTTTGCTTATACAATTAAATCGCGCTAACGTTCGACAAATGAAAAAAAAACATAAACGAACAACAATAATAATCTTATAATAACAACAACGAGAAAAAAAATAAAAATAAGAAGATACTGTTCAGGTTAAACATATCCTGAAAAGGAAAAGAGAAAGAAGAATGAAAGAAAGAAACATGACAGAAAGATATACACCACCGAGAAACAAAATAAGGAAACAATGAGAAGAGAAAAACGGATAAAAAACAGACACAAACATATCAGCTGTTTGAGAAAGAATAAATAGACAAAAAATATGACGTATAAATTTATTTCACTTTTTCTGTTTGTTGTTGATGAGCAGCTCGTTCATTACGTCGTTTGAATAGATTCGAGTCACCAATGGGACCGAGCGTTAGACTTTTATTTGAATTTGTATTAATCGCATTGAATGTTGCGTCGAGATTATGCTAGAAGAAGAAAAATCAAACAAACAAATCGGTAAATTTCATTCATTTTTTTTTGTCTGTTCTCTAAAAACTTACTCGAACAAGATTGTAATCTTGAATATTACTTAATTTCATATTTGGAAGACTATCCATATTCGAAAACCATGGATGTTTGCAAAGATCAGAAGCTGTTGGTCGTTTCTTTGGATCAACATCGAGCATTGCACTTACAAGTGCCTGTTACAAAATTATATGATATCGGATCAATATTGATCAATCTAGATTTACTTTAGCATTATCGGATACTCGATTCCATGTTGGTCCTGTTAATACTAGTTTAACAGCTGTTCGAGCAAGAATGACTTCATGAGAATCATTTCGATCGAGTGCAAATGGTGTATTGCCAGCTAATAATGTGTAAAGAAGTATTCCCAAACTCCCTTTAAAGAAAAAAGAAATAGAACAATATTTTGAAATTCAATTAATTATTATCGTCATCATCGTACAAATGTCACAGGATTCATCGTATTTTTTGCGTGATAGAACTTCAGGCGCTGCATATTCTTTTGTAAAACATGGCGTCATTAATAAACCATTTTCAGCACGTTGTTGTTTAGCAAATCCCAAATCAACAATACGTAATGCTGATGGTTGACGATTTTGATCGACATACATGATATTACGAGGTTGAAGATCACGATGAACTAGAAAATAAGATTAGAAAATATTCGATTCATCATTATTAATTCATCTACCAATCGAATTTCGATGTAGTTGTTCAACAGTTTTAATAATAACATGCATGATTTTTGCACTATCACGTTCGGAAAGAGATTTTTCTTGACGAATTTTATCGAATAATTCGCCACCACGCATCAATTCAGTTACAATATAAACTGTTGGTGAATTAAAAAATGCATCTCGTATCTAAAAAAAACACAAAAGAACTTGAAATGCAAAGAAATTCGTTGTTTTACTCGAATAATATGAGGAAATTGATTGTAACGAAATAATAATTCGATTTCATCCGATGGATCATTATAACTGGCATCTTTAATCAATTTAACCGCGTATTCTTCACGTGTTTGTCGATGTATACAACGGTAACATGTCGATGTTTGTCCTCGACCCAATGGCTCTTTTAATTCATATTCATCCTTGAACGGTGTTGTTTTAACACCTACGATCGATCGTAAACGTCGTTCGACATCATTGGCAAATGTCGGATCACTTTGACGAGCATGTATTAGTTCAGGTGCAATGTAACTAAAGCCTTGGAATGAGTCATGTGCATCAGCACTTGGCGGAATACCTGGTGAATCTATGAAAAATAGAATTCGAATGAAAACAATGGAAAATCGATTTATGATGATTGTTTACCAGTCGGTGTTTTACAAGTAAATTCCTTATCGAAATAATGCGCATAATCGGAATGAATTGGTGGAATAAATGGCGGTTCAATTTCTTTTTTATACAATTTCTCCCAATCGATCGAGCCAAAAAATGGATGATTTTGAAGATTACGAAAGCCGTCGGGTCCTGCACCTAATCGATTGGCTGGATTACGTTTGAATAACATTCGTAATAAACTCTGTGCTTCCAATGATGGATATGTTGGCATAGCTAATTTAGCTTTTAAAATCATATTCATTGTTTCTTTACGATTTGCACCATGAAATGGTAAATGTCCTGTGATCATTTCGAATGCAAGAACACCAAATGACCACCAATCGGCAACATGTGAATGTCCTTTACGTGACACGACTTCAGGCGACATGTACTCAACTGTTCCACAGAATGAAAATGTCTTCGAGTCTTGTGTTGGTACAGATTCTTTCGATAGGCCGAAATCCGTTAATGCAATATGACCATCGGTATCAAGTAGAATATTTTCAGGTTTCAAGTCTCGATAAACAATGCCAAGTGCATGTAAATGATCAAGTGCGAGAGCTAATTCAGCTAGATAGAATTGAACATCACGTTCAGTGAACATAACTTCTTTCGATAGACGTGTAAATAAATCTCCACCGCGTAGAAAATCGAGCACCAAATAAACTTTGCCTTCCGTTTGAAAAGCATAATGAAGTTTAACAATAAATGGATGAGATATTTGAGCGAGAATATCTCGTTCCATTTTCGTTCGTTGACGATCACGGACTAAAAATCAAACGTTAGTTTCGTTTCGTTTCGTTTGAAGAAATAGTCTTTTCATTGAAACTACCTTTGAGACTAGCTTTTTTTAATACTTTCATCGCATAGAGTGAACCTGCATCGGGACCAACAATTTTACGTACGAGGACAACCTAAGGAAAACGAAACCCAATCAATTCATTCGATTAGGATTTCTCTCTCGATCTTACTCGGCCAAATGAACCTGCTCCAAGCGTCTGCAAAAGTTCGAATTGTGATCTATCAGCTCGATCACATCCTTCTTTCGTAACAGTCGTAATTTCGATTTCATGTTCAGTACTATTTGGTTCATCCTAAATACAAAACAAAAGAAAAGACAATATTTTATTCTATGTTTCGTTTTTTGTTCCTTCGAATAAATTCAATTCAATGATGTTCTGTTTTTTTCCTCTCTCTCTCTCTCGTTTTAGTTTCATTCGATAAGCGTACATCATGAGTGACAGATTGTTTATGATCGTTATTTGCACCAACTGAACCCATGGCAAAAGCTAGAAACGTCTGGAACATATCAAATAGCTTAATTACTTTAATATAATTTTTTTTTCAATAAATCTAATGAACGAAATCGAAATGATTTCGTATTCTATCTTGTTTAATCGGCTTTGATCTTTTAAATTAATCGATTAACTATACACGACAAGACAGGCGAAGTATATACCTTAGATTTGTAACGCATCCTTTGCTGCATATAGATGCTCGCTGTCAAATCATTTCAATACACGATTAATAAAATGAAAAAGAGGTGTCGTTTATCGTCTTTTCGTATCAAACGAAAGAGAAAAAAACGAAAATGAGAAGGTGAAGAAAGGGGTACGAAAGAAACCGAGAGAGAAAAAGCGTTTTACATCCAAAACCTATCGTTTAATCTTTCTCAAACATCATGACAATGACAATTGCGTGTAGACTAGAACAGAGCAAGGTTAATTCGAACGATTTCGTTCGCTTTTTTTTTGCTTTGTCAATATGAGTAATATTAAACATTCATGATCGAAAAATTTCAATATGTAAAGACAAGAGCAAAAAAGAAATTCCTTTCATTCTTTTTGAATAAATGCTCTTTTTCATGTGTTGTCGTTTGTTGATCATTCAAGGTTACAAAAAAGAAACTGCTCTCTTTTTTTTGTTTTATTAAGGTTTCCTGGAAAAATAATTGATTATTTTCGTCTGATAGATATTGTTTTTCCAGCTCTCTGTAATTCACGTTTCTCTTCTCTTCTCTTTCTTGTTTATCTATATGCTATTATTGTTTTCTATTGTGGGTATAAGTTGTTCAAGGTAAGACAACAACATAACATAATAACATTATTACAGCGCACAAGGTCGATCCTTATTGCCATCTATACTTATACGCGTGAGGGAGAACGCAAGAAACTTTTGTGTGTGTGTGTGTGTGTGTGTGTGTGCGTTTTTATATTGCAGGAAATGCCTTCTTTCCTATATCAATACCCGCAAAATGCTCATAATTTAGTAAATGTTCTTTTTCTTTGAGTCAAATCCTCGCTCAAGCAGAATTATGCACATATTAAAAAAGAAAATCATTGCCTATTCGATCAGCCTACGCAAACAGTTGCTGTTTGTATGTTGATCATATTCAAAAAGAAAAAAAACGAACGAATACATCTGCTCTAATGGAAGAAAATAATGACGTGAGAAGTAACACAAGTGTTGGCAAATACTAAGAAAATGAATAAGAAAACAAATTATTCATATAACGCGTCAGAGATAGAAGATATCAAGTCTCAAAAATATTTTTTGTTTTCTTTTTTTTTTAAAACAAAGAAAGAAATATCAACACTAGCCGAACTGATGTCATGTTTTGTTATTTTGGTTATGAAATCATGACATATTTTATCATGTGAAAGATTAATTGCAATAGCTTCTGAATAAATAAAACAAGTAATAAGAGAAATAAATTCATCGGAGACGATGCTGGAGAAAAAAAGAAGAAGAAGAAGAAGAAAAGAAAACACATTCATTGATGTGTTGCTATGAAATTGTTTTTAGTGTTTAGTCATGAGAAAATTCTGCCTCTGTGAAAAAACAAAACATAAAAAAGAATAACACTAACAATATATCAAATAAATGTTATGAATGTCTAGACAAGCAAAAACCAAGAGAATGATTTATGTTATGAAAAAAAACGGCAAACAATATAATTCTCTACTTACACTTTGTAAATCAAAAAGATTTAGTTGTTGAACAGGTGTAATTAATGAATTTGATTCAGTCTGACAATGTGTCGGTAGAATAACAGGTGTCAAAGCTAAGTCGACCGAACTTAGTGTATGGGTATTATTATCTTCACTGACTGTCTTATCAGAATGTTTCATACGTCGTAAGAATGATCTTCGTCTTTGAAAATCATGCATTTTACTATTAGATATTTGATTTTGAATTTTATCACGAGAGTAGATATGCTGACAACTATGATAGATTGGTTGACTCCGTGTAAATTGATTGTTAACTGTCGGCACATGCGAACAGGATGATGATTTTAAAAAATCATTAATTGATTGATACTGTTGATGTTCATGGTGGTATTGTTGATGATGTTTTTTAAAGAAAAGATGTAATGATGACGATAACGAACGGTAGCGACCATGTTTCTTACGACGATTACTCAAATAATATGAACGTTTAAGAATAGTAAAAAAAGTATTTGAATAGATAGGTTTTATCTGAGTTGACGAATCGATATTAGCTGAAGAATTCGATGATAGAGATGAATGTCGTGAAGATATGTTTGAATCATGTGTATCAATGCCAGCAGCTGATTCACATGAACTTAGATAAAAAGTATGTTGATCGTGGTTTTGAGAAGGAAGGTCAAGATAATCCATGGGTATATCACCGGGTAACCGCGTATATTCCAATATGAAACGAAGACGAGTAATCTACTGTTTGTACATAAGCGAAAATCATCATATAACCTTTAGCTATGGTCAATGCGTACTTATGACATAATATTTATGAAGGAAAAAAAATGAGAAAGGAGAAAAAGGAAAGAGAATTGTGTGGGAGATGTGTATGTATATTTTTTTTGAAAGAGATCAAAAAAGAGAAAAGAACGAAAGAGAATATTTTGTATTTTTTTTTTCTTTACAAAATAAGAGACAAGACGTAGACATGACGCCAATAATATATCGCTGAAGTAAGAAGAAAGAAAACGAATCAACGTTGTTTTTGTAATGTTCTCCCGCAATAGAACGCAAGAACATTCCTTCGTGCAGAGAAAACTGAGGGTGAATGACGTCATAACGTTTGCTCAGAAATAAATATGAGGAAAAAAAAGGGCACAATCATATATTTTTTTTCTCTTTATGATTTTCTTTCGCAATTACTGGAATATTCATCCACCTCCGAGTAAAAATGCCTATCAAATAGTTTCTTAGTTGTTTTTGTTTCTCTCTGTTTCTAACAACCATCGAGTTTACAAATGAGTAATTTCAATAGAATGAATCATTATTTCGTAATTGAACGAGAATATTCGAGAAAACGGATTATATTTGTCAAGTGTTTTTTAGTTAGATTATTAGCAGATAAGTCGAAGCATTAATTATTTGCACTCGATTTACCGTTTCATAGCCGCTAGTTTTCGCTGACGTCTGTAAATCGAGTTACATATTCCCAATCGAAAATAAAATCAATTTTGAATAACTTACAGACACGATTTCAGGCAAATCATCATCAGCTAACATATTAGTCTGGTTGTTAGTTGTTGCTGTTTGCGATGTATTTGATGAATGACCATTTCGAGAAAGATTTGTCTCGTGCTAAAAAAAGAACATCAAAATAGCTAATTGAATAAAAACAAGAAAAATCATTTCTTTTTCTATGTTCTATTGACGGAAATCATTGTTTTTTCATTGTTAGCATAAATACTTGAAATTAACATAGAGAAAAAGGTCATTTCAACCAAAAAAGATAGAATCAATTGATTTTTAATTGTCTTTTTTTTCAAAAACAAACTACGCTATTTGATTTATAACTTGTTAAATAATTTATAATTTTTAAATTTATTTTAATGAATAATTCTATTAGTCACTCTATTCTGCCTACGATGCTGGCTAATATTCAACGTTTAACTAAGTTTTTACTCTATTTTTAACAAACGCACACGCACAAACGGGTATGTCATTAGTCATTTAATTAAAAAGGAAAAAAAGATAAACATACAATGTTGAATGTCATCCACACATATTGATCATTTCAATTAGAACAGTTGAATTTTTGATAGAACAAAAAAAAAGGAAATTTAGAGGAACTATAAATGTGACATCTATCGATTGATTAAAAACTAGGAAAAGAAATTTAACTTTAGTTGATGAGAAAACTAATTACTCAGTTGGAAATCTTATTACTTAAAATTTGATGAATATTTCAGCTGTCTCAAATGTGTATGAAGAATAAAATAAAAAAAAACATTTACTTTTATTTAAATAAACTACTCGGCCCCTTCCTTGTCAAAATACCTTCAAAAATTGTTTGACAAATAGAAACTAAATAGTTACTTACACTAGTTTCTTGACATGACGCAAATGGTGTGGTGATAATTTGAATTTTTGGCTTTCTTAGAGCTGCTTCGGATTCCAAAAGTGAAACGTCGTCTTTGTAGTTTTGTGCTAAAGGCATTGGGATTTGATTTCGAAGAATAGAACTTTCTAATAATTGTCTTGAATGTTGTGTTTTCGATGCACACGAGATTACAGAATTTGGTTGAAGATTTTTTGATTGTAAAAGTGACAGAACATCGATTGTTGTAAATGTTTCACCGTGTGAACAGTCAGTTGATTTCTACGTGAGTAAAAAGCGAAAAAATATAAATGGATAAAATGAATCGATAAGTATTTTTTTTTTGCTCTTCTATTGCGTATAAGAAAATGGTAAACGAAGAGAAAAAAATGTGATGTTCTATTTGAAGGTTCTTTGTGTGTGCGTTACAATTACTATTTAGTTCTTAGCTTCATTCCATCAGTATTCCTATTCCCAAAAAAAAACAGCGAGCACAAGGATAAAGAAAAGAAGAAGAAGGAGAAGAAGAAGAAAAAAACAGAATACTGAGTGACATTTTTACAGTATGAAAGTGTAGAAGAAAGAAAGAAAAAGAAAAATACGCATGGAAGAAGCAAAAAATTATAATTACCAACGACGAATCGTGGCCTTTGAGGGGGCGTTACGTGTATATACATGTAGCATATGGGAATGAAAAAAAAAGAAATAAAGAATGAGTGACAATTCGCAAACAGTTAATCGTGTAAATGCAAAAGGCGTATTGGAGAGGAACAAAACGGAAACAATGTCTCAATACGAAAATCTACCTTCTAGACAAGGTTTTTCTCCTTGTTTTTAAAAGCAATCAAGAGAATTGATCAATAAGATCGATTTCATCTTAAATAAATGCCTATATATATATATCAGCCCACACAATGTCAATGGTTATTCATTTTGATTGATAATTCAATAGATGGAAAGACGATAATTCGAAGAACAATCATCACCACAAGGAGAATTTATTCATTAATCAGAATGATTTATAGCGAAGCAAAAACTAAAAACGATTTACTTGAGTTTGTTTCTTTCCTATTGACCATGATTTTGAAAGAACTTTTTTCGCAACAGAACCAAATTTTTCAATACAAATTTGATATTGTTTGATAAGATAATGAAAACATTCGGTTTTCGTTTGATTCGCTGACATGCCAATCTATTGTTGGTGATTGTACGTTGATATCTCTCGTTATACGAATGAGTGACAAAGAATATCGAAAATCTTCCATTTTGATATTATTCTTCATTCATTCAAAACACAAACCAATTATTCTTTTGTTTGTCTATTCACAAAAACCCAATCGGCGGTCTATTTTCTCGATCTATTGTTCAGAGAAAACGAACGAAGAACAAGAAGATTTCGACGTCACACAAGGTCATATACATATACATGTTGTTTAGATTTTTATTATATAGAAATCAGACAGAAAAGAAAGAGAAGAAAAAGCTAACCGAAAATCGTTTAGAATTTCTCGATTAAATCTAATAAATGTTGTTTATGAGAATCGTCAGTATTTCCATTGCTTGCCGAAGAATCGTCTGCAGACGAATGATCAACTCCATTTGATTTATTTGACATGCCCAAATTATCCGCATATTCTAAATGAAAAAAAAACAAAGATTTTTATTTCAAAAAACGAATTCTTACCTTGCACAATCTGTTTGATGATTTCAATTGAACTATTTCGTAGATTTAATATTTTCATAACACGCTCTCGAATCGACGGTATATTCGCTGAAGGTGAAGCAATTTCGAGGATAATATAATCGATTAATTGTAAAGTATATAAACCAGCATTTAATCGTCGTAGATAGTTTTCATCTTCATCGTCTTCGTCTTCATCGTCTTCGAAATCCTTCATCGCGGATTGCACTTGTTCATAATACTGAAAATGTAATTCCATTAAACGATCAACCTAAAGACAGAAAACAAATCAGAACGATAACGAATGAAAACAAAATAGAGTTAACTAACTTTTTCATGATCATTTTCAGTGAATTTATTTAACACACGTACGTGATTTGGACCGGTGCAGTTTCGGATTAATGAAGCAATGCATGAGATAATACGTTCTGAAAAGGAAAAAATAGGTCGAGAATTTAAAAAAAAACGAGAGTTTAATTTTACCTTCATTCTCTAATCGTGTTTCGCCGGATCGTTTGTTTCCTTTGGGCGATTTCATAAATAGTGGAAATATTGCTCGTAAACCGAGAATATCAACCACTTTTTCACAATTTTCTTTTCCTCCTGCGCCCGTCATAGCATAATCTAACGTTTTTATTGCTCCGATACGCGATGCTTTCTTTTCCCTACGAACAAACAAAACATTTTTTCTCCTCAATAAATAAAAAAAAGAATTACTTTAGCATAATGTTCATTAAATGTGGTCCTTCGCCTTTGAGAAATCGTTGTTGATTCGGCACGAATAATAATGATGAACATAGACAAGTGAATAAATTGCCCATGTATTCAAATTCTTCAGCAGTTTGAGGATCATGTCGTTTATAAAACTAAACAAAATAGCTGAATGAAAAGAGAGAATCAGTTGTTGTTTTCTGGTTATTTACAGCGAGCTGTTGGAGAAGAATATCAATGCCATCTAATTCACCGAGCATTTGACGATTTTCATCATGATTCTGTAATAAAATTGACATTAACTCCGAACAATACAAACGAATCGAATTAAATGGAGATTTGATCTAGGCAAAATATTTTAACAATGAAAAGATTTTCAATTTATTTTGCTTTACTTTTAATCGTTTGAGTAAACAGGCTAATAGACCTTGTTTGCAAGCATCGATACGAAGAGCTGGACGAAATTCTGTTATATTTTCCACAATAGCTAATAGATAAACATGTTTAGTTATTATTTTTTTTATATTTTGTGTGTTTTACCAAGTGAATTATGTATTCCGTCAGCTTCTTCTTTGATATTCTCATCAAGTCTATCGAAATTTTGTACTAACAATGAAATAACCTGTTGTTCTGACTGAAAGAAAAGAAAATAGAAAATCTATTTCATGAACAAAATTAACATACTAATGCATCAATTAAGAGTGTAGCTTGTTGTTGACTTTCAGTTGCGATATCAATATCAGTTAATTCTTGTAAAAGACTAATAACTGCAATACTTATATCAGTATTTTCATGTGTTAATAGACTCATTAATAAAGTGATTCCGTTCATATTAACGAAAACAGGATAAAGATCCGATTGTGTAGCAAGAACATGTAATTCTTGAACGGCATCGTTTAATTCGATTTCGGATTCCATAAATCTGTTCATGAAAAGAAAATGGATCAGGTTTTTTCTTAAATATTAAATATTAAATACTTTTCTGGTTGATCAGGATATTTAATACGCATTTCTTGATTTTTTGAAAAACGTTTTTCTAATTGTGAAAGCATTCGTTTTAACGATGTTTCATCAAGTTCTTCCGTCTACAAACAAATATTGTCATTCGATTATTTCAATTCAAAATGAAAAGAAAAACCTACAGTCGATTCTTGTTCAAGCATTTGTAAGAGATTATCACGTTCATCAATGCTCATTGCTGCTAGATTTGTACTACTCATTGTCGATGGTGCCGGTTGATCATCAAACATCGGACGTTTAGCTCGTTTTGGAAAACCAGCAAGAACCGAAGCTTGTCCGTCTGTAGCTCGTTTACCTGAAAAATTGGTGGTAGCCGCTTGAACTGCAGGCTTTTCAGGCTAAATGGAAATAGAAATAACTAATAAATAGCCGACAGCAGAGAATTTTCTACTTGATAGTTTAAAAGTTCATCGACATTCATATTTATTGAACTTGAAATTTGATTTATTACAATTATGAAAGAACGTAATGTTTTACTTTTTACAAAATATTCTTTTCAGTCAATTGGTTAGCGAAATAAACCTGTCATATATTTCGCGCAAGAAGAACAACGATGATGATGATGATGGCGGTAGCAATATGTCTATTGATTTGTTGACTAGGAAAACCAATGAGAAACCAGGTTTTCGAAAGAGAAAAATAGTTTGTTTATGAATTTGGAATATGTATAATTGTGATGAGAGAATAAACAATTGAATTTTTTGTTTTAGATGGCATCAGCTAATCGTGCTTTAGCATCAGAAGAAGTTTACGGAGAAAAATGGGACCGTTGTGTAACAGATACAATTGTTAAAGCAGGTTAGCGATTTCAAAATAGACTTTTTGTAACAATGCTGATGGATTTCTTTTTTAAATTTTAGCATCTGGTCTTGCTTTGGGTATTGTCTTTTCAGCAGTACTTTTTAAACGTTAGTTGATATTTCGATTTTTACGAAAAAAAAATTTGCCTATTCTCCTTTCAAATTAGGTCGTCCATGGCCTGTCTTCTTGGGCACTGGTATTGGTTTAGGAATGGGATATGGTAATTGTCAAAGTGATTTTCGTACACCTTATGTTCCGCCAGCTTCACTATTAGTAAACAAAATCAACACCACTACACAAACTGTATGATAAAGAACAAAACTAAACCAATGTTTACTTTTTTTTAAATATATTTAGAATCCATCCGCAAACTAGCTGAACATCGATCGATTCCCATTATTCTATTAGAAACATTGATGTTTTCTCTTTTTTTTTCTTTCTTTTTTTGATGCCTTGCCCATTTCTCTCAATAAAATAGATAAAATTTTAGTAAATTGATTTTCGTTTTGAGTCAAGAATAATACCAATCTCTCTTTTTTTATTGAAATATGACGATAGAATTACGATTTTTTTATTTGCAGACTAAGCTATGATCATAGTGAGTACTTAGTTTGACACGATAGGGGATAATCGCGCTCTTTTACTCGTTTACACAATCGATCGTAATCTGGTTGAGGGACATTCGACCCCTTTCTTTCTTTCTTTCTCTTGTTCTCTCTATGTGCATATATTCCTTTATTGATATGATTATTAGTTGTTGTTGGTGGTGGTGATGATGATAATGATAGTAGTTGTTGCTGTTGTTGTTATAGAAAAGAACAAGAACGAGGTGAGTCTTATTTGAATATATTACTGCATATGTTTGCCGATGCTGTTCAATGCGTGATCGAACAACTAGACCAAACGACGAGAAATTAGAGAGAGAAGGAGAGCAAATTTATAATAAAGAAGAAAAAGAAAAACGAGAGAGAAAAATGTACGAACATTGTGTTGTACATGAAAGTAAGAAGAGAACAAATAGAGAGCAGAGAGAGAGAGAGAAAGACTATACTCGAAATGACTATAACATGAGAGTAAATAGTTCAGTCAACATCAGATGATGACAATTTCAAATAATGCTCACAATTCTCAAGAGATTTTCAAGTAAGTTTCTTTTTTTCTTGAATCGATTGAGACTGAAAACCGTCTAGTAAATTCTTTTGTAACTAATTGTTAGAAGGTTATCTCTATTTATCTTTTTCGAATTGATTTGCTTGTACGTGTAACATTTATTCCAAAGAATGACACATCTGGCTTGAAGCTAGCTAACTGTTACCATGAGTTTGCAGACAATCATAATCAAATGTAAAAAAATATGAAAAGGTTAGAAAAACAAGACAGAACAAAAAAAAATCAAGTTTTGATTTTTTATTCGAGATCATATCGAATCGAAAGTAATTTGATCGATTGTTATTCGTTTTTCTTCTTCTTCTTCTTGTTCATTTTGGGTAAAAAGATCTTCAATCAAGAATCGATGTATGTATATGATTGATTGAGTAAATTTGTATTACGTGTTGTGCACAATAATGGCCCATATGTTGTCTGATTTTTCTGAACACGTATGTGTTCGATTTCCTTTCTCGTCAATCATAGGGATTGAAACCTTGAACAACGACGATGATTTGTCATCGATTGTCTTCGTAAAAGAAGAATCAAATACGTTTAAATATCGAACTGACTGAATATCGATACAAGGTCGATTGTCTGTTTTATTGCTATGCGTCGAAATGAATGTCCCTGATATGAAAAACGGCGACGACGACGACGACGAGAAAATGTCGTAATGAGAAATTGTTTTGTAAAAACAATTTTAACCTTTAAAATCATAGTTCACAGAGGAGAAAAACGAAATGAAATCGATTTTTATCAGTTAATTACGAATCAACAATCGAAATGATTAGGAAAATTTGTTCGTTTATGAATGTAGCCCGGGTAGCTCAGTCGGTAGAGCGTGTGGCTTTTAACCACAATGTCCAGGGTTCGAGCCCCTGCTCGGGCGACGTTACATTTTTCTTTTTCGTTCTGTTTTCCATCAGCAGACTAATAGTAACTTTGCACGAGAACAAGCAGATGATCAGCTCATCTGCTAGCGATTTACGTCGAATAAAAACGAGAGCAAAGAAAAGAAAAGAGAGAGAAAAAAGCCTTTCGTCGACTGTCGTCATTTTCGTCTTTTCCTCTTGCTTTTTTCTTCTGTATATACACACACTTACATATATATATAAATATATATTTCTCTTTCTCACATGCGCCATCCCCGAAATACGCGCGAGTATCATCATCAGTAACAAAAACGTCATAGTGAGAATATCACGAATGACTGATATGACATATTCGTCGACTTTTCGTTCTTTATTAACTGAAAGTAAACATACAACGGTAAAAGTTTTCATTTAATCATTTTAAATAGAAATGTTGTCTTTGACTTCAATCAAAGAGCAAACTTTTCGATTTTTTCCTTTCTCTTTTTCTTGCTCCCTTGTTGTTCTCTTTCGTTTGACGTCGAATGAATATAGATTTTGTGTTTTGCTCGTTGAAATATGCAAAGCTCACGCCATATTTACAAGGACAAGTGTCTGTCGGATAGATAGTGATTACTCTATTGAAAAAACACATACACATACAAAATTGTGTTTTGTATTTCTAGACGAGAACTATAAGCTGATCTTTCCGTATGAGAGAGAAAATCGAATGCTAATAGAATTGAAATAATATTGATTTTTTTATCAATTGAATCATTAGCAATTATTATTTGTGTTTTCCATTTCTTTTTGCTCTTTCTCTGTTCCTCTCTTCATCCGTTTTTCTTGAAGCCTATTGAGAAATAGCAAATTTGCCTTTCTATTAATTCTTATCTTAATAAAGAAGAAAAAAACTACCCATCAAATCTCCCACGAGATATATAAAACATATATTTCTAATGTTTTTTTCGTCGTTTGACTCTTCTATTTGCTCTCTCTCTCTTCCCTCCCTTCCTTGAAATACATTTCAACTTGATATGATTATTGCTTAATCTTTATTTATATATATGTATATATATATACATGGCTGCTTAATTAGGGTGTGTCAACGAACTAAGAGTGAAATCGTATTGACGACATCGAGTCGAAGGCAATGTCATATCTACACATATATATACATATAGCCTTGGCTATAGTTTATTTTGTCTCTGCCTTATCGGATCATGCATCAATGTCAATCTTTGCATTTCAAAGCTTTAGATATAATATGACAAGGAAATTTTCCTAAGAAGAATCAAACGAACGATGAGTTCAACATTAGTCGAAACAATTAATATTAATGCCAAAGATTTCACCGAACATTTTCTGACATGTTCGACATGTATTAATCAATTTTCATCCGATTCTCATGAACATCAACCCAAACTTTTGCCATGCTCACATACCGTTTGTCGACAATGTCTCGAACGTATTGTCAATTCTCAAGCGCGATCAGATGCTATTAAATGTAAGACGAATTATTATTTTTAGCAATCGATCTTAATTTCGTTTGTGTTTCGAAGGTCCTATTTGTCGTGAACATATTCTCCTACCACGAGGTAATTAAATTCAACTTGCTTCTTATCAATCTTAATTAATATATAAATCTTGTAGGTGGTGTTACATCATTTCCACCATCATTTATCGTTAATCAATTACTTGATTTAATGGTTAGTCAAAGACGTGATGTTGTATCAAAATGTACTTCACATCAAAATGAAGAATTATTATTTTGTGAAACATGCGATAAGATTTTTTGTCAACTATGTGATCAACATCAGATATCAGCTGAACATACAGTCGTTCCATTTTCGTTAGCAATTAAACGAATGAATGAAATTCTATTTTTCAAAGCATCAAAAAGTAGATTTACTAATAATTTTTTCCGTTCAATTTTTCGATGAATTTTTCTAGCAACAAGCTGTTTGGAAAGTGCAATTGATGCAGTTAAAAATGAGATCGTTCGTCTCGATTGTAGCATGGATAAAGCAGCTGAAGCTATCAATCGATCATTTAATGAAATCAAAACTTATGTCGAAAATCGTCGACATCATCTTTTACAAACATTAAAAACAACAAAAGATCAAAAATTAAAAGTTCTCAACGATCAATTAAATATTATTCTCAGTAAAACACGAAATTGATTTACAAAAAAAAAAGACAAACGTTTTCGATTTAGATGAAAAAAGCAAAGTCGAAAATGAATGTTCGACGTTTCAACATGCTTCAGATATTCATATTTTAACGCAACGTATTCAGGAATTAAACGATCGTATCGAACGAATATCTCTCATCGGTGAACCGAGAGAAAATTCATTTATGAAATTCGAATTTCGACATAATCACGCGCTACAAGATCTCGCCCGGTCATTGAATAGTGTCGGTCGAATACGTGTCTCATCGACTTATCCACCGTTGTGTCGAACTAAAATCGAACCACCTGTCGCCAATCTTCAATGTGCAATACATATCGAAACAGTCGATTACAATGGAAATACTCGAGTCGATGGAGGCGATCCAATCACTGTAAATATTTGGGATCCATACGGAAAATTATGTGAATATGATTTTCAAGATAAACAAACGGGAATCTATACGATTAAATTTCGTCCGTTGATCAGTGGAAATCATAAGATCGATATAAGAATATTCGATCGACCGATATCAGGCTCGCCCTATATCGTCGATGTGACGAAACATAATAATCCACTGTGGACATTTGGTATGTCGAATTAGACAAAAAAAAGAACCATGTATGACATGTCAAGATCGAATCTGTTTTAGGTAAACGTGGACGTGCCGATAATGAACTATCAATGCCGGTGAATGCTATTGTTGATAATATAAACGAACAAATCTTTATACTCGATCCTGGAAATAGTCGAATCAAATGTTTATCATTCGATGGGAAATTTCTCGGACATATACGTACGATTGACAATCTTGTTACTGTCAAATAAATTCAATTTTGAGTGTTTCTGTTTTTTTTCTTTTTCTTTTTACAGTCAATGATTCTCTATTCGAACCAACAACAACCGGTCTCGCTTATCGTTCGTCGACATCGACATTCTTTGTGCTCGATTGGAAAACCAAATTAATTTCCGAATTTCTTCTTTTAAATTCCGATACATTCGCCATGGAACTTCAACATCAATTCACATCATCATCATTCAACGAACCTGTTCAAATCGCTCTATTTCATCATCATCCCAATTCAGTACTTATCTGTGACAGTAATTCATTATTAATTATTGATAAATCTACGGGTGATTTAATCAATCAAATTGATACACGTTCAGTGGGCATTAAAACAATAAAAACATTCACAATCGGTCAACAAGATGAAATACTCATTGGTGATCATCGAATACATATGTTTTCCTATGAAGGCAAATATCTTCGACAGATTTGTTCGTTAACATTACAACAAATCGTCGATGTTGATGTACATGTCACACATCAACCGCCGGATTTAATTCCATCGGATTATAAACAACCGATTTATATGTCTCAACAGTCGAAATCAAGTCAACATTCAATAACAAAAGCAACTGGAGGAGGTAAAGAAAATCATGTTTCAATTGATCTAATTCAATTTTCTTTCGAAAGGCTTTTATACGGCACTTCATGTCGATCAAAATGGATTTCTATTGGCAGGCAAATGTGAAAAAAATGGTAATGCTCATATTGAAATCTATGATAATCAAGGTCATTTATTACGTGTTATTGATTCCTATACTCAGCGTTTACGTCGACCATGTTCATTAGTAACAACTCTCGACGGTTGTGTGTTTTGTGTTGATTTAACTACTAATTCCATACGAAAATATCGTTATACATAAACAATTTTTCTTTATTCTCTCAGGTTTTTCATATTCTCTCTTCCAGGCAGCGTAGTGTGTGTGTGTGCGTGTGTGTGTCAGATAGTGAGCCATTGCTTTTTTTTCTCCCTTCAACAGTTTCTTTTCATTATGATTATTATTTTTGTTTCTCACGTTTTCTTTTTCTTTCGTGTGCCTATTGTACATTCGTTTTCTGGTTATTTATACAAACTTAAAAAAAAAACACTGAAAAATGTTACCCGTTCGAGTATATTACTTCCTTTTTTTTATCATATAAAAATTCAACTGCAGCAGCAGCAGTAAATGAACGCAATTTTTTTGTGTCATCATCATTTTTTTTTGATTAAATATATAAAACAAAAACAAGTGCTATTAATAAACATGAATGAAACCATTGAGAAAACAAAGTATCACGACAAAAGAAGAGAAATCATAATAATGATGATGATGATTGATTCGACTCTCAATAAAAAATAAAAGCATAATATAAGAAAAACATGCCTGATGAACAAATATGTCAAATATTTCGCACTATTGATATAAGATTCCAAGTGAGTAGGAGAGTTTATGATGTGAAACAAAAGTAGTACAAGAGAAATTCCCTTTGAAAACAAATAAATAAGCAGATATCAATTAAAAATGTTCATTTTGAAACTATTTGATCAGTAAAAGAAATGTTTAGTTCTACAGAACAATTTAAACATAAAAAAATCTTGTAACTATTCAAGCGACATCTTTGACGATTTATATGCGAATAGATTTTTACTAGATTGGTTCCATTTCATATCCATCCATTTCAAAGCGAACTACCAGCTTCGTCAACACCCTCAACAAAACAACACTAGACACAATATATTTCATTGATTTTTTAATAATGACTTTCATCAACGGAAATGACTTAATCGACTAGACTTGATTTTGGTATTCTTCGACTATCTAATTGTTATTGTTGATGTTTTAGAATGAATTTTATGATTTCAACGTGAATCATTGCAAACGCCTACGTTGAAAGAACAAGAAAAAATAGGGGAGTCGATTTTAAATCTAATATATAGTTAAATGTCGACTCCGATGTTGCTATTGTAATCCAATCCAAACTATGCATAAAACCCAAACAAATATTTCGCTTAGTTCAACAGATAAAAATGTCAAAACTCGTGCTGTAAGTTTAATTATTGATTATTATTTTTTTCTGCTTCTTTTCGTCACATACTCGTTTCAGAACTAACGGAAAATGCTCGTATGCTAAAATAGTTTTATCTTTATTGAGGATTAATGTTTGCCTATTCTTTTTTTTTGTTCTTCTTCTTAGTGATCTAACGAGTTTCTCGTCGAGATCCGTAAAACGAGCTGGAACATCCATTTATATTCTATTTCCTTTTTTTCCACAGTTAGTTTTCTAGTTTTTTTTTCTTATTATTCTTTTTCCTTTCTATTTGTTGTTGTCTTGATAAATATCAATCTTTTTAATAAGACATTTTCAAAATGGAGAATAACACGCTACCAACTGTCACGCCTTTATTAACAATTTATGATGCATTCGTACGACCATTCGTACAAGAATCACCGTTTCATTTAACTATTTCGTCGAATTTCGACCAGGTAAAAGAAAAGAACACGACTGAGAATCGAGATTAGTCAACAGAATAAATAAAGTTCTATTTTCTTATCGAAATTGATAGCATGATGAAGACCTTGTCGATTTAATAAACTAAGCTTCTTACTTCTTCATATCTTATGGTTTCAAGTAATCACGATATATTAAAGCTTGACTTATTATTTTTTGTCGACATGCGTTTCTATAGACTGGCGCGGTCAACTGTAAGTACAAACGAAAAAGCATCAATCAATTCGATCTCGTTTTGTATTAAAAGAATGCCATTATTTTATAGTTGTCCTTCAGAATAGAGGCGTAATTGTACATAGTTTTCGTTCTCTTCCTTTTGGTATTATGCATCAGTTCGTAAGAAAGAAAGAAAGAAAAGCGAAATGAAAAATGCGTGTATGTGTACGTGTGTGTTTTTCTTTTCTTTGCGTTTATATGAAACATAAAAATAAGATTTGAACTAACGATGAGTGACGAAAAAGGTAAAAAAGCGTTGAAGTTAAAAACGTTCGATGAAATACAAAACGATGCTGCCTATGAAATAAATTTCTTTCCGAGAAAACGTCGAGCACAACTAGTTACTAAAAAAAGTCTATCGATCGACGACGATGAGGATAATCAAGTGAGAATATATAATTTTCGCTATTTTTTGTCTTTTTTTAAAATATTTTCATACATTCTCAATGATAATTTTCTTTTCGAAGGCTGTTACAGATTCAGACAATGGCGATGATTCCGATGAAGAAACACCAGCCGGGCAAAACGATAAATCACTTTCAACAACATCTAAACGACCAAAACAACGAAAAGTACAAACAAATCGCACAAAATCAACATTTAAAGACGCTGATTTTTCATTTAGACATACAATCCAGAAATTTTACCGATCCATTTCGATGATGATCCGACAAAATCAATGGTTACACTTTCGAATTACTTACTGAAACGACGCAAATGGCCGTATCGTGGTTGGCATAAACGATTCTTTGTACTCAAAGATGGTTATTTAACCTACGGCAAATCGGAACAAGATGTAAATTAGTTTTGATTTCCTCTTGTTGCTTTTACGATTGTTTGTTTTGATTCAATCAGGTTAAACGAGGTCGTTTGAACGGCAAATGTAATACTGGTTTTTGTTTTGTAACATTTATTCGTGAACAACAACGAATCAATATCGATGAATCAAATTCAATTTATCATATTAAAATCAAAGATATTAAATTATTCGAACAGTGGCTCGAACAAATTAGTTTACATCGAAAATATCAACAGAAAACTATCGATCAACGATATTCAAAAATCGAAAATAAAGAAACAGAAAATAATAACGAGAATCAACAAACAAATAGGTTCGAATCAAAACGATTGAATGTTGACATTTGTTTTTTTTTCTAATTTGTTCGATTCCAGTCCGGTACCAACAAATGATCGAACAGTACAATCGGAATTTACTGATATTCAAGCTGAATTAAGTCATCTTTCTGATATTCTCGAACATATTAAAATTCAACCAATGCCTTCAACAAACAGTATCTCATCGAAATCAACTGTAAACGTGCTTTCATTGTTCTTTATTATATCGACATTTCCTTTTATTGTTGTTGTTGTTTAGGATGGAACAAAAGCAAGTGGTCATACTCCATCAGCGAGTTTCGGTAGTATAAATTCGATAATATTGTCTGATTCGCAGAGACAAGATTATTTTGATCACGCAAAACGAGGTTGGTTGTTTTCCCCTTCGTCTTCGAAGATTTAAATTTGATTCCTTCCAGTTTTCGATAATTTAAATAATCTCTACAAACGCCTATCCAGTCTTGCTTTAGAACAGCATGCTCAACTAGTAAATGAATATTTCTTTTTTTTTATCATGAATTTAATAAATATTGACGTGTTTTATTAGACAAATACAGCGAGTAATGACAGTGAAAATATCTATCAATCATTTCCATCACAACGAACAATGTCAAGACATGGATCGATCTTTTACGATGCCCCCGAACCACACGGATCATTATCGGTTAACGAAGAGAAAGACGAACTATCGAAATTAGTAAACAACTCAAAAGCAAATATAGTCAAAAACAAATCATATTTCTTTTTTTCTTCTTATCTTATGCAGTCCGATTCGGAAGCATCGAGTTACGGCGATGACGATAGTCATGCTGGTGACATGGAACGTCAAATTTCAATTCCTCCACCCATCAGTACTCATCAAATCTTATTATTCAATTAATTCTCTCAAATTTCTAGGACCGCCGAGTATCAAATGGCGTCGAACATCGTTGCCAAGTTGTGCACCGGACACATCGAACGTCGGCCTATGGAATATCATGCGTAAAGCAATTGGTAAAGATCTATCACGCATAGCTATGCCTGTTGTTCTGAATGAACCATTGGGTTTATTGCAAAAATTATGCGAAGAAATGGATTATTCGGATTTACTCGATCATGCTTCACAAACGGATGATGCACATCTACGTCTTGTTTACGTTTCGGCTTTTATTGTTTCGACATATTCATCGAATTATTATCGAACAGGAAGAAAAAACTTCAATCCTCTGTTAGGAGAAACCTATGAATGTATCCGAGAAGATAAAGGCTGGAAATTTATTGCAGAACAAGTAGAAATAAAACGAAAATTTAGATTTATTCTTTCAAGAAAGTTTCGTTTTTTGTCAATCTAGGTTAGTCATCATCCGCCTATTAGTGTCTGTACGTGTATATCTCCGAATTTTATATTTTCACAAAGTATAAAAAACGATTTTGATCTGAAATTCGACTAAATTTCTTATCTCATAGAACTACAAGCCAAAATGAAATTCTGGGGAAAATCAATGGGTACTGACAAATTCAAAATATTATTTTTCATTTCGTTCGTTTTTTTTTATTTTCTCATAGAAATCTTTCCGGATTCATTGAATATTCTCGTATTTCCGAAATATAACGAAACAATAACTTGGAATAAATGTAAAATGTGCATACACAATGTTCTCTCGTCTGAACGTTGGATTGATCATTACGGTGATGTACTTGTTGAAAGTTCAACTGGTACAAAAGCTCGAATTAGTTTCATGCAGGTAGAGAAAAATCGAACAATAACAAAAAACAAAACGCAAACTATTTTCAGAGTGATTATCAAACACGTTCGAACAATATCGCTGGCGATATTGTTGATATCAATGGTAAAGCTGTACATAAAATATTCGGTCATTGGCATGAAGAGGTCTTCTTCGGCACGGATCAAACAGCGAAATGTATTTGGAGACAAAGTAGAATTCTCGATGAGAAAATTCGTTTGAGAATAATAAAATTGTCATGTTTAGGTGCTGTACCGGAAAATGCGAAATTATATTATGGTTTTACAAGATTTGCCATTGAATTGAATGAAATTGACGATAATCTACGTGAACAATTGCCGCCAACAGATACACGTTTTCGGCCCGATCAACGGTTGAGCTTTGGATAAATTTTTATACAATTTGTGATTGTGGTTTTTTTTTAGATATCTTGAATGTGGTCAAGTTGATCAAGCAGAAAAAGAAAAAGCTCGTATTGAAGAGGCTCAACGTGCGCGTTCGAATACAATTTATGTTCCTAAATGGTTTCGACCCGATGGCGATCGATTTGTTCTAAACAGTGATGAAGATCCGTCGCATTCGTATTGGAAAAAACGAGAAGATCATTGGTCAGGAATCGAATTTCTTCAACTATGGTAGAATTCATTCAATCCATCAATGTGCAATGTCTTCTAGTCATTTTCCGATCCTTCTTCTTCTTATTCAATAAATATATACGTATTTCAGTTTGTTTTTTTTCTCCTGTCCCATTTTTTAGTGTGCTTCGATTCCATTTATTTATTCCTTTGGGTCTTTTTTGGTATTGATACGCTTTGTGTTTTTTTTTAAATTAATTCACCGAATAATACTTGACTGAAAAGTCACAATAGTGCAACAAAACAATATGTCATCTTCTTCTTTTTTTCTTTATTTATATAAATTCAGCATAAATTTTTCAATATTTATCTACTTCGATTCTTAGATATTTCGCAGTCAGTAAGAAAGAAAAAAAATATATGAATCATCGATCTAATTCACGTTCAAGTAGATGGGATAATGATGATTATAAACATCCAGTAAGTCATATTAAAAACTTAAATAACGACATGCGGTAAACATGACATTTAATTATGTGCTTACCTTTCTAGTCAAATTCAAAACGCTCTCGTTCACGTTCACCTCACTCATCTTACGGTATAACAAGTGAATCTTATAATCAACGAAAACGATCTACTCAAACATCAACAAAAGCTAAGCCGAATGGATTTGTTCCTGATGAGGAAACAAAAAAATTCTATGATAAACCAACTGAAAATGATACAGGCTTTTGGACGTCGGAGGATTATACATTTCGTGATATGATTGCTAAAGATATTCGAGCTGAAATCGAAGATGATATAGCTAGTAAAGATTCGGATGACGAATCCGACGAAGATTCAGAATTAGCTGACTATGCCGATCGTGCTGATCTCGACGATGACGACGATGAAGAACAAAAGAAAACAATTGTCGAACGTTTATTGCCAATAAAGAAAGACGATGTAGACTCAAAGAAATATGTCAAACCAGAGAGTAATACTAAATAAGCAATTATTCTTTTTGTTTTTTTTTTGTACTAAAAAGTCTTCAAGAGAAAAAAGAATAAATTTTTGTTAAAAATCATTTTGTATATAAATAGAACAGCTTGCTGATATTTTTTTCTATGGATTAAATCAAACGAACATGATAACCTTCATAAATGAAAAATTTTCTCTCAACCGAATGAAAAAACTTATTAGAATCTGTGATTAAGTATTAAAATGAAGGAAAAGCAAAAACAACATTTCTTATTCGATAATATATACGAAGAAAAAACAACTAATGAGATAAATTATTCGATATGTCAACCTACATTCCGCCTTTTTTTTCTTTTTTCTTTTTGATCATCAGACATTTATTGAGAGGCAATCAAAGTACATTTTCAATTATTTTAATGAATAGCCAAAAAAGAAAATACTTTTCTTTTCTTCGCAAGTACTTTACAAGATAATATTCGACGTATTTAGTTGTCTGTTTTTTTAAACTCTCATCTTGTTTTCTCTAAACTTTTATTATTATTTTTTTTACTGAAAATAAATCAAGATTAAACTCATTTCTTTTTCTGTATAGATTGTTTTTCGAGGTAAATTTCTCTTAATCCTGTATGTGCGTGTTAAAAATTGATGTAAAATGTCATGCACTATATCTTGAAAGATACGATCGAGTTGCTAAGTTGCATATTTTCTTCGTTGTTGGGTGCTGCGTCGATTGAAAACACAATCGACTGAATATTTATGTTACATTAAATCAATGGCTAGGGTCACTGAACGAGCTGCTAATCAAGAATTTCATTTCTATTCGTTTCAAATAACATCTCGATCAATAAAATTATATAAATTACGTCTGCTATTTTTAATTGACAATACATTGCTCTGTCTCGAAAAGAGAACAAAAAATATTTATTTGAGATAAATTTTACATTTAGTAAATATCTGACTTTGAACGAAACAGATCGTAGACGTCTTTTATTTCTATGTTAACGGCGCAATAGAATTGAATGACAAATTTGTATTGATTTACAATCAAATTCAAATATTTTCTCTTTTTAAGACAACATAACAGTAAATTTAACTAATTCTCTTTTTTTTCTCATTCAAATAATATTCTATTAAAAAAAGATAGATCACAATTAAGTAAATATTATCATACTTTGTCTTCGCTGTTTGTTAGTTGGCATTTAGTAGGAAAAAAAAGAGAAAAGAATATTTAGTTAATTCATTTTACGCCCCTAACCGTCATTGGATTGAAATAAAAAACGTTGGTGTGTAGGCTGTTTAATTAGATGACTTTTTCTGTGATGGTGATGATGATTAGTATTTTTCATATCTAATTTTCTTCTCATCAAAAACATTAACGTTTGCATCTGTTTACTATTTTTCTTTTCATTTTATTGTAATTAATTCTTCGAAATAAGACAGATTTATCTTTTAAACCACTCCCTTGCAATGTTTCCCATTTTAGAACAATGTTTGATTAGGTGTTTACAAAGAAAAAGACAGAAAAAAAGAAGAGGAAGAAAAATTTGTAGACAAAGTCCTTTTTTTTCCTTCTTTCTCTCATTCATTCGTGCTTTTCTTCTTCTCTGTAAAAGTTGAGTGAAATAAAATTCTTTTTTTCTTTCTTTCTTTCTTTCTTTCTTTCTTTCTTTCGAGAAAACACCTTGTTTCAACCAGAAACTTCATTTCAAATATTTCAGCTTAGTTTATTTACACGTCGAATGAGTACTCCCAAGTTCGATGCTATTTGTTTATTAATTATTTATTTCAAATTATCTTGTACGTTGTTTTCTTTATTTTGCTTTTTCTCAGAAATGAATGAACAACTTTGTTAACATTTCTTATTATTTTCCTTTCTCTTTCTTTTATCGATAAAAAATCCGATTACTCCTGTGGGAAAATCAGAACGACAGCTCCTTAGGTTTTTCAAGGGAAATTTCTAGACGTATTGATTGACTCACGATAATATTGACTAACGCGATCAATTAGTAAGGGCAAAGAAAGTTGTTTTACTCATTCAGATAAATCATACCTTGACGAGGGTGTTTTTTTTGTTCGTTTTACATTAGATTATTATTTTTACATGACACAACATAAATGAAAAAATTGTATGTATGTGTGTGTGTGTGTGTGTGCTTTTTCAATTTTTAATAGTCACGGATGTCGGAAAGAAGATCTCTGTTATTAACGTAGGTGTTTCACAAAACACGGCCATTATATTATCTCTCAAGCAACTATAAATTACTTTTTCTCTTTATTCGCTTCATTTGTGTATACGTCCTATTTTAAGGTCATAGTTGAGAAAAAAAAATGTCGAGAACGTGCTTGGATATTTACCTTTTCTTATAGTGACGACAGCATACAGTTGGGTGTTTGTAATCAAACGTAGACATCATTGACGTCAAAAGGAAGAGAAAGCAAATGTAAGATTCGCGTCCATAAAACTGTACAGCAAAATAAAGTCATTCTTGCAGTTTCGTTCGATTTCAATATTTGTTTTTCTCTGTCGTTTCTTTTCTATTCTAGATTCTGTAAAGAAAGAAAAAACACAATTTATACGAGTGTCCTCCGGTGAATGATAAACTCATGGGCAATCATTTCAATACAGCGACGCTGGACGACGCTACAATTACTTTAATTAAACGAAAAACAAGAATGAAATCATCGGAAATAACAAGTTGGTTCAATGAATTAAAGGTATGCTAAAAAGAAAAAACAACATGCTGATTGAAAAACATTTCCGATTAATCGAGGGCAAATATACGTAGATCATCGCAATTATGCCATTCTCGATTTTCAAACCTGAAGCTAAATAATGTTGTTCTCGTTTGACTCTTTTTTCTTTCAAATGCGTAAGCGCAGAGTAATTAAAATCAACTTGATATTATCATCGTAACAAAAGGAGAACAATTAATTACGCATTCAGTCAAAAAGTAAAAGTAGCGCGAGAAGAAGAGATGGTTATCGGTGCTTCTGAATATCATGCTTGTTGGTTTCCTCCTTTCCTCGAATTTTGACTCGAAAAAAAAAGAGAGGACAGAATATTTCCGTTTGAAACTCGATTACTAGTCATTAGTACTCATTCTTCGAGGCTAATTTTGTCTAATGATAAATTTTTTTTTTAATTCTCGTTTAGACGAGATGTCCAAATGGAAAAATGACAAAACGAGATATGTTAAGATGCTATAAGGATTTGAGCACGTGTGACATGGATAAAGTCGAACATGTTGTCACTGCAATTTATCAAGCATTTGATACAGATAATGATGGAAAAGTTGGTAAGAGAAATAGTTCGATTCGATTTTCTTACGTAGATTAACTGAATTTTGTTTGAATGATATTTAGATTTTAAAGAATTTGTTATCGGATTTCTGCTGACAACAAAAGGTTCAATGGAAGAAAAACTTGACTATACATTCCAATTATATGGTAAAAAAAAAACTTTGTGTTGTTTTTCTGAAAGAAAATCATTTGTTTTTCAAAGATATCGATAAAAATGGTTTTATTGATCAAGCCGAAGTCGATATTATGGCTAAGGTATGTTCATCTCTTGATTTCGAAGATGATTTTTATGTTCTTCTTCGTAGTACGTTCTTCGAATGTTGGGTGGTAATGGTAATGAATTTGAATCTGTTGAATTATTGAAGCATTTTATTATGTCATGTCATTGCAACGAACAAGGACTAATTACCCGTGATAATTTCGTTCGTGCTCTATCACAAAATGAATTACTTAGTCAATTATTATCTCCTTTTACATAATCGAAAAAAAACAAAACGATTCGACTATCGAAATGCAAAAAACGAAAATCTTCCGCAGACAAGAACTAAACTTAATTAATAAACCCCAATTTTCTTCTTTTTCTTGTTTCTGTTTTCATGATTGTATATGGATTTTTTGTTTTATTTTTCAACGTTCAAATATATATTTTCTTTAAAGAAGTACTTATTTCATCCGGAATGTTCTTTTTGATGTACTTGAAAAGCAAAATGTTCCTTTGTGTTAGTTTTTTTATCTAAATTATAAATATATAGACAAGATTAAAGGCAACCCAGGGTATAATATGACATTATCATGCAAACATTATATGTACGGACAAGGTCTATATCATGAATAAAGAAAAAAAAAAGACAAGAAGTTTGATAATTAAACTTAAACTCTGAGAACATACGTGTATTCAATGTTTTCAGGACATTTGAAAAGATCACGATTCAACTATTTTAAATAAGCTAAATCCACTTTACCCAAGAATGAATTTAATTTGAAAGAGCCTACTTAGTAGCATGACTTCTACTTGAATGAGATTAATTCCTTTAGAGAATTCTTTCATATTATTATTGCTTTGTTTGGCTTCTCATTACTCTATAAATGTGTTTTTCTTTCTCAGTATTCAACGCTATCTTATCATTTGTTTTAACTTCATATGTTAAGCTGCATTTATTGACAAATAAAAGAGGATAATAATAAGAATAGAAAACTAAAAAGAAAAAAAAATGTTTGCTTAAAATTTTGTTAGACAATGAATAAAAAACACGAAATAAAACAAAATATTGAAAAGAAAAAGAATTTTCAAACAAAACAACATGTTACTGTTCAATTAGCAAACGAAAATAGTAATAAAGCAGATCGGTTTATTTATTTATTCTTCGCGTCTTATGAATTCGAACGAAATCGACCACTGCCATAGCCGCCTTTGTACGAATCGTATTCATCTTTTGTCGAACGCGAACGTGAATTGTTATTAAAATTGTCCCGTTTGGATGATGGTGTGTAATCGTCATCATCGTCTTCGAATTTCGATTGGGACGATGGTTTCGAATATGGAGGTGGCGAAGGAGACGAGCGATAGCTACTCTTGTAATTCGAACGAGCCGGTGTTTTCGAAGGTAAATCATCGTCATCATCGTCTTCAAATTTTGAGCGATTGTTCTGTTTGGATGGTGGAGGCGACGGCGATGAACGTCGAGTACTTCCGAAAGTCGAACGGGTTGTTGGTTTGGATCGTCGATCGTCATCATCGTCATCGTCTTCGAATTTTGAGCGATTGTTTGATTTTGATGGAGGAGGCGAAGGCGACGAACGATAGCTGCTCTTGTAATTCGAACGAGCCGGTGTTTTCGAAGGTAAATCGTCGTCATCGTCGTCTTCAAATTTTGAGCGATTGTTTGATTTTGATGGTGGAGGCGACGGTGACGAACGTCGAGTACTGCCGAAAGTCGAACGGGTTGTTGGTTTGGGTCGTCGGTCGTCGTCGTCGTCGTCGTCTCCGAATTTCGAACGATTATTTGGTTTTGAATATGGAGGAGGCGAAGGAGACAAACGAGTCGTCGGCTTCGAGTTGTATCGAGCCGAGGATTTCGGTGGTAAATCATCATCGTCGTCTTTCCAACGTGAATTTGTCTTCAATGGTGTCAACGGCGAAGATGGCCGGTTGTTGCTCTTGAAATTCGAACGTGCTGGTAATTTCGATGAGGATCCGTATTTATCCTCATCGTCGTCGTTCAATTTCGAACGAGAATTAAATTTCGAATTGGACAGCGGTGGTGGCGAAGGCGATGATCGAGTCAGACCTCGTGCGCCAATACGATTTGCTGGTTTGGTTAATGATGGAAGATCATCATCATCGTCCGATTTCTTTTGTGTTAATGGTTTTGATATCGACGATGAATAATTCGAATTATATTTCGAATTCAGTCCGAATTTCGATGTTGACGATGGCAGATCATCGTCATCATCGTCGTGTTTCGAACGTGATGAAAGTTGTTTTGGTGGCAATTTAGTATTTTCATCCGTATATCTCGAAAGTGTATTGATTTTCGAAGCTGATATCGGTCGATCGAGACTATCAAGACCGGAAAGTCTCGATCGTATTGGTGATTTAAATCGATCTTTATCATCGTCGAAACTACTATTGAATCGAGCAGGAGGAGCAGCTGCTGGTGCTGTTGGTTTCGAGTATGGCGAGAGAACATCGTCTTTGAGAAAACTTGACCGATTGAATGGTTTCGATAGTAGATCCTTATCGTCATCAAGTTTCGATCGTAGGCCTGGTATTGTGCCACGATAATCGTTATTGAAATTCGATCGATCGGATAATCGTTGAGAAGTTCGATTAAACGTACTCTTATTTTTGTCTTCATCACTATCACTGTTACGTTTTGATAACGAATTGTTCGTTGAGAATTTCGTATCATGTACGAGTGGACTGATCGCACGTTTTTGTAGTGGATCGACGCCTAACAACGATTTTGTATTCATTCGATAAGGAAAATCATCGGTCTTGATTGGTTTTTTAATTGTTGATGACCATGGTGCCTCATCAGGAAATGATTCATAAGTCGATCGAAATGATTTCGGTTCGTTATCATTCGATTTTTTACTTGCTGTTTCACCATCTTTTTGTCCTGTGCCGGTTAGTTTTTTCTTTTTATTAAGAGCAGGATTTGATATTGAATTATTTAGCGATCGAAGAGGTGGATCATCATTGAGACGAGAAATATTCGGTCGTGAACGACTACGAGCATTATCATCGTCACTTTCATCGTACGTTTCATTACCGGAAGTTTTCGTTTTCGATTTATTTAAATTTAAATCCGGTAGTTTAAGTGAACTCGTTCCGAAACGACTATCGAATGGTCTTCGACTGGCTGGCGGTGGTGTTGTGATTTTTCGTTTCCCTGCATAAACAACATCATCATCGGATGCCTCAGATTTTCTAAAAATACAAGATGGTATAGTTCTGCTGATAATTCTATTGGTAAAATTTTACTGTCGCCGTCGGCTACTCAAAGGAGATTTCGTTGGCACAGGAGATTTTCCATTGGTAACACGTGCGCTGAGTGTCGAATAGTTTTCTTCGATTGTTCGAATGAGCCATGAGAAACCTGTTCGAATTGATTCGTCCGGTTTATTATTGGCTGTTGGTGTTGCTTGACATAACTCCTTTAAACAAAAACACATTCGTTTTGAGAATACTTGAAAAGTTTGTTGACAACGAACGATTTTATGTTTGCGTCTTAAATTTTCGATATCGAGCTTTTCTTTAACGTCATCTTCGTGTCTAATTGCATGTCGACAATCTTGTTTATTAGCCAAACTAGATAAAATAGAAAAAAACCAATGATACTATTGAGTAAATCAAATTGTCTATGACTCACATTAAAATCGGTTTGTCTTTGAGATCAGGATGCTCGAGCAGATCTTCGAGTGTATCTTTATTTTCAGTGAGTCGTTTCTTCTCACTGGCATCAAGAACGAATATGAGACCATGAATTTGTTGATAAAAGTTCGACCAAGAACGTTGACGATAGCTTCTCAAACCACTGACATCAATGAGCGTGATTCGATCTTGAGATTTCTTATCTTTTTTTCCTGACGTTGGATACGGTACTTGACTCGTCTTCGAGCCAATCGTTGGCTCAACATCTTCTGTCGGAGCTGTAAAATTCAAGAGAAAAAACAAATTTAACAAAAAAAAAGACCAACGAGATTTCAATTACCTCCTTCGATTGCTTTCACTGCCGATGTTTTGCCTAGATAAGAATAAAAATAAATAATCTCTGAATACGAAATTCTGTTTACCAGCATTATCAAGGCCAAATACGCCGATAGTGATTTTTCTGCAAATAAAATTCAATCTCGTTTAGTCAAGTGAGTTTGATCCCATGTCTTGAATTCTTACTTATTGGTTTCTTTTGCTTGATCTTGGGTGGGCGATGATTTCGGATTTTTACACGAAGCAGATCCCATATTTTTACTTTACAATTTGTATGGCACCTGTTTATGTACTGCTGACAAGTTAGTAGAAGAAAAAAGAAATTAAATCAATAACTAAAATAAAATCAGAATAAATTCAGATTTATTTTTCTTTCTCTTCTTTTTTTCTTCTCTTTTTGTTCTCATGTTTCATGAGTTTTACTTTTGTGTGTGCATAAATACGCCCATAAAAACGTTCCATTCCATAGTAGCAACGTTGAAAATAAAGGATTTCAAACAAAGAGAGGTCGCTAGAAGACATTTTGACGTCACTGTTTCGTAACGATTAGAAACGAACAATCAACAAATAGTAAATCCTGACTTAGTTATGAATTTGAATGATTAATAAAAGACAAAAAGAAATATATATATTTATATTCAAATAAAAACATAGTTTATTACACCGAGTTTAAAAATCATCAATCAACTATGAAAGAACAAACATGTTTTTTTCTTTTCTATTCTACAACGAAGACACTTTGTATCTCATACGAGCTTGATTTCCATCGGCTATACCGACAAATGGTACGCCTAGTTTAGGTCCTGTATATTCAGCTTTGCCGATCGGTTTCGAACGTTGCCAAATGCCCGTATATTGTCCACCATCTGCCCATGTATAAGTACCTAAACCTTCGAAGAAATTTTCTCGAAATTCTCCATCATAAGATGAACCATTTCCGTATGTTAATCGGCCATTTCCTTGCATTTTATCGCAATACCACGAACCATCATAAATAAGTTGTTCATCAGCATTGATATGTTTTCCGTGACCATGACGCATGAGTTGTCCTTCATCAGTAACAACATATTCACCCTCATATCGATCACCATTCGAGAAAATAAATGCATCTTTTCGAATTTTAGCTGAATTTGATATGTTAAACAATGGTTTTTGAGGAGATATTGAGGATTTTACAGATGAATTGTTGTCCGCCATAAGTTAATTACAAAGATCACTATGTCTATTGATAAATTGGTCTTTTTTTGTTGTTATTCTAACTGTTTGCGTCTCTATAGTTAATGTACGAAGAAAAATGAGAGGAGAAGAAGAAGAAGAAGAAGAAAAGCGTAAGATTGTCTTGGTTACCTTCTTTGGTTTTTTTTCGGTTCTTCTTGTTAAAAGAAGCAAAACTGCATGGATAAAGAATAGCATAAACGAAATGTTCGTATTTGAACATTGTAATTATCGATCGAACGAAAGAAGAAGAACTTTTGATTTTTAATAAGAAAAAAGAACTTCGAGATGTCACTAGTTTGTGATGAAAAATTATTCTATAAAAGACCGTCGACAAGTAACCATTCCGTTGTTATCGTGACAACGATGGATTCGTCTGGTATAAGACGGAATAAACACAGTATACTTTTCTTTCTACCATTTTACTCATCACATACATAAAGATCTTTCTTTTTCTTCATTCGATATCATTGTTTGTTTTTAAACGTATTTCAGTTCAAAAGAAAAACAGATTCGAAATTTTAAAATGATGCTCGGCGGTGGTAACAGTTCCCAACCAATCATGGTTTTAAGTAAGTAACGAAATTTCATTTTTTCTTAATTAATTATCCGCATTTCAGATGCAAACACAAAACGAGATCAGGGCAAAAAGGCACAAATTAGCAATATATTTGCTGCTAAAGTATATCGTTGTCTGTTATTCTATGATTTCGAATAATTGTAATTTATTTTCATAGACTATTGCCGATACAATTCGTACGTGTCTTGGTCCACGTGCTATGCTTAAAGTAGATTTTTTTTAAAGAAAATTTTATATGATCGATTAAAATATGTTCTACAGATGGTTCTCGACCCAATGGGCGGCATCGTTTTAACCAACGATGGCAATGCTATTTTACGTGAAGTACGAAGTCGCCTAATGTGTAACTTGATTTTTTTTTCTCATCGATTTATTTAGATTCAAGTTCAACATCCGGCTGGCAAATCGATGATCGAAATTAGTCGAACACAAGATGAAGAAGTTGGTGATGGTACAACCAGTGTTATTATTTTAGGTAATTTCACTTATTTGACTTTTTGGTCTCTTATGAAATGACTGATTTGTTTAGCTGGTGAATTATTGGCTCAAACTGAACAGTATCTTCAACAAGGTTTACACGCAACTGTGATCATTCGTGCCTATCGTAAAGCACTCGAAGATTGCATTGAAATCATGAAAACAAAAGCTAGCATACCTGTCGATGTTAAAAATCGTGAAGAAATGTTACGTGTTGTTAAAAGTTGCATTGGAACAAAATATCTATCACGATGGTAGGAAATCAGAAATCGAAGACGGAATTTATAAAGATTCGTTGATTTTAGGAGCGATTTAGCTTGTCAAATCTCTCTCGACGCAGTACAAACGGTTATGATCGATGAAAATGGCCGACGTGAAATCGACATTAAACGTTATGCTCGTTTCGAAAAAGTTTGTTGCGAAAATCTGTCGAAGATATTTGCCTATGTATCCATCGAAATATTTAGATCCCAGGTGGTTCAATCGAAGAATCCTATTTACTTAAAGGTGCCATGTTGAACAAAGATGTTGTCCATCCAAAAATGAAACGGTTAGTTTCTAATGGGCAATTGGTTTGAGTTGTTGTTGTTTTTTATCTTGTAGACGAATTGAAAATCCACGTATTGTTTTACTTGATTGTTCGCTTGAATACAAAAAAGGTGAAAGTCAAACATCACTTGAATTCAGTGGCGAACCTGATTTCACGTAAGACATCCGATGTCTTTCGTTCGTTTTTTTTTCTTAACTTTTTCTTGACATTATTTGTAGACGAATGTTACAATTAGAAGAAGAAAGCATTCGTGGAATGTGCCAAGATATCATTGCAGTTAAACCTGATGTTGTTGTTACAGAAAAAGGCATTTCTGGTAGGAGAAAATGCGACTTTTTTCGGGTAGAATGTGTGTTTGTGTTTGTTTGTTAAGATGTTGCAGCACATTATTTAGCTGCTGCTGGTATTTCAGCAGTACGTCGTACGAAAAAATCCGACAACAATCGTATTTCTCGTGCAACAGGCGCAACTATTGTTAATGATACAGCTGATTTGAAAGAAGAAGATGTCGGTACAGGTTGTGGTCTTTTTGAAATTCGAAAAATTGGTGATGAGTAAGAACGAAACTCGATTTCTAAACTTGTTTCGATTCTATTCGATCGTTTAGATATTATACATTCTTCGATCAATGCAAAAATCCTAAAGCATGCACGATTATTTTACGTGGTGCTAATAAAGATGTTCTCAATGAAATCGAACGTAACTTTCAAGACGCTATGAACGTCACACGTAATGTTATGCTCGAACCACGTTTGACACCAGGTGGTGGTGCTGTTGAAATGGCACTTTCACGGTAGATTTTTGAGAGGGTGTTTCGAAATTGAATTGTTTGGGGTTTGTTTTTCTAGTGCACTCGATGCTATCAGCAATAGCGAAGGTACCAGCGGAACAGCCAATGACGAATTTTTCAAAGGTGTCGAAAAATATCCGTACAAAGCTGTTAGCCGAGCCTTGGAAATTATTCCTCGAACATTGATACAAAATTGCGGTGGTAATGTTGTCAAACAATTGACGACACTTCGAGCTAAACATCATCAACAAGCCGATCAATTTACATGGGGTATCGATGGTGAAACAGGTCAATTAGTTGATATGCATAAATTCGGCATTTGGGAACCGATTGCTGTTAAAATGCAAACAATCAAAACAGCTATTGAAGTACGAATCTTTGTAATTGTCGAAATTGAATTTTGTTTGTTTGTTTGTTTTTCAGACAGCTATTTTATTACTCCGTATTGATGATATCGTCTCAGGCACCAAGAAAGCAAGTACATTAGCTGAAGGACCAGGTCAAGGCGATGGCAAACGAAAGAAAGACGATGACGAGAACAAGCCAAGTGATGAATCAAACAAAGATTGATCTCATCAAACGACGAACAAAAAATGAATGAACTTTAAAAATTTCTCGTTTTTCTTTTCTTCTCCCGTAGGCAATCGTGTGTTTGCATGTTTGGTTTTCTTTTTGGTCTCTTCTTCCTCTTCTATTATCTTCAACTCTTGTTCTCGTTTGTTGTTACTCTTGTTATTGTTAAGCACATGCGTTTTTAAAAAAGCATTCAACCGATGTATTCTGATCAAAAGTCTATGGACGAAAAAAAAATAAAGAATTGAATATCGAGCACATTTTTTTAAAAATAAACAAAAAAGAATTACGATCAAAAGATTCTCCTTAATCAAATTGAGGGTCTTTCGTTTTCACTAGTTTATTTAAATCTTTCTTTTAAAAAAACAATATATAAATAAACATAATGGTCTTCGTCCACCAAATAAAATATAAAAAATAACAAGAAATATTCCGATTGCATACGACCAATAAATCGTTGTTTGACGAGGTAAATAACAATGTGATATTTGTTGATTGTTACCTGTGATTGCAAGAAAAATAAATGATGGATCATCACGATTTCGCCAAGTAAATGATGGTACTGTCCATTCGAGTGTTGTTTGACCATGAAAATTCTTATGTTTATTATGACAATATCGATGTGTATGAGCAGAAAATGCTAGTCGAGGTTCGAGAGTATTTAGAAGATGATCAGTTGCATCTTGAGAAAGAACATGGAAACGTTCTTTATGAGCAGGAAAATCTGAGTGAGACTAAAACATAAAATCGAACGGGGATTTTTCCTTTATCCTGAAAAAAGAAAAGAGTTTTTACTACGTTTAATAAATATGATGGTGATGATTTTGAACAATTAGCATCTGAAAAGCGGTATAGTGGAAAATGTGTCAGCAGCACTGGTTTCGTTCGTGTAGTTGATTGCTGAAGTTGATTACGAATAAGATTTAATTCGTTTTCAGCTTGTTGACATAATCGACATTGATCACCTTCGAATGCCATTGAATTAATTAAAATAAAATGTATATAATCATTGGGTACAGTTATTAAATGAACGGATGATGTTTGAAATGAACTTTCGAAACGTTTTAAACTTTTATCCGTGACGTCATAATGAAAGCCAATATCATGATTACCTGGAATTGCATACAAACGTATTTGTTCATCGACAGAAAATAATGAATGAAAATGTTTTATTGTTTGATTCCATTGAGTAGGTGAACTTGTTTGACCATCGGCAGTTAAATCACCAAGAAAGAAAATGATTTGTGGTTCAAATAGGAATATAGCTGATTGAAATGATCGATACATTTGCCAATCATATCGAAATCGTTTTAATGATAAACTTTGCGGAGAAGTAAGTAGATGTGTATCAGCAACAAACATAACATGTAATGGTTTTCGATCGGTATGTTTCGGTAATTGAATAGTAAAATCTTGATCGATTTTCGATAATTGTGGCCATGAACAGCCCAATAGAACAAAATAGTAAATCAAATATTCGCAATAGATAATAATTAATAATAGGAGAAAAGTGATTTTAAATAGAAAATTGAATATTGAATAACAACAACAAACATCTGTTGTCTTCATCTGTTTTTAATATATATAGGACGTAGTTTTCTTGTTCTTATTTAAGATTCGAACATAATTTGAGGGTGTTTGATTGATTAGAGATGAAGACAAATCTATTGCATTTTATATTCGTTCTCTAATAGACAACTAAAACAAAAGAGAAACGCCGAAAAGTTTATTTTTATTTTTTTCATATGGAATTTTTTTTTTATTTTTCTAAAAGAAAATATAAATATCGAGAACAAAAAACGAAACAACAGAGAGATTCTTCCGTTTGACAACGTACAACATTATAAAAGAAAAACGAACTATTTTCCTGAAATATCTATTTTTTCAATTGACTTTGTTCGGCATGTTCTCGGACCGCAATTTTCGGTTTAACAAAAAGGCCAATTGATTTAGCATAGACTACGCCTTCGCCATTTTCGACACTGCCATGTACATAAACTTTTCGACCTTCGTGTCGTTCGACATGTGCACGAACTAAAACCCAAGCTGGAGTCATTAATGGTTTGACATAATCGATATTAAGATTAGCAGTAAAACAAGGACCAACACAAGAAAATCTATTCGAAAACAAATCGTTTTTTGACAGGTTTTTTTCTTCTCTTTCGTCTGAATCTTACGCAGCAGCACCACTGACTTCATCGAGCATTGTCGCTGTCAATCCACCGTGTCTACGCAAAAAGAAAAGAAACGAAAATCAAATATTTCTTTAGTTTCTAATTAAGTTCAACCTACACAATTCCTTTATGTCCACAGATACCTTCGCCAAGATGAAATGCGACTCGAACTTCGACATCATCGTTTTGAGTTCCATCGTCATTTGTAGGCGATAGTGGAGTTGTTAGAATGCCGTTAAATGCCTTTTGAGCTCGTTGAACTTGTTGATCACTTCCCATGAAGAAAAAGAAATGTCGAATTCCATTGGAATTTAATAATGAATCGAACAAAATATGTCCTGTTATATCGTATAATTTTGTACGATCGACAAAACGACCATTTGTTGGTAGATTATGCACCCATTGAGGAGCATTATCAGGTATGGCTGGCAATTCGACAATATCTGATTGATCAGTCATTTTGTGCAATGAAAAAATACGTTTGATTGATTATATGCTCGAATAAATGATTGAAATTTTGATTATTTACTTCATTTAAATAACTTGTCGTCTAACAGACTTTGTACTATTCTCTTTTTTCAAGTACGAAAAGTACGTACGTACTGGCATAGCGTAGGATGTTTGATCAAAATAACAAATAAAACGTACTTTGCGTTATCATTGACTCGTAGTTCATACGGAATGAATTTTCATTTGAAAATAAGATCGATTGTTGTTTTTTTTTGTTCAAAATAATCAACAAATTTTTGTCGAAGAAAAAGAAACTTCGAGAATGAATCGAATTTATTATTGAAGACAACGGACATCTATCGACAAAAAGACAATTATCTTAAAATATACTGAAAATCTTTTACTAATTTGTTTGCCTGGCAAAAAATATAAATGAAAACTCACAATCTAAAAGCGGGTGAAATGTGTTTTTGTTTGTCAAAATAGAGAAAAAAAGAGAAAAGAAATCAATGTGAAAGAACTATAAATTAGCTTTGACAAATGTAACGATATCAGCAATCATTTTATGTGCGATATTTAAGCCAAATGGTCCATATAAAAATCCAATTGAGCCATGAAAAGTGTTTTCATAATGATTATGAACAACTGGAACACCGGCACGTTTAACACGTTCTGCATAAATAAACGATTCATCACGTAAACGATCATGGCCAACACTGAGAACGTAAGTTGGTGGAAGTTTAGCTAATTGAACACCATCAACAAGTAAAGGCGAAACATCTGGTGTAAGAGCTACTTTAGCTCGTTGAACAAGACCCGGATCACCTTCGACATCGTCTGTAATTGGTTTATCATAGAGTGTTCGGTATTTAGCCGGAATTAATGACCAATCGACATATTTTCGGTATTGTTTCTTTTGTTGAACACTTGTATGATTATTCGCGTAGACTGAACTATCGATATTTGTATGTAAATATAAAGATAATGTCTCATCGACAGTATAATGAAAGAATTCATAATGTTGTTGCATATACGATGGAAGCATGAAATCGAATAATTGAACAACTGGATAGATTAGAATTTGTAAACGTGGTTTGTAATCACCGACTGGTTGACTAGCAAAACGTAGGCCAAGTACAGCAGCAAAATTGCCACCTGAAATCGAAGGAAATATAGAAATGATTTGGAAAATCTATTGGATATTTTACCAGCTGAATCACCGGCAAGCGCAACTCGATTTCTATCGATACGTAATTGTTGTGAATCACCATGTTCAAGAACATATTTAACGACCTTCGAACAATCTTCGAGACCGGCAGGAAATGGATATTCAGGTGCTAAACGATAACTAAAAGATTTCGATGCGATTTATCAAGCGATTCGAATGAATGAATATTTACTCGACTGAAATCACGACTACATTTGCTGAACGTGCGAGTGCACTAGTAACTGCATTATGTGTATCTAAAATTTCAATTGATTAACAGATTTTGTTCTCTTTGATCGGGTTAAATTTACCAGGAGAACCCATATAAAAAGCTCCACCATGAAAGAAAACGATAGCTGGTAAATATTCGTCCTTTTTCTGAGTCACTGGTCGAGCAATTCGAACGCGTACGTCAAGAATTTGCGTATTCTCAATCTAAACATATTCATCAAAGAAAAACTTCAACGAAACAATTATTTCCTACTTGAACACCGGCATCTTCTTGTTTATCTTTGATATGCTTCAAAATATCGCCAAGTCCTCGTATGGCTATCAGATGATTGCCTAGGCCCAATGTTTCGATAGCTGTACCCTAGACAGAAAAGAAATTCGTCATTGAAGTACAAAGCACGAAGACATACAATAATCTGTGTGAGTTTCATCGTTGCACCTAATGCTCGTATTCGAGTTGCTTGTTCCATATCTCCAAGATTGGGCGCATAGAAAAGATAACCGAGTATACTCGCAGTAATCGCACCGAATAATGCTAAACGCGAAGCTGTTCGAGCCATTGTTTAATCTACAATATCAATCGTAAAATTATTTCTCTTAATCAAGATCATTTCTTATTACAATTCAAACAACAAACAAGAAGAAAAAAAACATACATTTCAATTCACTTTCTTACTCTCTATAAAACAACAAAATCTGACCGAAACAAAAGCAATCGAATTCCAACGATATTTTCCGTGTGTGTGTGTGTGTGTGTTTCTAACTCAAGTAAATAAAACAAAACAAAGCAATCTAATTGACGCGTGTAGTTCTATTAACTACAAATTGAGCACTGTCATTAATGATATCAAATGCTTCATCGAAAGCCACCGGAAAATCGACGAATGTCATGACGCCATGAAAGATTTGATATTCTCGATAGAGAACATTTTTGACATTCAATCGTTGTAAACGTTGAAAATATAATCGAGCATCGGAAAGAAGAACATCGTATGTACATGCAACGATAAATGTTGCCGGACTATTTTCGAATATTTCATCACTGGCTAATAATGGTGAAATATGTTCATTGAATAATTTATCTGTATCAGGATGAGATCTGATTGATAAATGGTTGTATTCGTTTTCATTGATTGATTCATTTAAATTTAATTTTGAATAGAATTTTTGATAATCATTCGATGATAAATGTTGATTTGTAAAAAGTTCATCCGGTGAAAATGTTGAATTAATATAGAAATTCGCTACTTGAGCAAGCATATCTTCACGAAGTAAGGATAAAAGACGGTAGGGCAAATAGGTACGATAAGATGGCAAACGAAAATTAACAAGTTGAAGTAAAGGATAGAGTAGAAGAACACCGTTTATAACTGGTTTGCCTTTATCACGTAATTGTCGTTCGACTACAGCGGCCATATTTCCACCTGCTGAATCACCGCATAGAAAAACATATGCAGGATCAATTGAATATTCTTGATAGTTTGTCATTACATGTCGAACTACGCGAACACCTTCATCAATCGGACTTGGATAATGGACATTTGGTGTTAAACGATAGCTAAATTCGACAGAAAATCATCCCATAAGATATTCGTCGAACGAATGAAATCATCTTACTTAACAGCAATGACTTTGGCACCTGTATATTTCGACAAATGATAATTCATCGTATCATGTGAATCTGTTCAAATAAAATTCGTTCTTGTTTTTTTCTAAAATAAAAATTCTTCTCGTTGAACTTACAGATACTTCCGAAGAAGAATCCGCCGCCATGAAAGAATACAATCAATGGTATTAAAGCATTTTCTGATCGATTCTGCGGTGTGTACATTCGAACAAGAACATTTTCGATGTACTGATCATGATACTAGAAAAGTCAAAACGGAACAATTTCAATCAGAGACAAAAAAAGGTCGCTCTTTTACGAGAACTTCGCCATGATCAAATGGACGTATTTTAATTGGATCGAATGAATCGACAATTGTATTCAAAAGTGTATAATGTGGAAAACCAGTGATCGATTCAAAGACACGACTCTTGAAAAAACAGAAATAGAACGAAAAAGAGTCACTTTCGATTTTCACTTACAACTTCAAGGATAAATGCAAAAGAACCCGAAATAATTCTATATTTCCATGGATGAATCATCGGTCCTGGCAGATGAACAGGTACATAATACCGGGCAATAATACTCGCCAAGAGAAGGAAAATCACAATTGAAAATTTTCGATTCGATATCATTGATAGTTTAGTATTACTCGACATCTGTAAGAGAGAAGAAGAAGAAGAAAAAAAAACGACTAAATTTTATATGAGATAGCCTTGAAACACAAACATCGTCGTGCATATTTATATATATATTGTGGGAGAGGAGAGAAAAAAGTGAGTGCCGAAGAGCAAAGGTAGGGTTAAAGATAAACAACCAATGAAAACATGACGGATTATAGTGTAAGAATACTTTCTTTTATCCAGTTTTAAATGAAGAATATTAGATCGATATTCTAGAACAGAATATAAGCAATGTTTTTTTTTTATTTCATATTTTGCTAACATAAAAAAAGAAGAAGAAGAAGAAGAAAGAAATTTCATTTCGTTCTTTTTGCATTTGCTTGTTTTTTTCCTTGTTCATTTTGTTGAATAACCAACAAACAAAAGAAACACACAACAAGAATCAACATTTACAAGACAAGAAAAACAAAAACGGACATGAATACATTTTTTTTTCTCTACGTGTTTAATACGGACGATCACGATGATCATTTCGTGGACCTGAACGAATCGGTCCGCCACTCGAACTATTTCCATTTCGTTCGTTACTCGGACCATTACGTCGTTTATTCGAACTATTGTTATTGTCATCGGACGATTGTTGAGGCGCACGATCACGTCGTGAATTCGACGATTGCTGTTGTTCAGGTCGTTTTTGCATGATAGCAACATCGAGATAATCACCAATACGAAAGCGTTTACCAGCTAATTGAATTTGATCATCGGACCGTCGATGACCGTTTTCGGTTTTGCCAATATTTGTTAGATGATAACGATTGTGATTATCATCAGCTGAGACAATGGCAAATGAAAATTGCGTACCACGACGACGTGATTCAGGATTAACTTCTTTGATCAATTGACTCAATTCACCTAGTGATGCATCTAACCATGTGTAGATTTGAAGTTCATTTTCAGGCGTATGACCTTGCTCATATTCTCTGCAAAGACAAAAAAAGAATCGATTTTTGTTTTGTTGTTTCATCCTCAAGAAAAAAACAAACCGTGCTAAATGATGACGATTTTTATTGCAAAATACTCGCAATAGTAAAGGACATGTTTTCAATCGATCGACTGATCGATCAACTTTGCTAACTTCACCAGTTAATTTTGTTTCAGTCATTTGAACACTCGTGAAATTGTTTTCTTGATTTCAATGAATTACAGAAATATTTCTTCACACACTGACCGATATATACAAAGACGATGAGCAAATTTTCATTGGACGAACAGTAGGTAAAGTCAGTCCGTTTCTGAAGAGGTCGCTATTCAATTAGAAGGAATACCATGACGATTTTGTTGATTATGGTCGATGAACAATTGCGTGTTTTTTGTGATTTTTATTCAATGTAGATTTTATGAGTAATGGTATTCATCAAACGAATGAAAATCTAGTTGATAATTATGAAGATTTTCGATTTCGAGATGCAGCAGAAGCTATTTACATGAAATATCACAGAACTGGAATGATCAAATCATCAGAACAAACAACTGAAATTTTGAAGAATGTCTATCGAGGAAATCAACATGAGACAATTGTCCATTCAAAAGCTTGTACTATTTTATAGTATACATTTCTTGTTCTTGTTTTTTTCTTCCTTTCACGCATGTTGACAGAATATTAAAATATTTTTTATCTATTACATCTTTTTTTCTTTGAAAACTATGTATATTGATAGTAGAAAATAAATGAAAAGTTTCTAGAAACGTGTCATACTGATTGAAAGGCGGGGACCATACGAAGCACAATTATCATCATTGTCATCTGATTCTTCTTCATTTACATTTCGTTCAAGATCAATATAACTAATTTGTTCATTAAATGTCACTGATGTATCGTTTCTTGGTAGATGTACATTTGATTTAATCGAAGAAGCACTTTTATTTGAAATAACTTCAGTATTTTCGAATGATTCATTTTTTTTACCATTTTCTGTTGATATACGTGGTTGTTCTTCGGATGCTCCATTGGAAATGGATAATTTTTGATTGTCATATTTCTTTCGATAGAGAACCGAAAGAATCGGCGATGTGAGAAATGTTAAGATCGTTGCCATTAAAACAAATATAGAAAATAAACGTGGCGAAATGACTTTCAACTCAACACCAATGTTTAAAACAACTAATTGAACAATACCACGAGTATTCATGAGAACACCGATAGATAAACAATAGAACCAAGGTTTTTTCGAACATAATTTCGATACCAGTGTAACAGGAACAATTTTAGCGATTGATGCCAGAATAATTAGAACAACTAATGTCCACCATGCTTGGCCATTATTTAAAAGATTTAAATGTGTATGAAGACCACTGTTGGCAAAATAAAGACTTAAAAAAATCAAGAGTTCAATCATGTTTGATTAGAAGTCAATGGCATACGTACGGTAGAAAAAACTCAACAATAATTAATTGAATACGTACAGCTAAAAATTCAGGCAATTCACCTTTACGTGGTATACATAAACCACTGATAAAGGCACCGAAAAATGCATGAATACCTAGAATGAATCATACTTTGTAGGAAAAATAGTTCAAAAGAACATTTACCCATAACTTCTGTTGTAAATGACGCGAGAACAAGTAATAAGAAACAACCAACAACAAGATATACATTCGTATCATTATTACGACGTAGATAGAATCCATGAATCCATTTTAAAATCGGTCGAACAATAAGTACCATAATAGCAATAAAAGCAAGAGTGAGTAATAATGTATAAAGACCTTGTAAAGCTGAACCACCGGATGAAAATGCGCTAGCAATAGCTAAGATCACCCAAACAACAATATCTTCGACAGCTGCTAATGAAATAGCTTGAATACCAATCGGTTTATTCAATAAACCCATAGCATTCAGTAATGTTGCCAATACAGGAAAAGCAGAAAATCCAAAACCAGATCCTATTTTACAAATAGTTCATATCATCTTCGAATATATTTTCGTTATCTTACCAATAAAAAGAATAAACGCTGTTTCACTTTTATGTATACCCTCATTCATTTCATACAACCAAACAGATACTCCACAACCAATGCCCACTAAAAATTGAGGGTATTTATGTTACATTTATCCGTTGATTGGTTTTTGTCTTACCAGGAATTATTATACTGACGGCAGCAAGAGGTACGGTAGTTTTCCAATTACTTTTTATTTGTTCCAAATCTAATTCAAGTCCCAAGAAGAACATGAAAAATATCAGACCTAAATTAGCGATCAATTTAAATATTCCTAAACTATTTTCTGGCCAAATTGCATTTGTCCATGCATCGATTTGACCTATTACAAACGAAGTGAATGAATCAGTGCACAGTTTTTCTCTTCTGTAATCAAACCGAGAATCGAAGGTCCAAAGATGATTCCAGCAATAATCTGTCCGATAACTTGTGGTTGCCGGATGTACGATAATAGTTTAGCGAGAACTTTACAAAAAACCAAAGTTATGAACACTTGCATAAGAAATGTTGCAAAAGGTGATGAATGCGGATCTTCGAATAGTACAACCATTGTAA